>ERZ772901.147-NODE-147-length-68827-cov-7.513450_pt1 | contig 68827 bp, 81 predicted proteins | sample MGYA00512123_ERZ772901 | MGnify/ENA primary metagenome ERZ772901 (study PRJEB29015, sample SAMEA2737711) | human gut metagenome | biome: human gut; feature: human-associated habitat; material: faeces | place: China | collected 2012 ...
AAACTTGTATATAATAAATACAAAGATTCTTTTATTTTTAATCAAAATAGCAATAATGAATAAGTAATTATCAGGATTAGGAGGAACAATATGGGATTCACAAACAAATTTGCAGAATCTTTCGCTAGATCAAAAACAATGACTGGTCCAGAGAGAAAAGCTAATGAAATAATGGGTAAATTACTTTTAAAGAAAGCTATAGTTCCTATTATTTTAATGTTTATTGTATTAATAGCTGGAATAATAACTAAAACATCAGGTTGGATTACATTATTAGTAAATATATTAATAGCTATTGGAACTTATTTCTACATAAAAAATAGTAGCAAGAAATACCAAAACTTTAAACCTTATGTAGGTAACTTAATTAATCTTGAGAAAAAAGGCAAAAATGAGTATGTTGCTATAATAAAACAAGGAAAACTTCCTGTTAAATTACAAATAGCTTATGGTGGAGAAGATTTCGAAAACCTTAAGAAAAATCAAATGGTTCAAGTTAGTTACAATCCAGATGCTAAAATAGCTATATTAGTTAACAAACAATAAACTTCTACTTAAAGTAGAAGTTTTTTTATTTATTAAGAACATATTTCTTATAAATTTTAAGAGCCTTAGCAAGCTGATCTGGGCAAGATGTTCCTCTATTTTTACAAGGTATATCCTCAAGATCTTCAATAATTTCATCTATTGATTTTCCTTCTATCAAATGTTTTATACCAATTAAATTACCACTACATCCACCTTCAAATGTAACATCTTTTAATATATCATCTTCTATTTTAGTTAAATCTGAAACTATTTCATATCTTGCATAATACTTTTTAGTTTGTTCAATTAACCTTTTATCACAACTTTCTATATATGCAGAATTTTTTCCACAAAGAATTACATATGAGTTTTCTATTTGTCTTCCTACCTTAATAAGTTCTCTTGCAAGATTTATATCTAAAGAATTTACTACAAGTTCCTTTCCTTCATAAACAACAAATGTGCCATTTTCAGCAATAAACATCATTTTATCTTCAATTCCTTTAAATCTTTCTAAAAGATTATAATATTGTCTTCCACTTGCTGCCGCAAATATTATTCCCTTTTCTTGAATTTTTTCAAATACATCATAAAATCCATGTTGAATTTCGTTATTTGAATTTAATAAAGTTCCATCCATATCTGTTGCTATTAATTTAATCATATTAATCTCCTATTCTTAAAACATTACTATAACATCTTCCTTTTCTAAAGCTGCTTTTATCTCGTCATTTGGCTCCCTATCCGTAATTAAATAATCTACATCACTTAATAATCCAAACTTATATGCCCCATCTTTAAAAAACTTTTCTTCATCTGCTAAAATATAATTTTTCTTGCTATTTCTTAAAATAGTTGCTTTTAAAATTGATTCATCATAATTAAAATTGCTTAAAAAATTTTCTTCTATATTTACTCCACCTGCTCCTATAAAAGCCTTGTCTATATTAAAATTATTTATTTGCTCTATTGCACAAGCTCCTATAGTTCCCCCTAACTTTTTATTATATATTCCCCCAATAAATATAGTTTCAATATTAGGAGAATTATCAAACTCCATTATAACTCTATTCATATTTGTTATAACTGTTATATTCTTATTTGTATTTTTTAATATCCCTGCAATAGATAAAGCGGTACTTGAAATATCTAAAAAAATAACGTCATCCTCTTCAATAATTTCTGTAACTTTATGAGCTATGTGATTTTTTCCCTCCATATTTACAAAAACACGTGATACGGTATTTTCATCAAATGCCTTTGATCTTTCAATTATTGCTCCACCATAAGTTCTTTTTAATTTCCCTTCATTTTCAAGTGTTTTTAAATCTTTTCGAATCATACTTTCTGAAACATCAAATCGTTCACTTAAATCTTTTACTAATACTTTTTGTTTTTTTTCAATTATTTCTAATATTTTTTCTAATCTTTCTTCCTTAAACATATAAATAACCTTCTCTATCACTCTCATTTAGTTTTATTTTTTATCATTTATTATCATTTTATCTCTTTTCAGTTAAAATTTCAATAATTACTAAATAGTTTTATTTTATTAAACAAAATTATTTCACTTCAAAATAAAAGTTATTTTTTCAAATTATCACACAAAATATATTTAAAAATATCTCTATATAAATTTAATTAAAAAAGATAAAAAAAAGAAATAACTAAAAAATATTATTAAAAAGTTATTTCTTTTTTTATTATATTTAATTATTATGCTTCTATAACTTTATTTTCTTCTTTTTCATCAATTTTAGAATTATAAAATATTCCTAATATAACAATTATAGCTCCTAAAAGCTTTTTCCATGAAAAGTCTCCCATTACAATTGCATCAATTACAATTGCACATAACATTTGCCCTGAAAACATTAATAATGTACTATATACTACTGGTATTTTAGGAATTACAACGTTAGAAGCATAAACTACCATAACTCCCATAATACCACCAAGGAAAATATAAAGCGGCATTCTACTCATATCAATTATAGATGGTACTGAAACACTTCCCATACCTATTAAAATAAATATACCACCTATAAGTCCACCAATATAGTGAATTATTGTACTTTGAATTAATCCAATTTTCTTTCCAAGACTTGAACTAACTACCATAGATAATGTTGTTAATACTCCACCTAATACTGCTAATAAAATCACTAACATATTTTTACCTCCCCTATGCTATTGTCATAATAACTATTCCTATAAATACTATAAGAAATCCTATAAGCTTTTTAGGATTAAATTCATATTTAGTTAAACCAAATAACCCAAAATGGTCTACTAGTGATGAAAAAACTAATTGCCCAAATACTGCAAGTGCTGTTGTTAATGCAACTCCTAGACTTCCTATAGTTATTACATTAACTAATGTAAGCATAACACCAAAAATTCCACCTAAAAATAAATAAAAAGGTATTGCTTCCTTTATAACTACTTTTTCCTTCTTTATTGCTGCAACTATAAGTATAGAAATAAGTCCAACTGCATGAATAATCACCACAGAATATGTACTTCCAACATAACTTTCTAATCCGCTATTTAAAGATACCATAACAGAAATAAGTGCACCAATTGCCAATGCTAAAATATTATACATTTAAATTCCTCCAGTTAAAATTATAGAAACAATACTATCATATAGTTATAATATAAAAATAGGACATTTGTCCTATTTAGCAATTAATAGTATAATCTTTTTTATATAAATTTATATTATTATCTATATAGGAGTACAAATGAAAAAAATTTTTGATGACAATCTTTTAAATTATTATTGTAATAAATATTTATTAACTTCTTATTTAAATTCTAATTTAATTAATTTCCTAGAAATACATTACTTTAATAAAATATAACTCTTTCTTATTTAAAACTTTACTTTTAGAAAATAATAATTGATAAAAATAAAAAAGGACTATACTAAGTTATTTTAAAATTACATAAAAACAAATTTCTATTGTCCTTACGCTATACCAAAAAACTAGTATACCCCTTTTATTTCAAAATATTACAATCCCACTTTTATTCTAATTCATTACCATTAGAATCCTTTATCTTATTAATAAAAATCAAAATAAATTCAATAAATGACCATACTTCAGTAATAATCCACGTTATTCCCCCTGTAAAAAAACCTAATACCCATAATATAAATTGAACAATTCCAATTTTAATATAACCTAAATAAAATCTATGAATTCCCATTGTGCCTAAAAATAACGCTAAAAATATAGCAAGTAATTTACTTTTTGACTTTTCATTAACTATATATTTATTTTCATTTAAATTTGCTCCACAAAAATCACAAAACTCTTGATTCTTATCTTTAATTCTAGAGCCACACTTATAACAATAGTTTTCTCCTAACCCCCTTTTAGTTCCACAATTAGTACATTTATTACTTGTATTACTTATAAGTTGTCCACAATCTCTACAATACAAAAACTCACTCCTATAAATTTCTATATTAAAATATATAATAATTTATAGGATAATTATTCTATATAAAACATTAATTAATAAATATTAATTTTAATATTCTCCATAATATTCTTCTAATGTAATCCCCTTTTCATATAATTCAGTAGCTAAATCAACACCTAAATATCTAATATGCCAAGGCTCATATTTATATCCCGTTACCTCTTCTTTACCTTGTAAATACCTGACTATAAATCCGTATTTGTGGGCATTTTCTCTAATCCATGCACCTTCTTTAGTGTTTCCAAAATTTACAGATAAAGTTCCATTATATTTAGCTAATGTAATATCCATTGCTAATCCAAGCTGATGTTCACTAGCACCTGGTGGAGCTGAATATCCGCTATATGGATTATATATACTCTTTTGATAACTATAAGATCTATATCCAGATATAGCATATAAATAGTAATTTTCTTTTTCTGCTGCTTTAAATAACTCTTCTAATGCTCCTGCCGCTTCCTTTCTCATATATAATCTATTATTGCTATTAGCACTTCTCACATTTGGTAAAACTAAATCACTTGGCTGATAAGTAGATGGTAATTGCCTTCTTTTATTTACACAAACAGTTAAACTATCAGCTTCAAATATTCCTTCTGCTATTACTCTATCAACAGGCTCACTTAATACTTCTTCATCATTTAAAACTTTATTTACTTCATTTCCATCTTCATATGTTACTGTATAAAATCTTTTATTTTGTCCTTGAACGCCTTCTGAAACAACTCTACTTTCCCCTACAGGTGTTTTATAGTCCTTTACAATTACTTCATTGAATTCTATTGGCTCAATTACTTCCTCTGATTTTGTTAATACTCTATTTATTACTATTTTTTGATTATTTTTAATCTTATCTTCAATTTTACAATTTAACTTATCATTATCATTTAAGTTTATGTTAGCTTCCTTTATTGCTTGTCCAACTCTTTTTTCAGTAGTTTTTCTTTCAATAACCATACCATCAACTTCTATTATTATGTTTTTAGACTTATTTCCCATAAATCCATAAAATATACTTCCTATAAATACTGCAATCACAATATTTCTTATTAATTTCTTTTTCATTGTTTTCTCCAATTAATTATAAATATCTTTAATTATCATTATGAAAACTATTATAATACATTTTATTTATTAATGCCCACATTAATAATAAAAAAATGGTTTCATCAAGGTATATTAACCTATTTGTAAAAAATAAATTAATATACTTTAATAAAAACCATACCCTTCAGTTATTAAAAATATTATAAAATATTAATAATTTAAATAAAAATTACTATTTAAGCTTTTCTCCACAATATGGACAATATTCAAAATCATTTTCTAATTCCCTATTACACTTTGGACATTTTCTAATATAATAATTTTCATAACTATTATTTACTTCTTTTAAATCCCAATATGAAATTTCTGATTTTTCTCCTCTTTCAATTGCTTTTCCTTTTTCCTTATCTATATTAAATATAGAATTACACCCATTACAAATTACATAATATTTTTCATTCCACTTAAATAATGGTAAAAAAAAGAAATGAAAAAATGAATAAGTCTTTATTAATTTTGCTTCACTAGATTCATTACAATTTTTACAGCAAAAATTATTTAAAATTTTAATTTCTTTTTCTTTATTATCTATTCCAAATACACCTATAAAAAACATTTTCACACCTTCCTTATTTATATATTAACAATATCATCCCCCAAGTGTAAATATTTGTGTTAAAATTTATTTTGTTTTATAATTAGTTAATAATACTTTTACGAAAGGAGCCATTTTATGCCTAGTTTAATTTTAGAAGGTGGAACACTTAGACCAATTTTTAGTGCTGGAGTAATGGATGCTTTACTTGACAATAACATTACTTTTCCATATTGTATAGGAGTTTCTGCTGGTATCACTAATGGGGTTTCTTACATTTCAAAACAAAAAGGACGTAATCTTGAAGTTGTAACTAAATATAGAAATGATAACCGTTATTTAAGCTATAGAAATTTTTTAAGATGTAAAAGTATATTTGGACTTGATTTTGTTTTTGATGAAATTCCAAATAATCTTATACCATTTGATATGGATACGTACAGAAAATATCCTGGAAAAGTATTAGTAGGTGTTACAAATGCACATACTGGTAAAACTGAATACTTAAATGGTAAAGATTTAGATGATAAAGCTACTATGTTAAGAGCTACTTGTGCTATTCCGCTACTTTTCCCAGTTATAAAAATCAATGGAAAGGAATATTATGATGGTGGACTTTGTGATCCAATTCCAATAAAGAAAGCAATTGCTGATGGTAATACTAAACATTTAATAGTTCTTACTCAGCCAAAAGGATATAAAAAAGAATTAAGTAAAAAAAATATATTAGTTGCTAAATTATTAAATAAAAAATATCCTAATTTAAAAACTCCCCTTTTAAATAGACATAATCACTATAATGAAACTGTTAAATTTTGTGAACAATTAGAAAATGAAGGAAAAGTATTAATATTAAGACCAGAATATAATTTAGATAGCTTTGAAAAGGATATTAATAAACTTAAATCGTCTTATGACCATGGATACAATTTAGCAATAAATCATCTTTCTGAAATCAAAAAACTATTTGATTAACATTAATAAATTTATATAAAAAATAGTGCAATACAAAACTGTATACACTATTTTTTATAATTCATAATATTTTTTTAATTTTTTCTATTTCAAAATCTTTAATAATTTTTTGCTTATCTTCAGTATATAAAATTACACTTACTTTTCCATCTTTATATCTTAAAAATCTTGCCTTATTTTTACCACCAATTATATTGACAGCTTTTCCTCGCTTTAACTCCCTTACATTCTTTGAGTTACAATATTTACATTTATCATCTATAGTAAATACCCTTTGACAATCCAAACAATAATTTAATTTATACATTAACCCTTTCCTTTTAAAATATTTTTACAATAAACAATATGAAAATTTTAAATTACTTATTACAAATTACATAAATTTTTAAATATAAATTTTATGAGTATACTCTTCTTTAATATTTGAAATATTATTAGCATGATCTCCTATTCTTTCAAGATTTGATAAAAGGTCAAAAAACATTACTCCTGCATTAGCATAACATTGTTTAGCATTTAATCTTGCTATATTATTATTTCTAAATTTCTTCTCAAGAGTATCAATTTTATCTTCTATTTCTTCATTAATATCATTATTATTTTTATTATTTTCAAATGATTTTATTGCAATATCTAATGATTTTAATGTTATTTGAAAAATTTCATTCATTTCACTTAATGCCTCATCTGACATTTCTATTTTATTATTAATTTTACTCATTGCAAGCTCTACAATATTTTCTGCATGGTCTCCTATTCTTTCTACATCATTTATAGTATGATAAAGTATACTTACTAATTGAGCATTTTCTTCTGGTAGATTATGTTGTGATAATTCAATTAAATATTCTGTTATTTCTCTTTCCAACCTATTTATAACTTTTTCATTTTCATATACCTTATTAATACGATTTTCATCCCCTAAAAAAAATGCTTCCATTGCTAATTTAAAGTTATTTTTTGATATGTTTGCCATTCTAATAGTTTCCTTAACAGCTTGTGTACTTGCAACCATTGGTGTTTCTAAAAGCTTCTTATCTAAATATATTGCTCCATAAGGTTCTTTTTCATAGTTTTCAGGTAATATTTTATTTATAAATTTAATAAAGTAATTTGATATTGGTAATACTGCCAATGTTATTAATATGTTAAAAATAGTATGCGAATTTGCAACTTGTCTTCCTAAATTATCTGGATTTAAAAAGGCAACAAATTTTATAATATATGAAGCTAATGGCAAAAATATAATAGTTCCAAATATATTAAATGAAAGATGTAATAATGCTGCTTTCTTTGCTGTTCTATTTGCTCCTAATGAAGCTATTATCGCTGTAACACATGTACCTATATTACATCCTAATACTATTGGAAATGCAATTTTCATGTCAATTGTTCCAGCTGATGCTAATGCAACTAATATAGCTGTAGTTGCTGATGAACTTTGTACTATTGCTGTTATTATAACCCCAACTAAAACGCTTAATACAGAATATCTTCCTAAAACTATTACTGCCTTTTTAAACACTTCTAACTCTGCTACTGGCTTCATTGATGAAGACATTAATCCCATCCCCATAAATAATATTCCAAATCCAATTAAAATCACAGAAATATCCTTAATCTTTTTTTTCTTAGCCGTTAATGCACATATTTCTCCAACTCCAATAAATATAGGTGCAACTACTTCTAATCTAAAACTTACCATTTGTGCCGTTATTGTCGTTCCAATATTAGAACCCAATATAACACCTATAGCTTGACTTAAATCCATTAATCCAGCATTAACAAAACTAACTACCATTACTGTGGTTGCACTAGAACTTTGTATTATGGCTGTAACTGCAGTTCCAACTAATACTCCCATAACTTTATTACTAGTAATTTTCTCCAAAATACCTTTTAATTTCTCTCCCGAAACATTTTCAAGTCCATCACTCATTTGTTTCATTCCATACAAAAATAAGCCTAAGCCCCCAAAAATACCTGTAAAAATTTCAAAGCTATTCATATACCTTATAATACCTCTCACCTTTAATTAAAATAATGTAAATATTTTATGATTTCATAATCTCTCTTTAACTATATTCTATTTTTTCTTAAATAAGTCCTTAAAAATTTTATAACTTAACATAAATTTCTATACAAAAAAGCTGGAACTCATTATAATATAGTTCCAGCTTTAAAAAATATCATTTTAAATAATTATATTAATATTCTTTTATTAATTTATTCTTAATTCAGTTTCAGCATCAAAGAAATGTAATGCACCTAAATCAAATCCAAAGTTATGCTTTTCACCAACTTCATATTGATGATATCCAGGTACAGTTATTACAAGATCTTTACCACTCTTAAGTTTAACATAAAGAGTCTTTTCTTTACCTAAAACTTCTATAACATCTATTGTAGCTTCAAATGTATCATTTTTAGCATCTCCAACAAACCTTTCAGAACGAATTCCTAAATATACATCCTTTCCATTATATGAAGCTAATGACTTTAAATCTTCATATGATGGTGTAATAGAAATTAATCCATCTTCAGAAACAAATTTCTTTCCATCTATTTTACCCTTAATCATATTGATTGTTGGAGATCCAATAAATCTAGCAACAAACATATTTTGTGGCTTATCGTAAAACTCATATGGTTTACCAACTTGTTGAATTTTCCCATCATTCATTAAGACAATTTTTGTTGCCATTGTCATAGCTTCTATTTGGTCATGTGTTACATAAATAGAAGTTGTTCCAAGTGCTTTATGAATTCTAACTAATTCAACTCTCATATGCTCTCTTAACTTTGCATCTAAGTTAGAAAGAGGTTCATCCATTAAGAAAACACTTGGCTTTCTAACGATTGCTCTTCCTAAAGCAACTCTTTGTCTTTGTCCCCCAGAAATATCTGATGGTTTAGAATATAAATATTTTTCAATTTGAAGTAATTTTGCTGCTTCATTAACACGTTCATTAATAATATTTTTTCTTTCTTTTCTCATTGATAATGAAAATGCCATATTATCATAAACGGTCATATGTGGATATAAAGCATAACTTTGGAAAACCATTGCTATATCTCTATCCTTTGAAGCTAGCTTGTTTACTCTCTTTTCTCCAAATATTAAATCCCCTTCAGTAATTGAATTAAGTCCAGCAATCATACGTAATAAAGTAGTTTTACCACATCCAGATGGCCCTAAAATTACACAAAAGTCCTTATCTTCAATTTCTAAATTTATATGTCTTAAAGTAAAGTCTTCTCTACTTTCATATTTCTTTCCTATATTATTTAATGTTACTTTCATATCTACTATCTCCTATCCTATCCTTTTGTAGCCCCATTTGAAAGACCTGATACTAATTGTTTTTGTAATACAATGAATAAAATTACTATAGGTATTGCTGTTAAAAGTGCACCTGCTGTAAATGCTGGCTGATTTATTGTACGTTCATCTGTTATAAGAGTTTGTAAACCAGCAGCTAATGTATAGTCAGCTGATGAATTTAACAATACTTTTGGTAATAAGTAATCACCAAATGGTCCTATAAATGACCATAACCCTATTATTGCAAGCATTGGTCTTGCAATAGGCATTATAATAAGTCTATATATTTTCATGCTAGAGCAACCATCTATTTTAGCTGCATCATCTAGCTCTGTAGATATTGAATCTAAATACCCCTTTAAAATTATTGTATTACCTGCTATACCGCCACCTGCATATATAAGAATAAGCATCATTTGTCTTGTAAAGCCTGGCATAATATCTGATGCAATAGAATACATTGTAAAATATGCTGTAATACCAACAAATGTTGGGATTGTTTGGATAAGCATAACTGTCATAAGAGATGCTTTTTTCCCTTTAAATCTATATCTTGAATATGCATATCCAGTAAATGAAACTATTATTATAACTAAAATTGCTGTTGTAATACTTACAAATAAAGTATTTCCCATCCATTTTAAATAATCAGTTTCCTTAAATAATATTTCAAAATGTTTGAATGAAAATTTAAATTCCCCACCAATTATAAGTCTGCTTGATTGTGCTCCATTAAATGATGATATCACTATTTGTGATATTGGAACTATTATTATTACTGCCCATAGTATTAAAAATATATATGATATAGCAAGTGCTATTTTTCCTCCTACAGTAAGAGGTTGCTTATCAGAAAGATATAAATCATTTTTCTTATTTTTAAATATACTCATCATTCTTACCCCCTCTTAAATGCATCTGTATTTCTATACCCTATATATGCAATAATCATAAGTGCTATAGATATAATAACTGTTATAGTTGCTCCAATAGCTTGATATTGATTATTCATAGTTAACTTAAATATATAAGATATTAATAGGTCTGATGAACCTGCAAGGTTACCATATTTAGTTGGATCAAATGGTCCCCCATTATTAAATAATGCTATAATACTATAGTTATTAAAGTTAAATGTATATTGCCCAACTAAAAGTGGTGCTGTTTGGAATAAAACAAGAGGTACTGTTATTTTAGTTAATTTATTAAAGTTTGTAGCTCCATCAATATCAGCAGCTTCATATAATTCAGCATTAATAGATTGAAGTACTCCTGTTGATAGTAAGAATATATATGCACTACCTAACCATGCTTGTATACATATTAACGTAACTCTTATAACAAATGGATCATTTTTTATTGAGAATTTTGCTCCAAAAATACCCTTTAGTGCATTTACTACTGTTCCACCATCAGCTGCTAAAATACTAAAGAATAGTATTGAAATAAATGCAGGTACTGCCCATGGTAAAAGATATATTGATCTAAATAAAACTTTTCCTTTAACTCTGTCATTGTTAAGAACTATTGCTAAAATAAATCCTAATGCAATTGCTAAAGTTGTAGCTCCTATAGTCCAAATTATTGTCCATCCTAATATTCTCCAGAATATTGAACCAACCATTCCTTGTCCTAAGAAAATCATCTTATAGTTCTTTAATCCTTCCCATCCAAACTTAGCTTGAGTGTCTGGTCCCATTCCTGTAAATGCTAAAAGAATCGTTGTAACAACAGGGATACAAACTATAAAAATAGTAATTATAGCTGCTGGCGATAAAACTAAATAAGGGAATCCATCTTCAAATAAAATTTGCTTAGTTTCTGTCCAACTTCTGTATCTAGTCCCCTTAATTGTATCTTTTTCAACTTTATTTGCATCCTTGAAACATAAATAGATTAAAAATATTCCTATTAATACTAAGAATATTGCAAGTATACCTTCAATCATAAAGATAATTGATCTGTCAAGTCTTCCTTTACCAGCTGCTAATGATACAAGCCCTGCAATACCTTCCCCTTTATAGTTTCCATATCCTAAGGCATATGGAATAGCCACGGCATATATATATATTGTTGCAAAGAACATTATAATCGCTTTTACATATTGTTTATTTATACATTGGGCTAAACCTGGAATTAAGAATGTAACCCAAGATACCCATGGTAAAGTTTTTTCACTTTCAACTGGATAAACTCTTCTTAAATCTGCAACATTAATATTTACAGTATTAATTTTTTGTTTAATAGCTTTTGAAAGTTCATACTTCTTATTTTTTATAATTTCTTCATTATAAATTTTTTCATTTTCAAATGATTTAACTAATATTGCTTCTTTATATCTTCTTTTTAACTCTTTAATTGTATTATCTTTTGCTTGTCTTGAAATTAATCCTTCTTTACACTTAGATTTAACCTCTTTAATTCTATCTTGTAACTTTTTATTTTCCTCTTCTTTAAATGATTTAAATTCAACTTCAAATTTTTCATTTTCTTTTTGATTTATCTTAGTTAACTTATCTTGTGCCTTTACTAATTCGCTTGATGCAGATTTTGCAAATTCAATTACTGGTGGTATTTGTGCAATTTCAATTTTGCTTTGTTCATATATCAATTCTGCATCATAAGTAAGTTTAGTATAATTTTTATAAAATTTAACTAATTCCTTAGCTTTAAATAATCTTATTTCTAGTTTTTGAACTTTAGGTGATAAATTTTTATCTACCTTTGATTTATAATTAGATATATTTTTATTTACTTCTGAAAGAAATGCCTTTTCCTTATTTTTATACTCCGCTAATTGCTTATTATAAGGGTGATCTTTCTTATTTTTAACTAGCTGATTTAATTTATTTTCTAAATCTTGTTTTTCCTTACCAGTTGCAGCTTCAATTTTTTCCTGTAAAACCGAAACTTCATATAGGTATAAATTTTTTCTATCATATTCTCGATTAATATTATCATATAAGCGCTTATTGAATTTTCTCAACCCTTTTACCTCCTTTTATACCTTCTGAATAACTCTATGCTTAAATACTATTAACATTTTTGATACACTTCCCTAAGTAACCCATTATAAAAATTAAAGCTAAATAACCTATTATACATCCGATAAAGAATATTGAATAAAACTGTTCTCCTAAAAATGTTAATACAAATGCCCCTACTATAATTACAGACCATATTATTACAAACATCTTATTAACTCTAAGTTTTGTAAAAGTAAAATAACTGTGAATTGCCACAGCCATTGGTGTTATTGCTCTAATAAAAAATGTTGCCATACATATATTTAAATATGTAGAATATAACTCATCTGTTGTCTTAGTTAATAAATCTTCTCCTAAATTACTGCTAAATAACCACATATTAAATAATTCTGCATCTTTTGCTTTAATCAATATTTCAAGTGATGTTAGCATTATAATTAATGAACATATTGTTACTATTGTATAAAATATACCTTTTGGCATTTCTATACTTTCTCTCATGTGGAATTCCTCCCATTAATTAAAAGCCAATTTAAGTTAATAGCTTTTATTATATTATAAATTTGAATATACTAATAATTTTCAGGGAAATATAGTGATTTAAATATTTCAGAAACACTTAATAAAGTGTTTCTGATTAATATATAATACACTATTAACTTAAATTAGCGTATTTAACTTTTTAACTCATTTAATATCTGTAAAACTTTTATTGATTAAGATTTGCCATCATACCGTCAAATGATGCTTTAACTTCCTTATATGCTTCTTCTGCATTTGCAGGTTTTTTAGCAGACCATGATAATAAAGCATTTTGCCATGTATCCCAAACTTGTCCATATTCACTAAACAAAGGTCTATTTTCAGCAACTTTATAACTATCGTAAGTAGCTTCAATAACTTTTAATTGTAATTTATCTATTCCTTGATAATTATCAATTGTAGCATTTTCTAATATCTTACCTGTTGCATAAAATAATTCTTTTGCATTTTCAGGATTTATAAGCTCTTTAATAAATGCCTCTGCAATTTCCATTTGTTCTTCATTATCTTCACATCTTGCATTTATTCCAAGACCCCATCCACCTTTCCAGTGTTTTAATGGTTGTCCATTAAATGTGATTTGACTTAATGGAATTATTTGTAGGTTGTCATCACTTCCAACTAACTCACTAACTGAAGAAGTAGCCCAAGGACCATCAATCTTTACAGCATCGCTTTCACCTGTTTTAAATTGTTCATCAATATATCCTCCAGCAGCCTCTTTATCCCATAAAGATGTATTGTTTTCCTTATGAGCTTTCCAGTAATTATATAATCCTTCAAATAATTTTTTTTGTTGTTCTGTTAATTCTGACCATTCTTTTGTAGCATCACTTTTTAAATCTTTTGATAGTAAATCAAAATCAGCTGAATTAGTAAATGCAACTCCATACCATGCATCATGAACAGTTGTTAAAATTTGATTGTATTCTAAGCTTGTAAATTCAATTTCTTTGCTTGTATCAATATTTGCTGCCTTAGCATTTTCAACATTAACATATCCAATTAAAGTTTCTATATTGTAAGGGAATGCTAAATATTCACCATCAATTTTAAAGTTTCCACCTAATCCATTTTCAAAATCATTAAATCCACCAACTTCTTTTGCCATTTCATCAGAGGGTATTGCAGCTAAAACTTGATTCTTAGCTAAGCTATATAATCTATCTGCTGGTAAAGCAAATACATCAGCAATATCTGAGTTTGTTGCATCTGTTTTATCTAATACATCTAAGTGGTCAAATGATCCTGTTTCAAGAATTTCAATTGTTGCATTTGGATATTTTTCTACTATTGTATCCTTAACCTTTTCATAATAACTTACCCATTCTTTTTCTGCTTGAACCTTTAAAGTTACCTTCTTATCACTATTTCCTGATGAAGTAGTAGTTTTATCATCATTTCCCTTATTACTTGATCCACAAGCTACAAAGTTTACAGATGTTGCTGCTACAAGTAATGTTACTAATAATTTTTTCATAATAATTCTCCTCCACTTTTACACAAAATCAATTTATTTTTAAAGTTGATAACAACTTAAAATACATAATAAATATTATTTAACCTTTTTAGAAACGGTTCCACTAAAAAAAATAATAAAGTTTATTTATAATTAACATTATAAATATTTATCTAAAGTTAATAACTTTCATATTAGGTATCGTTTCCAAAATGTATCAAAAATTAAAACCCACTCTTTTGTAACTTTTTTCAATTTTTAATATTTTTTTCTTTGTTTATGTTTACATTGTATCTAATTCATTAATAGTAGTCAATGAGTTTCAAAAAATATATTGTGTTAAATTCATCTCTAATTTTATACATTTAAGTTATTTATTTTTATATCATTTCTCATAATCAATTTAAATTTTGTATAAAATCATCAAATAAAATTTCACTTTAATCCATTGCCAATACTTATTTTTCCAATTATTATTAAGTTAATTGTGCTATTTAATTTATATTTAATTTATTATTTGGTATTATAATTAAAAATTTACTTTCTTATTTTAAGGAGAATAACAAATGATTGATACATATGTAAACAGTAAAAAACTAATTGGATCAATTTAATTATTTAGATTCAATTCAAATTTGTACAACATTATATTAAATTTCATATAATGTTATATAGCCCCCTTCATAAAATCAATTGTATGGAGTTTATTAAATTGCACTATGAAAACAATAAAATTAATAATGATGAATTTGAAGAGTACTTTAAACAATTAGATATTCAACTTGCAAATATTGAAAAATTCGGTTCCTCTTTATTAGTTATAGGTTATTTTTTCTTTATCCATGGATCTAACTTAGATATTTTAGAAGTTTTAGACATTAATAATACTGGTGAAACTTCAACTTCAGTTACTTTGCTTGGTGCTGAATTTATATTGGTTGGATATATATTTTTATTTATTGAATCTACCAATAGATTAGAGGAAAGACGATTTCAAAAAGAAGTTTTATCTCAAGATATAGATTTATCACCTTATGAAAATTTATATCATGCATATCTTTTTTCAATTTTAATTAATATAATTAGAGTACATGCTTTATCTGAAATTGATAAAACTAGTCAAACTGGTGAAGTATTTGTATAGGTTATTTATAAATTATATAACCTATACAAATTCTTAATTTACTTTTTCCCAAAATAAGGTTCATATATTTTTTTAAGCTTTTTACCATTTCATTAGAATCATTTCCACTAATCACTATGCTATTTTCTTCTTTAACATTTTCAAATCTAATTATTTTATCAACATTAATCATTGAATTTATTTCATTTATCATATTTTCCTTATTAGCATTTTTATTATATACTTTTATGTATGAATATCCTGGAAAATCTTCTGATTCATATTTTAAAACTTTAAAATTTTCCACATAACCTATTTAAATCATTTCTATGTATACTTTATTTATTTTTTCACTTTATTCTATACACATTAAATAAGTTGCTCCATATCTTTCTGGAAGCTCTTCTTAATAAATCCTAACAGTACCCTATTGCTGATTTAATAATTCGCATCCCGATTGGTGGAAGTGCTTCTTATTTTAACTTCATTAATATCCCCACTTTTTTAATTAAACTATATAATTTCTCTTAAATTTATACAATAATTCAATAAATTAATATTTTTTAAATTTTATTATATTATAAAAAAATTAACATATACTAATGTTAATAATAGGTTATTTCTTAAGGATGTGATGAGTTATGAAAGATTTTTTTGAAAAATTCTTTATAGTTGAAGGGATTTTATTTGGAATAATAGGTATTTTATTTTTTTTAAGGCCTTTTAGCACTCTTGTAAATTTAGTTAATGTATGTGGTGTTTTAATTATTGTTACAGGAATATTTACATTACTTAGATCATTTTCATCTTCAACTAAAATATTTTTAATTATTAATGGTATAATTTCAATCTTATTTGGGATAATTTTGTGTATTTCTCCTATAGATACAGTTGATACAGTAGCTATTTTATGTGGTATATGGGCTCTTATTAGAGGAGTTTATCTTTTTATAATTTCCTTAAAATATAAAAGTTTAGGTTTTAACTTTAACACGATTTATAGTATTCTCTTAGTACTTTTAGGATTAATAATTCTTGCTAATCCTGTTATTGCAATAGCTGCAACACCTTATATCCTTGGAACTTATTTTGTTGTAATGGCAATTTGTGAAATATTCTTGGGATTTCAAATTTAGTTTTAAAAACTTTATAAAAAATAAAATCTCTAAGTTATTTATACATAGAGATTTTATTTTTGTAATATATCCCCAATTTAAAATTGCTATTATAAACATATATTATTCATCATATATGTGTATTTTCATATTATAATTATTATTTCTATTTTATAAGGAAGTTTATATATGACTGATAATTTAATAAAAAATCATGGAACAAGTATAATAATTTTAAGTTATAATAATTTAAATTATACTAAACAATGCCTAGAAAGTATTAGAAAATATACTCATAATGAAAATTACGAAATCATTGTTATAGATAATAATTCTAATGAAGAAACAAAAAATTGGTTAAAAACTCAATATGATATAAAACTTCAATTAAACACTTATAATAGGGGTTTTCCTGGTGGATGTAATGATGGTATAAAACTAGCCAATCCCCTTAATGATATTTTACTTTTAAACAATGATATTGTTGTTACTTATAATTGGCTTACAAATTTAAAAATTGCTTTATATAGTAATGACAATATAGGTGCTGTTAGCCCGGTAACAAACTCATCTTCTTATTGGCAAAGCATTCCTACTACTTATAAAACACTAAATGAAATGCAGGAATTTGCTTATAAAATAAATATAAGTGATAAAACTAAATGGGAAGAAAGAATTATGTTAGTTGGCTACAGCATGCTTATAAAAAAAGAAGTTCTTGATAAGGTTGGATTGCTTGATGAAATTTATTTTCCTGGAAACTTTGAAGATGATGATTATTGCTTTAGAATAATTAATGCTGAATATAAACTTTTATTATGCCATGATACATTTGTTCATCACTATGGCAGTGCTTCTTTTAGCACAGATAGTTCCTATAACGAAATACTTCAAAAAAATAAAAGAAAATTTGAAGAAAAATGGAATATAGATATTTCAGATGTTTATTTTAACTTAGCTTATTTAGCAATAATACCTGAAATAAATGATTTAAAAGTATTAGACATATATGGTAATTGTGGTGTTAATGGATTAATGCTTAAATTTCATAGAAAAAATATAGATTTTTATATTGGAAATAATAATAATGGTTCTTATAAAATAGCTAGTAAATTACTTAAAACATTTTCTATGGATAGTAGTGATATTAATTTTGATTATATTTTAATAAATAATGATGCTAAATTTTTAAAAGATATTTTAGCTAAAAGTTTATTATTTAAGGCTTTAAAATCTTCTAAAAATATTGCTTTATTTATTAATCCCTCATTATATACTAATTATACTTCTGAAAATTCTAAAAACCTATCACTTTTAATTTATTATTTAAAAACTAAGTTTAATTTTATCTTAAATAATGAAATTTCTTATGGAAATAATAGAATTAACATTTTCACAAATAAATTTATTAATTAAAATTTTATCACATAATATAAATTGTACTATAGTTTAGACTAGCTAAACTATAGTATTGCTAATTAAGCTCTTGTTAATATATCATTCCAAGCATCAACTATTGTTCTTTCTTGCTCTTCAATTGAATAGTTCTCTAAAATAAATTTTCTTGATGTTTTAGCTTTAAACAAATATTCTTCCTCTTTATTTTCTATTAAATCAATAACTAATTCTACATTTTTACATAGCTCAATTATATTACCTTGATTTATAGTATAAGAAAACTCATTTTTAAAATATTCTAATCCTCCTTGCCCATGATATTCTATAACAATACAAATACATCCCATTGCCATTGCCTCAGCTACTTATAAGCCAAATCCCTCTTCATCAGATAAACTTATAAAAATTTTACTCTTTTCTAAGCGTAAGTGAATTATATTTTAATTTTAGCTATCTTTCTATAATTCCTTCTCTAGAAAACTTAAATATTTTAGATATATACTGTCATTCTGGAAGTAATGGTTTCATGCTTAAATCAAATAGAAAAAACTTAAATTTTTATATGGCTGAAAATGCTTCTCCTTCTTTTAAAATAGCATCTAAACTTCATAAAACCTATATTCCTTACAATAGTCCAATAAATTTTGATTATGTTATTATTGATTATTATGAAAAGTTTTCAAATGATATTAATGCCCAAAATATAACTTATAAAGCATTAGAAACTACTAATAATCTCATTGTTTATATTATTAAAGATTTGTATATAAATCATGATAGTGAATATTATAAAAAGCTATTACTATTTACCAATAATTTAATTAGTAACTTTAAATTAAATAATTTATTGCAATATACTTATGGTAATCAAATTATATTGCAATTTTCCAAGCCCAATAATTAACAAATATAAAAATGTCAATCATATAATTTATTATAAAAAAATCTACAGTATATTTAAAAGTACTTAAAATATACTGTAGATTTTTTTATTGTCTATTATAATAATTAATTCCCTCACTAGGCTTAAAATAAGTTCTTATATATCCATCAGATGATACAAAAACTATTTCATTTTTATCTTCATCATAATATATTTCATCATTATCTTCTGCTTCTAACTTATGTAAAGAATATTGAGAATTAATAACTTCATTTGCACCCTTTAAATACTCCTCCTTAGTAGAATATCCAAATTCATTTCCATGCTTTAAGAAATGATCTTCCCATAGCTTATCATTTCTAAATTCAAGTGATTTAGTATTTTGTTGTTGCGTACTTTGCTGATTGTTAAATATAGTATTCCAATCAAGGTCTATATTGAAAAATTTACTTATAATTAAAAATAAAACTATTAATCCAGCTGCAACAATACTTCCTAATGTTGTTTTATTTTTATTATTCTTGTTTTCATTATTTTTTAATGAATTATATATATCTTTACTATTATTATCAATATTACTGTTATTAGATTTTAAATTTTTATTATATGTATTATTTAAATCATCTTTATTATTTTTATTTTCTTTTCTACACTCACTACATCTTTTAGGTAAATCTAAATTTTTTTCTTTATAAAATTTTATTTCTGAATCATTAAGTGTAAATTCTTTTCCACATTGCTTACAAATTCTTTTTATCAAATCTTTCCTCCTTTTAAGTAGCAAATAAAATTTATATTTGCATTACTATGTTTTAATATAATTATATATAGATATTTTACTTATGTCTACTTTTACATATTTATCTTATAAATAAATCAAAGAGCTCCATAAAGTTGAATTAATAAATTCCCTCTATGTGTAGCTCCTCATTTTTAAATTATTTATTATATAAATTTCATTTTAACATTTTAAGTATACTAATCTTATTTTTAATATTTATTTATATATAATTTACTGTAGTAAAGATTCATCCAATACCTATTACTCTATTATTTGTTACATGATGTAGCATATGACAATGCACTGGCCATATTCCTGGATTTCTTGCTTCAAATTCTATATCCCAAGTTTCTTCCGAAGATACTAAGATTGTATTCTTATAAATTTGATTCTTTTTTCTTATTGGAAATCCATCTGCTCCTACGATTTTAAATTCATGTCCATGCAAATGAATTGGATGATGATGCATTTGAATATTTCCAAATCTAATATTAACAATATCACCATAGCTTACTGGAAGAAGCTTAGTATTAATATAATATTTTCTATTCACCGTAAAAAAATTAAATAAAATTTTGATAATAAATAAGAACTAGCTTCTACCCACAATAAATAAAATCTAGTTCTTCTTTGTCTATATAAAATAATTAATCTTCTAATAATTACTTAATAAACTTTGATTATTTACTATACTACTTTTGTTGTCCAATCCTCACTGCATATTCCATAATGGTACACAATACTACACTTATACATCTTTACTATCATTTAATAGTCGTATATAATGATTTGCTTCTCTTAATACATGGTCACCAAGTAATGGTAATATTATAGATCTTATCTTACAGTCAACCATCCCCTTTGTACCAGCCTTTTTAAAATCTCTTAACTTAATAGTCTCCATCAATGTATCACTTGTAACGCTGAGCATTGTAATCTCAGTAGCATCATCAGTCTTTTGAATTAATTCACAAAACTCATTTGCAAATTTATTTGAAGTACTTATTAATTCATTTTCACTAGGATCAAGTAATTCCCTAATAAATAAAGAATGTTCCATCATAATTTGATCCCCAAACAGCTCAGTTTTCCAAATATTCTCCTTATTTATATTCTTATTTAGTTCAAGATCTTTTATATATGAACGATATAATTTCCCCTCTCGTATTATATGTTCTATAAGTAACAGGTAATTTACTGTGAATAACTTACAGCATAACATACCATCTAAAATTCTCATTTTAAAATCTATTAACCCATCCAATAATTTTATAGCTCTAGCATTAAGAGCTTTTATATTATTTACTACCTTATAGTCAATACTATTTGTAGTTTTGCAATCCAAATCTTTTTCCATTAGTGTTATCTTATGGTTAATATCTATTCCTGTATAATACTTTGTCTTTTTCTCCACTTCTAAGGTATACTCAGTAAAAATTTCTCCTGAATTTATTACTGATTCTCTAATCCTTCCATTACTCAATTTAACTGTATCTAATAGAAGCTTTTCAAAACTTACTTTATAATGCTCTGCTTCTTTAGAAAGTTTTGTATTTTTCGGTGTAAATCCCGCCTCTAAAAATAATGAGTGTTCTTTCATAATTCGTCCAAAGAAAAGATGCAATTCTAATGATAAAGTAGCATATTCTTCTCTACTTATCATAGTTTTCCCCCATATAAGTTTTCTATATTATATTATTATTAAAAGCATTATGTTCTCAATTATATTAGCCTATATTCTACTGCTGACAACATTGATTTTTCTTAATATAAATTGTTAGTAGGCTACTCCTAGAATCATTATAAGTTTTCAAACTTTAAGAAATATTCATCATTATTAAAATTTACACCTGTTGATTTCATAAATTTTTTCTCAGATAATTCATTAAATCTCACTTCATTTTTATACTCATATTCATTTATTTCAAATACATTATAACCAACAGGAAAACATGCCATTCCATAACCGCGACATATTTCTTTTGCATAATAATATTTATCTTTAACTATAAATGTAAAATCATATCCGTAATAAATAAAACAATTATTCTCTTAACAAATCTAATGTACTGCAATCAACACTACCCTCACCTTTAACTATTTCTGTATAATCTAAAATTTTAACATCATATCCTAATCCCTTTAGCTTATTACCTATACTTATATTACTTGTAATTATTTTTTTATCTCCTAAATAAACAATATTAGTAGCAAAATTATCAGCTTCTTCTCTGGTTACTTCTATTATATTTTTTATATATTTTTTAACAACATCTTTATCATAAACATATGGGGATACTAATGCAGATTCTTCACCTACTAAATTAAAAACACAATCTAAATGTAACATACTATTGTCAAAATTAATTGGTATAACTTCTTTCTTTATTTTCTTAATAATTAATACTTTTTTCAATTCTTCAATAGCCTGTAAACTTGTTCTACTACTTACTCCTACAAAAATAAATTTATCTCCAACTACTACATCTCCACCTTCTATATTATTTTGCATAATGTAATAATCCAGATTTTCTTCAAATGCTAGCTTTTTTATAGGCTCAATTTCCTCTTCTCTTTCCTTTAATGACATTTTACTGATAAATAACACATTTTCTATTACAAATGCTATATCTTTTGTATATACTTGTTTTGAAGATTTAGTAATATCAATAAATATAGGTTTTACATCATTTTCAATTAAACAATTTATATATTTATTATATTGATTAAGAGCTAAAGTATAATTTACTTCATTATAATATTTATTTGATTTACTAGTTATTCTATAATTGGCTGGATAACACAGTAAACAAGATTTTAATTTATCAGTTGCCTTATTTATATATATTTTCATTGTGCATACTCCCTTCTATATTTATATTTTAGTTTTTCTTATATCATATAAAAAATGTACTTTTAAAATAAAAAAGAAACTCCCCTAAAGGAGTTTCCTCATTTTAAATCTTGTACAAGAAATTCTTTTTGCAGTATTATTTCTCCATTACATTCATATTCACTTATAGTTATATCTCTAAATAATTCAATATTATTTTTAACAAGATTATCTCGTATTTTCTCAACATTAGATACTTTCATCTGAAAATTTATTCCCCTACCAAATGGATACTCTAGCTTCCCTGTATTCCAATAACCGTTTACCTCTTCTATCATAATTTGTATATCTCCTAATGATAAAAAAGCAAATTTTTCTTCAACTCTTTCATATTCTAACTTAAATCCTAAAATATTAATATAAATTTTTTTAGATTCTTTAATATCTATTACAGATACCTCAGGTATTAAACTATTAAATTTCATTACCCCCCTTTATTCCAATATTGAAATTAATACTTCTTTATTATCTTCACTTCCAAATATTTTTTAAATATAAAATCTGTTTTAGGATTTAATAAACCACCATACATACTTCTTCCTCCCTCACAGTATCTATTACCTATATTATATTCAACTTGTCTATCTATTTAAACTATTTTAACAGCAAGAAAGAGTTAGCATTACTACTAACTCTTTCTCGCTATATTTTCCAATGTCTAATCCTAATATACCTTTATGACAACCTAATGACCAAACCTATTGATATCCATAAGAAGGAGTGTGACTATGAACATCAATACGTCAAGATTTAGTCTTATTTTATTCATCTCTTTTCTCCACTTGAATTTTACCAACTTTTCTTGTCTTTACGACAATCTTCATTTTTCCTTCTTGATTTTACTATATTATCAAACCATTCAACCATTTTGGGATCTTGATGATTAAAGAATAAACTATCATTAGAATCTAATTTTTTTATTTCTTCCATATCTTCATTTGATAATTCAAAATCAAAAACCTTAAAGTTTTCTTCCATTCTTTCTATATGTGTTGATTTACAAGCAATAATAACACCTCTTTGTATTAACCAACGCAAGATTACTTGAGCTGAACTCTTGTTATATTTCTTTCCAATCTCTACAAGCGTTTCATTATCAAACATACCGTTTCTACCTTCACCAAATGGAGCCCAAGCTTCAATATGAACACCATACTTTTCCATATTTTCTTGTGCTAATACTTGTTGATTCATTGGATTAGTTTCTACTTGATTAACTGCTGGAATAACTTTTCTTTCAAATAAACAAATATCAGATAAACGATCAGGATAGAAATTACTTACTCCAATTGCTTTAATTTTTCCTTCTTCATATAAATCTTCTAAAGCCCTGTATGCTCCATAATAATCAGCAAATGGTTGATGAAGCAAGACCAAATCAATATACTCTGTTTGTAATTTTTCTAATGATTCTAAAACTGATTTCTTACAATTTTCGTATCCATAGTTATCAATCCATACTTTTGTTGTGATAAAAAGTTTTTCCCTTGGGATACCACATTCTTTAATAGCATCTCCAACTTCTTTTTCATTAAAATAACTTTGAGCAGTATCTATTGAACGATATCCAACTTTCAAAGCATCTAATACACACCTTTTTGTTTCTTCTTTAGGTATTTGATAAACTCCAAAACCTAAAATTGGCATTTCCACACCATTATTTAATTTTACATATTCCATATTTTTTTCCTCCTATTGACAACTAAAATTTTATTTAATACACTATGATTATAAATATCGTGAGTTACTCACGGTCAATAGATTTATTAAATAAAATCTAAAATTTTTAAATTGAGGTAAAAAATGTTACACACTATGAAACAAACTTGCGAAAAAACAGGTCTTACTTATGACACTTTAAAATTCTACTGTAATGAGGGATTAATTCCAAATGTAAAAAGAGATAAAAATAATTACCGAGTTTTTAATGATAAGGATATTGCTTGGATTAATAGTTTATCTTGTCTTAAAAATTGTGGAATGGGCATATTGGAAATGAAAGAATATCTTGATTTATGTTTAAAAGGAGAAAAAACAATTCCTGAAAGAAAAGAAATATTGGAAAATAAATTAAAAGAACTTGAACAAAAAAAGCAAAAGATACAAGGCAGTATTGATTATATTCATTGGAAACAAAATTTTTATGATGATGTACTTTCTGGGAAAACCAAATATTATAGTAATTTAATTCAAACAGAAAATGATGACTAAAATCTAGCCATCATTTTTTATTAAAATATTATTTTATTCATTTTTAAAAATCTTACTTCATATCCTTACACTCCATTTTATATAAAACTAAAAGAGTTAGCAAAATACTAACTCTCTTAGTTTGGAACTACTATACAATTTTTGTTGTCCCTCCATTATACCTTTATGACAACCTTGTAATAAAAAAAATTAATCAAGGTTATACACAACATTAAAGCTAATTTTACTTTCAATTACTATTTTATCAACTTTATCTAGCCACTCTTTACGAGTTAACTCTTTATCAGTTGAATTTATTAACTCTTGTTTCAACTTTATGATTTTATTGTTCAACTGTCTTAGGTGCTTTTCCTTATCAGCATAGATAGATTTAATATTATATATTTCTAGTTCAAGTCTTTTTATATGATACTCTAGCTCCCCAATCTTTTTCTCTACTAGCTTTTGCATAGTTTCCGATGAAGATAAAAATGTATCTAACAATTTATCTAACTTTTCTCTTAATACATCCAGCTCTTGTTCTTTTTCTTTAATGCTAAAAACTTCATCTTTAGATATGTTATCAATTTCTTTCTCTAATTGCATTATTTTCACTCTTGTTTGTAATTGAATGTTCTTATAGTAACTTTTTCTCTGTTCTTCTATAAATCTATCCAATATTCCAACTGTTATATTTTCTGCTCTACAATAATTTTTACCATATTTCTTTTTATGTCCACATATAAGATAGTGTTTATCCTTTGGCTCATTAGCAACCTTTGTTGTAACACATCTTACATAATTAGCACCACATTTGCATTTTATCTTCCCTCTAGTATCATAAATCCTAGCATTTTGCCCCTTATTTCCAGCTATACACCTTTTATTTAATGCTTGTTGCACTTTATCCCAAAGTTCTTCACTAACCAAAGGTTCTATTCTATCATTTTTCATTACTACCCAATTTTCCTTCTTAACATACTTACTTCTACTTTCTGTAAATAAATTAATACTTTCAAACTTATTTCTAACATTATAACCTTTGTACTTAGGGTTTGTTATCAAAGTTTTAATAGTACTATCAGTCCATAGATTGCCTTTCTTAGTCCTATATCCTTTTTCATTTACTAGTTTAGCAGTATTTTTTAATCCATTAGTTAATGCAGTTTCAAATATAAATTCTACAACTTTCTTTTCTTCTTCATTCGCAATCAAAGAATTTGTTTCTCTATCAAAATCCCATCCGAAAATAGAATTATTTCTTATTTTATTTTGCATAATAGTCGTCTTGTTACCTCGTTTTGTCCTCTTACTTGTTTCTGCAACCTCATTCTCTGCCATAGCAAAAAACATTTGAAGTAATATCATATCACTTGGATTATTACTATTTTTTTGAACATCTAAGAACTTAACATTAACTTTTTTATAATCCCATAGAATCCTTAGAATATCTATAATTGCAATATTTCTAGCAAACCTAGAAGTATTTATAACAACTATTTCATTAAATAATGGCTCTCTAATAGCATCAACCTCAAATGTTAATCTTCCATCCTTTAAAATCTTTTCATTTAATCCACAATCAAATAATAACTTTTTAAATCCTTTCCTTTTAAAACTTGTCCCAGTTCCAGTGTCAGAATACATACTAATATTGCAGTCCTTATATTGCTCTTGTAATAATATTCTTTGTTTTTCTAGTGATTTTTGCTGGTCTATTTTATCCGTACTTACTCTTATATAACAAGCTATATTATTCATTATGCTACCATCCTTAACTCAATTAATTTTAAAATTTCTTCTAAAACATTAAGTTGGTACTCATCTTGAATAACCTCTTTTAATTCATTGATAATCGATACTACATTATTATAATTTTTTTCCTCAATTATTAAAACCCCATTATTATATATTTTTATCTTTTTCTCATCTGTTACTTCTACTTTTATCATTAGTTACTCCTCCATTTTTTATTTTTTTACTATTATCCGTTAAGAGTAGTTCTATTTGTAAAATTAACATTATTAAAATAAAATCCAAATTTTAATCAGATGAACACTAGGTAAACACTTGCTTTGAAAACTTTCAGTTGATTTTTAAATTTCTAGAATTTCTTTACTTTAGCATTTATACCTTTTCGAGTTGTTGAAGTTTAAAAATTTATATAATTGTACAAAAAAAGATAGTCATTGACTATCTTAAGCTATCTCTTCATTAGTTCTTGTAAAAATAAATCTGAATAATTCTCTTTCATTGTATCACCCCTAAAAAAATACTAATCACATTGTAACATAATATAGTAAAAAATAAGGGATATATAACATTTTAGTCATATATCCCTCAATGATTAATAAGATAAACCAGCTAATCTACTATTTCTCTTATTGATTCCATTTATTTCACTACTCATGAATTTTGCAGTTCCTTTTGCTATGGCTCTACCATCTAAAGTAATAGTATTATCTACTTGAACAGTTCTTTCAGCTATTAATACTTCTAACATTTGCATCAATAAGGTGTTTTGATTCTTTAACGCATTAATCATTTCAACATTATTGCTTTCAGCTTTTATGCTAGATGTTGAAGCTACTGTTGATGGTTGATACATTCTTCCACCATAGACCATATCTCTAGTTAATGATTGCATACTAGCTACACTAGCCATAGCATCCAATGGAGCTACTAGAGCTTTAGCTTCATTAGTTCTAATAGTCCTATTGATAGTAACACTACCACTAACACTTCTATTTAAAGTGCTAATCACACTATTCCAATCAGAAATAATATTTCTTCTAGCACTATCTACACTATTAGCAATGTTGCTAACATATGAAGCAATTTTTGATTGAGCACTAGAAAAAGCTTTAACTAAATCTTCTGATTTACTTATAATTTCATCCAGTTTACTCTTTGATTGAGTTGACATTTCTGTCATAGCAGTAACTGAAGCATTTTTCATATCATCCATAGATTTAGTTATAAGTATAGTTGATGTTTTAAGATTCTTCTCAACCTCAGGAGCTATTTTTCCTGATTCATCAATCATACTACTTGCAACTCCAGCCATGCCAGTTGAAGCATCAATAGCCATACCAGCAGTAGCATTACTAATAGCACTTTGAGCATTAGCCATATTACTAGATACTGCTCCAGCTCCTTCACTGGTCTTAACATCCATCTGACTTCTTACTGTTTCCATTGCAGAACTAATTGAACTTGCCATTTCTTCAGTATTTAATCTACCACTATTCTTTATCTGTTCAAAATTAGTATTAAGTATAGGAATAATTTCATCTATATTCATACCTTCTTTTATTCCACTGAACATATATCTAGTGGTATCATTCATGTTAGTTAAAGCTAATAGCTGATTACTGTTCATTGTAGTTAAACTATTAGCTAAAGCAGTAGAAGCTTCTTGATACTTTCCATCCATTATTAATGGTACTTGTTGCATTGCTAAATCTAATGATTGATTCATCATAGTTAACTCTGTATCTTGAAGATTTCTTAAGTGTTGCATACCTCTAGTGGTTGATAAAGCTATCTTTGCCATACCTTCCTCAACTGTTAATAGTTGTCTAGCTTCATATCTTTCCCAAGCTTGTTGCATGGTATCTCCACCAGCACCATCTAGCATTGATGCAATTAAATCGAACAACAACATTACTCCATTTATAACTGAACCAAAACTTAACTGTAAAGCTCCTGAAATAAATTCACATACTCCACCAACAACAGTACCTAATCCTTCAAACTTTTCTTGAAGTTTAAGTATTAACCCTTCATTTTCTCCTATTGCTCCAGCAAGGGCAACTAAAGCTCCTATTAATACATATGGATTACTCATTAAACTAGCTAAACTAGAGAAAGTACCACTCATTCCTCCCATTTTTGTTATAGCTCCACCTATAGCTCCAGTAACACCACCAAATAATCCTATAAGAGTTGAAGCCATCCCTAATAACGGAGATATACAAGCTACTGCAACTGCTCCCCATGCTATCCAATCCTGTTCACTATCTGATAAATTACTAAACCATTCAGTAAACTTTTCAACTAATTCAGTTGCCTTTTCTAGTATTGGAACAAGAACTTTTTCTCCAAATGGTTCTAATGCAGTTTTCAACTCATTCCAAGCTCCAAGCATTTGACCACTAACCCCATCTTCAACGTTATCTGACATTTCTTTCATAGTGCCATCAACATTTACTAATTCTGAACCATAGTCACCTAAAGTAGTAAGTAAAGTAGACCCTACATCTTCCCATTTTGTCATTTTGTTACCCTATAGGCTTTTTATCCTATAGCTCTTATAGTTTCCTATAAGTTCAGCATACATTTTCAATCTAAATATAGATTGTCGAATACTCGTGGAGGTATTATATTCTTACTTATGTAAGTTTCAACCTCTATGCGTTACGGTGAGCCACACCTTTTAAAGTGTGCTTTACCTCGGTATTAGCATATTAATATTTATGTTTACATATCAAAAAAGAGTGCTATTAAGCACCCCTACTAAATTTATTAAATAAAAATTGTTCAAATTGTTGTTTCGTATTGTTAAAGTATGAGTAGATAGAATGAAATTCTTTATGGCAACTATCACATAAAGTTATCCCATTTTCCACATCAGTTCTCCCTTCTTTGTACCAAGAGTAAGAATTTAAATGGTGAGCATTAAGATTTCCACCTTTATTATCTCCACAACATTTACAAGTAAAATTATCTCTTGTGTAAACTGAATCTCTCCATTCTTCATAACCTTTTATGTGTCTTTGGCTTTCTCTTTCTTCGTCAGTTTTATTGGGATTGTAATTAGGATTCTCTTCACCAAATCTTTTAATTCCATACATTGGATTATTTTTACCACTCCAATCTATAGCATTTAAAGCCTTACTTCCTATTGCTCCTATTTTATCATCCCAACAATCTTTACAACCCTTTGAAGTTTTTCTACCACTTCTATAAGTTTTACCACAATAGTTACAATTATGTTCATATCTATTATTGTTATACTCTTGCTCACACTTTTTACACCAGCTAAAAGGTTTCATAACTCCTAATATTTTACGAACATTAAAATTATCCAATGATAACTCTGCATTACATTTTGTACAATACTTAAAACCCTCTCTTGGTTTTGGTTTTATTGGAGTTTTTCTTCTTTTTAAGTTTTCACAACTTTTACACCTATTGGAACAACCATCTGCTTTTCTTTTGTCTTTCACAAATAATTCCAATTCTTTAACTTCACCACATTCTTTGCATTTTTTTGCATAATAAATAAACCTCCAGACTAAGATTTAAAAAAATTTCAGACTATTAACTTTTTAAAAGTTGAGGAAAGAGTGTCTGAAGCTCCTTTCAATTAGGTTAATTACTCCTAATCTATCCTCATAATATATTTTATAACAATTTTATTTTTTTGTAAACATATAATATTAACTTAGCCTTCACCGATTTTACTCGATTTTAATTCGGCACAATATTCTACCGAATAGTGCTACTGCATATTCATTTTGCTTAGTCTTATCTTCCATACCTGATAGAGCTTGAACTACTTTTAAAGTTGCTTCTTTAGCAGAATCCCCACCTTTATTAACTGCATCTGTAACTTCTTTCGCACTTAATCCAATGCCTTCTAAAGCTTTTGCTTGAGAATCTCCAACTTCTTGAAGGTTTATTCCAAGCTCCTTTATACCATCAGCAAGATAATCTAGTTGGAAAACACCATCTTTAGTACCCTTTTTAAGTATTGCTAGAAATTCATCAGCACTAAATCCAGCTTCTTTAAATTGAACTCCATACTCATTAAGTGTATCTAAAAATTCCCCTGAGAAATCTAATCCTCTTTGAAAACCATCAGCTATTAAATCAAAAGCTTTTTCACCACTAATACCAAATTGCTTTATTAAGCTCATAGCAGTTTTAACTACTTCTTTAGTATCAGTTCCAAAGGTAGAATTTATAGTTACAATACCTTTTGTGAAATCTTCTAATTGTTGCTCATTGAAAGTATCTCCAAATGCTAACTTTAATTCTTTAAGAGTTTCTACTGAATCTTCAAAGCTGAATCCATCATTTGATATTTCTCTTGCCATATCCTTCAACTTTTCAGCTTCTTCAGTTGTAGCACCTAAAGCATTTTTAAAATGAGTTACTGCATTATCTCCTTCGATAAATGCTCCTGTCATTCCACCTACTGCAACTGCTCCAGCTCCTGAAAGTTTATCAGCACCATCTTTTATTCCATCAATTTTATCTTTTAATTTCTCAGCACTTTCACTAGCATCTTTAAAACCTTTGGTTAGCTTATCAACGTTAAAGCCTTCGTCAATTTGCCTAAGCTCTTTGTTTAAAGATTCTACATCATTTTCAGTAGAAGTAATCTTATTCTTAAGACTAGCCATTTGATTTTCTAGACCTTTGACTTTAGCTTGTTTCTCTAGTTCTTCTGCAGTAGCATTACCACTAGCTTTCATTTCATCTAGCTTCTTCTTAGCTTCTTCTATCTTTTGTGGTAGAGAATCATACTCTTCTTTAAGCTTCTTGATATTCTCCCTTTGTTCTTTATGTGCTTCTTCCAAAGCAACCATTTTCTTATTGTAGCTTTCCAGCGTATCTTGTCCAGCCTTTATAGCTTTTGAATAATCATCTATTCCTTTTTCTGATAAATTTAAAGCTTTCTTTGCCTGATTAAAGGCAGTTTCCATTTGCTTTGTACTTCTATTAACTTCTTGTAAACTTTTATCAAACTGTCCAGTGTCTAAACCAAGACTTACCAATAACTCTGCTACTGTTTCTTGACTTCTAGCCATAATATCGTTCCTTTCTTAATCTTAATTTCTACTAAAAAAATAAGGTAGATGAAGCACATTAACACTTTCACCTACCTTACTTAGTTAAAAAATCATTTCGTCAATATATACTTCCTTGACTTTTTCTTCTTTCTTCTCTTCTAATCCATTTACTTTCTTGTAAATGTCATATTGCTCAAATAGAATCTTTGGAGTTGACTCCCAAAACAAAACTTCACTTCTGTTAAGTAAGCTAACCCAAATATACTCCATAAAGCTCCAGTTCCAATCTTCTTCTAAATCAATTACTTCTTCTTTGTTACTTTTTTTTTATCAGTGGGCATTGATTCAGTTAGAAGTTGTCCTAAATTTTCAAAAGCTGAGAATAATTCCATAATAGATAATTCATCGATTACCTCTCTTTCAAAATCTTCATGTCTAACTTTTATTCCTTGATATAATATTTCACCAATTATTTCTAAGTCCATTGCTTGAACACCATTCATTACTTGTGGCATTGTCAATCCTAGTTCTTTACATATATTTTTCATAACTTTAAAATTAAAAGCCATGTTATATTCTTTTTCATTTAATAGAATCTTTTTCATAACTAAGTTCTCCTTTATTCTACATATTGTAATTTTGAAAAGTAGAAGCTCCTTCCAAAGAAATTTCCGTCTTTTAAATCCTTTTCTGATAATCTTATGAAGTTATTACTCTTCATAATTCTTTTTAGCTCTCTAATCTTTTCTCCAATTCCTATAGCTTCTTCTGCATTATACCAAAGAGTTATAGCTATTCTAGTAACTTCTGCAGTAGCATCATCATCTTCATAGAAGCTATCATCTACACCAGTAGTACCAAAAATAATATAAATACTATCATTATTTTCTTCTGCTTCCATGAAATAAATTGGAACATTTAAAGGAGCAAGAGCTGATAGAATTTGTTCGTTAATCATAGTAACTACTCCTTTAATCCTTTTGCTATTGTTTCTTTAATTGCATCAAGAGAATTATCTATACCTTTTTGATAAGCTTCATCCATCCAAAACGTACCAAGTTTTCCCCTACTTCCATAATGTTGATAGTAACCATATCTTTGAACCTCTTCTGAAGCGTTCATAGTTCCTATATCAATTTTCTTAGTACCTTTTTTAGTTTTAACTTTAGATTTTTCTAAAGAATCTCTAAGCTTACCAGTATCTTTAGGAGCTTGTGCTTTTTGAGCTTTAAGCATTTCATCAGCACCAGCATTTAAACTATCTCTAGTAACTTTATTTGCTACTTTTTTCTCTAGTGAAGCAAGTTTCTTTTTTAACTGGCTCATATCAAAATCTAAACTCATTATTCCACCACTTCCTCACATAGTAGCTCCATACATGGATTTCCAAATTCTCTTTGAATATTTCTAATGTTGTAAGCTTTATCATTCAAGAAAACATAATCTTTTTCAGTTATATCTTCTTTATTTCTACAAACTAACTTAATCAAAGTTAACTCTCTATTACTATTAGCTAATGTCACTTCTTTTTCTCTATTTGAACTAATAAGTAATCCAGCTTTAATAGAATAGATTTTTTCATATTGAGCTACTTGTATTCCCATACTATTAGTTATCATTTTCTTTCTAAAAATATGGATAGTCTTTCTGAACTGTCCTATTTCATACTTCATTGCAATCACCTTCTTATAACAAATTTCTTCTGTGTGAGTTTAAAATAGTTGTTATAATTGGATTCTCTTTTAACTGTCCTGAAGTCATACCATTTCTGAAATCATAATTCATACTACAAAGTAATAGTAAAGCAGTAGTAATATCTTTATAGTTAGATAGTTCTTCTACTGGTATTCCAGTTCTAGTAACTGCATAGGCTATTGCAGATGGTATAACAATAGTTTCTAGATATAAATCATCTTCATCATCTTCTATTCTTAAGAATTGTTTAACAAGCTCAATATCTAATAATCGATTAGCATCAAATTCTCTTGCTTTAGTTTCTGATTGATTCTCTTTATCTACAATCTCTTTAAATCTCTTTGATAAACTCATACTATCTACCTCATTATAAAAAGGAGATAGAAAACTCTATCCCCAAATTCATTATTTTACTTTCTTTGCTAATGCCATAGCTGGAGTAAACTCAGTTTGAACTGCAGTGAACCACTTACTAGTGAACTCTTCTGCACCTTCATCAGTTGAGTTTGCTCTAGCAGATACTTTACCATTTGAAAGTAATGGCATAAATATTCCATTTAAAGTAACATTTGAAGATTCTATTGATTCTTCCTTTCCTTGATAAGTTGCTTCATTTCTAGAAAGAACTCCTTTGTATAATGTTACATATTGGAATCCACCTTTTGATAATGGTGCTCTGAACATAATTCCATATTCTGAAGCTACTGCATCACCACTTTGAGTGAATACACCATTTTCGTAAGTGTTTCCTGAAATCATTGCTTCTATTTCGTGTGATAAGTAACCTAATTCTATTGTTACTTCCTTACCTGAAAATGCTGGTATTACTTGCTCTACTACATCATCTGAATAGAAAGTAACATTTTCAGTGTTATCAGCTATTTCAATACTAATTAATGATGGTACTGCTACTGGCGAAGCATAAGTAGTACCTGATAAATCATCTTTTGTTATTTTTGCTATGTGTAAATCTCTTACACCGATTATTCTAGACATAATCTAATTACCTCTTTCTTGTTAATATTTTTTTGAATAATAAAAGAGAGCTACATTATGTAACTCTCTAACCTAGTTTTTTTAGTTTTAACTATTTCTTAGCTCTTGAGTTTAAAGCCATAGTAACATTACCAATAGCTATAGCTTCTTCTACAGTTGTAACTGCATCTAATCTTACATCTGCTCTAAATGCTACTGTTCCTGATAAGAAACCTATAGAATCATCTCTCTTGATATTGATGTTGTGTCTTAAACCAACAGTGATAGCTTTTGATAAGTTAACAAACATTGGCTTAGTAACATTTTCGTCAACGATAACTTCACAACCTAAGATAGTCATTACTGGTCTATCTGCATAAGCTCTAACCATTAAAGGTTGTCCATTACCATCTTTTAATTTTGCTATTTGTACTTCCATTTCAGGACTAATTACCCATACTGCTCCATTTCTGTAAGCTGGTTTAATAGCATAATACATATCAATTAAAGCATCTGTATCTATCGCTGAAATTTCTACTGTTTTAGCTCCTTCAGCACCTTCTAATTTCTTAGCTACAATTTCATTTAAAGTTAATCCTAAACCTTCAACCATTTGCTTTTGGATTTCACCTTCTAAATCAAATCCAGCATCTTCAAGACACTCTTCTGATATAACACAAACTAGTCCATATTTATCAGCTTTTAAAACTTTTTCTTCAAATGTAGCTTGTGCCTTAGTATATTCTGCTAATTCTGCAACTTTAACGAACTTTGGTAACTTAGTTCCTTGTACTGTTAATGCTGAAGTTGAAGTAGTGTTTATTTTATTTGCTCTTTCAAATAATGGAGATACATCTGCAACTTTATCAATTACTCCACCTAAGAACTCAACTTTTTCTACACCAATGTTAGCATTAGTAACTTCTCCAGCTCTAACTTCTAATTCTTTTCCTTCTACTAATAAATTTCTTAATTCTACCATGTTGTTTTTACCTCTTTCTTCTACTTTTTTATTTTGTAATTTGTTATCAATAGCTCTGATTTCTTTTTGTAATTGAACTATCTTTGATTGTTCTTCTTCGTTGAAGCTTCTATTTTCAACTTCTGAACTGTTTAAAATATCTTCAAGCTCTGTAAGTAACAGTGCTTTCTTTTCAAACATTGCTTTTGTATTCATAGCAACCTCCTAATTTTTCTCAAATAAAAAACACCTAGCCTTTTATTGACTAAGTGTTTTACATCTTTGCTTTATGAATATCTATGAAAAGTTTTAACTTCTCTTTAAATTCATCATTATTTAATTCTTCAACTACTTCTTTAATCTCTTCATCTAAGATTTCTGCATCAACATCTTCTGAAGTAACCTTTTTTTCTTCAGTTGGTTCAACCTCATTTACAGTATCAACTTCATTCTTATCTTCAAGATTTTCTTCTGTAGTTATTTCTTCTTTAGATATTTCAGCTTCTTCAACTTCAATATCTTCTAATTGAGCCATAAGCTCTTTTTCTTGTAAATCAGCTATTGCTTCTCTAATCTTAGTTAATTCATCATTAACAGTATTACTTCTAATCTCAATTTCTTCTCCATCTTTTGCTCTTACTTCTACTGAAGTAGCAACATAAGCTGGTTCTACACTAAGAATAGAACATTCTAATAATCTAAGCTCATGAATAAATCTTCTTCTTAATCCACTAGCTATATTTGTTGCAGATTCTTTGATTGATTGGAAACCGAAGCTTGTACCACTAAGCTTACCAGCTCTAGCTAACTCTACAACTTCTGCATCATTAGTTCTTATTTTGTATCTTAATCCAATATTATCTTCGTAAATTTCACATTCATTTACTCCATTTCTTCCCAACTCTCTATCCCATTTATGATTAAATAGAATTGGAATATTTGGATTAGATTCTAAACTTCTTCTAAAAGCATTAGGCATAATTTGTTCTACAAAATACCCCACTTTATCCATTAGTCTTTTTGAATCTCTTTCACAAACTGAAATATATCCACTAAGCTCTACTGAATTATCTTCTCTAATTTCATAAGTAATATTATTTATAATACTCACCTCCTATTGTTGAAGGGTTTTAGATGATTTGGTGCCATCTTCTATATTTCCATCTAAATCTACAGTTTTACCCAAGTTTAATATCATTGAGTTTCCATTTTCAACATTGAATAACACATCTGATAAGTTCATCTTCAATACTCCATCTAAATTAGTAATACGAGGTAGGTTTTCTAATTCTCTTACAGTGTTAATATCTAAGATATTACTTTCAAGACCAACTTTATAAGCTTCCATCCTATCCTTCATACTTGCATCTTTACTAATTTCACTTAAATCAAATGCAAAGAAATATCCATCTAATTTTTCAGATTCTAATAAAAGAACTCTATTGTATTCTTCTACTATTTTATCTAAAAGTGGTATAAGCTTACTTCTTAAGAAACCCTTCTCTACTTGTTCATTTGCAGTACCATTTATAAGCTCAATGCTTGTACCAAATAAAGCACAAATTTGTTTATCTAATAAATTTTGTTGCTCTACTATTTGATTTTGTTGATTATTTCCACCTACATTTTGAAAATGTAAACCTTGATTTAATACAAATGATTGCTCGGTACCTGAGTTAACAAATTTTCTCCAGCTAGACTTTAATGCATCTAATTCCTCTTGTCCTAATGGAATATCTGATTCTATAATTCCTTTAGGTGCATTAGAGTTTTTAGCACTAACCTTATTGTTATTTAGCATATACATAGCACTTTCAAGTAAAGTCTTGTTCTGATTGATTAATCCACTAAATGTAACACCATCCGTAGTATTAGCTAGTGTTATAAAGTCGAAGTCATTATAAGGTTTACCCATTACTGAATATTGAACCTTCTTGAAAATTGGGTCAGTATTCCCAATAATCATTACATTACTTGGATTAACATATCTTAATGAATTTATCTTTAATCCTTTTTTCTCCACAAAAATATGGCTTCTACCTTGAATTAAGTAATCTTTAATCATATTGAATTTAGTGTTATATGCAGAAATAACTCCACCACAATCATGGTTTAACAATCTAGTTCTAACATCACCTTTGATTTCAACTATCTTGCCATCTTCTTTTTTGTAAAGCTTTACTTTTAAAGGTGCAATTCTACCAGCAATATAATTGATATTTGCATTTACCATAGGAATTTCTGTTAAATTCTTACTTGTAACATATACATTACTTGTAGTTGAACTACTTAATGATGAACTAAAAATTGAACTATTATCTCTCTTTTCTTTAGTTCCAAATAAGCTTCTAATATTTATAATCTCTCACCTCCTTTATAAGTCGTAACTAATGAATTGTTTTCTCTTATATCTAAGCTCTCTTTCCTCAAGCTGAGTCAGAGCTAATGCAAGACTAATAACCATATCAATCTTTCCATTACTAGATTTCTTTGTTAGGTACTTGTCCATATTTTCACTATATTTACATCTGCAATTAGCAAAGTTATCTAGTAATAAACCATTATCCAAGAAACATATTTCTTTATTTAATACCTTCTCTTCAAGTAATTTATAAATTGGAGATAATACTTTTGAGTGCATTGGTGTATCAATCATTTTCAGTCCTTGAGCTTCAAGTTTTGTAGCACTGCTGATAAAATTCCATCTATCATAAGCAACTCCCATAACTTTACAACCAAATGATTTCTCGATATTAGCTACATAATCCTCAAGTACACTATAATTGATTGTTAAATCACCACAAGCAATGCAATCGCCTTCTTGGATAAACCTACGATAATCACATTTCTCTTTAACTGATTTCTCCATGATTCTACCTTCAGGAATGAAGCACATAGACTTTACATAAATTTTCCCTTTATCAATACAAACTATACTAACACTTGTATTGTCACTTGAGATTGAAGCATCTATTCCAACATATACATTTTTACCCTTGAAGCTAAAACCATTTCTAGGTATTACACATTCCTTTATATAAGAAATAGGAATATAACTCTCAACTTTTGCACTTGGTAGATATTGATTTAATATAAATACTCTGAAATTCCTCATTTTAGCTGGAATCTCGATAGCTTGATTAAATTGATTCATAAGGAATTTTTGACCATCCTTATTCCAACTTGCCATCTGCAACGGTGAAGCTTTTTCCCATTTAGTAGAATCCGTATAATCATCTTCTGCATCTAATTCATATATCAATCCAAAAGTGTTTCCTGAATCCTGTGAAGCTCCAATTAAAACCTTTTTATACCAATCAACCATATCTTTAAATACATTTTGCTCATTATCAAAAGCAGTGCTGATATAAATTGCTAGTCTTGAAGAGTTAACTGACATTTGAGATAACTTAAGTGCATCTACAATATCAGGAGTTAATTGGTTAGCAACTTCATCTACAATATAAGTAGTTAATAATTTACCTAATAGATTTTGTGCTTCACCACTTAATGCATGACAAGTAGCTTCATTATGTTTGCACATAATCTTCTCTCTAGTTATCTTGAACATTTTTACTAACTTAGGACTTGAACGAATTATTGCTTCCATTTCCTTCTTAATAAGCGAAGAAATTTCCCTCGTTTTCCCAGCTATTGCAGTTTGAGCAAACATAGGAGCACGAAGTAATATTATTATTTCTATTAAAGCTGACAAAAATGATTTTCCATTCTTCCTCGAAATTTGAAGTATCACCTCTTGTATCATCTTTTGAGAACTTCCATCTTTAGCAAACCATCCGAACACATTTTCAATAATCATAGCCTGAAACCCAGCTATATGATTTATTATTGGTTGTCCAGTAAAAAATCCAGTTGCATAATTTGTATAATGTAACAATCCATAGATAATTTTCATCTCTTGCATATTGAAATAAAAATCAAAATCATCTTGATATTGTTTGTTTTCAAGCCTATCTATGTATTTTTCACATTCTTTCTTTACGTACTCATTAGATATAATCTTTCCTGACACAACATCTTTAGAGTATTTATAACCAATTAAATCAGTGAAATCTTTTGGTATTAACATTAGAAATCACCTCTTAAAACTTTCAACAAGTCATCATCATCTTCTTCATTTACATTTAACAAGGCTAACTTAGCTCTATCACTTGGGTTCATTCCAAGCTTTGATGAATAAGTATTGTATAGTTGAGCATATTTGTTATAGATAGCTACTGCTTTATGTTCAGATATATTTTCTGCTCCAGCTTTATTTGTATATGTAGTTAATAAACCTTCTGATTTTATTATCTCTTGACATTGGTGCATTTTAGCTAAAGCATCTGCAACTATTGCTACTGTAAATCCATCAAGTACATTTAATATACCTTCAGGAAAATTTCTAACAATTAACCTATAATACTTTCTGCCTAAAGTATCAAGATTATCAGGTGGAGTATCAGCTAAAATAGTATCACCTTGTAACATCTTCTCACCTTTTTTTCTTTTTTCTTTTTCTTCTTTGCTCATATTTGAATTAAGCAAATTTGTTGGTTTCGGTGGTCTACTCATAATAATACCTCCTTCCACCTGTTTTTCAATCGTTTTCTTTTAATGTTATGAAACCTCTTCATATTTCCACTTCAATCTAATATTGTCTTTGGATTTTCCACAACTCTTACCTTTACCCAATAAGTGCTTTGATAGTGATGAAGAATCAATATTGTAATAATTAGCACCTTCTGTGATACTTCCAAATCTCTTATTTGTTGTTATGCAAATAATACTCTTACTTCTAGGATGAAACTCACCAGTTCTACCATACATATTGGTCGCTTCACCAGTTCTACCATACATTGGATGATTTTCACCTCTTGGTATATTAGTAACTATCTTTTCTCGTGTTAAAGGATTGTCCAAATTCTCTTTATAAGTAACCCATCTTAAATTTTCAACTCTATTATCATTTCTTATAGTATTAATATGGTCTACACAAGGTTTATTCTCAGGATTAGGAATAAAAGCTTCAGCAACTAATCTATGAACTCTAAACTTATAACACTTACCATTTTTGCATAGTTTTACAACTTGATATCCTTGTTGATTGTTTTCATCCAACTTTATAAATATTTTCTTTTTAACACTAAATACTCTTCCTTGATTTGAAATCTGATATAAGCCTTCAAAACCACAAATATCTACTAAAAGTTCTTTCATTTTCTTCTCCTTTCAACCTCACCCCCAAATACTAGTTTTCGGGAAAAAGTGTGAGAAAGAGTGCCCTTTCGTCCTCTTTGTTTTCCCTTATTTAAATCAAACCTTATCGGGGGTATCTATTAATATTTTTTTCTAAAGCTCACTGAGAATTTTATATTCTCCAGTTTCCTTTTCTCTTTTTAAATCTTCAATAAATTTTTCTAATTTTTCTTTTGAATTTATATTGAGCTTATGTATAAGCTTGTGATAATGAGAACTGATTGGAATAAGATTATCAATGTCTAATCTTTTCTCCCAAGCTTCTGAGAGATAACATATATGATGTACACTCGAAGCCACTGCAATTTCTCCTATTTGCTCTGCTACATAACACTTATACCTAGCCTGAATCAAAACAGATAATCTCACTGTCTGCCATGCCCTCGAACTATAGAAACGATTTTCTCTAGCAGTTTTATCACTTTGATTTTCTCTTTTAGCTTTATAATTTACTTTTGGCTTTGGCTTACTTAGACAAAGATGATTTCTCATATCCACTGTTTGTATACAATGTCTACAATACTTATACATATAAATCACCTAAATAAACATATTCAAAGCCAATAGTAATGCTATAAAACTAATAACTTTCTTCTCACCATTTGTTATTGCTCTTGTTATAAATCCATATTTATTCATAATCTTTATCTCTCCCTTTGTAATATAATAAGAGAGCCATAAGTAATACTCATAGCTCATAAACAAAGGAAAACTATATCCTACTAGTGCTATTCTGATTAAGGAATAGCAGTAATATAAAAAGATGATGTATTACATTAACACATCATCTATCTACCACATATTAACTACATCTAACTTTCTTTCTTTTAGTTCTAGTAATTCATTTTTTGTTTCTGCCAAATCTCTAGCAGTATCATAATCTTTTTCTACAACACAACTTATTGCTTCTTTTAAGTAGAAATCCACCAATTCATCTAATACCTTTTCTTAAACATTGTAAAGTTCATTAGGATTAAATGAATCTCTAGCAACAAGCTCTCCAAAAAAAATAACCTATAGTATCTAAATCTAAATCAAATATTTCTTTTGCACTTTCAATAACCATCTTCATATTTATATACTCCTTACTTCATACATTTCTTGAACTAGTCTATCTACATCAGTTGCAAATACTTTTACTACAACTTCATATAATTCATCTACCATATCTAAATGCTCACAGATATAAGTTAACTTACTAGTAGCCTTCTTAATCTCACCTTTAGCTATAGCATTTTTATGTCTAATATCAATATTCATATGATATTTTCTATTAAATTCATCATATAACTTACGATATTTTTCCCTAGGATTTTCTTTAGAAGTTCTGATAATCTGATTAATTCTAGCTTGTTTATCTGCTAATTCAATACTACCAGCCAACCCTTCAACAATATTCTTTTGGAATTTTGCTTCTTTTTCAGCTAATAAAGCTTTCTTCTCTGCTTCTAGCCTAGCTATTCTTTCTTCTTTTAACTTAGTAGCAGTGGCAATAAGTAAATCAGGATTATCTAGTAGTTCATCTACTGCAAACATTCCATTTTTTCTTATAGATGGTAATACTTCTGAAGTTACCCATCTTTTAAATTTCTTTGCTTCAGGTAGTTTACTTGAAAGAACTAAACTATAAAGTCCACTTTCATTTATTACTGGAGTTTTTTGCATCCTCCCTATGGAGTCCTGAATTGGGACTTCATCTTTATCTTCATCATCTACATGGTCTAGAATTGCTTTTGCTGGTCTTGAGTAACCTAATACTTCTGCAATATCTTTACCAACAAACCAAGGTTCATTATCTATAATAGATACCCTAACTTCTCCAAATTCTTCATTCTTAAAAATTTCTAATTGATTGTTCATCTTTCTTTTTATCTCCTTAGCTTAAAGTCCTTCGACTATTAATTTCTCAGTATTTTAAGACTCAAAACACTTTAGCTAGATACCAGTATTGTAACTGGCATCCAACTAAAATACTAAGAATTAATCTAGTAATAGCTGGAGAAAAGCCATTATCTAGCTAAAGTATTTTGAACATAAAAAAAGAGCATATCCTCACGACATTCTCTCTTTAATCTATGTATTTAAATTGATATCCTTTGTGATGGCTTCTTTCCCCTCTAGCAACTTTGCCAACTAGTCCAAAATCAAATCCAGCATCATTAACACTTGCTAAGGATTCGAAAATCTTAATCACTTGTCCATCTAAAATTTGAACAACTTTTCTTTTTCTTCTATTGTTATAGTTCTCTAGGTTTTTACAACAGTAATTGGTTTTAGTTTCATAAGCCATTATTTTAATCTTACCTCATATCCATCTATAACTAATAAATTTAGAAGTTGATTACTAAGTAGAAATTTAGATATATCTGCTACCCCTAAGTTCTTAGGTGTATTCTTGTTTAAGTAATCAATGAAATTAGTTATAACCTCAGAGTTAACTTCAACTCTTCTAGCATTTTCTACTTCTGCTATAATACATCCTCTGATATTTCTAAGTCTTTTCACTCTTGCTAATATTTCTTTATTATTTTCCATGACATAATACTCTCCTTTAAAATTAAATTTCTAAGGCTATTTGGTATCTCAGTTAGCCTTTCTGAGTATCTAAATCTTAGATAATTCAATATTCAATTTTTAGGAGTTCTGAAATAAACACGCTTTAACAAAAGAAAAAAATAGATGTGTTGTATAGGAGGTTAGCTTTTCATCTCCTTTTTTTACATCTCCAACACTAAGATATATATTTATAAAATAGTCTTAAGACTATCCTATCTCTACAAATTTTAAACCTTTATAATGATTTCTTTTACCTGATAACACTCTTGTAATTACATATACATCTTTGATACCTAAACTCTTCTTTATATGAGTCTTGTCAAGGTAGTAAACTTCATCTTCAGTTTCAACATCTATACTCTTATACTTATACACGATTCTAAAATTGTATTTTTTACAAATATCATTTGCATAGCATATTATCTTAGTTACTAATCCCATGAAAGAATCATTATCTATTGTACCTCTGTATAACTCAACAAGTTCATTAGAACCAATTTTAGAATATTCATCTACTAAATATTCCTCTAATTCTCTAAACTTATCTATCAATTTAATAACACTCTCTATAGTTTCGCTTCCGTTACAAACCTGATAAACAGAATAAGCAATGGTATAAGCTTTAGCTTTTCTTCTACTCATGTTTTGAATATCTAACCCTGAAGCTTCTATTCCTTTTCTTATTGATACTTTAAGAGCTTGTATCTTTGCATCATAAGCACTTTTACTCATATCATTTCTGTCACCTTCAAACAGAAAATCTACGTTATTCTGCTTTATATCTTTAGTTATTAAATCTGTTTCATATATAAATACACCTAATGGAGTATTTATCTTAGTTTTCTTAGGCATCATCTTTCTCATTTTCATATGAATCAGATTCTCTAGTAACTTTGTAGCATCATCAGCATTTACATCAGTTTCATATTCACTAAGATACTTTGTAGTATAAAAACCTTCTATTTCATCATCAGATTTTTTTCTATATTTAACTGAAGTTAGTAGATATATATCATATCTTGCAAGTTTACAAGCACATTGATAAAATCTTTGAACTACTGGTTTACTCATATCAAAATCTTCATCTAATACTTCTTGAAGTTCTTTCTCATTGAAATATTCTGAAGCTCTTATGATGCTTAATATTATAGTTTGCTTCAAATCATCTATTTGCAGTAAAGCATTTTCTGATTTTAAAGAATAGATTATTCTTTTTGTTAAGCTATTCATAAATTGATTTCCTTTGAATCTTATCGTTATACCAAAAGTACCATTCATTGGTTGCTCTTCTCTAACTAAATCTATCAATCTATAAACTATTTCCATAATTATTTCTTCTTTATTCATCATTGTTTCTGTCACCTTTCCTTTATCTTTTGTAAAATTAAAAAAAGAGCCAGTATTTCTACCAGCTCTATCAGGTGATTCCGTAATGATTGATTAAACCTTGTATCTTCACAAGGGATTTTTATATCTCATTTTTAGTCTTATATCATTTTTTATTATGGGCAAATAAAGAATTGATGATAACTATATGTCAAGAATTATAGGAGATTCATCATATAAGACTAAAAATCAAACATAAAGAGATTGAGAGATTAGGATTAACCCCTCAGATATTTTATTATTATGAAATTAAAAACACTTAAGTTTATAGGTGTTCTCTCTCACTGCCATCAGCCGAAGGCTGAACCCCTAGCAAAGCACTTCTTATTGAATATTAAAAAAGAGCAAAAAAAATAGTGGTAGATACCTCTTTACTGATATCTACCCACTTAATTTAAAACCATATCTGTCATTATTGGAGCTTAAAAAGGCGTCAGAGTAAGTATTCTTTAATCTCCTTCGGAGCTTAAAAAATACTTACTCCTCCTCTTTTTAACCTCTCAGCTCAACATCTCACATTATAAACCTTTTCTCGCTACGCTCGTAAAAGTTTATAATCTTCGAAGTTTCGCTGGTGAGTAATAGTAATTCTATAAAAATAGTGTGCAATAATTCCCTTTATATAATACAATTATTTAGGAAAAAACTGCACACTATTAATCAACAAAATATTAATCACTTATTTTCACTAGTAAATCAATTAACCTATTACCATCTAATTTAAATTTGTCTAGTTGTTCTATTGTAGTAATCTTTCCATTTAAATCACACTTTCTATCATTGACTTTCTTTTGCATTGTTTGCACACTTAATTCGTTTAAAGTTTGAATAGCCTTTTGATAGTAAGTTTTAGCCTTCTCTACCTTCATTATTGTTTCTGTTGAAGTAATAACTTTTGCTTTATAATAGAAGTTAAACTTTATTTCCTCATTCTCTTTAAGCTTTATGTTTTTGTAAAGCTCTTGTAGAATAGAATCTTTAAGTCTTAAGTTCATTGTATTTTGAAATTGAATCATTTTACCTTGTTTTATTAAAGAAGCCATTGAAGCTTTTTCATCTAATGAAGATAAATATAGATATTCTTCTTCCAATATCTTATTTATTAGTGTTTCACTTGGAGTATAGGTTTTAGCTACTCTATTTGTTATCTCTCCATCTTCTCCAACTGATTCAATACAATAAGATACTCTATATGTCCTGTCAATCCTACATACTCTTCTATCCTCTAATTTCTTTAATGTATAATCAACTTTATCTCTCAAAGTAGTATCATTACAAATTAAATGAAAGTTCTCTAATGATAATTCATTTATCTTACAATAACCTTCTTTATTATCCTTAGATAATCTCTTAACTTTGTAATATTTATCATTTACTACTCCAAAGTTCTCCATAATGTAGCTAGTTGTTACTACTATTTGATTGTTAGGTTCTTTATCTAACATAGTGCATAAAATAACTTCCATACAATCTTCATAGTTATCAAGTCTTGGTACTTCTCTTTTTGTTACAATATAGAATGAATTTCTACCTTCTTTTTGAATTTCCACTATGTAATCTTTCTCTATTGATTTCATAATAGAATTTTTAGTTCTAGTTGCTAACTTTCCAGTTCTTTCATAAGATTCTCTTTGCTCAATAGTTCCATAAGTTTCTACAAATTCTTTAGTTGTCAATTTCATCATGAATATATCTCTCCTTTTTCTTTATAACTTTATTTCTGAGTCATTTAATTCTCTTTGTTTATCTCATTTTTTAAAGCTTGTCTTATTAACTCTGATAAACTCATATCTCTTTTTTCTGCTTCTCTCTTATAGAAGTTCTTTTCTTCTCCTGAAATTCTTATAAATATTCTTTCTAATTTCATAATCTTATTTCTCCTTTGTTCGTACTTTATTATTAAAAAATTTTATTGGCTTAACTGCCTTACATTACTATTATCCGTAAGTGGTATCTGAAATGTAAAAAAAGCTGGTACTTTTTTAGCACCAGCTTGAATTTTTTAAACTTCTATTCCTTTAATTTTTACATTGTAGCTCTTAGCAGTTTCTTTTACTTCATCTAGTATTAGTTTTGCACCAGCTAGAGCATATAAATTCACACCATTGTTAGCTCCTGATACATAAACTTTACCTACTATTTCACCAGTAGAAGCAAATACAAATATATCAGCATTGTCAGCAACTTTTAAAGTTATGTAATCTTGTAAGTTAACTACTGCATCTTTAGAGAATCCAAATTTAAACTCTATGTTTTGAGATTGTATATCTTTCTTAGATTCGAATCTCTTAAGTTCTTTATCTCCAATGTTGGCTTCTTTTAGTTTTTTCTTGCTTACTTCATATTTTACTCCAAGAATTTCTACACCTTCTTCATTGTAAGTTTCAACTAGAGCTTCATATTCAGGATATTCTATAGAAAGCATAGCTTGAACATATTTGAAATAGAAATCAAATATAAATCTTTGTAATCCTTCAGTGTTCTTATTCATCATTCTGAATAGAGCAACACATACTTCTTCACCAGTGAACTTATTAGCTACTTCAATAGCTACTCTTTCAGCTCTGTAGCACATTGTTTTAGTCATAAGTGCTCTTACTTCATCACCATGAACTAAAGCTCTTACTGGTTTTCCTGAAGCATCTAGCATAGGTTTATCAGTTTCTATATATTCATCCAATTCTTCTCTATATTCTTGAACCATAACTATATATGGTTTATCTCTAAATCTTCTTTGAGTATTATAACTATTGAAGCTCTCTTCTAAAATACTTTGAACTTCTGTAACAACTGCTTCATCAATATCATAAGTATTTGCTATCTTGAATAACTCTTTGAATATGTCACTATTTCTCCAGCTACTGTTGCTCTTATAATATTCAACCCTTGCCAATATTCCTTTCCATGTTTCATTACTGACCCCATTCCATTTAGCGTAGCTCTCAAGAACACTTTCTCCAGTTCTATTAAGTGTAAATCCATTAATATCTTTCTCAGGAAGGAATTTAAAGTAATATGGTTTCTTATAGTTCTTTTTTAAAGTCTTGATATATTCTAAGTTAGGTAATATACCAGTTTTCGGTGCATCTATTGCAATTTGGCTTATCTCTACTGTCTTATATATTGCTTCTTGTACTTCATAGAATTGATTGCTAATTATATCTTTTACTACTTCCCTTGGTAAATTCATAGTTCTTTCTTGTTGAGAAAACCAGCTCCAAAACTCTTTCTTTTGTTCATCAGTTGGAATAGTTCCATTGAAGTGATTCTTATAAGTTATATTCTTATCATCAACATAAACTCCTAAATCTTGAGCTACATTTGAAATACAACTGTTAATAATCGCCACCTCGCCTATTATGTTTCCCATGTATGCAGTATTAGCAAAAGTTCTAGTATTCCAATTATATGGTGCTTCATTTATAGTACCTTTATCTAAATTAGTTGATATAAAGTGTATATTATCTTGTGGAGGTATTATTGCATCAATCATTAGTTTATTTGAAGTTGTAAATATTGTGTCAGTATCAAAATCTGCTCCTGATAAAATCTTAGCTCTTATATCTTTTGCATTGAATACACATAGTTCTTTAGTCCAATGACCACAATACTTGTTATATAAATCATCTTCTACAAAGTTCATAGCTCCAACTTCACTAAATGAAGCTATTGGGAATCTACAAGCTAATACTTGCTTATCTTGAGTATTACACCAAAATTCATTTACTTTCAATGAATCATTTATTTCTTGTACTTTTTCATCTGTTCTATTCATAACAAAATTTAATATTCCTAATGGAGCATTAACTATTGTTTTAAAATCACCTTTTACCCAAAACTTACCTGAACATAATTCTTTAACACTTCTTTCTACCATATTTGCAAGAGTACGCTTAACCCAAGGAAGCTTATAGAATCTATCAAAATCAGCTCTTAAAAGTAAGCATAATCTATCTGCTATTTCTACTTCTTCTTCATTATCACTATCTATAGCTCCTAAAAAATGATAGATATAATTCTTATCTCCTTTTAATACTCCACTTAATCTTTCATAAGTTTCTTTAGTTAACTCATTATAATCTTGAGCATTAAGTCCAAGTTGACATAGCAGTTGATAACTAGTTCTCTTATATTCTGCTGGTTCTTTCTTAGAAACCTTTGTTATAAATAGAGCATCCATTATATCTGCTAATTGTGATGGTCTTTTAGCTTCATAATCTTTTAAAGTTATTTTTAAATCTTCACTTTCTTTAACTCTTGCCCATTTGCACATTGAAGGATTAACTATGATTGTATTTTCATCTATCTTAATCCAATTTCCCCATACATCTTTTGCATAGAATGTATCTCCTACAAGTTTTAAAGTATCTGTATCACATTTATATGTGTTTTTGAAGTATTCTATGAAGTCTATTGATACTAATAAGCCTTTTAATGCTAACTTAATACTTCTAACCCCTATAAAACATGGTTCATGTTTATCACCTAAGTTAAGCTCCTTTGAAACTCTTCTCATAAACTCTCTCGAGCAAACACCACATCCATCGGCAAAAACTGAGTTATGTTCAAAGTCATTTTCAACTACAAACTCACCATTTTCAAATGTTCTAATGCTTTGAATAGTTTTATATTCAACTTCAGGAAGAACTAAGTAGTTAGGCTTAATTGTAGTATGATATGAACTACTTAAGAATAAACTTAATCTTGCAGTAACATCTTTATTCACATTTACTCCAACTTGTCCTTCTAATCCATCTAAAAATCCACAACTTACTATTGATTCATATTGTTTAACAATTCCTACTATATCTTCTCTAACATAAAGAGCTTTTAAATTTTTCATATCTGAAGGACTTGATAAATAATAATAATATCTGCTTTCTCCTAAAGTTAGTGGGGCATCTTTTAGCTTTAAAGCTTCTTGCTTATTATTGAATTGAACCTTTACCATCCAATCTATTCTCTCAACTTCATCAATATTTAAATTTAATCCCTTGAACATCATGTGTAAAAATGGATTCTCATTGATTATTATTTCTTTTGCTTCAAATCCAAACTTTCCAAATCCATCATTTTTAACTGTTACCTCTGTCATTTCAAATCTTCTTAACTTTTTCATAATAAATACCTCTTTCTTTCTTAATTTTTCTTTTGATTTTTATAATTTTTTATTTATTGTTTTCTTGAATTGATTTTTTAATCATTAGTTCAATTACCTTGCTCATGTTTTGTCCATTAGCTTCACATTGCTCTTTAAACTTCTTTTTTAAACTTTCTTCAATCCTTAGTGTTATTACTTCTGTTTTCATAAAAATCTTCTCCTTTTTCTTATTTTGTTTATACTTGTTTATACATAGTGGGTAAAAAAATATTGTTTAAAAAATACCCCTTCACTATATATTGTGAATTTTTTAGACTTTTGACCGTAGTATATTGATTGATAATGTATTTTTTTACCACTTACACCTTATGGGTGAAAAAACACGAACATTGCCAACCACTTTTTAAAAACATCTTCCCACTATTATCCGTAAGAGGTTCTCTAAATGTAAAAAAGTTGATGAAAATTAATTCACCAACTTTTAAAAATGAAACTCAAATTTTATTGAATAAAAAAGAAGCTCCATCACTAGAGCTTCTCTTAAAACAATCCTATACTTTATTTTTTATAATTAATTCATCTACTGTCAGTTTATAACCATGAACCTTTCTATGACAATTAGAACATAATATTCTTAAATCTGACAATTTAGTCTTATGCCCTTTTTCCATATCTGATACTTCAACTTTATCATGGTGAACATCTAGAGCTACAATATCATCCTCACTACAAACTTCGCAAACCACTTTACCATCTCTTTTTATAACCTGTTCAAATTTTAACTCTCTTGCTTTTTTATTTCTCTTTCTAGAATTTATTACCCTCTTTATTTGTTCACCTTCATCAAATTCTAAACTCTCTAGATTTAAATTTTCATCTTCTTCTATATAATCTATTTCTACATCTATTGAATTTAAAATAGCGTTTACTTCTTCTATAGTTATTGTCTTTCCTGATACAATTGAATTAGAAAAAACTATTCCTATCTTACTTAAATATATAGGTTCTTCAAACATAACAATTTCATCAAGTATTATACTCCCTATTTCAGCTTCATCACTATTTAATTCGTACATATTATTTATTTTATCACTAAACAATTTAATATTACTACAACCATTACCTACTCCATATATATTCCAAGCATCTTCAATTGTTAATACTTCAAACTTTTTAAATATACCATATCCTACAATTTTTCTTTCTAATTTTTCTTTCTTCTCTTCAGCATTATTCTTTTTCAAAAAAAAGAATATATCTCCATTTTCAATAGCTTTAAATGAATGTTTTTTACACCAAAAATTAGCCTTACTTATACTATTATCCTTTATAAATTTAGCCCAATTATTATCTGTAACTCCTATATACCCTTTATTCATTTACTCTCTCTTATAACTCCTATTCTCATTTCATATTAAATACAATTATCTATTAATATACTTTATCATAACTAATTTCATTACATTAAATCATACTTTCATCTCTTATTGTGCTAATATAAAAATTCAATTTTATTCAACTTCATCTAATCTCTAAATTGAAATTTGATGAACACTTAATATTTTTTTATCAACTTTCTATTCTTCTGAGATTATTTTTATAGGATTTGCATCCGATACAAAAATCATACTATCATAAAGTACGGCAGGTGGTTGAAACATTCGATAACTTGGAGGGAGAAGTCTCATAATCATCAAATAGCTCTCTCCCAATGTTCCCATATAAGTATATTCAGAAATTTGTCTTCCCAGTTCGGAGTTTCCTGGGACTTTCTCAAAATTAAGCCAACAAATATCATATCCCGAAAGTTTTGCCGCTTTTGCCAAAGGGTCGTGCGAATAAAATACCTGATTTGTACGCTTTGCAGACGAACGAGTCGGCATATTACAACGAGTTCTGTAAAAGTCTGTACCAATTACGTAGTAACCGTTCTCTACTTCCTTAGATAAAATCTTACCCATAGAATCATAACTCCCCCATTTTGCAACATGACTATTATGACCTGTTACAAAGATACGGTCGTAATTGTTCTGCTGTTCCTGTTGTAATATCCATTGTACATTTTCAGCCATAAACTTATCTCTTAATGCACCACCATCTGACTCCGTTATACTTTCTAATTCACAATATTGCAATAACATATCTACATAGTGAATTATCTTATTTGAAGCTCCATTGTTTTCAAGTTCATTTTTCACTTGTGTGAGAATTTCAATTTGAGTAGAGAAATCATATACGCTATTCAATTTTTCCCCTTCTACAAACTTTTGCAGGCTGGTCGTGTCGATTTTAAACTCCGTGCAGGCTTCCATTAAATATTGAAACGTGTATGAAATTCTCTGCATATCAAAACCGTAAAAGCGAATATCTTCACCTTCCAATGCACTTTCATTATACTCACGCATATATGAAATTAACTCTACCATATCATCTGTTCGATAAATTTCAAATCCAATCGCTGCGACGGCTTCCTGAGCAGTTCCTTCCCCTCCGTGTATATACTGATTTACCTTTTCACAACCACCGTAGTCACCCTCAAGTGCAAACGCTCTAACATCGTAATGTTCCACCATTTGTTTGAACACTTCCAGTTTTAATTGCTGAAATTCTACGTTTCCGTGGGTTGCCTCTCCCAAAGCAATTATTTTTTTACCCTCCGGTATAGAGAGATTTTCTACTGGTTGTGCATATTCTACAAATTCTTCTACATTTACAGTTTTTCCTGTACCAAATCCACCAAAACGCATAAATACAAGTAATGCTAATAATGCTACTCCAAAAAAAGCAAATATAATATATCTTGCTTTAAAGTGTCTTGTTCTTTTCTTCATAACTGATAATACCTCCTATAATTAATATACATTTGCAAACATACGCTTTCTAAGGTTTAATGTACTTCGTGCAATAAATCTTCAGCAGAAATCTTGAATAATTTTGCAAGGGCAATTAAATTGGAGGTGCTTGGGTCAGATATTCCATTCTCCCATTTTGAGACTGCTTGTCTACTTACACCAATTGACTCTGCAACAAATTCTTGTGTCATCTTGCACTCTTCACGATGTTGCTTCAAAACTTCGCCAAGAGATTTCTTGACACCAGACTTTTCTTTTCTAACATCTTTAGATTTAATATATCTAATCAGAGCTTTTACAACGAAGATACCAACGATTACAAAAGTTATTATCACCGCAAGACCCATTAGAAATACAAATCCAAAAACAACGACTCCTAAAAAATCATATTTCATTTAATCACCTCTTTTCGTAGCTTTATGATAGCAATATTTAGTGGTTGACACCACCAACTATCACGATATTATCAGTTTCTTTTCGGTTACATATAAAAAAACTGTACTTTTAAAGACAAGAAAAGACATAAGAATATAACAATAATCTTTACAACAAATTTTAATTTATCTCTTGGTTTAATAATGTAATATTAACACATTTTATAAATCAATTCTAATGCAAAGTAAAATTCATCTTTTATGGTTCTACATTAAGTTCTCTTTCTAGAATTTCTTCAATTCTTTTAATTTTCCAGTAAGGTATTTCTATTAATTTTATATTTTTTTCTTTACAGTAGTTTCTTTTAGTAAAGTCTATCCTTTTTTGCTTATTAAACTTTTGTTTTCCACCATAGAATTTAATAGGTTTATAATGTTGTTCTCCGTTAAATTCTATACAAATATTTTTTTCAGGAAGATAAAAATCGAATTTTAACTTTTGCTTTATTCTACAATCATCAAACATCTTTTGCATTATAAACTTTACATTCACCCTACTCAAAAAATCTCGTATCTTTTCCTCACCTTTTGGAATATCCATTTTGCAGTTACTACAAGTAACAGATTCATATTGCTTAATAACATCAAAAGTTCTCTCAAAAACTTCACCACATTTATTACAAGCAATTTTAAGATATGATGAATTATTCTCATATTCTTTACCAATCAGTTTTCCACCTAGGCTTTCAATGTATTCTTTAACATAATCTATTGATAATCTTTTCTGTGAAACAATATCTAATCTACTACAACTAAAACAGTGAATACTTTTTCTATTTAATACCCCTCTTCCAGTAGTCTTAAATATCTCTTTGCACCTAGAACACCTTATATATACCAAAAGTTCACCTGAACCATTCTCAAATCTTATTAATTTTCCTCCTAATTCATTAATCTTATCTTCCATCTTTCTATAGTTCCTCTTTGATTTCTTAACTCCATTAATCTTTCTTGTACAATCTTTACAACATGGATTCCCATTCCTAGCAATAGATGAGTATGTCTTTTCAAATTTTTCATGACACTCAGGACATATCAAAGTTAATTTACTTTTACAATTTTTATATTCTCCTCCTATCCATTTACCACCACATCTAATAATGTATTCTTCAATATCTTCTATAGAATTTTTAATACTATTATAGCTTTTATTGGATAAAGAGTTTTCTTTACAAGTACATTTCCTACATTTTGCATTCTTATTATTCTTTACAGTTGCATAAGTTCTTTCGAAGGTTTTTCCACAAATTGAGCATCTAATAAGTAACTTAGTAGTATTGTTTATGTACTTATTTCCAATCCATTCCCCTCCATATTCTAAAATTACCTTTTTTACTTTATCAATATCCATTCTCATTTTATCACCCTATTATACAAAATAATCTATAACTAATTTTACATATTTTAGTACCTTAACTCAATGAAAATTGAATTTTATATAAAAAAGAAGCTCCCTTATTGGAGCTTCTCTTAAAACAAATTGATATTTTATTTTTCCTTATTTGCCAATCTAGCATTATACATTTTTGCTTCATTCCATGATATTAAAGTAGTTCCACAACTCTCACAAATTTCTGAATCCTTATCTCTCATAGGAACTTTCATAACATAGATTTCATATTCTTTGCCACAACCTTGACATTTAATATTTTTATAATAAGACCACATATTTTTACCTCCTTATCTTTTTCCATCAAATAATCCTGAAAGTCCATGAGCAATATCAAATCCATTTCCAATAATAAATAATTTTTTCATTTTAATTCTTCCTTAATTATATATATTATTATGGAAGCTCTACAACCACACTTTTCTCCCAAGTCTAATTTTTTTGTTTATTTTAACAATATAATATTAACATATTTTCCAAATAAATTACAATATTAAACAAAATTCATCTTTATCTATAAAAAAGAAGCTGGAATAAATCCAACTTCTAAACTGCTATACTCTTTCAAACTCTAACTCTTTCTTTAACTCCCTAACAAATTTAACAATGTTACTTTTTAATATCTTTTTACATTCAGTATCACTGTTAATCATGTCAACAAGCTCATTGGGTAATGATATTGTGAGCTTATTATCTTCTTTGTCTTTTTCCATTCTCTCAATTTTACTGTTGTCATTTAATCCTTCAATTTCTTCCTTTGTTAATCTCTTACCTAAAAATTCTTCTAAATTCATTGTTGTTATTCCTTTGTTTTTAAATTTAACATTTGTTGTTCTAAATCTATTATCCTATCTATATCAACTACAATCTTTTCCTTTGTTTTTACATCCAGTAGCTTTCTAATATTTTTAGACACTTTATTTGTAAGTTCATCCAATTCATTTTTCATACTTACTAATTCATTCTTCTCACTAATCATACAATATCACCTTGTTATATTTTTTAGATTTTACTTACTTATCAATCATATTTTTTATACATTTGAATTATTTTAAAATCTATTACTCTCTCCACATTTCCTTTTTTCCATTTGTGAAGTCCTTGCCATGTTGGTTCTATTCCTTTTATTTTACATTCCTCAATATATTCGGTTAAAACATATATACTCATTTTTCTTCTCCTTTACTTTGGAGCAAATCAATGATATACTTTATCTTGCTTAGGGATTAGAGTATATGTATTTATTGATATGCTCTTTTCTTTTTTTATTTTAAATTAATCCTAATTGCTTCTCTGCATAAGTCATATAAAATTTACTGCTATATTGAGTAGTCATTGCACTAGCATAATCTATATCCTTCTTTGAGTAAAAATTTAAAGTGTTCTTTATTATTGGTGCTAATTCCAATCCAGCTAATAATGTTTTCTCTATACATTTGATTAAGAATAACTTAGCAGTTTTTGGCTTCTCTTCTAAAACTATGTCAACTATTGTTTCATCTATATAAGCTACTCTATCTAATAACCATTTCGACAACTTAAAAGTCTTTGATTTTTCAAAAGCTTTAGCTATCTTTGAATTATTAGGATGTTGTTTTACTTTGACTTCTTCAACATCATCTATAGTAATTTGCACTCCCGATTCTTTACAATCACTTACTATAATTGGATTTATAGCATTATCTTTAGTTTTAACTTTTTCTTCAACTGGAATTTCTAAATTATCTTTATCAGTTGAATTTTCTTTTTTATCATAATCAATTTTTTCAATAAAGAATAAATGTTTTTTGATGTAGTAATGGCTCTTATTACCCTTAACCTTACTCACTTCAATATATCCTTTTTCTTTTAATCCTTTAATCATTTTAGAAATTTTACTTCTCCTAGAGGTAGAACACTCTGATAACAGAACTTCATATGTAGGATAACTGTAACCATCAATTACATTGTGATATTTAATTAGAATTGTTAATAGGTGCTTTTCTTCTAATGTTAGGTTTGAATCTTTATGAATTGAATTAAGCGATTTGAAAATATCTTTTTTCATTATGTTTACCTCCTTTCGATTTATCTTATGCACTCATTATATATCAAAGAGCCATCACTTGCAAGTATTTTTTGTTATTTTTGAATCTCTTTATATGTAAAAAGAATGTAAATGTAGTATTTTAAATGATTTTGTAGTATAATACTTATAGAAAATTAATTAGAAGGAGTGTTTAATAGTGGCAGTTGATAAAACCGTAAATGATAGATACACTTTGACTTTAGAAAAAGAATTCAAAAAACAATTACAAGAATATGCTAAAGAAGAAAGTAGAACTTTAAACAGTTTTATAGTCAATGCTTTAAAAGTATATGTTAAAAATAATTTTGATAAAGAGTAGGTTATAAAAATAACTTACTTTTTTTATGTGAAAAAAAAAGCCAATAGAAACTTCTGTTTCTCTATTAGCTAATAATATAAATAAAGAGTAAAGTAATTGTATAGAGTAATCATATCTCGTCCTAAAAATAGAACTTTCAGATTTCCCAAAAGTGGAACTTCTAAGTATTTTCAATATGCTTTAATATAAAAACCAGCTATATCTATTGATATAACTGGTTTCAAGTTATCTTTGTATCAATTATCTTTTAGGTTGTCATTAAGTTATCTTAAGTGTCCATTCTTCACAGCTCCAAATATCTGTTACAACATCCTTATAGAACTCTGGTTCATGGCATACTAGTAATATACTTCCCTTATATTCCTTTAAAGCTCTCTTAAGCTCATCTTTAGCTTCAACATCTAAATGGTTAGTAGGCTCGTCTAGGATTAAGATATTTGTTTCTTCATTAATAAGCTTACATAATCTAACCTTAGCTTGTTCTCCTCCACTTAATACACATACCTTACTTTCAATATGCTTAGTAGTTAAACCACATTTAGCAAGAGCTGATCTTACTTCATATTGAGTTTTAGAAGGGAACTTTTCCCATACCTCTTCAATACAAGTATTATAATTAGCTTCCTTAATTTCCTGTTCAAAGTAACCAATTTGTTGATATTCACCTAAATTAGCTTCTCCACTTAATGAAGGAATTAATCCCATTAAACTCTTTAAAAGAGTAGTCTTACCAAGACCATTTGCTCCAACTAAAGCAATCTTTTGTCCTCTTTCCATATAAAGATTAAGAGGCTTAGTTAATGGCTCATTATATCCAATTACTAAATCCTTAGTTTCAAATATAACCTTACCTGAAGTTCTTCCTTTTAAGAAATTAAATTCTGGCTTTGGTTTTTCTGCTGCAAGCTCAATCATTTCCATCTTATCTAGCTTCTTTTGTCTAGCCTTTGCCATCCCACTAGTTGCAACTCTTGCTTTATTTCTAGCAACGAAATCCTTAAGTTGAGCAACTTCTGCTTGTTGTCTTTCATATGCTGCTTCTAATTGTGCCTTGTTTGCTTCATAAATTCTTTGGAATTCATAATAATCTCCAACATATCTAGTAAGCTTTTTATTTTCAACATGATAAATTAAATTAATAACTGAATTTAAAAATGGAATATCATGTGATATTAATATAAATGCATTTTCATAAGCTTGTAAGAATCTCTTTAACCATTCAATATGAGCTTCATCTAAATAGTTAGTAGGCTCGTCTAATAATAATATGTCAGGATTTTCAAGTAAAAGTTTTCCTAACAATACTTTTGTTCTTTGCCCACCACTAAGCTCAGTTACATCTCTATCAAGTCCTACATCTAAAAGACCTAACCCCTTAGCAACTTCTTCCGCCTTAGCATCTATAACATAAAAACCATTATTATCTAACATGTCTTGAATAACAGATGTTCTTTCTAAAGCCTTATTCATTTCATCTTCATTCATTTCACCCATTCTATTATAAAGATCATTCATTTCAGCTTCCATGTCAAATAAATATTTGAATGCACTTCTTAATACATCTCTAATAGTTAGACCTTTTTCTAATTCAGCATGCTGATCCATATATCCAACTCTAACTCTGTTGCTCCAAATTACCTTACCTTCATCTGGCATTAACTTACTTGTTATTATATTCATAAATGTAGACTTACCTTCACCATTTGCTCCAATAAGACCTACATGCTCTCCCTTAAGTAATCTAAATGATACATCTTCAAATATTGCTCTATCACCAAATCCATGGCTAATATTCTTAACTGTTAAAACGCTCATTTTTGTCCTCCATCATTGTAATATTTATGTACAAATTTATTTATATACAATAAAATAAGGGCATATCCAGTTTGTGATTTAAAATTTTCTAACAATAAATTATTAACTTAATTTTGCCTTAATCTTAATTAATAACTTATTGTTCTTAACTGGCTATTCCCTTATTAATTATACATAATTTTTGTTCAAAATAAATAGAAATTTGTTTCTATTTTTAGTAATCATATTCTCTTGTATCTTCACAAATTGAAATCTTAAGTAATTCTTCTTCTACTGTCTTTTTATATGAACATAAAAACTCATTTAATTCATTATCACTTAAATCAATCTTTTCTGAACTCTTTAAAATAACATTATTTTGATCTAAAAGAATAGTAAGATTATTTTTATCATTTTTTATACTATATTCAGTTGCACCTTTTACTTTAAGTCTATCTTTATACTTTTCTTGAAATCCCACTGTTCTTCTAAATTTTTCATAATCTTGAGGATCAGTTGAAATATTATCTAAACCTAATCTTTTTAATTGCTCTTCAAATCCAGTAGTGTCTATACCATATCTCTCCATAAGTTTAGTTTGCATCTTTAAAAACTTATCTTGTGAAATATTATTTTTCATCATATATTCCGTTAATTGACTTGAAAATTCAGCCATTGATAGTTTTCCTTCAGCCACTTTATAATATAAACTATAAATATATGATTCAAATTGATCTACATCTTTATCATTAACTCTATTTTTAAGCTCATTAAAGTCAATTATTTTATCCATGTTATCTCCTCCTAAGCTCATTGTTCCTTTACAAATATTATATACCATATGGATTGCTTTTTCTACAAAATAAAGCTTCATTAATAAATTCTTTTAAAGTAAAATAAAGCCAAACCTTATATTTTTCCATAAAGTTTGGCTTTTATAAATATTTATCTTATTTAATTTTCCATACCTTCATTTCAGCTTTTGCACTTCCATCAGCAAAAATGCTTAATTCATTACTTTCATCACCTGTAAATATTCTTGAGGTAAATACTTCTTCTCCATCATTAACAAATACTTCTATAGATGAAATATCCACAAATATTTGAAGCTTTAATTCATCCTTATCATATTTACACTTTCTTTGTGTTCCATATTCTAATGCAAATTTTTCTTTTGACTTACTTCTATCTAATACAAGCTTTTTATTTTCTATATCATAATAAAATACAGTTTCTTCATTTATGCTTTTTCTTAATTTTAGTCCTATATATTTACCATTAAAATTATTGAAATTACATATTAATTCATAGGATTTTTCATTAAATCCCTCTATTGCTTTTTCTTCATTATTTAACTCATATGAAAATTCTAACTTTTCTCCTCTAAGCTGCTCTAATTCTTTTACTGGTTTTTGAATTAATCTTCCATTAACTAATTGTAATTCTCTAGGTAAAGTTAAACAATGAGCCCATTGATTTTTGTCACTAGGGTAATCAATTTCAGGTAATCCCATCCATCCAATTAATATTCTTCTATTTTTATCATCTGTCATAGTTTGAGGTGCATAAAAATCAAATCCTCTATCTAATTCAGTAAATTCTCCATGTTTAAATTTTCCATTAGAAAAATCAATATTTTCTCCTATTAAATATCCAGATTGAAATATATTTTTATATTTATCTCCCTCTGCTTTTAATCCTTGTGGTGAAAATATAAGAACTCCTTTATCATCAAACTTTAAGTAATCTGGACACTCCCACATAAATCCATTGCCAAAGAAACTTGTTTTTATTTCTCCTTTAAATGTCCAATCTTTTAAATTATCTGATTCATAATATACTATAGTGCCTAAATTTTCTTTTCTTTCTGCTCCAATTAAGCAATAATATTTATTATTATCTTTAAATACTTTAGGATCTCTAAAATTATCTGTATACTCTTTTGGCACGTCCTTAATTATCGCTTCATTGTTCTTAGTTATTTTTCCCTCCTTATCCATTATGGCTAAACATTGATACGGATTTCTAACCCATTCCTTATTTCTTGTATTTCCTGTATAAAATAAATATAACTTATCATCTTCAGCTATACCACTACCAGAAAATGCTCCATGACTTTCAAAATGTTCTGTTGGAATTATACCAACACCACAATCTTTCCAATTAACTAAGTCTTTTGAAGAAACATGATACCAATGCTTTACTCCATGTACAGGACCTAAAGGAAACCATTGATAAAACAAATGATATTCATTATTATAATAAGAAAATCCATTTGGGTCATTTAATAATCCTGTTGTAGGCTGAATATGAAACTTTTGTCTATATGGACAACTGTTTACTATATCTCTTAATTCAGTTAGTTCTTCATTTGATGCTTCTAATATTGTTCTATATCTTTCTTCTCTTGTCCATTCTTTCATATTAATTTCTCCTAATCTTCCATTTTAAAATTATTTACCTATCAGAAAATAGAAGGTATTAGCATATGCTAATTCCTCCTATTTTTCTAAAATATTTTATGCTGCAAGCTCTTGATTTTCAACAGCTTGTTTTTTATTCATAACCTTAGCTATAACAATAGTTGAAATAACTGCTACTGCCATTGAAAGTATCATAGCAATTATATAGTTAACTATAGATGTAGGTCTTATTGATATAATTCCTGGTAAACCTGCTGCCCCTGGAGATATTGCAAGTACTTTTGTAAGCATTACATACCCTGATCCAACTGCAGAACCTATCATTGCTCCAAAGAAAGGATAACGTAACTTTAAGTTTACACCAAATATTGCTGGTTCAGTTATTCCTAATAAAGCTGAAATACCAGATGCTGAAGCTATTCCCTTCATCTTATTATCTTTTCTTAATATTAAAAGTACTGATAATGCAGCTGCACCTTGTGCTACATTTGACATTGCTGCTACTGGGAATATAAATGACCCTCCTGTAGTTGCTATATCTGCTAATAATTGAGTTTCTATAGCAACAAAACTATGATGCATACCAGTAATAACTATTGGTGCATATAAGAATCCAAATATTGCTCCACCTATTGGCCCTAGTGTATTAATTAACCATAATAAACCTGATGTTATTCCATCCCCAAAAACTCTCATTACAGGTCCTATAACAACAAATGTTAATATACCAGTTATAAATACTGTAAATAATGGTGTTAATAAATTATTTAATACTGAAGGTATTATTTTGTGTAAAGTTTTTTCTACTTTAGCTAGTACAAATGCTGCTGCTAAAACTGGAAGTACAGTTCCTTGGTATCCAACCTTGGCTATTGTAAAACCAAATATATTCCATACTGGTACAGTTCCTTCTAAAACTGCTGCACCATAACTATATCCATTTAATAAATCTGAATGAATCATAAGTGCACCTATACAAGCACCTAAATATGGGTTTCCACCAAAAGCTTTAGCTGCTGAGAACCCTAAGAATATTGGTAAAAATGCAAACCCAGTATTAGCAAAAGTATTTATTAATTCTGCTAAGTCTTTAAATTGTGGATATGCTTCAACTAATGATTTTCCTTCAATAAATAATCCTTGTGATGTAAGGATATTATTTATTCCCATTAATAAACCTGCTGCTACTAATATAGGTAATATTGGAACAAAAACATCTGCTAACGATTTTAATAATCTTTGTGCAGGATTTAACTTTTTATCAGCCTCTTTTTTAAGCTCATCTTTACTCCCTTCTTTAATATTAGCCATTTTTATAAATTCTTTATAAACTTCATCAACAACACCAGAACCTAAAATAATTTGGAATTGCCCTGATGTATTAAAACTTCCTTTAACTGCTGGAATTTCTTCAATTGCTTTAACATCTGCTTTTTTATCATCTTTAAGAACTAATCTTAAACGAGTTGCACAATGTGCCGCACTAACTACATTTTCTTTTCCGCCTATGCCTTGTAAAATGCTTTCACTAATTTCTTTATAATTCTTACTCATTTTAATATTCCCCCCTGGGATAATTTTTTGATTTTTGAAACGTTTCATTTTTATGTTTATAATCTTAATACGTTTTCATAATTACGTCAATATGTTTTTATAAAAAAATTATGATTTTACATAAAATAAGTTTTATAATTTATTTTATGTAAAATCATATAATTATATATTAATTATCTTTTAGTTGTACTTCCATTTATATATGTAATAGGCAGAATTATTTCTTTTTCTGTATTTTTATTATTTATAATATCTATTAAAGAATTAACCGCTTTTTCTGCTATAAGTTCAATAGGCTGTCTAATAGTTGATATTTTTATTGTATCATTTACTGATGATTTACTTCCATCAAATCCTATCACTTGGACTTCTTGTGGAACCTTTATATTATATTTATCTAATTTATTTATAAAATCTATTGCTTGTTCATCAGTTACAGCAAAAATACCTTGTATCTTTATATCATCTTTAAAATTATCAATTATAAATTTATCTAATATCTTATTAAATTCCTCAGCAGAACCTAAAAGTTCACAAATTTCATAATTTATACCATTTTCTTCACAATAACTTATAAATCCATCTTTTCTTTTTCGTGTTGCATTATTTATTTTTGAACCTCTTCCTATATATGCAATTTTTTCACAACCTAATTCACTAAGTTTTTCTGCTGCAAGCCTTCCCCCTTCAAAGTTGTTGCTTGATACATATGTTATATTTTTAGAAAAATATCTATCAATACTTACAAATGGAATTTTTTCAGAAACATACTTATCTATATCGCTATATGTTATTGCTATTATTCCATCCATTTTATTTTGTTTTGCCATAGATATATATTCTATTTCAGATTTACTATCTTTATCTGAATTACAAAGTATCATTTTCATTCCTAACTTTTTAATATTCTTTTCTATATTGTAAGCTAGTTCACTAAAAAATGGGTTCCATATTGTAGGTAAAATAAGTGCTATAGTGTTAGTTTTATTTATTTTAAATCCTCTTGCATATACATTAGGTTCATAATTTAATTTTTTAATTGCTGCTTCTACTTTTTCTTTTGTACTTGCTTTAACCTGTATATTGTTTATTACATTAGAAACTGTTCCTACTGATACTCCTGCTTCCTTTGCAACAGCTTTAATTGTTACCATTTAACCTCTCCTTACTAGTATATTTTCATTATTAAATCTTAATATACATTTTATAACATAATTTATATTCTTACTTTATCTATATTATATCTTAAATTCATAAAAAAAAGTTAGTGTTTTAAACAAGGAAACACTAACTTTTAAAGTTTATTATTTTATTTTTAACCTTTTACTTGCATCCATATATTATCATATAATTCAAGTTCGTCTTGAGTTAAATACTTATATCCTTCACATTTATCCATTACCTCTGCTGGCATATATGCACCTGGATTATTTTTAACACTATCATCTTGTTCTTCTTTAGCTTCTTTATTTGGAGTTGTATAACCTATTTCATCAGCTATTCTATATGCACTATCTTTGTCACATAAATAATTAATAAAAACTTCAGCTGCTTCTTTATTTTTTGTTCCCTTTGGTATTGCTAAAGAATCTATCCAGAAGTTTGCTCCTTCCTTAGGAACGATATATTTTAAATAATCATATTCATCAGCTAAATTTAATCCTTCACCTGACCATATCATTGCTATAGCTCTTTCTCCAGAAATCATTAAATCCTTAACATTATCAGCACCATAAATTGTTCCTAGTTCTTTTTGTTCAATTAATGCATCTTTTGCCTTTTCTAATTGTTCAGGATCTGTACTATTTAAAGGATAACCCAACATTTTTAATGCCATTCCAATAGCATCTCTTTGTGAATCTAGCACAAATATTTCATCTCTATATTCAGGGTTCCACATATCCTTCCAACTATCAACTGGTTCTTTGATTATATCTGTATTATAAACTATTCCAATTGTTCCATTCATATAAGGTAATGAATAAACATTGCCTGGATCAAATGGTTTATTTAAATTATCTTCAGAAAGCTGAGAAGCATTTGGTATATTATCCTTATCTAATTTTTCTAATCTACCCTCTGCAATAAGTCTTTCAACTAAATAATCACCTGGAACAACTACATCATATTGAGTTTTTCCTGATATAAGTTCTTGATACATTTCTTCATTGTCATCAACAAATATTTGATTAACTCCAATATTATACTTTTCTTGGAACTCCTCAATTAATCCATCAGCAATATTTTCTCCCCAATTTAAAAAGTTAATAGTTGTATCATATTTATTCTTATTATTACATCCCACAAATGAACTCATAATAAATAAAGAAATAATAGCTAATGATAAAACTTTTATCTTATTCTTTTTCATAAAAAACTCCTTTCTTTAATGAATTTTCTCTTTTGTATTAATAGTATTATTTTATACAATAATACTATTCTTCAATTATATAATTTACTATAATTAATAAAAATAAAAAAGGCTTTTAATACCTTTTTTTAATATTTATATTTATTTTATATATTTTATTTCACAGCTATTGCTTCTATTTCTATTACTGCATCTTTAGGTAGCTTAGCTACTTGCACACAACTTCTTGCTGGCTTATTTTCTATAAAATAAGTTCCATAAACCTCATTAACAGCCTCAAAATCATTTAAATCCTTTAAAAATATACTTGTTTTTACTACGTTGTTTAATGAAGTTCCTGCTTCTTCTAAAATTGCCTTTATATTTTCCATAGATTGCTTAGTTGCTAATTTAATATCTGTAACCAATTCTCCTGTTACTGGATTTAAAGGAATTTGACCAGATGTATAAACAAAATCTCCAACTATAACTCCTTGTGAATATGGACCTATTGCTTCTGGTGCATTATTAGTATTTATTACTTCTTTTGTCATACCCAACCTCCTATATACTGTTAATTTAAAGTACTATTATTTACTATTTCAACAAATATTATACCACAAAATTTATACTTTTTATACAAACTAATAATTTCCCCATAATTTCACTATAATCTATTTAAGATTTTTTGTATTAGTGGTAAAATTAATAATTAAGATATATATTAATTATTTCAATTTAATTTATTTAATATTACTAAATAAAAAGGGGCGATTTACATGACTAAAAAAGTAAATATCGATTGGAATAACTTGGGGTTTGAATACATTAAAACTGACTTCCGTTATATTTCTAACTGGAAAGACGGAAAATGGGATGATGGACACTTAACTGAAGATAATATGCTTAAAATAAGTGAAGCATCATGTGCTCTTCATTATGGTCAAGCATGCTTTGAAGGATTAAAAGCTTATAGAACAAAGGATGGTAAAATTCAACTTTTTAGACCTAATAAAAATGCTCAAAGACTTAATTCAAGCCTTAGAAAATTATTAATGCCTGAAATTTCTGAAGAAAAATTTATAGATGCTTGTATTCAAGTAGTTAAAGCTAATGAAGCTTATGTTCCTCCATATGGAACTGGTGGTACATTATATATAAGACCATTTGTAATTGGTGTTGGAGATAATATTGGTGTTAAACCTGCACCTGAATATATATTTAGCATATTTTGCGTACCTGTAGGTGCTTATTTTAAAGATGGACTTACTCCTTGTAATTTTACAGTTGCTGATTATGATAGAGCTGCACCTCATGGTACTGGCGGTCAAAAGGTTGGAGGTAACTATGCTGCTTCAATGCAACCACATAAAATAGCTGCTGATAGAGGCTTTACTGATTGTATTTACCTTGATCCTGCAACTAGAACTAATATAGAAGAAGTTGGTGCTGCTAATTTCTTTGGTATAACTAAAAATAATGAATTTGTTACACCACTATCACCTTCTGTGCTACCTAGTATCACAAAATATTCATTAATGGAAATTTCAGAAAAGTACCTTCATATGCCTATATATGAAAGGGAAATTCCTATAGATTATCTTGATCAATTTAAAGAAGCTGGTGCTTGTGGAACAGCAGCTGTTATCACTCCAATTGGTGGAATAGAATATAAAGGTAAACTTCATGTATTTTATAGTGAAACAGAGGTAGGACCTATAACTAAAGAACTTTATAGAATATTATGTGGAATTCAATTTGGTGATGTTGAAGCACCTGAAGGATGGATTTATACAGTTGAATAATTTATATAAAAGATGGACACCTTCTAATAGAATTTGTCCATCTCTTAACTATTTATTATTTTCAATTAATAATTCTATATTACATTTGCATCTTCCGCCACGACATCCACCGGCTCCAGCACCAGTTTCTTCCTTAACTTCTTCAAAAGAAGATGCTCCATTTTTTATAGCTTCAACAATTTGCTCTTCAGTTATTCCTCTACATAGACATACTTTTGACATAGCCTTATTTCTCCTTACTTTTTTATTTAATTATATATTATTCTTCTATTGAAATAGCTTCTACTGGACATCCATCGCAAGCTTCTCTTACTAAATCTTCATTTTCAGCTGAAACTTCTTCAGTTGCAACTGCAACACCTGTGTCTAGTGAAAATACATCTGAACATACTCCTTCACATAATCCACAACTAATACATACATTTTCATCAACAAATGCTTTCATTTTTTCATCCTCCGTTAATTATAATAATTTATCTTCATCTTTATTATTATTTAATAATTATTATTTGTCAATACCATATATTAATTTTGAATTATCTAAACTTATTTTCAATATAAAAATGACAGCTACTTTAATACCTGTCATTTTTATACAAATAAATTTTTATTTTTCTTTTGTTATAAAGTAATAAGGTAAACCTACAAATAATACTCCACCTACAAAGTTACCTAATGAAACCCAAAGTAAGTTATGAGCCATTCCCATAATACTAACATCAGCACCATGAGGTAATAATAATCCCATAGTTAAAAAACTCATATTAGCTACACTATGTTCAAATCCAGCAGTTATAAATGTAAATAAACACCACCAAATCATTATTAACTTTGAAGTTTCTTCTTTAAGCTTATAGCACATCCATGTTGCAAGACAAACTAAAACGTTACATAATAATCCTCTTAAAAATAATTCCATTCCTGGTGTATTCATTTTAGTTGCTACATTATTTACTATAAATTCTCCAATGTATTCACTCTTACCACTTGCAACTCCAGCATTAACATATAGTAATGCTCCTACAACACCACCTAATAAGTTACCAATCCAAACTGCAACCCAAATTTTAAGTGCATCTAACCATGATACTTTCTTTTCTAATGCACCAATAGTCATTATCATTGCATTACTTGTAAATAAATCTCCACCACACATAAATACTAAACTTAAAGCAACTCCAAAGCATGCTCCCATTAGTATTTTATAAGTTTCAGCTCCTGCATGATGCATTATTCCACCAATTGAATAAATTAACATTATTCCTAAACTTACAAAAAAGCTTCCTAGGAATGCAGATGTTAAATATTTAGGTACACTCTTATTAAATAAGCCAATTTTAACTTCTGCTGAATGCACTAAATTATCAATTTCTTTTCTATACATTTCCTCACCTCATTCTCCTTAAATTTTATCACAATTATATATGATACAACTTTTTAAACTCTTTTTCAATTGAAAATATCACTTTATCGCAAATTAACAACAAAAATTTTACTTTTTGTTATAATCAATTCATTTTAATATTAAAATTAACACTTAACTAAAATTATAGTAAATTAAAATTAATTGTAATTTACTTTTATAATTATTTTATTAATAAATAAACTTACTTTGATAAATTATAATATAAATTATTTTTGAAAAAAATTAAACATAGATTAAAATATAGAGATGAGCATAATTGATCTTTTAAAAAGTGAATATTAATTAGAGATGAAAAAATAGGAAAATTAGGATTATTAGTAATAAAGTGACCTAAAAAAG
>ERZ772901.149-NODE-149-length-68449-cov-8.448007_pt1 | contig 68449 bp, 92 predicted proteins | sample MGYA00512123_ERZ772901 | MGnify/ENA primary metagenome ERZ772901 (study PRJEB29015, sample SAMEA2737711) | human gut metagenome | biome: human gut; feature: human-associated habitat; material: faeces | place: China | collected 2012 ...
CGTTACAAGTTTTTCGATATTGTTCAATTTTCAAGGTCCTGTGCGCCTCAGCCTTGCGGCTGACGACTTGATTATTTTACCACAGAAGCGGTTTTTTGTCAAGCACTTTTTTGAGAAGCTTTTGAACTTTTCTGAACTTGGAGCGCTTCAGGTTTCTCGGTATCAGCCGGAACTTTTCAGCGTCTATTGGTTCTTTTCAAGGGCTTCCTGCTGAGGCTTCAGAAGTCATTCTTTTGTCTCAGCGCTTGGCGCTCAAGTATAATACCACACCCCGGAGCCCTTGTCAACACTTTTTGACATCTTTTTTCCAATTTCTTTGCGCCGCAGAAAATCCTCCTGTTTTTCTCTTATTATAACAGCCGCCTTTTCTTGACAAGGCGGCGGGCAGAACGTATTATGAAATCATTCCAGTATCCTGTATGAGATAGCTATACTTACTATATAAAGGAGAAACGCCATGTCCTGTGTCGATATCCGCGGCTGCCGCATCGGGGAAGGTCGCCCCAAGGTCATTCTACCCATTGTGGAGCGTGCCGAAGCCGCCATTCTGGAAAAGGCCGCGCAGTTTTCCACATTGCAAGCCGATTGTGTGGAATGGCGCGTAGACCATTTCGATGACGCCCGGACGCCCGGCGCAGTAGCCCGCTGTCTGGCAAAGCTGCGGGTCGCCCTGAAGGACAAGCTGCTGCTCGTCACCATCCGCACGAAGGCAGAGGGCGGAGAACTCGCACTGCGTCACACGGAATACACCGATCTGCTCCACACGATCCTTGACACCGACTGTGCTGACCTCATCGACATCGAGTTCTTTCCGGCAGGGGATGACCTGCCCGCACTGATCGGAGACGCCCATACCGCCGGGGCTGCGGTGGTTTGCTCCAGCCATGACTTCCACAAGACGCCGCCGCGGGCCGAACTGGTGAACCGCATGGTTGCCATGCAGCAGGCCGGGGCCGACCTGCTCAAGGTGGCGGTCATGCCCCGGTGCCGCACCGATGTACTGGAGCTGCTGGCCGCTACCGCCGAGATGGCCGACCTTCACCCGGAAACACCGGTCATCACCATGAGCATGGGGGCGCTGGGCGCGGTGAGCCGTCTGGCCGGGGAGGCCTTTGGCTCTGCCATGACCTTTGCCAACCCCGGGCAGGCAAGTGCACCGGGGCAGGTATCGCTGAACATCGTAAATGAAGTGCTTGATGCACTGCATCTGTAACCAACAAATCGGAATTGATATAAAAAAGAAGGACACATAGATGAAAACAGTGGTTCTTTATAATATTATTTCTTTTATCATCCTCGTTGCTTTGATTTTTGTCTTAAGGATTGTTAGTAAGAGTAATTTAAGACAAAATCAACAACTTGTTATTAAAGTCATTGCAACTATTTTAATTGTTTGTGTGATAGCGTTCGTGCTTTTTATTGATGCAATAGCATTTGGCATTATAGGACCAGTTCAAGATTAACAATTCCAGTTTGACAAGGAAGTGCTTTGCATGAAAAAGCGTATATCAAGGATTCTCGGTTTAATAATGCTGATTATAGCTATTGCATTTATAGTGTTTGCATTGAACCATCCAGAAATGAGTTTTCCTTGGAACAATACCATTACTTGGTTACTGTATGGTTTATATATTCTTGTGACAGTCATGTTGCTTATTGCGCCTAAGACGAAGGAGTGAAAAAATCCAGCTTGCCGGGCAGACAGGTATCTGAATAACACAAAATGAGGGAGTAACTATGGTACTTTATTTTACGGGAACCGGCAACAGCCGGTATCTGGCACGGCGCATTGCCGAAGAGCTGGATATGCCGCTTTACGACCTGAACACCTGCATCAAGGCAGGGGATACCGCCCCGGTGCAGACCGGGCAGGATGTGGTGCTGGTCACGCCTACCTACGCATGGCGTATTCCCCGGGTGGTGTCCCAGTGGCTGGGCAACATCGAGCTGACCGGGGCAGAGCGCATCTGGTTTGTGATGGATTGCGGCAGCGAGATCGGCAATGCGGCGAAATATAACCAGCAGCTTGCAGCCCAAAAGCATCTGCGGTACATGGGCACAGCTCAGATCATCATGCCGGAAAACTACATTGCCATGTTCCATGCGCCGCAAAAAGAGCAGGCGCGGCGCATCGTGGAGCAGGCAGAGCCTGCGCTTCAGAAGGCGCTGGCGCAGGTCAGAGCCGGGCAGGAATTTTCTCCACTGAGAGACACCCTCTACGACCGCTTTATGAGCGGCTCGGTAAACCCGGCGTTCTATCGCTTTTTTGTGAAGGCGGATGCCTTCCGGGCAACGGATGCCTGTATCGGATGCGGCAAGTGCGTGGAGCTGTGCCCCCTGAACAATATCCGGCTGGAAAACGGCAAGCCGGTCTGGGGCAAACACTGCACTCACTGCATGGCCTGCATCTGCGATTGCCCCAAAGAGGCCATCGAGTACGGCAAAAAGAGCAAAGGCAAGCCCCGGTATCACTTTGAAGCACTGGAAAGGAAGCAGCAGGACGTGTGAAGGAGAGCGGAAATTAGATGAAGTTTTTATACTTGCATGGGTTGGGACAAAAACCAGACAGTTGGGACAGAGTAATAAAAGAAACGAAGGTCTCGGACAGCAGCGTCTGCTTGAGTTTGGCAGAGATGCTGGAGGACAAAGCGGCCACTTATGGGGAACTGTATGCTGCATTCTCAGGAGAGTGTGATAAGGAACATGATCAAATCGTCTTGTGCGGGCTTTCCTTGGGTGCTGTTCTGGCACTTAATTATGCGATAGACCATCCGAATAAAGTAAAGGCGCTGGTGCTAATTGCAGCACAATATAAAATGCCTGAAAAGCTATTGAAGTTCCAGAATATGCTGTTTCGCTTTATGCCGAATACAATGTTCAAGCAATTTGGCCTCAAAAAAGCCGATGTGATCAGTTTGTGCGGTACGATGACGGAATTGGATTTCAGGGATTCATTATGTAAGGTGTCCTGTCCGGCATTGATCGTTTGTGGTGAAAAGGACAACGCAAACAAAAAAGCCTCAAAGGAACTTGCCAGTTATTTGAGCGATTCCCACTTCCATGAACTTCTGAAAGCGGGACATGAAGCAAACATAGAATCTCCGGAGGAATTGGCAACAGTGTTACAGGAATTTTATGATAATGTCGAATAAACTACGATTCATCAAAGAAAGAGGACTGTAAAATGAACATCGAAGAACGGGCGGCACAGGCTGCCGCATGGAAAGCTACTGGACAGTGCAACTGTGCACAGGCGGTGATGAAGGCATTTGAGGACAAGCTGCCGGTGGATGCCGACACCCTGATGAAGCTGGGCGCAGGCTATGCCGCCGGTATGGGCTGCATGGAAAGCACTTGCGGTGCACTCATCGGCGCAGTGATGGTGGCAGGCGTTGTCACCGACGGCAGGGGCACGCCCCGCATTTCCAAGGAACTGCTGCAGAACTTTCAGGAAAAATGCGGCGCTACCATTTGTAAAGACCTGAAGGGTGTGGAGACCGGTGCACCGCTGTGCCCCTGCCCGGAGTGCGTCCGTAACGCTGTGCTGGCACTGGGTGAGGTGCTGGGGGAGTAAGATGAAAAAGGTGTTGTTTGTTTGCCACGGCAATATCTGCCGCAGCCCCATGGCGGAATTTGTGATGAAGGACTTAGTGGAAAAGGCCGGGCTTTCCGCGCAGTTTGAAATTGCCTCGGCTGCCACAAGCACCGAGGAGATCGGCAACCCGGTCTATCCGCCTGCCCGGTGCAAGCTGGCGGAGCACGGCATCTCCTGCGCGGGCAAGACCGCCCGGCAGATGACCCGGCGGGACTACGAGACTTACGATTATCTTATCGCCATGGATCACAACAACCTGCGGAACATGGCACGGTTTGTGGGGGGTGACCCAGAGCACAAGGTGTCCTTGCTGATGGATCACACCCGCCGCCCCGGCGATGTGGCAGACCCGTGGTACACCGGGGACTTTGAAGCTACATGGCAGGATGTGCTGGAGGGTTGCACCGCCCTGCTGGAAGAACTGCGATAAAAAGGGGAAGGCTATGACAGAACGTTATTGCGAAGGTGAACGGTTTACCGGCCTGTCATTTGCAGGGGAAGCCTTTGAAAGCTGCGATTTTGCGGACTGCGTATTTGTGGACTGCTCTTTTTCAAAATGTGAGCTGGACCACACCACCCTGAACGAGTGTCGGTTCGTGCGGTGCGAGATCACCGGGCTGCGGAGCGTGTCCTCCTCAGTGCAGTCGCTGGATTTTGAGGACTGCCGCCTGCAGGAGATCGAGTGGGCGCCGTTGCTGTCAAACGGGGCCTTCCCGGACCCCATCCACACGATGAAGGACTGCAGCCTGAAATACAACACCTTTACCGAAATGAACTTCAACCGCTTCGATTTTTCAAACGGAAACGAGATCGTAGGCTCCATGTTTGCCAAGTGCGAGATGCAACTGGCAAGTTTCAAGGGCACAGAGCTGCACGAAACGGAGTTCTACCAGTGCGATCTGCGCAAAGCGGATTTCCGGGACGCCACGGGCTATAAGGTGGATATTCTGGGCAGCCGCCTGAAAGATGCCAAGTTCTCGCTGCCGGAGGCGGTAAATCTGCTGGCTGATTTGAAGATCAAGCTGTCCTGAACAGGGAGGGCAACAGCCACACCGCCATCAAGCGGAACTTGCAGAAGCCGGAAGGCGGCCAAGGCACAATACGATAAACGCAAAAGGGAGCTCTGCCCGGACATTGGTCCGGGACAGAACTCCCTTTTTTGCTTTGTGTTTCACGAAAAAAGACCTGATACACCGACAAGGACAAGGCAGAAAAACACCTTGCCTAGGTCTGCTGCTTTCGGCAGAACGACAGAAATTTTCTTTAAAATTTGTGCAATTTTCAACGGAAGCAAAGTGACCTGCAGTCAGCACTTTATTATTTTAACACGGTAAAGGCTTTTTGCGGCGTCTCCTGTCGGAAATGTATCCAAAAGCTGTTCGCGCTTTAGTCATACTCATTTGACAGAAACTGCTTTTTTCGGTATCCTGTCCGTATCACGAGGACGGCGGGCAGAAAATACCCGCTTTTTTTCGTTTATTCTGTATTTATAGGAAGGACAATCTATGGCAACCATGAAAGATATCATCCAGAGCCCGCTGCTGCTGGCGCTGGTCATCGGCGGTCTTTTGTACATTTCCGCATTCTCGCTGGTCTACTTCAAAAAGGCCTACGACCACTGTTTGGAGTTGGGCATCACCCGCAAGGAACTGAGCAACGTGATCAAATCCAGCCTTATATTTTCCGTCGTGCCCAGCCTTTCCATCGTGGTGGGTCTGTTCGTGCTCATTGCGGTGCTGGGCAGCGTGTGGGCATGGTGGCGGCTGTCGGTCATCGGTTCTCTGTCCTACGAGACTATGATCTCCAGTTCCATTGCGCAGGTGCTGGGCTACGCATCCTCTGCGGAAATGCTGGAAAGCGCCACCGGACGGCAGTTCGGCGTGGTGATGATCCTGATGAGCGTGGGTATGCTGAGCGGTTCCTGATCCTGCTGCCCCTCGGCAAAAAGCTGTGCAAGAGCGTGGACCGCTCTGCAGCCGAAAACGGCGGCAGCACCTGGAAAAACGTGCTGTCCGGCGTGTTCATGCTTGTGATGTTCTCGGTATACATTCCCATTCTGCTGTTCACTGACAATGTGCAGGCTGCCGTTATGATCACCGGTCTTGTGATCGCCATTGGTGTGGGCGTGCTGGCAAAGCGCCCGGGTCTTGCATGGCTCAATAACTTCGTGATGGCATTCTCCATGCTGGGCGGTCTGATCTCGTCGCTGGCGTGGGTACGGATTTTCGGTTGAGGAGGGAAACGGACATGAGCAAAGCAAAGATTGAGACCAAAATGGACTCCTTCCAGAGCTGGGCGCACCGCTGGGGCCGTGTGGGTACCCTGATCGCCCTCATTTACATGGTGGCGCTGCCCTTTGTGGTGCTGGCTGCCTACGACAGCATCCCGTCTCTGGGCGAGGTGTTCAACGTGAACACCTTTTCCATCCTGCTCATCTACATCCCGGTGGGCTTTTCGGAAGCACTGAGCTACACCCCCATTCTGGGCTGCTCGGCCTATCTGGCCTTCATCACCGGCAACATTATGAACCTGAAGCTCCCGGTGGCGGCAAACGCCATGAACCTGACCAAAAAGCAGCCCAACACCCCGGAGGGTGAGGCCATTGCCTCGGTGGCTGTTGCGGTCTCCTCCCTGATGACGGTTGCCATCCTGACGCTGGCAGCGGTGTGCGCCTCCTTCATCAGTCCGGTATTCGAGCTGCCCGCCGTCAAGACGGCCTCCGGCTACCTGCTGCCGGCCCTGTTCGGCTCCATGGCGCTGGGGCTGTTCGCCAGCTCGTCCAGCGGCAGCAAGGTGGTCAAGGGCGGCATCAAGGGGGTGCTTCCGGTGCTGATCATCATGACGGTGCTCTCCCTCGCCGCACGCCTTGCAGGCTATGGCTCCGTGCTGGGCGGGCTTGTGGGCATCTTTATCATCGTGATGCTGCCCATCGGCATCCTGACTTCCTATGTGTTGTGGAAGAAGGGCAAGATCCAGGTAGTGGACAAAGAGCAGAAGTAAAGCAATCGGAACGGTCTGGATCCTGTATGGTACAGGGCTCAGGCCGTTTTGCTTTCATTAGGGGGGGCAGGGGTGACTACTCCGCACCTTCCGAAAATTGACAAATAATTCTCAATTTTAGTATTCTCAACGAGGCCATTGAGCAGATCAGCTTTCAGGCTGTGAAGGCCTGAGCCTTTGCCGCTGGCAGATAAAGGCATAGAATAACAAAAAAGTCTGAACTGAGGCATGAGCCACCAGTTCAGACTTTTTTCATACTATGAAAACACCAGCTGCTGCGGATAGCAGCGTGCAGTTCAATTTGTTATCAGCACTCGTCGTACTGTTTTTGCAGATATTGCAGGCACCGGACTGCGTTTTCCGGGGTGGTGTTCTCCAAGGTGGCGAACACATAGGGCTTCTGTTCCTTGGCAAACCGCAGAATGGTGCGGTAGTCGCCCATACCGCCCTGTCCGGCACCGGTGGCAGCCAGCTGCCCGTCGGCGTCCTGCAGCAAAAAGTCCTTGAAGTGGATCATGGCCACATCCTTGCCCAGCAGCTCAATGGTCTCGGCGAACACTTCCTCCCGCTGGTCCACGTTTTCCATGTTCAAAAGGTTCACCGGGTCGAGCAGAATCTGCAGATTGGGGCTGCCGATCTCGTCCAGCACGGTGCGGGCGCGGCGGGCGTCATACACAATGTGTCTGACCACCGGCTCAATGGCAATGGTCACGCCGTATTGCTCGGCGCAGCGCACCACCGGCTTGAAGTTCTTGATAAAGGTAGCAAGGGCGGCATCGCTGCGGCACTCCGGGCAGAACTTGTACTCTGCGTTGGGTGCACCGGTCTCGGTGCCCACCATGCCGCAGCCCAGCAGGCTGGCAAAGCGGATATGCGCGTAGTACTTTTCCTGAATGGCGTGCAGAGCATCCGTATCCGGGTGCGCCAGATTCAGGTAGTTGCCCAGCACTGCAATGTCCAGCTCATTTTTTGCAAACAGACGGCGCAGATAGGCCGCGTAGCCGGGGGTGAGGGCAGAGGGGGTGTTGGGCACCTCCTTCAGGGATTTGCTCAGCGCCAGATGCACGCAGGAAAAGCCCTTCTGGCGTACCAGCGGCAGCACCTGTTCAATGGGCAGCTTTTCTGCATCGTGCAGACGTAGACCGAATTGGATCATGCTTGGTTCCTCCTTTTGTTCCGGGGCGTGTTTTCTCTATTATACAACAAGATCCGCCATTCGCAAACACCCGGACAGAGAAAAAAGTGCAGGTTTTATGCTTCTTCGATCCGGCCATCCTGCATCCGCAGCACCCGGTCTGCCTGCGCCGCAAGCCCCTGGTCGTGGGTGACATACACAACGGTCTGGTGCTGCTGTGCGGCTGCCTCCCGCAGCAGGCGGAATACCTCCACGCTGTTCTGGTGGTCCAGGTTGCCGGTAGGCTCGTCTGCCAGCACGACCGCAGGGCGGGTGATCAGTGCCCGGGCAATGGCGGCGCGCTGCTGCTGCCCGCCGGAAAGCTGGGTGGGCTGGCGCTGCAGCAGCGCGGTCAGCCCCAGCTGCCGGGTAAGCAGGGCAAGGTATTCCTCGTCCGGCTCCCGTTTGTCCAGCAGCAGCGGCAGCAGGATGTTGTCCCGCACCGTATACTCCGGCAGCAGGTGGAATGCCTGGAACACGAACCCCAGCCGCGTACGGCGCAGCCGGGCAAGTGCGGCATCCGGCAGCGCATACAGATCCTGCCCTTCCAGCAGTACCTTGCCGCTGGTGGGGGCATCCAACCCGCCAAGTGCCTGCAGCAGGGTAGATTTGCCGCAGCCGCTGGCCCCGATGATGGCGGTAAACCTGCCCTGCTCGATCTCCACATCCACCCCGCGCAGGGCGTGGGTGGCACCGGTGCCGGTGCCGTAGGTACGGGTCACAGCCCGGGCTTCCAGTACGATCTCTCTCATCGCGTTACACTCCTTTTTTCAGATTGTCCATGGGCTGGCTGCGTGCCAGCCGCTCCAGCGGGGCCAGCTGCAGCGCCAGCACGAACAGCAGATAACCTGCGCATACCGCAAGGTGCAGCGCCCAGGGATACTCCGATACGGCCATAGGCAGGGCCGCAAAGGTCAGGATGCGGCCGCTCTGCCGGGTGACCAGGCTGTGCCAGCTCCAGCGCCACAGGCCCCATACGGCCAGGTTGCCCAGCAAAAGCGCACCCAGCACTGCAAGCACGCCCTGCCGGATGCCGCAGTGCCGCAGCATGGCAGCCGAGGTGCCCTCTGCCTGAAAGATACCGATGCGCAGCCGCTGGTGCTGCCAGTACAGCCCGAACAGGTTCCACAGTAAAAACAGGGCCAGTGCAGCGCCCACCACTCCGGCGACCGCCCAGAAGAACGCGCCGGTGCTGCCTTCCTGATACATCCGGCTGGCAGTTTCGTAGCTGTTGGTGCGCAGTACGCCGCCCCGGCGGGTCACCAGCCCTGCAATGGATTTCTGGGTAGCGTAGCTGGCGTTGGCTTTTAGTTTCAGGTTGATGGCGGTATACCCGTAGGGCGTGCCGTATTCTTCTGCCCAGAGGGCGCGGCCCAGCGCCTGGCTGCAGTACAGCTGGTAGGTGGTGGGGGAGCTGTCTGCAAAGGGCAGGCTGTCCATATCAATGCTTGCAATCACGCCGCCGATGGTCAGGCTCTTTTGGCTGTGTGCGCCGTCCAGGGTAGGGTACTCCAGCACTGCCGTGCAGCCCGCAAAGGGTGCGGCCTGCGTGCCCCACTGGGTCTGGCCGTTTTCGTCCAGTACAAAATCCGGCGCATACAGCAGCACGGCCTGCCCGCTGCGCAGTGCGTCCAGATCCACAGGGGTGCTGCACTGCGCAGCCAGCGCTTCCAGCTCTGCATCCGGCAATGCGGTGACAAGGGTGTTTACCGTGTCTGCATCCTGCATGGTAAACATGGTGTAGAGGCTGTCCTGGTGGGTATACAGTCCCCACAGGTCATGCGCCGTAAAGGCATCGCTGGAAAGGCCGCACAGATAGTTCATATCGGTGCGCATGGCGGCCTGCTGGACGTCCGGCAGGCGCAGCAGATCCTCCGCAAGGCCGTCGGTCAGGGTGTTCTGCCCGGCGCTTACCTGCACCGCTGCCGAAGCCGCCGTGCGGCGGTAGGGAAGCAGCTTCCAGGTGCTCAGGAACACACAGCACAGCGCCAGCGTAAGCCCCAGCGCATTGAGCACCACCAGCCGCAGCGGCAGCGGCGTAAGCAGCCGCACACGGCGCTGTAATCTTACCTTTTTCTGGGGCAGATGGGTCAGCTTTTGCCCGGCCTGCCGCAGGGCAGGCAGCAAAAAGCCCAGCAGCACGGCCCCGGTGCCGGTAGCCCACGCCAGCGCCAGCTGTCCCCACGGCAGGCTGAGATAGCGCACGTGCCCCTGCACGGCAAGGGTGGCGGCACACAGGCCGACCCCCAGCAGGCTGCCGATCGGCAGGCAGAACAGCAGCAGAAAAACGGCTTCCCACAGGCACAGCGCCACGAGGGCGGTTTTTCCGGCACCGATCATACGCAGAGTGACAAGGCTCTGCTCCCGGCGGCGCAGCTGCAGGGTGCACAGCACGAGCACCGCGCACAGGGTCAGCAGGGCACAGCCGCCCATAAAAGCCCAGCTGCCGCTCCGGGTCAGATCCGCTTCCGGATAGGCGTAGGTGTTGCGCACCCAGGTGGGATCCTGGCTGCCGTCTATATAAGGAGCCAGCGGCACGGCACCAGCATAGCAGCACAGCAGCTGTATTTTGCTGTCCCAGCTTTGGGGCAGACTGTCGGCGGTGACCAGCGCATCCACCGGCAGGTTGCTGCCCACCGCCCAGTAGGCATCGTAGGAGGGCAGCACCCCGCACAGGGTAAATTGCAGCAGGACCGGTGCATCGTCCCCATGCACCGCCTGCAGGGTCACGGTCTGCCCCAGCTCATAGGAGGCCCCGATGCTGTCCAGCACCGAGGTGGTCAGCGCTGCCTCTCCGGCGGTGCCGGGCAGCCGTCCGCTGAGCAGCTGCAGCTGCCCACAGGAGAGATATCCCTCGTCCACAGTGCCCAGCGCGCCAAAGGCAAGGTCCTTGTCGTTGACAAGGATCGCATACTGCGCCGCACGCCCCACCGCAGCGGGGGCTGTCTGCTGCACAAAGGCATCGGCATCTGCGGCGGTCAGGTCGTAACGGGCAAGCTGCCAGGCACCGTAAAGATCCTGGCGCTGCACCTCCATGGCGCGGCTGCCGCTCTGCTGATAGCACAGCACCGCTGTAAGCAGCGCAAACACTGCCGCCAGCACGCAGAGCATCATAGCGGTATCGCGGCGGCGGCCTTTCAGCCCGCGCCAGGCGATGGTTCCCAAAGAGTGACGCATTCCATTTTCCCTCCTGTTAGTTGTTGTTGCTTGTATTATACTGCTTTTTTTTTACGAAGACAATATTTTTGCGACATCTTGCACAAATTTTACGAAGAAAGTCGTTCTTTGCGCAGGAAGGAGCCTGCGTTCGGCACAAAAAAATCCCCGGATCCAAATGGATCCAGGGATTTTGTATGGAGCTGGTGACAGGAGTTGAACCTGCAACCCACTGATTACAAATCAGTTGCGCTGCCATTGCGCCACACCAGCAAAGGTTGCTAAAATAGTATAACACAGGCACGGCAATTTGGCAAGGATTGTTTTTTTGCAGGGGATAATAATGAAAAGTAAAGCATTAAATGCAACAAATTTTCGGCTTAATTTTTGTGGATTTTATCATAAAGCAAACAGGCCGTCAAGCCTGCCCCGCCTGCAGCCTCTCTCTATTGTTCAATTTCACCAACATTCCGTCTCTCTGTTTGTGCGTTCTTGCCTTATGCCGTCAGCCCTAGCTTCCGCAGGCACTCCCTGAATGCTGTCCCCGCACTCTTGTAGCCCAGTATCTTCCGTGGGTAGCTGTTGATCCAGCTTTCTGTTGCCGCGATCTCTTCCGGCGTGACCTTCGAGAAGTCCGTTCCCTTCGGATGCCTGCGGCGGATCATGCCGTTTACGTTCTCGTTGCTTCCGCGTTCCCAAGAGGAATACGGGTGGCAGTAGTAGACCTTCGTCCGTTTCCCATCCTTGATGCAGGACTGTTCCAGCTGATCCGTCAGCGCAAACTCGCTGCCATTGTCTACCGTGATGCTCTTGTAGATGATGCCGAATTTCTCTGCGCCCAGCTTCCGTTCCAGTGCATTGATGGCCTGCACTGTCGTTTCGGCGCGGCGGTTCGGAACCAATATAATATTCTCGTTCCTGGTCTTACGTTCCGTCAGCACCAGCAGTGCCACAGTGCTTTTCTTCTGGCCAGAGTATACGGTATCCATTTCCCAGTGCCCAAACTCTTCCCGGTTCTTCACTTCCTCCGGTCTGTTCTCGATGCTTTCACCCGCCGGTGCGCGGGCTGGCGCTTTCGTTTTCACTTTTTTGTAGTCGTTCTTATGCACGCCCCGCCTCGGCAATGTTTGTTGCGTTACATTCAGGAAAACGCCCTTTTTGATGTAACTATATATAGTAGGCACCGAAATGTGCGTCTTGAACGTCTTGCCTTCTTCCTGTGCGTATCCGTACACTGCCGCCGGGGAGCAGTCCTTATCTATAATGGTTCGCTCAATGTAGGCGGCAAGTTCATGGTCTTTGCCGATTTTCAGGTTTGGACCCTTTTCCCGCAGGTGTGCTTGGTATTTCTGCTCTGCGATGTCTGGGCTGTATGTCGGGATCAGTTCCCATGTCGTGCCGTTCAGCCTGTCGTAGCTGCCCCTTTTCAGTTCTCGGTACACCGTGGACGGGTCCACCCTCAATTTTTCTGCGATCTCTCGCGTCCTCATTCCCTCCTTCTTCCACTTTTCAATGCGGATTCTGTCCGTAAACGTCAAATGCTTGAACACTCTCACATTGTTTTCCTCCCTTCTGCTATTGCGTTTCTTTTCGTATCAATCATAAAATATGCGGTACACCGTTGTCAATTTGCAAACTTTCCACACTTTGCGCAGTTCCCTTGTGCAAAACTGCCATATAAACAAAAAAACTCCCCACCAGCTGCCCTGTCAGAGGGCTGCCAGCGGGGAGTTCCTTTATGCTTTATTCAGCTGTGTAGTAGATCAACGCACCTGCTTTTTCAGGGTCTCCATCACATTGTCCGCCTGAATCGCCTCTTTGGTGAAACTGTTGTTGTTCCACCATGCGATCAGGGCGGTGACCGTGGTGATGCCAGCGGTCACAAGCTGCTCCACGGTGCTGCTTTCAATGGGGATGATGGGCTTTCCCATTGCAGAAAGCACCTGATTGGCAAGAGCCAGCAGCAGGCAAGCAGTACGGACGATAGTTGCGGTCGAGATTTTGAAGTTACCCATAATTCATTCCTCCATGTTGTCCTGTTCGGACTTCTGTTTCAGGATTTCGATAGCCCCAGTCAGTGCCTTTGGAATCGGCACCCCCATCAGGCCAGCATTTTCGATGATGGACAGCGTCTCGTTTGCGATGAACGCGATCACGGTAGCGTCCCGGATAAAATTAGACCCCATCACCGTGTCGAGGTGGCAGGCCACCAGCACGATCAGCAGGGTTACACCTTTGCGGCACAACCCCTTCCACCCGGCGCGGGATTCCAATGCGCCGTCTTTGCTCTTCGGGCTGGCGTGGAAAACCCCGGCAACCACAAGCCCCGTGATGTAATCGACTGCCATGAACAGGATCAGCGTCGAAAGTGCCGCATCCCATCCGCCGAATTGACTTGCGATCAGACTGCCGATTACTCCAACCATGGTGCAAACTCCATTCTTCACTACATCGCCCATCTGCTTTTTACCTCCCGCACATCAACGTGCACCCAGCCCGCCGGACGGCCTTTCTTTACCGGGTAGCGTCCGATGCCGCCGGTGTTCTTCAGCAGCGTTTCCGCATAATCAGCCACATCTTCCACACTTACGCCCTGCACACGGATGTCAGCAGCCTTGCCGTAGCAATGCTGGCTGTATGTAGCGCCCTTGACGTTCTTGTTGTGGGAGGCCGTGCGGAATGCGCTGGTGATGGTCAGCGGCTTCCCGAAATGGTCACGGATCTGCTGCAACAGCTTTACAAGATCCATGTCCACAAACACCGGGTCGCTGCCATCCTTACACCGGAACTCCTTCACGCTGAAGTTCTTGCTCAACGCCTTGCTCCCGTCCTTCGCATAGGAATATGCTTTGATCGCCATTGTTCTGCTCGCCTCTTTCTTTTTTGATGATATAGAATTTCCCGTATGTCTGGTTCAGCTTGTGTTTCAGCGCCATGCACTCGCAATGGCTCAGAACGCCGCGGTGGCTGCCAATAGTGCGCTCCACGCTCTCGGCTGTGATCTCGTTCGCCTCATACTGTGCCAGCACCTGTGAAAGCCGCAGCTTGATGCCGCGTATCGTGGCGTGACGCAGGCGGCGGTGTGTCGGCCACACCCTCATGCCTACAAATTCCACGCCCTGTTTCAATGGCTGGATGCTGGTCTTATGGTTCAGGGCAAGATTCAGTTCCCGGCGCAGGAACACGGCGATCTCGTCCCGGATGCGGGCAAGTTCCTGTTTGTCGTGTCCGATGATGATAATGTCATCCATGTACCGGATGTACCAGTGAATGCGCAGCTTGTGCTTCACAAACTGGTCCAGTACATCCAGATAGATATTGGCAAACATCTGGCTCGTAAGATTCCCGATGGGAACGCCGGTATCTTCCAGCCTACATTCGGGTGGCACTTCGTCAGCGCTCATTCCTTCCGGCAAGCCAAACTTGGTTTGATCGCTGTGCAGAATCACCCGGAACAGCCACATCATCCGTGGATCAGAGATCTTCTGCGCAAGGATTTTCAGCAGGATTTCATGGTCAATCCGGTAGAAATACTTTGAAACATCCAGTTTCAGCGTGTAGGCCGGTCCTCCACGGTCTGCCTGCCGCATCCAGTATTGCAGTTGATCCAGCGCCGCGTGCGCCCCTTTGCCCTTGCGACACGCATAGCTGTCCGAAATAAAGCCTTTATCGAATATGGGAAATACAACTTGGTAGATACCCCACTGCACAACGCGGTCAGGGTAGTGCAGCGCCATAGCCATGCGCAGCACAGGCCGCCGGATCCAGAAGATCCGGTACGACCCTACCTTATAGGTCTGCTTAACCAGACGGTTTCCCAGGATGATGCAGTATTCTGCTTTGCGCTGCTCAAAGATCAGCACTTCATCCCGGTGCTTCTTGCCCTTGCTGGCGTGGTAGTGCGCCAGCATCAGGTTGTCGAAAGCAGCCACCTGGACAAAGATGTTTTTGTATGTTTTCATTCACAGCCTTCCGCACCCGTGGCATATACGGCCACTCCCCACCATTCACCGGGCGGTGGGATATTCCGGCCATTCTCCCCGGTATACTGTCTGCCTTGATGCGAATACAAATTTTTCGTGCAGCGCTCCCCGGCGCTGCCGACGGATCCTGACCCCTTTTGCCCGCATAATCCAGCCCATCTTTTCAGGCAAGCTGTGATTCATCTGGCGGGGAAAAGCGGAACGCCGCCCAATGTTGCCGTTGGCGTTGGAACGCACATTGTTCAGGTTCAGCTTGAACACGCCCGCGTTGGAAGTGTTGTTCCAGCTGCCGCCCCGGATCGGGATGCGTAAATGATGGTCAGTTCCCGGTTATGCAAAAAGGCAAGCAGCCCTATTTAGGCTGCTTGCCCTCCACATACTTCATGTAGTTGCCGATCATTCCGCCGATCGCCCCGGTATATTTGCTCCATGTTGCGTATTGGTGCATCGTGATGCAGGTGACAGGCTGCGGCGGGGCTTCCGGCGCTTGACCGTCCGCCCGCTTCTTGCGCTTTTTCTTCGGTTCTGTACCCTGCGGGTACAGTCTGGGGTTCGCCGCCTCGTCAAGATAATCCCGCAGATCCAGCAGCAGGGTATCGAACTCGCGCAAGGTGTCGCGCTTGTAGTATTTCTTCTGGATCACGTTGCACAGGTGCAGCATATCGTACATCGTTTCCCGGATACGCTTTGCAAGGCCGTATTTTTCCACTCTCGGAAACTGCACCAGTATGGGGCTTCCGTAGTTTATCATGGCCTTCACCGCTTCTTTCAGGCGGTAGCCTCCGTTTGGCGTGTTCATCTGCTGCAGCTTTTCGTTTTCAATACTGTTCATGTCATTTTCCCAGGCTCTGCAAAATATAGGGGCGGCTATCGCCGCCCCATCGGTTTACTGTCGGTCGGTTTGCGGTTTGCCCCTCTTATCAGAGGGAACCCACGAAAGCGGAACGCCGCCCAATGCGGCCGTTGGCGCTGGAACGCACATTGTTCAGGCTCAGCTCGAACACGCCCGCGTTGGAAGTGTTGTTCCAGCTGCCGCCCCGGATCGGGATGCGCTCGCCCTTGTTAATAGCCCACAGGTCATCACCGCCATAGTCACCGTTCGGCTCCTGCGGGTACACGCCGATGCCGTAAAGGATCTGCGGCACAGCGGACAGGGTAGTCGCCAGAGCGCTGAAGCCCGTGCTGTGGCCGTCCTCGCTCTGCCCGGTCAGTGCATCGGTGACAAAGGTCCACTTACCGGCGCGCCAGTCCAGCTTGATGGTGCCGGAGGAACCGGGTGCCACAAGGCTACCGTCTGCAGCAATGGCCTTCCACAAGCTGCTGGAAGAGGAAACGTCAGCGGTGGACAGTGCGGCATCGTTGTGCTGGATGGTCTGAATCTCACCATCCATAGTGCGCAAGCCCAGTGCCCACTCGTGCGCATTGCCGTTCAGGTCGCAAACGCCAGACAGATCATTGTTATGGCACCAGCTTGCCGGACCAGAGCCGGTCAGGGTCAGGTTTACCTTTCCGCTGCTGTCGTAGCTGGCCGGGGTGCCCTTCTCCCATGCGTGCGCATGATCAGCGCCGTAGTTGTTGTTGCCGCGGGGCATAAAGCCGTTGGCGCGGCACCACAGCTGGATAGCCGCATACATGGCATTGGTAGCCAGCGTCCAGCCCTCGCCCTTGCTGCGGCTCTGGCTCACAGCCTGGTCAAAGTTCACGTTGACCGCCGGGGTCTGCATGGGCAGGCTGCACGGCACGCCGTTGACCAGCGTATCGTGATACTTGCCGATGCAGAAGTAGGGCTTCTCCACACCATCCAGTTTGAAGGCGGGCAGAACGGTATCATCACCCACGCCCACATCCTTGTAGGTCAGCTTGTTGATGGGCACCACCACGGACGGCAGGCCGAACTTGTCCAGCAGGGCGGTGTTCTTGCCGCCAGAGATGCCCTCAATGGCAGCCTTGAAGTCAGCAAAATTAGTCATAGTTCTTTGCTCCTTTCACTTAGTCGATAGACCACAGGGTCAGCGTGCAGCGGGAAATGTCGAACTTCACAGGCACCTTCGTGGTCTGCTCCACTTCGCCATCGCCGCCCATGGCGGGCACCTTCTCCACCTTCTCGGTGTAATCACGGGCGGGAATGTCGATCTGTGCCGCATAGGACAGATCGTCGCTCTTGCCAATGGAGGTAGCCAGTGCGCCATCCCAGTTGCGCACAACGTCAATGTGCACAGGCTCGTCCTTCTCATACTTGGCGAGGTTCACCATGATCTCGTCATCGCCCAGGAACAGCTTGGTGCCCACCACCTCATAGTTCAGCTTGGTGCCTTCGTTCTTCTCGATCACCTGAATCATAACTTAATACCCTCCGTTCATGTGGTTATCGCGGCAGATCTCGCGGGTTTTTGCAGCGATCATCTCTGCCTGCTCCCGCTGTTCTGCGCTGATGTTGCCCCGGCAGCCGAAACTTTCCGCCACCTGGGCTTCGTATGCGATGCGTTCATCGCTTTTCACGATCACATTTGCCATAGTCTGCTCCTTACTCCCCGGTGGGGGCCACGCCGTCCTCATACTCCGGTGCGGGAATCATGCCGCCCTGCACTTCAACTTCCAGCGTCACTTCCTTGGCGTTGCCGGTGTAAGCGATCTTGAAGCCGTTGAGCAGTTTGTCCGTGATGATAACGTTGCCCGCGGTGCCCGCCGGGTCGCCGTCAATCGCCACGCCGTTGGGCATCACAGCAGAAACAACACGGGTTGCAATGATGTAATCGGTATTGTTGCGGGGCTGCTTCAGGGCGATGGTTTTCTTGCTGTTGTTTGCCGGATACTTTGCGCTGTTGTACAGGTAGATGGTGTGCATCTCGCCGGTCATGGCCTCGATATCCAGGCCGTGCTCTTTCAGCACACGGGTAGCCTCGGCCAGCAGCAGGCTGTTTTCCAGAATGCCGCCCTCCATGTTGTTGAAGTTTGCAGCGCTCTGGGAGGTGCCGGTTTTCAGCACCTCGCCGTCCACTCTCTCATGGGTGATGGAACCGTCGGAATTGTTCGTTTCCTTGAAACGGTTCACGAACTGGGTCACTCTGTCCACCCAGTTTTTGAAATTGTACATAGGGTGTCCTCCTTATCCCTTTGCGTTCCTCTGGTCGGCGGTCTTGTCCGCGCTGTTGAAGTTCAGCGCAACACGCAGGAGTGCGCCTTCGTCGTCAGCCTCGAACTCGACCTGCTCATTGCCTACCAGCGTCTTGGTGTACATGACCTGCTTGCTGGTGTCCAGCAGTGCAACCTCCGTCACGGTGCTGCCGGTGGAATCGCCGGGCGGGATCGTCATGAAGAATGCCAGACGGCCATCCTTCAAAGTCTCCACGCTGTCGATGGGCACCGTCTTGTAGGTGCTGCCCGCCTTATACCGGCCAAGCGCCACGCGGACTTTGGTGTAGTCCTTGTACAGACCCAGAGCGTAACTTGTCATTGCCATAGTCTTTTCACCTCCCTTCATTACTGCACAAACGGTTCTTCACCGCTGCGCTTGCCCTTGAACTTTGTAACAGCGACCTCAACGTCCACGTCGAGTACCGGTTCATCCAGTACCGCCGGGATGCTGCTGGCACAGGTTTCTGTGCCCGCCATCGCTACTTCCATGTTGTGCACCTCCGTTTCCGTTTCAACCGTCACATCCGTATCGTAGATACCGGCTGTCGTCGTCCTGTCCGGGACGGTGCCAGCCGTTTCAACTTTGTACCTGGCAGCCTGCCGCTCCGCTTCCACCGTAATGTCGGCTTCGCCCAGCGCCGCCTTGGTCGTGTTCTTCGGCCATGTGCCCGCCTGCAGGTTTTCGCTGGTGTAGGGCGTTTCCAACATCGCCGCGGTGCTTTCCGTTTCCACGTTCAGATCTGCATTCATGATTCCGGCATGGGTCGTCCGGTACGGGATCGTGCCCGCCGTTTCCACCCGGAACGCATTTGCGCTTCCTTCCGTTTCCGCTTCAAGTTCTCCATCTGCAATGCCCGCATGGGTCGTTGTTCTCGGCCATGTGCCGGCATACATCGTCTCACTTGCATAGGGCACCCGGTAGACCAGCGAGGAAAACTCGCACTCTATCTCAATCCCTGCCTGCACTTGCAGGTAAAGGCTGTCCAGGTGGGCGGTCATGCGTTTGTAGATGTTCACGCTTCGCCGGATCTCTCGGCGCTTTACCGGAATGAGTGCTCCGTCCACAGAGCAGATCACGCGGAAATGACCGGGTGTACCGCCGTAGTCGTACCACTGTTCTATCTCCGACCGGGGATAGATTGCGGATATTGCTTTCAGGGTCGCCCAGTCTGTGCCGTAGTAGCGCCGAACTTCCAGCGCCGTCTTGATGATGCTGCGCTTGGCTTCCAGCGGATAATTGGAATCGTACCAGTCCACCTTGAACTGCACGGCCAGCACATCCAGAATTTCTTCCGGCTGTGAATCGATCTGTGTGTAGATATGGATCAGTTCTGCCGCTTCCATTTCCCGCTGGTGCCGTTCGCGGTACACCTTATCCATGATGCGGACCCACGGTTCATCCGCAACCGCCGGGGGCAAGCCCTCAATCAGTCCGGTTCCCCACAGATCAGTCATCTTCGATACCTCCGTAGGTGATCTTTTTGCTGTTCAGCTTCGCCACCTGCGTTTCCGTCACCTTGGTGTCAACAGGCCCCGTCAGTTTCGGACGCTTTGCCCCGGCTTCCCGCACCCGCATGATAAGTTCCGCCGGGTCGATGTCTCTGCCGATCTTCCTCTGCCATGTTTCATACGCCTGCACCGCCTTTTCCACATTCTCCTGAATGGTCACGGCGTTCTTGGTATTGCTGGACGCGATGTAGTAGGTGAGGTTGATGTCATACGGCACTTCCTGCGGGGCATGGCAGAGCACCAGATCGCCCATCGGTTTCTTTACCGTGGTGAAATAGCCCTCCATGCCCCGGCATTCTTCCTCTGTCGGCAGCCGTCCTCCATCCATCAGGAAGTAGATGTGGATCGTGTATCCTTCCTCACAGATGATCTTGGTGCCGGATACGTCGGTGCGCCAGCTTTCCGCGAAATACTCATAGGCATCTACCGGTCCCGCAATGGAGAAGATAGACGGGGCGTAGTGGATGCGTCTGGTGAAAGAATCGTCGCCTTCCGCATCCGTTCCGCCGGTGCTGGTCGATGTGTTCTTGGCGGAAGCAATGTAGGGGATGGGGTCAACCAGCGTGTTGATCTCTCCGACAATAATGCCGTCACTCCCGCTGCCCGCCTCGTCCGCCAGCACCTCCACATCAACCGACATCTCGCCCGCCGGGATCTCCGCGTACTTCGTGGTCTTGAAATACTGCTTTTCCCCGGTGCGCACCTGTGTGCCCTCCGGGATGCTGGTTGCGCTGGCTCTCACCGCAGACAGCGTAAACCGCACTACTGCCGTTGCCCTGCCCGCCTCCATGCGCTCCACGCCCACCATGGGTGCAAGGTTGTCCAGGTTCGGCCCGGTGCTTGTCGGCAGCAGCTCCGCTTTCAGACAAGCCGTGCTGTACTCTATCGTATGGTGAGAACGATAAGCCAGCACCAGCAGCACCATCCGCGCTTCTGCGCACTGTGCCAGAGACACCTCGCCGTTGTACAGTTCCATGTTATATTTCTCAAACAAGGCTTTGCACTCGGCTGTCGCTTCTTCCAGAGTTTCCCCGCCATCAACGCTGATATCGGGGATGTTTTCAAATTCTTTGATCTTAGACAAGTTCGTACACCACCTTCGGGGTCACTGCTCCGTGCAGCGCATCATCCTCCACCCAGTCCACACGCACCACCCGTGCCCGCGGCTCAAAGGCTGCGGTCTTTTCCGTGATCTCTGCCACATAAAGACCCTTTGCCACCGCAAGCGGCTTGTCCAGGAACACGCCCGGATCTATGCCAAGCAAGCGGTCGCCTTCCAAGCTGCCAACAGGGGTGCAGTACAGCGTGCGGAGACAGCGTGCAACGTCCTGCACTTCTTCCTGCGTCGCCCTGTCGTTGGACAGTTCCAGCATCGTACTGCTTATGTCGATCATGTGTACTCCTTTATGGTCAGGCTCACCATGCACTGCGTCAGCAGTCCATGTTTCAACACAACGTTCCAAGCTTCGCTTACATCGGTCACGCGGAAGCGGTTCTTGGAAACCGGCGCAAACCCGATAATTAGGTAATGCAGTTCTCCGCTTTCCACCATTTCTGCCAGCCGATTCTTCATCCTGCTTGGATTTACGCCAAGGCTGGAATCAAGCAGAATGTCGAATGTGTATTCCCGCAGCTTTGGGTTAAGGAACTCCGGCTTTGCTTTTCCTTTCAGCACTTCATGCTCGGCCCAGTTCGCACCGATTTTCCCTTTGAAGTTGGATGGGGTGAGCGTCCGCAGATGGCCTACGGAAAAGATCACATCGCCAAAAACTCCTACATACATTCCTGCACCTCCTTACAGCGGCGGAGTAGTCGGTTTTCCGAGGTTGCCGGTGTGCGTGTGCTTCACGAGCGACTTCCCGGAAACCGTCACATCCCCGCCGCCACCCGTGATATTCACCGTGGCCGCGCTGGCCGTCAGCGTCGTTGCGCTCAACTTCAACTCGCCAGATGCCTTGATCTCGATGCCCGCCGGGGAATCCACCTTCACGCTTCCGCTTTCGCTGATGGTCACGGTAGTGCCGCCAACCTTGACTTCCAGGCTCTTGGCTTTCAGAATCTTCTTCCCGTCCACAAAGTCCAGCAGTTCCTTTGCGTTTGCATCGAACTTCCGGTATGCCTTTCCATCCTCGTTGCTGTATTCCTTGCGGAATACCTTCTCCTTGCCCTCGACAGGTTTAATCTTCTCGTTCCAGATCGTGCCCAGAATCACAGCGTCCTCCGGGCTGTCGCCCGGATGCAGCACCACCACCAGATCGTCCACTTCCGGCATCCGATATTCCCGGTTTGAGAGCGTCGGCACCATTTCCGTCACGGTATCGTCCCGGTCAGGGTACGTCACTTCACACAGACCATTTTCGTAGTCAATGGAACTTACATTTCCAAGCCGCACTTCGCTGCTCATGTGAAATCCCCCTTCTCCACTTTGCTGGCCTTGACCTGCGTTTTGTAACCGCCGGACGGCGAGAAGGTGTGCTCCATCTCGTCGATGAAGTATTTTCCCGCCATTTTTCCGTAGCCCACCAGATTGATGCACTGCGCCGATGCGCCCGCCGGGTAGCCCGGAATCGTGAAGCTGATGGTCGTTGCGCCGTGGTTGGCGTTCTTGATGGCCGCCACCAGCTTTGCCTTCGCATCCGCTTCACTGTTCACCTTACTGGTGAGTTTAAGTTGACGTTCTTCCGTGCCAACCTTGACATTGATGTTGATCTTTTTCTTTTTGTTGGTGTAGGTATACACGCCGCCCGTGTACGTCCCGGTCAGTTTGGTGTTCCACTTAAAACTACCCGGTTCGATGCACAGGGCATTCGGATTCAGCGGCTGCGCCTCTTCGTATACCGTCCAGACCGCCGCTTTTTCCTTGTACTTTTCCCGGTCATACACCCACAGCTTCGATGCGTAGACCTTGATGACCAGGCCGTAATCTTTGCACAGGTCTTGCAGAAACGCACTGTCCGTAGCGTCCTGTTCCTTTGCATCAATGTCGTGGTCGTCGCCTTCAAACTTCAGTTCCAGCTTGTACCGCCCTGCAATGGCTTCTGCAATTTTCTTCACGCTGGTTTTCTTCCATGTGAATGTACGGTTTCTCTCGCTGAAGCTGCTGTCGTTCGGTTTCGCCACGCCGCCCATGGTCAGCGTGTCCGGGGCACCGGAAAAGTCCAGGTCATCCAGCACAAAAGCGCCGCACTCGGCGCTGTAATCGCGGTTGTAGTTTCCGATACCGCCGATTCCCCAGTTTTTGACTACGATGGTCGGATAGAGCTTTACGCCCTTCTCCGGCATCCATGCGTTCTTCCATCTGCTGTCGCGGGCGTTGATGGTAATGCTCATGCTGTCACTCTGGGATGCAGCCACATCCGTGTAATGAAAGCTCTCCACATCATTCTCGATCCGGGCTGTAATATCAGCTTTTTCGTATTTCAGCCGGATCGCCGCCTCACGGCCTTTGGGTCTCACTGCTGTCAGTACCATCACGCACCTGCTTTCCAGGGCGGCAGGTCGCCGCTCTTTTCTTCAGGCAGTTCAGGTGTTGACAGCACAGTGCCGGAATCGAACCGGACGATGTGGATCAGTTCAGGGTTGTTCTGCATCAGCCAGTCGGCTTTCAGCTCACTTCCGTACACGTTCAGCGCAATCAGGTCCCATGTGTCGCCGGACTTCGTTGTGTAATCAAGTGCCATAGTTCTTGCGCCTCGTTTCATGTTCGTACTGTTCCATGTACTCGCAGAACTTCTCATAGCCTTCATCCAGCAGTTCGCGGAGTTCGTCCGCGCTCATGCCGCCGTAGACTGTGAAGTTCGGTGCATAGACGTAGGTGTTGCCGGAGCTGCTGGTGTAGGTGCGCTGGTAGCTTGTGCCCCCGCCGCCGCCAGAGCTGCCGGAGTTTCCGTCAGAGGTGCCGCCTCCGCCGATGGACGGCAGTTCCACCACGTTCTGCTGGGACGCCTGCAGGTCTGCCAGCATGGAAAGGTCCTGCTCCGGCACGCCTGTACCGTAGACTGTCGGGAAGAAGTCTACGTTGCTCAGGTCGTAGTGGTCGGGGTTTGCGGCATATTCAAGCTGCGCTTTCTCTACGTCCGCTCCCCGGATGAACCGGATGACCTTCTGAGCATTTTCGTTTGCAAGGATGGTCTGGGCACCAGTGACCACCTTGCCGATTCCTGTGTTCACGTTCTGGACGATCTTGCTCTGGTCGTCCGTCACGGCAGGAGCCTGCACGGCTGCCAGCGCTTCCAAGCCATCCACCGCATAGTTCGCAAACTCCGTTACGCGGCTGAACGCCACACCAGCGTCAGAACCCAGCACCATGCCCGCCGCAACGGACGGGAACATAGTGCCAAAACTCTGTGCGATCTGGTTAAACCGCTGCTGCCGCTGTGCCTTGCGGAAGTCGATCAGGTTGGTGCCTTCGTCCGTAAAGCCGCCATCTGCAAACATCTTCGGCTTTCTGCCGGGCAGTTCCAGCAGGTCGCCCAGACCAACGCCCAGCATCTTGCCAGCCGTCAGCCATGTATTCACGTTCTTCTCCCGGACACCGCGCCGGAAGCTGATGACTGCTTCCGTGCCAGCCTCGCCAGCGATGGACGGTCCCTTCGTCATGCCGCCGTTGGCGAACGCCGGGACGGACACGGGCGAGAGGTTGAAGCCGAAAGACTTGCCGCCGATGACCGGGACGGGGATGCCGAACAGTGTTTCCGGGATTTTAAGCTGGATCTTGTTCAGCGCTCCGATGATGAAGTTGACTGCCTTCACACCAACGGTAGCTATCTGCTTCAAAAATCCGATGACACCCAGGATCACAGGCTCTACCACCGGCAGGACCTTGCCCACGATGTCCACCGCCACCTTGATGGCATTGACCAGCGTAGTGCCCACCAGGCTTACCACCGTGGACAGCAGCGGCATAACCGCCGGGATGCCCTCGTTGACAACAAACCCGAATATCTCCGTCAGCACCGGCTTGATGTGGTTTACGCCCAGATCCACGATCTGGGAGAACACACCGGCAAAGGACTGGACCAGCGGCATGACCGTCTGGATGGCCGGGGTCATTGCGCCGAATACATCGCCAAGGTTCAGCCCTCCGATGCTGAAACCGGATAGCTTTTCCTGAATGCTCTGCAATCCCTCCGGGGTGGAGAGTTGACCAAATACCTGCTTTGCGAGGTCTCCAATACCCGCGATCTTGCCGGTAAACTTGTCGAACACGGCAAGGCCGCCTTCACCAAATACCATGCCGACAATGTTGCGGACATCCTCAAAGTGATCTCCCAGTATGGAAACCACGGCAATCATCGTGCCCAGACTTGTAATAGCCGGTCCGAACATACCAAGCAACGACATAAATCCGCCGCCCAGCTTCGCAGCCACCGGGCCAACGGTAGAACCCAGCACGTTCAGCCCCGCGCCAGCGAACTGACCAACGTTTTTGACCGTACCGATTGCACCGCCTGCCAGCTTTGTTGCGCCGCTGACCACCTTGTTTTTGGCGTTCGTCAGAATTGCCGGGCCTTTCGTCTGGCTAAAGATATACCCCATTTGCGCAAGAGCATCCTGACCGTTCATGCCGACCGTGCTGGTTGCCATACGCCAGAGCGCTCTACCTCTGCCTGGCTGTACGATGCCCGTTTTTGCGAGGATCCCCACTCCGGCCTTTCCGATATTTCCGAGTGCAGACTTTCCAAGTCCGCCCATCGTAGACAAGGTTGCTCCGCCAAAGGATTTCATTCCGGCAAAGATGCCGGGGAAGTTGATGCCCTTCGGTCCCGCTATGCCGGACAGGATCTGCTTTGCAACGCCGCCCGCCTTTACGAATCCGCTGCCGATGGCCGTGTTGCCCAGTGCGCTTATAGCGCTGCCTACACCCGTGACGTACTTTCCGGGTCCAGAGTTTTTCAGCAGACCGAGCACACCGCCGTTCGTGCTGGCTTCCAGAACGTCATTTACAAAGCCGGTCTGCCCCTTCTTGGTTCCGCTGCGCAGCCCCTTGAAGTTCTTCATTGTTGCCCAGATGCCCACGCCAGCGCCGTCCAACGTCTGCCCGATCTTGCCCAGGCGCGTTGCTGGCTGCTGTGCTCCGATGCCAGCCATCTGTGCACCGTACTTTGCATTTTCTGCGAACATTCCGGCATTCGACCCGGCAAATGCCGCGCCGCTCACCGTTTTCTGGATCAGGCTTGTGGGGGTCAATGCACCCAACAGGTTTCTGACCGTGATGCCGCCGAAAGTTCCGCCGGGCGCTCCGCTCGGCTTTCCTCCGATCACGATGTTTCCCACCGTGGACAGCAGCGTGCTTCCGGCGCTGTACGCCGCGGGTGCAAGGCTCATGGCTCCCAGCGCCGCAACAATGGCCGTAATGGCTCCTGCCACTTCCGGCCCATGCTCTGCTGTGTAGTCGATGCCTTTCTGTATCCACGGCAGCGCCGCCTTTGCGGCGTCCCCGATTCCGTTCACTGCATTGCGTAGCAGCGGCAGTACCGACGTTACCAGGTTGGACAAGTCCGGTAGGCTTTCGTCGATTTCCTTGTAGAAGTCCAGCTGGATCCGGGTCAGTTCCTTTTGGGCGGGCAAGAAAGCCTCACCAACGTCCTGCATCAGAACCGTTCTGGCATTGGTGCGCATGATGTCAAGACTTTCCTGCGTCCCGCTGTTGATAGCAAACTCACGCTCCATACTGTTTTTGTAGTTGTCGTAGTTTGCATCGCTCACTTCAGAAAGCGTTTTTTCCAGCAGATCAAGATTATTCGTAACCTTCGCTGCACCTTCCACCGCCCACTGGTTAAACAGAACGTTCAGTGTGGCCAGCTTCTTTTCGTCCGGCAGCTGATTGATAGCCGCAAAGACTTTCTGCAGCGTCCCTGTTCCGTCCTCCTGCATCGACTTTGCCACACCAGATGCCGAGAATCCCAGCGTTGCCCACATCTCCTTTTGGGCCTTGGTTGCGCTATCGCCCTTTGAGATGTTGGTGTAGATTCTGGAAATCGTAGTACCAGTGCGTTCCGTGTCAACACCGGTAGCCTGCATTGCCGTAGCAATGGCTGCTGTAGTCGATGGATCCACACCGGCCAGCTGGCCAACAGAAGCCGATTTATTCACGCTGGATGCGATTTCTGCGGCGGTCGTCGCATTGTTTGCGCCCAGGTAGTTGATCTGGTTCATCAGGCGCATAACGTCATCGTGGCTGTAATTGACTTTGTTTCCGTTCTCGTCCTTTTTTGTGAACGAAACTTCCCACTTGGCCATATAGTCACCGGCCGTCCGGTCTTCCAGATCCATAGCCGTAGCGGCCACGGCTGTGTCGCGCAGGATGCCGCTTGTGGTCTGTTCGTCAACGTCCTTACCAGACTGACCCAGAGCCGCGCTCATGGTGGAAAGTTGTTCCGTGGTTCTCGGAATCTCCATGCTAAGCCGCTGGATGTAGTTCTCCATATCGGCATAGTTTTGCGCATAGGTCTTTCCATTTTCGGACATCTGGTCGGACGCTTTGCCCGAACTGTCTGCAAGGCCGTCCACATAACGCATGACCGGTGCCATCTGCGCTTCCAGCTTTACAGCCTCGTTTGTGGTTTTCTGAATGCCTGCAGCGACAGCGCCTGTCAACGTTGCGCCAAGCGCAAGACCGGCTTTGCCGACCACGCCCAGCACATTTGTGACCGTAGATGCCAGGGAGTTTACGCCTCGCATCTCTCCCGCCAACGAGCCAGTCAGACCCTTTACCTGACTTATGGTTTTCGTCAGGGATGGATCCACTTTTCCCATGATGCGGATACTAAGATCTAACGCTCCATTTCCCGCCATACGTCCGACACCTCGTTACACAGATTTACCAGTTCCCGCCGTGGCAGGTGCAGCAAATCGGTCATGTTGGAGTGCGTGGCAATGGACAGCTGGATAGCCGCTTTCCTAAGTCCTTTCGCCCCGCCCTTTACTCGAAAAAATCAGCGTCCACAGCGTCGCGCAGCTTTACCGCCTCGCACAGCGGCAGACCTGCAAAGAAATCCGCCGGATAGCCGGTGCCCATGCTGGCAATGATGCAGCAGTACAGGTAATTGCGTCCAGTGTTCACCGGGTTGAAGCCGGCAGCCACCAGACGGTTTTCCGCCGTCGATTCGCTCATGGTGTTCAGTTCGCCCACGCCGGACAGGTCGATGCCTTCAAAGGTCTGGCCTTTCAGTTCGCCCTTCTCGCTGCCCTCGTAGGTGTAGGGCGCAGCGAATTTCAAGGCATGAGATTTCAGCTGCGCCTTGACTTCCTCGGCCTTCTGGCTGCTGTCCATTGCGTTCAGCACCGCCGCCTGTACCAGCTTGATTTTGCCGCGGGGCATGAGTTTGAAGAACTCCACGGGCTTGCCGGTGGCCTTGACGGCCATTTCCTGTGCGAAAGAGGTGGTAGCCTCCATTGCGGCCAGAGATGCCAGTTCACCGGAAAGTTTCTTCTGCACATCCACAAGATCCTGCACGGTCATCTTCGCCATGCCGGACAGATCCAGACTGTCGTACTCCTTGCCCTCAAACTTGTAGGGCTTGTCGAACTTCACGATATTCTCCATTGCTGTTTCCTTTCACGTTAAAAAGAATCAGCCGCCCCACCCTTGGGACGGCTGACTTCATCATGTATCAGGCTTTAGATCAGAGCGTTGATCTCGGCACGCATATCCTCGCCATCCACATAGTAGCGGCCTGCAAACTTGTCGATGTCAATGACGGTCTGGCCGTCAACCTCCATCAGGTAGCGGGTCACTTCCAGCGTGGTGGTGCTGCTCATGGTGTCGGCGCGCTTCAGCTTGCCGGGATCCAGTTCCTTGGGGCGACCGCCCAGAACAACGCGCAGACCCTTGTAGGTGTAACCGCCGTTCTTGTTGTCGTTCTGCATAGCAGCACGCAGGGTGATCTGGATGTTCTTGTTGGGGTTCATCATCTTGGTGGCGTAGCTGTACATGGTGTTCCAGTTCAGCGTAGCCTCCATGGATTCAAACTGGCCGGGCACAGGCGAATCAACATCGCCCGCAATGCCCATGCCGTTCACGGTCGTGGTCTTGTTCTTGATCTTGGGCAGGGTGACTTCATCCGCCAGACCGATCAGCAGGTCATCCTCGGTGTAGGCATTATAGTCATTGATGACCTGGGGAACCAGATCACTGGAAATATTCAGAGCCATAGTTCATCCTCCTTACAGAGACAGAGCAGAAGCCAGTGCGCCGGCCTCATACTCCATGGTGTTGTTGATCTGCTTGAACGGCGGGAAGGGAGTGCAATACTGGTAGAAGCTGTAATGGCCTGCCACCAGCTCTGCGGCGGTGTTGCGGTCAGGGTCCGCCTTCATGCTGTAGCTGGCGCAGACCTCGGTAGAAACATACACGCTGCCCTTCATGTTCTCGCTGTCGATGATGGACTGCAGGCGCTTCTTGTTCATGGGCTTGTCCAGCTTGCTCTGGTTGCTCAGAACAAACTGCGTCCAGGTATGGTTGAAGAAGCGGCGGACACAGAGGAAAGCGTCCTTCGGGTCGGTGTTCTTCGGGTAGCAGCAGGTCTCATTGCCCCAGACCACAAAGTCGCCGGAGCGGATGAAGGTTGCCACGCCCTGCTCGTTCAGGACGTTGCCCTGCTCCTGATCCATCAGCACTTCCGTGCCATCTTCCATACAAGCTGCAGAGATGGGCACGCTCACGTTGGACGGGCTGGCGTTCGGGCAGTCGTTGTACAGACTGTCGTTGTACACGGTGGCTGCCGCTGCCAGAGCGCTTCCGCTGTAAATTGCGGTGCCGATCTTGCCATACAGCCACAGGGCGTATGCCTCACGGGAGGTAGCGCCCTGCTTCACCTTCTGCCCGGCCACATCGGTGTATTTCTTTGCACCGGTGGTGCTGCTGTCGATGTCAATGTAGCACACTGCATCGAACACGCCATTGATCTTGCGGCATTTAGCCTGCATGGCAGCGCACACCAGAGGATCCTTGGAGAAGCGGGGTGCCAGAATAATGCCGGGCACCATGCCCAGCTTCGGGAACACCTGACGCACAACTTCCAGACCGGTTTCCGCGCCGGTGGAGGCATTCACGCCGCCAACAATGTCGGCTGCCGTCACCTTGGTAGGATCCAGAATAGAGCCGGTCACGGTCAGCGTGGTAGCGCCGTCGCCCTTGCCACCGGTGACAATGGCAATGTTCACGGTGCCGTCATCGTTGAAGCTGGCGGTGTAGTCCTCGTTCGCCACCAGTGCAGTGGTTTCTTTCTTCACCACCAGAGTGCCCAGCAGAATGCCGGTTTCCTCGATCTCAGCAACACCATCGTTCACCTGCACGCTCTTGGTTTTCATCTCCGTGGTGTGCTTTGCAGGGTCCAGAACGTTAATCAGGACAACAGGAGCAACGCCCATCACCTGAAAGCTGGCGCTGATCGCATCGCACAGGGTATACTTTGCGAAATCGTCAGAGTAGCCAACTGCGGCGGCCGCCTCTTTGAAAGTGTTCGCCAGCAGCGGAGTGTTTACCGCTGCTGCGGGGTCAGCCAGCAGGTTGACCGGGGCGGTGCCCACGATGACCTGAAGGCCAGAGTTGACCGATACCGGCGCGGAAACGCTGGTTGCGGCCTCGGTTTTGTTAAAACCATGAGAAATAGCCATTTGTCATATCCTCCTTACTTCATCAGGTCGGCGGCCTTCTTGTAGAGAATGTTCTCTCTGGTGCCGTCCTGTTCGATCTTCACGCGCATTTCTGCGAGCTTGTCCAGCGGAACGATCAGCGCCTTCAGGAACGGCACCTGCTCCACTTTTTCTTTCAGCTTTTCGGGCAGGCCATCCACGAATACGGTGTACTGCGGGGCAATGCCCTTGACGGTCGGCCCACAGTACGCCGCAGCGCCGGTGGTTTCCGTCACAGGCTGCACTTCCTTCGCAGCCTCGGTTTTCTTTTCGGTCTTTTCGATGCTCATATCAAAGCCTCCACTTCTTCGTTTTTCAGGGTGTTGGGCGTTTCGCAGATTAGGTTGACGATGCCCCAGTAGTAGAAGTCCATGTCATCATCCGAAAGCTCCCATTTGCGGGGATATCCCACTTTGAAAGCCTCGCCAAACACAGGCTTCCGCTTGAAGTGCTGCATGATGGCTTCGATGATGTTTCCGGTGTCCTCATATCCCTGCCGGTCTGTTTCCGGGTCATAACAGCAGATGATAAGCTGCAAAAGGACCAATTGCGGATCCTTTTCGTTCACTACCTCGCCGCTCGTTCTCGATACGATGATGCACGGGAAGTTGGATTCATTTGTATCCACATCGTCGTCATCATCGGTCGGGGACGGGATAAACTGCTTGAAGATCTTCAGCGACTTTTCGCTCTCCTGTCCCTTGAACTTCATATCCCGGAACAGTTCCTTCAACTCGTCAATCATGGCCTGCTGGCACATTTCGCTGGTATAGCCGGTGATTTTTTCAGCCATATCAGATCACGCCCTTTCGTTTTGCATTGGCGATCAGTTGCCGGACGCGCCGTTCCGTGCTCTGCTGCAGCATCTGCTCCACCGTCTGCTCCTGCATCTCCCACACGGTATGGTGCATCGCAGAGCCGGAAGGGCTGGACAGTGTTGCTAGCTTCTCGTTCGGTTTCCAACGTTTCTTGCCGCTCTCCGTGTAGTCCTTATCCGCAGGCACTCCGAGCTGACGTTGTACCATGCCGATATGCTTCGACTTGAACTGCACCAAGAAGCCCTTGCTCTTATCGCTGGTGCCGCCCAGAGCAATCATCGGACTGCCTTTCAGGACGCGCGCCCGAAAAACGGGCGGCGCATTGCGGACAGACGGACCCATGAAGGGCTTTGTGGGGCTGGTTCTGAAATAGCCCAGGTCTGCCCGGAATGCGCCGGGGTCGTTCTTCATAATGGCAAGGATAGCGGTAGGCCGCCGGTTGGTGGCCTTCTGGCGCTGGCGCAGATCTTCGATCATGCGTCTGCCCGCTGCGTTCAGGTCGTAGCGCTTCTTCACTTCGGTCAGCATCAGCTTGCGCGTCTGCCGCGCCGTGGTGTTTACGGCCACCTTCAACGCCGCCGGGGTTTTGTTTCCCAGTACGCCAAGAGCGCGGGTCACTTCCGCGTCATCAACGGAGACCGTCAGGTTGGAAGCGTCATAGTTGGTATGGAAGTATGCCAACTTACCTCACCCTTTCCAGTTCCATGCGATACATACCCGCTTTCAGGGAGCAGGATTTGATGTTGTAGATCCGTTTCTTGTCCAAGGTGATCTGCTTGCCGCTCTTCGGCATGGGGCCGTAGTCCTTCTGCTTCACAAAAAGCAGCAGGTCGGCCTTGTACATACCCTGGTCAAAGGATTGCTTTGCTCCGCCCTCCCAGTGCGCCGGACGTTCAAGTACGCCGGGGTGCTGCGTGATGCAGAGCATCAGCTTATCATCTATGTACCGCTCTTCTGCAAACTCGTTTGAGTTGAAGATCACGTTCTGCACATCCTGCGCAACGTAGTCTTTGAACGTAGGAAACGGCTTCGGAGTGTCCGGCATACCGTAGTTCTGGTCAACATCCAGCATATCCGCGCTCCTTCCCGTATCAGCAGACGGTAGCAACCAGCCAGCTGTCCACCTTGTCGGGGATCAGCAGCGGGTGGGTCTGCAGTTCCAGGAAGCGGCGGTCAGGACGGTGCTCCACATAAGAACGCAGCAGGCGGGTGGTCTCGGCAGTGTGCCACACCTTGTCATCATCCAGATAGGTGCACAGGCCGTAGGCACGCATGAAGTTTGCGTTGCTGGGGATCATCAGCACCACGTTATCCGGGATCAGGGGCTTGGTCTCGCCGGTTTCCTCGTCCAGATACACTTCGTCATAGCCGTAGATGTCCACGCCGGGCAGGTTCAGGTGGCCGTAGTAGTTCAGACCGCCTTCCAGCTCCTTGGGTGCCATAGCACCAATGTCGAACCGGCGCTTGTCCATCAGATCCAGAACATTGCCGTCGCTCATAAAGTGGTTTGCGGCCAGCTTGCCCATAACCACCATGTTTGCATTGGCAAAGCCGTTGCGGCTCACCTGCCGCTTCCATTCGCGCAGGTTGCCCAGAGTATCGGCGGCAGACTTGCCCCACTGCTTCGTGCCTTCCAGATTGATCTTGTTGGTGAAGCCAAAGTCAATGACTTCATCCACGCCCTTGCCCTTCACCTTCAGCTGACCGGTGGTAAGCACCTGGGCTGCCATCCACTCTTCGCGGCGGGTGGTCATGTCGTTCAGCTTGTTGTATTCCTCGACCAGCTTTTCTGCTGCACGGTCAGCAGGGGTGCGGCCGGAGTAGATATCCTCACCGGGCAGGCGCTGCAGGAACATATCTGCGGTGGTGACGGTTGCCGGGTTGATAAGGGGCGGGGCGTAGGACTTGGTCTCGTACCCCTCGCTCTGCACGATCTCGCCGCCGACCATAGGATGTACGAATGCAGCCATCTTGCGGTTGCCCTTGACGATATCAATGTCAACGTTCTTAGTGGGGAACGTCTTAACCTTGGAGAAGAAACGATCGCGCAGGAAAGTGCAGATCGGGGGTGCAGTGCGCACAGTCTCCGCCAGATACCGCGGCTCATAAATATTGATTTCGTTTGCCATTTTTTTGTTTCCTCCTATCACTTCAGGAAAATGCCCAGATTGCGCAGAGGAACTTCAACGTCGTCCACGCTCACGTTATTGGGCAGCACCAGACCGTCAGCAAAGAACTCGCCGGTCAGATAGACCGGCACTTCCTTGTTTGCGTCTGCGCTGTCAGCAGTAATGCCGTACAGGCCGGTCAGGACTGCCGTGCCTGCGCTTGCCGGTGCCGCAATAGGCTTCACCTTGCCGTCTGCAATCAGCACGGGGGCGTGTGCCTCCACAGCTTCGCTTGCGGTCTTGGTTGCCTTTGCGATACCAATGTCCACGCCAGCAATGAAATACTTCGGCGCGGTGCTGAAATCTTTTCTTGCAAGATCCATGCTCATGGTTCTTTCCTCCTTACTTCACACCGTTTGCCTTGCGGATTGCGGCCAGGAAAACGTTTGCTTCCGCGTCCTTCGGATCCGGGTCAGCGGGCGGCGGATTGGTGATGTTGTTCGCGCCGGAAGTCTGGGCGTTGGCCTTTGTCTTGTCCAGATAATCCTTGCTCTGCTTCTGCTGCTTTGCCTTCATGCTGGCAATGACGGCCTTCGCAAAGGATGCGGAATCAATGGGCTTCACAAACTTCGCCTCATTCGCTTCATCCTCCGCGCCGGGCAGAGTGGCGTTTTCGATCTCCTGAATGCGGGTGCGCTCGGCATTGATAGCCTCGGTCTCGATCTTGGCTACCATATCCGGGCACGCCTTGCGGAGATCGTCCACGGTCTTGATGTCCTTAATGTCCATGTCTGTTACCTCCCCATGGGTTTTGTTCCCCGACTGATCCGCCGGGGGTGTATTTTCAGGCTGGGCCGTGGTCTTGTCCACCACCCGGCTTCTGACAAAGTTCGGTGCTTTGTTGAACGGGGTGTTCATGCTGATGCTGTTGACGAACAGGACGCCGTTGCGGTTCTCCACAACAGAATCGTCCGCTTCGTCGTCCACCTCGTCCACAAAGCCCTTCTCCTTGGCTTCCGTTGCCGTCCACCAATTCGTTTCATCCATCCACTTGGCGCACTCGTCCTCGGTCTTACCGGACTTCTTGGCATACAGAGTGACAATGCTGCTGCGGATGGTTTCCAGTGCTTTCAGGCAGTTGTTGAGATCTTCTGCGGTCAGGTAATCGCAGACACCCATACTGACCGGATGCACCATGTAGCTGCCGTCTGCCGCCGCCACCACCTTGTCTGCATGGCAGGCAACAATGGTTGCCGCACTGGCACACAGGCCGTCGATGTGGGCGGTCACGGTGGCCGCGTTGCGTTCCAGCATATTGCCAATGGCCTGTGCTGCAAACACATCACCACCACCGGAGTTGATGTACACGGTGATCTCCTTCACATCGCCCAGGGCGGCAAGGTCATCCGCAAACCGTTTCGGGGTCGCGGCATCTTCCCACCAGCTGCGCTCGGAAATATCGCCGTAAAGCAACAGTTCCGCTTTCTGGTCATCGTCAGCCAGATTGCGGAACTGCCAGAACTTATCATTTGTCATCTTCTGGTTCGTCTGGGAATTGGGTTTGCTCATTTAGCCCTACCTCCTTCATTTTTTCCATTTCGCTCTTGCGCTGCCTCATGTTTGCCCGCCAGCTTCCGCCGGTCATCTGTGCAGTTTCCTGCTCATTGGTGCTGATGCCCTGCTGAACACGCAGAATCGCCGCCTCGATCTCTTTCTTGGCATCCAGATTGGTGCGTGCAGGACCGTTCCATGTGCAGCCCATGTAGGCTTTCGCCACAGCCGGGTCGTCAAAGAAGCCGGGCGCATTGATGCGCCCACGGGCTACTGCTTCGGCAAACCATTTCTCGTAGGCAGGCTGGCAGAAGTCCGCTGCAAAGCTATCCCGCAGCACACCGCAGGTGCGCCAAAACTCGTTCAGTGCGCCGCGGCTTGCGGAATAGTTGGAACTAAATTTCTTGTAAAGCACCTCACTGGGAATCTCCACGCCGGTCGCTACCTGATTGGACATGGCCGACATGAAGCCGTCAAAGGTCGTGACCGGGTGTTTCGGGTCGAACGTATCCGTGCTCTCTCCCGGTGCAAGGTCGAACACCGCGCTCGGCGCAAGGTCGATGCCCAGTTCATCAGGCGGGGTGTTCGGGTCCTCCGCCTTATCTGCCGGTTCCTCGCCGAACGGTGCCTGGCTGGTCGGGTTTTCATGTTTGATAAACAGCGTGATGGACGATGCCACGATAGCCGCCGCCAGCTCTGCTTCTGTGTATCTGCCCATCTGTTTCAGCGTGGGCAGCACCGGAGCCAGCAAGGGCACGCCGCGCCGCTGCCCGGCACGCTCCCTCTGTGTGACGCACAGGATGTTCGGTTCTCCCGTTTCGGGGTCGCGGGCTTCTACCCGCGTCCATGTCAGCGGCACCGTGCTGTCGTAAGCCAGCGGATGCCGACTTGCTATCCAGTACGCCACCACCGCGCCGTCCCGGTTCGTTTCCACGCCCTGCACGATTTGGAACACGTCATGCTTGTCTATCGTGCAGGGTGCCATTATGTCCGTGCGGTCAGGGCTGCAAATCAGATCAGCCTCGATCAGGCGCAGCCGCAGAGCATACGGCCAGTGCGGATGTTCGCTGAACTGCACCACCGCAAACGCATCGCCGTTCATCAGGAAACTGGTGAACGCCAGCGTCTGCAGCCGCCAGAAGTTATCCATGCCAGCAGCATCACAAAGGGTGCTGTCCGCCCAAAGTCCAAATTCGCGGGAGATCTGCGCCTGCAATCTGTCTGCCTGTTCCTCGTTCAAGTGCAGATAGTCCGCATCCACCTGCGGGGTCGGCACAAGGCCGCTGCCCACCACGTTGGTGCGCAGGGTCTTGATGGCACCCGTTGCCAGAGGAATGCCCATATAAGCATCCCGGCTCCGTTTGCGCAGAATATCAAGATTATCTTCGATATCCTCTTTTGCGCTGCCGCCGCCAACGTGCCAGCTGCGCATAGCGCGGGAAATGCGGCTCGCGCCGTAGTTTCCGTAGCCGGTGCCGTTGTTCATGACGGACAGTGCGGCGCGTGCCACAGCGCGGCGATACCCTTTTTCAGGGCTGATTGCCGCAATGGCCTTGTCCAGAATATTTGCCATGTAGTCCACCGTCCTTACACATCATGCGGCGAGAAGTGATAGATCCGGTTTCTTCCCCGGCCTTTTTCTTCCGCTTCCGCCTCGGCTACTTTCTTTTCCCAGAAGATGATGCTTTCCCGGATCTGTTTCAGGCTGGCGCGGGTCAGCATCATCTGCTCGATCTGGTAACTTTGCCCTGTCGAAACGGCGGCTTCCGCTTCCAGCCACATATCAAGGTGCCGCTGTGCGGTTTCTTTTGAGATGATCGGCATTGTTTAGATACCTCCTGATCTTCTTCTGCGGTACTGGCGCGGTGCGGTCTGGCGGGGCGCTTCCTCTCCGGGAATTTCCAAACCGGGGGGATTGCTGATTTCCAGCGCCGCCGTTGCGTAGTTCCGAACGTCAAACGCTTCGTTACGTTTCTGTGCCGGGTCTTTCAGCTCCCACCGCTCCACCTTGCGGCCAGACTTCCAGCGTGTGACCTTGTGCTCCGCAGTAAGCATCTTGAAATAGTTTTCGTCATACCCGGCATCCTCTGCCGCCGGAAAGTGGCAGTAGTTCGGGCCTTTGATAAGCACTTTCAGCCGGGCAAGGACATGGTTCTTGCCGGTATCAACGCCCAGCGTGAACAGCTCACCGCCCACGCGGTTGTTCTTCGTGGGGTTGCGCAGGTAGGGCACGTCCATACCGCCGCGGCCTTTGATGGGCCAGATGTGCCGTTCCTCGCGCTCTTTGCAGAAGCGGATGACCTGATCTGGGAAGTGGCCGCCGCTGTCCATGCAGACGCACCGCAGGGACAGTTCCGTGCCGTCCTTCTTTTTCCAAGTCTTTGATAGGAAATCGTCCAGATCTGCCCAGACCTGCCCGCGTTTCAGATCGCCGTAGATGCGCTGATACCGGATGCCCCAGCTTTCCTTGCCGATGCCCCAGCCCACGACTTCCGCCTCAAAGCGGTTGTCCTGCGTATCGACACCGGCTGTCAGGTACACCACGCCGTCCGGCACCTCGGCCTCGTAGAACTCGCGGCGATCCAGCAGGTTGTTTGCCTCTACCGTTTCGCCCGGTTCTTCCCACGGCAAGCCAAGGTCGGTGTTTACGAACACCTGCATCTTTTCATAGTCGCCGCGCTTTGCGTCCATATCCGCCGCTATGAAGTCCTCCACAATCCTGTCCCACCCGCAAAGGGTAGAGCCTATCTTGTTCATGTGAAAGCCTCTCACGGGGCGCTCTGGGTGCTCTGCGTGCCATTTGCCTTGCAGGCTGTTCTTCTTCCAGCGGTATTCATTGTCCAGACAGCCACACTCGGCGCAGCGGTACTGCGCACCGCCCGCCGTCCAGTTGTCCTTGTCGAACGCCATGTTGTCCCATACAAAGGGTTGATAAAAGCCGCAGTTCGGGCAAGGCACCGTCCACTCTTCTTGTGTGGATGCGTTGAACTCGTCCAAAATGCGGCTATTGTTTTTGGTGGTGGGGGTGGATACCAGCACCGTCTTGTAATCCCAGAAGGTCGTTTGGCGCTGCTCGGCCAGCATGACCGGGTCGCCCTCTTTGCCGGCGCTTGCCTTGTAAGCGTCCACCTCGTCCGCCAGCAGCACCTTGATGGGGCGGCCGCGGAGGTCTGTCGGGGCATTTGCGCCAACGATGGTCAGCTGCCCACCGGCAAAGTTCTTTTTCATGATGGTGTTGCCGGAATAGCGGCTCTTGTTGTCCACAAGGCCACGGAGCACCGGCGTGTCCCGGATCATGGTCGCCAAGCGGTCTTTGCTGAAACTTTCGCCCAGATTCACCGTGGGCTGCACGATCATGATGGGGGCGGGGTAGTAACTCATGTAATACCCGATGGTGTTCAGGATCAGGCCGTCCGTCTTGCCGGACTGGGCACACATCATGGCTACCACCTTGCGGATATGCACATCTCCGATGGCATCCATGATCTCCCGCTGGAACGGCGCATTGTCCGTGTTCCAGCGCCCTTTCGCCGCAGAGGCTTCCGCTGACAAGCGCCGGTAGTTATCCGCCCACTGGCTAAGGGTCAGGTTCGGGGGCGGTTTCAGCGCTCCCAGTGCCCGGCTGAACATCTCCGCCGTCTGCGGTTCCAGGTGGATCATCGCCATGTTCGCTGCCGCCTTTCTTGACGCAGCTCTCGAACGGACAGAACTGCTGGATCTCATTCAGCCGGGTGCCCCAGACGCAGTGCCGGCACTTATTCTTCCTGCTCATCTTCGGATTCCTCCTCCGGTGCTGCCAGCGCAATTTCCGGGTCGCTCAGTTCCACAAGCGCTTCCTGCACGGCTTTTTGCAGAATATCGTGCGCTTCCGCCGGGTCGGTCAGCTGCGCCATGGTGCTTGCGTACTTGGTCGGGATGGTTTCCAGCCGGTTTTTGAAATTGGCAAAGATGGTTTTGAGGGCGTGTTCTACTTCCTCGGTGCGGTGCAGGTCGCCTTGGGCTTCCTCCATCCGCATTTTCTCGATCTTGCCACGGGTTTCTTCCCGCTCGGCGCGGGCAGCCACAAGGCGGGCTTGGTCGTCTTTGTCGCCAATCTTGAATTTCAGGTATTGCCGGACACAGACTTTCATATCAAAGACACCGGGGCGGACTTCGGACAATACGCCCTGATCCCGCAGGTTCCGCACCTGCCGGTCAGTGATGCCCAGCCATTCCCCGACAGCCTTACTCGTATACAGAGGCATCCTCGTCACCGTCCTTGTCGGGTATCTCTCCGGTTGCCCGGATCCGCAGCAGTTCAAGCCGCTGCTGTTCGGTTTCCAGATGCAGCTTGTCCATCTCGTTCTTCTGCATTTGGGCTGCCGCTGACAGGATGCGCCCATGGATCTTGTTCAACGCTTCCTGCAACTGCAAGATGCGCTGCGCCGGGGTCTCCTTCTGGTACATACCGATCCGCTGGTTCGCGCCGTCTCGCTTCCGTTTGCCCCGCCCGCCGGGCACACGCATATCGGTGACGCTGGACGTTATCAGCTGGTCAGGTGGCAGCTGCTGGTATTCCTTGATCTTGTCCAGAATGTACTTTTCCCGGAGCAGCAGTACGCCAATCTCATGTGAGGTCAGGTCGGTGCTGTTCCGGGGTGCGTCCTCTACGATCCGTTTTTCTTCCTCGGTCAGCCTGTCAAAGAAGATGGTGGAGTACGCCCCATCCTTTTCCGCGTTCAGGTTGCCCACCGGTGCCCCGCCGCCGGGGTTGCCCACGGCGTTTTTGTTTCCCGGTTGACCGCCGGGCTTCCGGGGCGCGGGCTGTTCCCACCCGTCCTTTGCTTTCCAGCGGCGGACTGTATCGTATTTAAGATGGAGATCATCCGCCAGCTGCCGGAGATTCACTTCTCCGTCCTTCTCCATCCGGGCAATGTACTCAGCGCGGGCGGCATCGCGCTCATCGCTTCGCCTTGCCATTTTTGTTTTCCTCCAATAAAAAATGCCCCGCCTGGCAAATCATCCAGACAGAGCATTCCACATCGCCGCCGGTCCAACGGCTTTTCTTCGGGTCGCTTACAGATTGTAAGCGGCAGGGTATGAAAAAGACCCCTCGGCGCTTCCGCCATGGGGTCTCTCGCATAATTCCACTGTACCAATTATACCACCAAAACCGTCTTAAAACGTCTTATCTTTCGCCGGTACGGGCTTTCAAATGTAAACAGTTTATGACATAACACCATTTTGCCGCCCTCGGCAAGATGGTTCCGCCCGATTTTGTTGACCTCAACAGGATCGCCGCCGGGGTGCGCAGCCCTGAAATTGTTGAACCCGTCACCCTTTTTCGGTGGCCGGAGGGCGGAAGTCCCTCAAAAAAATTTGCACCTAGAAATATTTTGGGGCTTTCGAACCCGCACCGCGCCCGCCGGCGGGGGCAGTACCTTACCGGCGGCTGGGGTCATCGGGGCGGCCGCCGGTGGCGGGCGGCGCGGCTGTGGCTGATCCGGCAGGGCGGCGGCAGCGCCCAGGGCGTGCCGAGGGACGGCAGCAGGGCGGCGAGGCGGAGAAGGAAGGGGGCAGGGGGATAGATAAGGCGAGTGATTGCCTGTTAAGTCTAAGCCCTAAGCCTAAAGCTCTATCCCGTTAGGTGGAGAATCTGACCCCTCCGGCGGCGGGGCAAAATGGCCGTTTTGCGGGGTGCTGCGGGGTGGATCATCCGGCAGGCGGCAGCGATGCAGGCGGCAGGTGGGCGGCGCTGGCGGGCTTGTCCTCCTCGGTGGCGGCGCTGGCGGCTGCGCTGCTGCTGTGAGGTCTGGCAAGGCTGGCAGGCTGTGGGCGCTGTGCAGGTGGGGCAGGGCTGGCGCTGGTGCGTGGTCATCGTGGGCGGCGGTCTGCTGCTGGCGTGGTCATCTGGTGCGGCGCTGGCGGTGCCGATCCTTCCCGGTGCAGGTGGTGGGCGGTGCGATCTGCTGCGGCTGCGGGGTGCTGGCGTGGTCATCGTGGCAACGGCGACAACGCCCAGCGCGTGCCGGGCTGCTGATCCGGCAGGCCGGGCAGGCGGCAGGCGGGAAGGTGCGGCAAAAGAAAAAGGCCAGGGCGGCGGCGCGTGGTGCGCTGCTGCTCTGGCCTTCTGTCTGCACTGGCGGTGCGATCTGCTGCGCCGGGTGCGTCCCGGTGCATATCGTGGGCGGCGGGGTCTGCTCCCCGTTCCGGTGCCGGGCTGCTGGTGCTGGCACTGATCCGGGCGCAACGGTTCCGGCTGACAACGTTCCAGCGTGGCATGGCCTGCGCTGGCGGTGCTCCATCCGGTCTGTTTTTGGCGTTTGCCGGAGGGGTCAGATTCTCCACCTAACGGGATTGAGAGGCAGGTGTAGGGCTTTAACCTAGCAGGCTAGAACTTTCCCCCAGTAACCCCCTATAGTTCCCCTTCTTCCCCGGATTCCGCCGGGTCGATCTCTAACGGCTGGCCCTCTTGCTCCATCCGGGCATACACTGCCGCCAAAATATAACCTTGCAGGCTTTCCCCGTTTGCTTTTGCTGCGGCGCGGATTGCTGCACCTTTTGCTTTTATAGGCCAAACGGTTATGCGGTCGCACTTTGCGTTATATTTGTCGTTATTTCGTCTTTTTGTTTCCGAAACTGGCATATTATTACCCCTTGCTTATTTATTAAATATAATATAGCACAACCCAGCAGACACCGCAACGTGCAAATTGCACAACACCGCAACGTGCAATTTGTGCAGAACGCCAAAAACACCGCAACGTGCTTGACAGGTGACACGTTGCGGTGCTACAATGCAGCCACAGCGAACGACACCGCAACGTGTCAAGCTGGTAACATAGCCGCCCCGGTTCGGGGCAGGAAGTGAGGTGAACAGCATGAGCATTGAATTTTTCAAACTCCCCGCCGCTTTGAAAAAAGCGATCTGGGCCGCCTACCTGGCAGAGTGGAAAAAGAAGCAGGCAGCAAAAAAGCCCGCCACCCACTAAAGCAGGTGACAGGCTTGCAAGATGAATTTTCCACAACGCATCTTGTAAGCCAGTTTACCACCGAAAGGCGGTAAAGTCAAGCGGATGCCCTGGCAGGGTCGCACCGCTCAAACAAAGCGGCCCCGCCCCATAACCCCGGCAGCCCGCCGGGGCAAACCTGAAAAGCAAAGGAGCAAAGAATATGAAACTTTTGAACACTGCAAAGAAGATCACCACCGCCGCCGCACTGGCGGCCGCACTGCTGGCAGGCACCGCACCGAAGGCCGCGGCACAATGCCCCTACACCGTCGGCCCCCTGGGCCGCTACATCGCCCCGGCCATTGTGCAGGGCATGACCGCCACCGATGACGGCGCGGTTGAAGTCTGGTGCACCGACGCGCTGGACGGTGACGACTGGTATTTTACCGTCGATGCAAAAACCGATCTGCGAATTTATGACCGCGTTGACCTAGTGGTTGACACGAACGGCACCCCGGAAGATTTCAGCGATGACAAAGTGATTGACGCGCTTTACTGCCACAGCTGCACCGAAGATTGAAAGGAGCCTGCACCATGATGACACTTGAACAGATCCGCGAACGGAACCGCAAGGAGAACGCCGCAGCCCGCCGCCTTCAGGCCGCCGGGTATCGGCTGGAAGGGTGGGACCCCCGCACCGGGCAGCGGATCGCCGCACGAATCACCGGCGAGAACACCAACGCAGAGCGCCGCACGTTCTACAGCTTTCCCACCTGGCAGGATGCCGCGGCCGCGCTTCTGGGCTGAATGCCCACCGGATGCCCTGGCAGAGCCGCACCGGACAAAGCGGCCCCGCCCCACTACCCCGGCAGCCGCCGGGAGATCATCACGAACACCAACACAACAAGCAAAGGAGCGTTTCACATGACCAACGACGAGATCATTTACAACGAAGTCAACGCGAAGTATCACACCCCCGAACAGCGCCGCGCCATCCTGGCGCTGGCCTACACCCCGGAGCAGATCGCCGCCAAGGGCAAAGAGATTCACTTCAAGGACGTGCCCGAAGAGCGGCAGGGCGAAGAGCTGGAAAAGCTGCTGCTTGCCGGCCTGTTCCACACGTTCCAGGAGTGGAAGAAGGACGGGAAGAGCGTCAAGACCGGCGAGAAGGCCACGATCTGCACGAAGTTGTGGAAGTTTGACGACCGCCCCCGCAAGACCAGCGCCAGCATGGAGCCGGACGCACTGACCGCCGCCGCCAATGACCAGCGCCCCGACGGGAACTATTACAAAGCCCCTGCGCATCTGTTCCATATCGGGCAGGTGGAAGCAAGCCGCCCCGCCCCCGCTGGACGCTTTAAGAGCCTGGACGAGATCAAGGCATACAACCGGATGTTGGCCGACCAGCGCAAAGCCGCCAAGGCAGCCGCAGAGCAGCCCGCCAGCGCCCCGGCAGAGATTCCCGCAAAGGCAGAGGCCCCCGCAAAGTCCACCACGAAACCCGCAAAGAAGGCCGCAACGAAACCCGCCGCAAAGCCCAGTGCCCCGCAGAAGGCCGCACAGCCCGCCCCGGATGCACTCCACAAGGCAGAGCGCAAAGCCTGCGCCGCGTTCCTGGCCGTTCCCGAAACCGACCGCAAAGGGCAGGCCGCAGCGCTGGACACCTGGCGCAAGACCCGGAAGGCCGTAGAGGACGCAAAGCAGACCCCCGCCGCCGTGGCCGTGCTGGATGAAGCGCCGGTGAAACAGCTGGACTTTGAGAGCATCGCCGCCGGTCTGCTGGCATGATCCACCACCACGAAACCGGATATTTTGGCAGGGCTGCACCGGGCAAAGCAACCCCGCCCCACTACCCCGGCAGCGCACCGGGCACAAAAAACAGAACGAAAACGAAAAGGAGTTTTTGCAATATGAAAAGAGCAACCAGCACCCCCGCCGGGCTGAACGTGAAGAAGATCACCGCCTATCTGAAAGGGCAGGCAAAAAGCCGCAACGCCGTGCGGATCACCTGCCAGAGCGGCAGCGTGTACATCTTCACCGGCTATGCAGCGTTCAAGCTGCCCGCCGTCCTTTACCCGGAAGTGATCCAGCCCGTGACCATGCAGGCAGCCCCCGCCGATGGTGTGACCATCGTTTCCAGTGATGACGGGTTTGTGGTCAACGATCCGCACCAGCTGACCGCCGCGCAGATGTTCCAGAAGCTCAGCAACTGCAAAGAAGAGGTCAAGCGCACTTCTCTTTTGCAGGAAGTCGAGATGAAGGGCAAGATCTGGGGCACGTTCCGAATGTTCCGCGATGGATCCCGGCCCATCATGATAAATTCGGAGTATGACGCTTTTGTGGATCATCACGAATTTGTTTACCACGGCAGCAACAACCCGCTTGCGCCCATCCTGGCAACTGACACCGCAGACCCGAAACGCGCCGCCGTGGCCGTGCTCATTGCCCCGATGAAGGCGAACGACGAAATACAGCAGGTATGCAACCGCCTGTTTGCATGACCTGCACCGGATGCCCTGGCAGGGTCCGCACCGGATAAAGCGGCCCCGCCCCACCGCCCAGCATTCCGCCGGGCATATCACGAAACACGAAAAGAGGTTTACACGATGACCACCCCAAACGATTCCCTGGACTTCTACCCCACGCCGGACAATCTGGCATGGAAGATGGTCTACAGCTTGGAAACCAATGTGCACGGTTTCCAGCAGTTCCCCAGCCCCGTGCTGGAACCGTCCGCCGGTGATGGTGCACTTGCCCGCCAGATTCACACCACGAGCGGCATTTACCACGATCCGCAAACCGGAAAAGTCCGCCGGGAATACCTGAACCGCCTGGAAAAGATTGATCTTGACTGCATCGAACTTTCCAGCGACTTCCGCGCCAAACTCAAAAAAGACGGTTTCCGGGTGGTTCATGATGACTTTCTCACGTTCCGCCCCTGCAAGAAGTATGCCGCCATCGTGATGAACCCGCCTTTTAGTAACGGCGCGGCGCACCTGCTCAAAGCGCTGGACGTGATGCGGGACGGTGGCAAGATTCGGTGTTTGCTCAACGCCGAAACCCTGCGCAACCCTTGCACCAACGAACGGAAAGAGTTGGCCGCCAAGCTGGAAGAACTGCACGCCGCTGTTGAGTACATCCCGGATGCGTTCAAAAATGCCCGCCGTGCCGCCCGTGTTGAAGTTGCGTTGATCTCCGTTGATATTCCCGAACGGGAACCGGTCAGCCGGATTCGTCTTGAACTTCAACACGAAACCACGGAACGGCTAAAGGACAACCCGGAGTTTGCCGCCTTGGTATCATCGGACCCCATCACGGCAGCCATTGAGCGGTACAACGCCGCTGCAGAGGGCATCCGCCGGATCTATGAAGAGTACAACGGAATCAAAAGCCTGTTTTCTTCTGCCACCGCCAATGAAGAGGACAAGGAAAGCGAAGTGCTCAACTTCAACAAGAACTATAACCAGGCAATTCACAGCCTGCGCGGCCTGTACTGGAAGAAGCTGTTTGACTTGCCCCAGATCCGCGACAACCTCACCACCGATATGCAGAACGAATATCGTTCACGAATTGCAGAACTTTCCGACTACGACTTCAGCGCCTATAACATTTTGACCGTCCGGGAAGAAATGTCCGCCAACATCGTGCAGGGTATCGAAGATGAAATCATCGCCCTGTTCAATAACTGGACGAATCTTCACTACTGTTCGGAATATTCAAAGAACATCCACTATTACAACGGCTGGTGCACGAATGAGGCGTACAAGATCGGCAAAAAGGTCATTTTCCGGTGCTGTGCCTTTAGTGACTGGTCCGGCAGGTTTGAACCGTCGTGGCGCGTGGAAAGCGCACTTTCTCAGATCGAGCGGGTGCTGCACTACCTGGACACCAACGGCCAGAAGTACAACGGCGACGAACTCCGGGCAGCCCTGAAAGCCGCAGAGCAGGCCGGGCAGAGCCAGAAGATCCAGCTTCACTACTTCACCGCCACGTTTTACAAAAAGGGCACCTGCCACATCGAGTTCACAAACGAGGACGTTTTGAAGTCCTTCAACCTCTACGCCAGCCAGAAAAAGGGTTGGCTGCCCCCGTCCTACGGCAAAAAGAGCTATCACGATATGCCCGCCGCTGATCGGAAGGTGGTGGACAGCTTCGAGGGCGAGGAAAGCTACACCGACACCCTCACCCGGCACCTGATCCCCACGCAGAGCACGTTTTTACAGCTCAACGCCTGACACGAAACCCGCAAGGCCGACAGCGTTCCCGCTGCCGCTGGTGCAAGCCCAGCCGCCCCAGACCGGGGCGGGCGCTCATGGGTAACAGCCCATCCGGCAGGCCGCCGGGAGCATCCACACGAAATACAGAACGAAAAGGAGCAACAGCCATGAAGAACCAGAACACCACCACCCAGATCGCCTACATCGTCACCGCCGACTACTACACCAACGGCAAGCCCACCACCTGCAAGATCACCGTGCAGCCGGTCAACTTTGACCCCGCCCGCCTGATCGACTGGTCCGACCGGATCAGCAAGACCCACACCCGCGAAGTCGAGAACTTCACCACGCCGGAAGAAGCCGCCCAGCGGATGACGGAGATCATCGAGAGCGCAGCAGAGCACGCCGCCCAGAGCCAGCGCCCGGAACCGGTGGCAGAACGTCACCACTTGACCGTGCCCCGCCTCACCGATCTGGCAGCCCTGCCCACTGTCCACGCCTGATGCAGGCCCGGAAGCCCTGGCAGGGTGCGCACCGGATAAAGCGGCCCTACCTCACCGGCACCCGGCACCATGCCGGGAGCACATCACGAAACACGAAAGGAGTTTTCTACATGACACGTTATCAGATCGTTTACAACAAGTCCGGCTACCCGCTCACCACATGGAGCAACAACCCGGACCAGGCGCACGAACTCGCGGAGAAGTTCCGCAAGGTTGGCTACTCCGTGGACGTTTGGGAGCACACCGACAAGGGCGCACACAAGACCAGCCTCTAACCCCGCCCCATCTTCCCGACATTTACGCCTGGAACATCACGAAACAGAAAGGAGGTGTTTTCATGGTTCGATGTTGGATATACTCCGCCGGGCGGGATCAATGCCAGTGCTACAACGTGGATGACGAAAACTTGGCCGATCTGGCAGCACAGGCGCAGTTCCTAGAGGACTTCCGCACCCAGCGTGCAGCGAACCCGGCATTATACCGGCAGCTGCTCAATATGCTGGTGCCCGCCGCCGATGCTATGCCCATGCGCAACTATACCGGCCTGCCGTTCTGACAGCCAGCCCCGGCAGCCCGCCGGGGCCATTCTGGTATCTCTGCACGAAATCTTCTTGCCTTTTATTGCTTTTGTTTGCGTTTTGTTCTATCATGACAGTAACGAAACACGAAAAGGAGGTTTCCCGTTATGACTATGATTCCCGCATTCGGCCCATGGCCAGAGCACCCCGCAGACGCTGACGAAGAAAAGCGCCTTGCCAGCGCCCAGCAGAGCAAGACCACCCCGACCAGCATTGACCGTGAACACGAAACCGGTGTTTTTTACGGCTCCGGCAAAGACCCTTACCAGACCACCCTTGCAAGCTGCACCTGCAACGATTTTGTGCGTCGGAAAAAGCCCTGCAAGCACGTTTTCCGGCTGGCTATGGAACTTGGCATCATCGACACTGCATACAAGACCGGACGCAGCACCGGCGAACGAAACGAGGCGCAGATCAGCTTTGCAGACAGTATCGAACTGGTTGAACAGCTCTCTGATGCAGCGCAGAACGAAATCAAGGAAATGCTTTCCCGCACCAGTGAGCGCGTGGATGACCGCCAGAAGCCCGTAACCTGCCACGAGCTGGATCTTGTGCCGGAACTGCGCACCTCGCCGCTCCTGCACGAAAACCCTTACCCGCTGGAAGAAGTGCTGAACGATCTGCCAAAGCCCCTTGTTGTGCAGCTGCTGGATCTGGTGCACCGGGAAGGCAAGCCAAAACGAAACGCAGCTAAAACCGTAATGGCTGCATGGCTGGCGCAGAACGCGCCCATGCTGGCAAAAGAGCTGCCGCCTTGTGCGTCCTTCTCTTTCGTGGAGGTGTTCGACAAAGCCCAGCGCGATGTTTACAAGTACCTGCACCGCAAGTACGACACGGAAACAGACTGGTACACCGGCGCAGAGTATCCCGCCGGGGCTGTTCCTGCGGCAGACGGGTCTACTTACTACTTCCCAGAGGACAGAGTTGCCGATGCCCTCACGAAACGCGGTTTTAATCGCTGCCTGAATGGTTACATCCCGGAGTAAAGAATCTTACTTCACGAAATCTTACTTTTTGACCACGAAATTTGCAATTTATCTGCAAAAATCCGGTCTTAGCCACGAAAAGCAGCTTTTTAACCACGAAATTCACTTTTTTGTGATTGAATTGAACTTTTTCGTTATCAAAACTTCAACTCATTCACTAAAACGGCACGAAATGGAGCATATTCATGGACGAAATTGAATTTTTTGCCCCGTGGCGTTTGGTCGCCGCTTTTGCGGACGGCTCCCGCCTGCTGTTCGATGGTCTGACGGAAGAACAGGCCAGAGAAGCAATGGAAGCCGCCCAGGAAGAGCACGGCGACATTGGTTACTGGAACCGGGTCACGGATCAGAACTATGAGGACGGCAGGTATTACAAGACCGTCCCGCCACCGCCCTGCATCAACATCGTGGACTACGACGGCTACACCGGTCCGCTGGACGAAAACGGTCTGCCGGTAGGTCTGGCTGAACAGATCGCCCAGGCAAGCGCAGAGGAAGGCCGGGATCCCAACGAGGCGCAGATCATCATCAAGCGCAACGCTCCGCCGGATGACCCGCCGCACGAAAAGTAAATCACGAAATCCAAAAAGCCCGCCGGGTCGATGACCTGACGGGCTTAAAGTGTTGAAAGGACTTTGTATGCAGAACAGACAGCAGGTTAGAATAAGTACCAAAAATCTTGCTGGAGGTAAAATTGAATATACCGTTCAAGCCAGCAAAGATTCCGCGCTTCGTGTTATATCCTCGGAAAAATTGTCTATGGAATCACTTGGCTACATCGTGCAGCAGCATTTGCGAAAGAATCACCGTGGACGATTTCCGAAACGTATGAATGAAACCATCGAGATTCCATCATTCCGTTTCATCGAATGACCGCATAACAGCGTCCATTGTCGCTTCTGCCATTTCTTTGTTCTTGAATCGAATAACATCCGACCCCAGTGCAAACATAGACACGTTCCCGTTTTCGTCTTTCAGAACTACCGGGCAGGAATCCCATTTTCGGCGTTCCTCTTTGCTCAATTTCCTGGCTGCTCTTTCTTTGATGGTTTTCTCGATGCGTTTTTTCAATTCAATTTTGATTCCCATTTTTCAAGACCTCCGTAATCCTCAGCACTTCTTTTGCGAAACGCAGCGTTTTCGTAAGATCTTCTGCGTTTTTGAAACGGACTACGTTTCCTGCGTTTGAAATCAGTTCAACGCCACCATCCGGTGCCATCCTCACGAACCGGCACAGTTCGCCCTCTTCCCGTGCGGTCTGCTGCTCTTTGGTTTCTTCGATAAAGCAGGTTCTGAGCGCGTTCTCTGCGTCACAGTATACGCTCCTGTCACTCCGCACCAGCCTATACATCCTTCCGGGCAGCACCCGAACCTTGTTTTTATGCTTCTTTCCCATAGCTTTGTCCTCCTTTGCACGAAACCCGGTAGGTCAACTGCCCGCCGGGTTATTTCTATGCCTGTTTTCGGATTTTTGGGGTAGTCGTGTTTGTTTTTCTGCGGATGGTGGACACGATTTTGCGGAAGCGCCTGTGCATGAGGTTCCACAGGCCGCCTTGCCTATAAGATAATATCGCCCTCCGCCCAGGCATCCGCCCGGTAGCGTCCCTCGCGCACGTTTAACGCACGCGATAATAATGCGCCGCACTCCGGCAGCCGTTCCAGACCGCTGCCCAGCTGCGCAAGAGCCACGTTCCGCAGGTACTTCAAGTGCTGCACACTGTACGGAACATTCTGCTGTACTTCATGCCATTTTTTGTGGCTGATGTAGAACTCGGTCAAAATCAGATTGTGGCCACTGTCCAGCCGGTTCATTTGTTCCCGGATGATGCGCTGATCTCCCAGCAAAAGCGCCCGCAGCTGCTCCATCTGGCGCAGCTGTTCACCAATGCCCAGTTCTTCCATCTTGCACGCCATCGTTGCGGTACTATCTCCGTGTGAGCCTCCGTGCGGCATCCCATCTGCGCCCATTCCCCGCATAGGGTCTATTTCATCGTTCAGCGCGGCACACTGGCGGCGGATGATCTCAATCCGCTGCGGGATGTCTGCATAATATTTCAAGATTGCTTCCGCCTCGTGTACCTTCACTGCTCAATCCTCCCGAAATTCAAAAATCTTTCTTGAAAAGGGGTTTGCCGAAAATGGGATCTTCTCCCTCCACACGCTCCACCATGGCTCCTGCGCCGTAGATATCCTCAATGACGCTGCACAGACGGTTATAGGCCACCTCTTCGCCGTCCTTGCTCCATTCGAGGAACCGGGCATAGTTCGCCTTGGCTTCTTTCTTCACAGCCTCGATTTGTTCAGGTGTGTATCCCATTTCTTCCAGCGATTCCGCCATAAAGCGGATAATCATTTTTGCGGCATCGCGGCGCTCCGCCAGAATGCGCAACTTTTTTTCAGAGCCCACCAAATCACCCGCCGGGAGCCAAAACTCTTCCGGCATCAGGTGGGCGGTGCGCTCTCTTAACCGCTTCCGGGCTTCCGGTGTTCCGTACTTGTCGAGATCCAGAACGTACCGGGATGCAGCATTATTCATTTTCAGGGTCAGGATAGTGGATTCTTTCTCGCCCCAGTCCCAGAGATCATGCGCCGCCGCAATGGTGCAATACGAGACCACTCGCCTGATTGCCTCACGGTTCAGTATGGTACGGTGCTTCGACTTGCTAATGTTGATCTGCTGGTTCACCGCGTTCTGGATGCTCTGCCGGTAGAATGCCGGCGTCCTTGCTCTGCTTTTTCCCATGATTGTTCCTTTCCCGCCTGTTCAGCCAAGCGTTTCCACTCTTTCGTTTCCGCTTTTGTGTCCGGTGTGATGATCTCAACAAAGCCCCAGCCTTTCGGTTTGGCTATGAGGTCGATAAAAAGCCGACGGCGATAGATATAATCCCGCTGTGCTTTCCGGGTAAACTTCGACTTGATCTCGACCACATCCACCCGTCCGTCTGCATAGGTGAGCTTATAGTCCGCCGTATAATGCGCCGCCGGGAGTTTCACCGCGCAGTATTCTTCCTCCTGCAGCAGTGTCCACTTCGGGTGCGGTTCCGCTGACACGATCTTGCCGGACTGAATGCCGGGCAAGATAGTGCCGATGTAATACGCATACTCCCCGTAGGAATCAAATGTTTTGCTCAACCGTCCGGCAGCACTTGCGGCCTCCGCCATAGGCTGCGCATGGGTGCACTTTCCCCGTTGTCTGGCTGCTATCTGAGCCTCTGCCTGCGCGCGGTAGCGCGGCGGCAGGTCGTCCAGTTCCAGTCTGGCGCTCATGGCTGGTTCCTCCTGTTCTTCCGCCGGGTGTCCGGCTTCTTTTTCAATTTCACGATCAGGTGCTTGGTGTTGTTCCCCGTGATGTGCTGTTCGCACTCGCGCAGGGTATAACCGGGGTATTTTTTCTCCCAGTATTCACGGTCATCCGGCAGGGCAAATGCTTCGTCAAAGCGCTTGCGGCTCCATCTGGTATCATTCGGGCGCGGGGTTTTCGGCTTTTGCAGCCCTTGGCTCTGCCGCCAGCGCCGGATACGGGCGCGGGCTTTCGTCATGTAGGTCGTCAGGCGTTCAAAGCTGGAACAGGTCAGGTCGATAGGTTCAACTTTCACAAGCCCCATCGGCCGCCCGGTGCTGTCCCGCCACAAGTCCTTGATCTCCTGCCATGTCAGATTGCCTTGCAGGATCACATGATGGTGGTGTCTGCCGGTAACTTTCCCGTTCTCGTCCACCACGCTGTACTCTGCAACCTGCATCCACTTGGATGCTTCCCGCCCCGTCTTTTTGCAGAAGCGCTTCAAGCGGCGGGTAAAATTCGTCCAGTCCCGGTCTACCTGGTCAAAATCTCCGGGCGCTGGCTGGTGGTCGTGGTCGTATGTAAACGTGGCTGCCCAGTCGCTTCCCCCGAAATTCGTATAGGCCAGCTGGCAGAAATACCGCCTTGCTATCATGTCGTTATACTTCTGCTGCGCAATGGATGTCGCCAGTTCTCTTTTGCGGCGGGTGCTCGCGGTGTGTTCCTTGTCCGTCGTTTCAAAGAGATCGACTTCTGCGTAATCCGAGTTTCCGAGAATGTGTTTCTGTTCCCGAATGTACCATGCCCGCACCGTTCACTTCCTCCTTCCGCAAAGTTCTACTGGGATTTTCTTTTCTGTGGACCAAACACACACGGCTTCGCAGGACAAGGGGGATACAACGCCGGGCAGGTCTTTCTAAGTTTCCCATTCCGTCAAGCCCTACAGACCCGCCCTCGTTTTCTCCCCCTTGACCCCCGCTTTCCCCGGCGTGTTCTTCCGTGGTCGCTAGATTAAGTTACACATACAAGCCCCTTGCCGCCTCGTCAGGGCGGCAATTTTACGACGGGCTTGCTTAATTCTTGATTAGGAGCTTGATTAGTTTCGTTCAGCCTTTCATTGCGATCCAGCTGTGCATCCGGCCATAGGCCAGCAGATCTTCCACCAGCTTGTCCACCAGCTTCACACGGTCGTCCTGGTCTGTCGTGCATTTGATGTTCTGCGCAGCGTTTACAAACCCAGCAAGCGATCCCCGCATATTTGTGTACTCAGCGTGTTCGTCTGCCGCATTTGCTGCCATCCGCAGCGCATCGGCAAGGTCCTCCATGTTGTTGCGCTCTGTATCGTAGCGCCGGAGGCCGGTATCCTGATAGTTCTCAAAGGCACGGTCCGCCCTCTGCTGGTAGCGCTCTGCCAGCTTTTCAAGTTCACTTCTGTCCATTTTTTAAGCTCCTTTACCTTTTCCATCCCACATTTCCAGCCGAGTGTGACACACCGGACAGGTCTCCGGTTGCCAGTTCGTTATGTAGCCGCAAATAGGGCAGCCGTAGTAATCTTCTTTCAGGATTCCGCAGTATTTTCCCCAGTATGGCCGCACCGGCGGATCCTCTGTGTAATTTACAACGTCAAAGTGGTGCAGGCTTTCACTCAAAGCGCCTATAATATCTTCTTCTACGCTTCTGTTATCCGGGTTTTCTACTTCGACGGTTAGTTCAATGATGACTTTTTTCTCCATCGCTCTGTACGCCTCCGTCCACCACCATTTTCAGGCAGTTAGCTTTCGCACTCGCTTCTCTTTTCGTAAAACTCGCAGGTGTCCTCCGGGTCTGTGTTCTCCGTTCCTTTCGGTGACAGGCCGTTATAGCAGAACCAGCTTTTAGCGTCATGGTAATAGCAGGTGCAGCAGGTGTTTTCAGGCTCCACGTTTTCCTCCCATATAAAAATGTTCCATCGTTTCGCGGTACACCTTGAAGCACTCCGGGCACAAGTCGCCAACTCCAAAGAAGTCCCTTGTTTCAAGCGCCCACCCATCCAGTGCCTTCTGGTCAAACCGGCCATCATCGAACCGTTCTGCAAATACCTGCTTCCGGCAACGGTTGCAGATAAACATTGCTCCGTTCTGTCTCATTAAAATTCACCTTTCATCGAGCGCCGGAAGAGGCAAATCTTCCGGCTTTACGCCCGCATTTTTCATCCTTGCCCCGCACTCGCCGCAGTATTTAACGGCCACACAGTTGATGAAATGGCATTTCTTGCAGCGGAAATGCTCACAGGTACACCGTCCGGGATTTAGCTCCCATTCTGATTCCAGCGGCGGTACATCTGAAAGGAAGGTTTTTGCCGTTTTCCTGCCCGGCTCTGCAACCGTCACCCGTGTTATCTTCTTGATATTTGCTCTGGATATGAGGATTTCTAGCGTTCCATCATTATCCAGATTGAATAATGCAGCACTCATTTCAGCACCTCCCACACTTTGCGCGTCTGCCATCACAGGCAGGCTTTGTGTTGTCCTGCACTTCGGTCAGCTTTATGGTCGGCTGCGGCTGGTCGCTGCGGTTCAGCGGCTTATCAAAGCACACATTCCATGGGTCGCCCTCCGGCTTGTCATGCCATGCCAGGGCGTGTCGAATGACAAGCCATACTTGTTCCGCCCTGTACGGCACCTTCATTACGTCTGAGATCGGGGCGGGGAGAACGCATCTGCTGTACAGCCGTTCTATTCCTAACAGCATGGTATTTCTGCGGTCAATCGCAACGTCAAAAGCGTTTTTGCGCTGTTCCTCGCTCTGAAACGCATTGTTTTCCGCGTCCGAGTAGAATTTTGCAAAGCACAAGTCTTCTGCCAGATCCCAGAACTGCCCCATGTGCAGCCGCAAGTACCACTCGCAGGCAGCCTGCACAGCCTCCGCCACCGGACGGCTCATGGTCAGCGTAATGGTTTCGACCTCTGCCGGTGCATCACTTTTCTTCTTCGTCATAGTGCGGCTCCTTCGCTCCCGGCCAGTTCCGGCGCTGGCTACGCTCAAACTTCCGTGCCATCGCTGCCACCTGAATAGCCTCTACGGCCAGGGCAACCGCCCGGTCATACACGCCCTTCGTGGAGATCTGCGGATCGTTGGAGTAAACGTCCATCCACATTGCGTTCAGTTCCCGATGCAGCCCGCCCATTTCCCGTGCAGCTTCCACGGCTTCTTTCTGGATCACAGCCACACCCTCATGGTTACTTGCAAACATCCGAAACTTCCTGTTTGCTGCGGCCAGTTCAATTTTGACCAGCCGCTTCACATCATTCTTCACAGCGTCCATGTTATTCCTCCACAAAAACCACGTTAGCCCAGCTCGTTTTATACTTTTTCCCGTTGACCTTTACCGAAATAACCGGCCAGTCGCAAGACCAGGAGCCGCCTTCGTATGCGCCTTTGTCCAGCAACGTGCCATCCGGTGAATAGACATACACCGTCCTGGCCGGATATTCGTCTATCCCCATAGCTTTGTCAGCTTCGCATCCCGCCAGTGCTCCGCACAGTGCGGTAGCGCAGATTGTCAGCGCCAGTGCTTTCAGGGTCTTACGCATTTTCTTTGTCCTCCCGCTTGCTCAAATCCTCAACGTCCGCAGCGTCCGTCGTTTTCGCCACCATATCGGCAAGTTCACGCAGTCCGAATTTTGCCAGCGATTCCAGTTTCACGGGAAGCACAGCGCCGCGCACCACCATTCCGTCTTTGATAACATAGTAGCGGCCGCCGCTCTCCATCTTCCGCAGACAGTATTTGAAATACCCGCTCTTGCGGATTTCGTCCGCCACCGGCAGGATCTGCTTTGCATCCACAAAGCCTACCGTCCCGTGGTGCGGATCAATCATCGGGATCAAATCGTTCCCGCAGTACCGGATGCTGATTCTGCCGGTCACGCAGTCCACCTCACTGTCTGCCGTGTCGTCCAGATTCATGCCCCCGACGCTCCGAACTCCGTTCGGGCAAGGATCTGCGTCGAACTGAATATCTTCCCATTCTTTCTTGCTGATACCAAGCAGCGTTGCCAGTTCGCTTTCGTTCTGTGCCTTCGGGAAACCGCTCAGCGGAAAGATTGTCGTTTTTGTGCCGATATACAAATCGCATCCCGTGCTTTCTTCATAGAGCACCTTGTAGAGCTTGCAGTATTCGTCAGCCTTGATAAGTTTTGCGATTGCCGCCAGTTTCATTTGTAACTCCCTTCATTTTCGATCACCTGAACCTCAAACGTCTTGTACTCTCGGTAGTGATCTTCTGCCATCTTTTTTGCCTTTTCAACGGCCAGCTCTGCGCTGGTTGCTGTGAGCCTATAAGGCAGCCACGCGGGCAGGCCGCTTTCACCGGTTGCTTTCAGCAGGATATAATACCTTTGCATTGGTGCGTCCTCCTTCCGATTTTGGGCAATCCCGGAGTTGAACCGGGTGCGGGCCTGTTCCCATGCTCACAAAAAAGACCGCCGCGGCGGGCGGCCTTTATAGTGGAGTTCGCTATTCTGTTTTTAGAATCTCTTCCGCCTCTGCCTTGTGTTTCAGCACGCTATCCCTGCAGGTCGTGCCCTTGTCCCGGATCTTTTCCAGCGGGCACTTTGCACACGGCAGGAAGTTCTGCCTCATCTTTTTGCAGAGAACATTCCTTGCCGCCAGAATTTCCTTCCTCATCATGCGAACAGATACAGCCAGCAGCATTTAATCAGCGCAGCGGGCACAAAGAAGATCAGTGCCGCCCACAGCGCAGCAGCAGCCCGCAGCATCAAAAGCCCCAGCGTCTTTGCAAATCCATCCATGTTCTTTCCTCCTGTTATTCCAGTTCATCGCCCCACGCATCCCATCCGGGTGCGTGCTGGCGGGCAAACAATTCAATGCGGGGCACATCGCCCAGCAATTCAACGATCCGGCGGCGGGCTTCATCCGGCTTTACGCTGTGCGCCTGTATCGGTGATTCGATCACCTGATGCACCGAATGGCTTTTGACCAGTTCTTTTGCCTTGAATCCCGGTGTCACTCCCAGCAAACACACCTCCGCATTTGCACGGGTATAAGCTCCCATGCCGTAAAAGTTTCCGCCTGATTTATATTTCTTGATCCAGACGAAAGCTGCGGTTTTGTAAGTAAATCCCCACGCTTCCATTACCCGGAGCGCATCTGGGATGGTTGGGAACGTGGCCCACATGAACAGGGCACAACCCTGCCCCCCCCCGCAAGCTGGTGGACCGGCAGTGCGCAGATGCTATCAACATCCATTGTGTGATAGTGCTGCTCTGCGTTGCCCCGGCTTTTCGGACCGGTTCCGTGCTGGTGGTAGCTCCACGGTGGATCCGCATAGATCACCGAGTATTTTTTGTCCGGCAGATTCATTTCTGGTTCTCCTTGAAACATTTATCGCTCCGCAGGATGCAGGTCTGGTCTGCTATCACAGCGCGATCATCCCAGTATTCGTTTGCTCCCACTTTTCTGGTGTCGTTCCTGAAGAACTCTTTCCAAGAAGGCAGATTCTCGTTGACCGCATCAAAATGCAGTCCCCACCTTTCGCAGGCAGCAACGGCTTCTTCCAGTTCTTTTCCTTGTCTGCAAGTCCACAAGATAAGCCCGGCACCCTTGGCCTGCTGTTTCTTGGCTTCATCAATAACGTGCAGGATCGGCTTACCGATGTTCGGATACTCGTTCGTACACAAGCATCCATCAAAATCAATGGCGATTGCTTTCTGAATTCTCAATTTCTCCCCATTGTTGCGCCATTGCCAGCGCAATTCCTTCAAAAGTTTTACTTTTTCTCTTGCTATCTCTGAACTTCATCCCACAATTTTCTCTTGGGCTTCCGTCCGCCTTCTTGCTTCCGCCCGACACCCATGAGCATACCGGTTTTACAATTTCTGTTGGCTTTAACTCCGGCAGCCCTTTCAGCCACAAGCAAGTTTTCTTTGAGTACGGATGACCGTACTCAAACGGTTGTATAATCTGCGTGTACTTCGGCAACCTATATACCCCAGACGGGATTGGGTTCTCTATAGCGATGTGCTTAATGTTGCTGTTAAAGAACTTCAGAAAGAATTCTTTTGCATCCAGTCCTTTATTCAACCGTTCCAGTTCAACATACGATTTCCCATCAAAGCGTTTGTACAGTCTTGCCGCCCCGGCATTGCTTAAATAAGTGCACGGTGGGTGTGCAATCACAAGGTCCCACGCTCCTACTTCGTGTGTCGTTCCGTCCATCGTCACGACGAGCCCCCCCCCGCATGGCTACAAGGGCATCGCCCAATATGTGCCACTCCTTGTGATTCCCGGAAGGCGTTTGTATATCGCACGAATATGCTTCATGCCCAGCCTTACGAAAAGCCTTGCACACCGTTTGTGATTCCTCGCAGGCAATCAAAACTTTCATAGTCCCACCTCTTTGATAACCCAGACCCGGTGTTCACCGTAGCCATCCCAGTTCAGTGCATCTTTGTGGCTGCCGGAAACGGCAACATCCAGATGCTTTCCTTTTACGCTGGCTCCGGTATCCTGAACGATTCTCACGCCCACATCCTCAATGTAGAGGACGGTCCCGAACGGAAAAACGTCCGGGTCTGCCGCCACTGTCACGTCTCCTTCAACCGGCGCACCGCTGGCGGTAATTCCCGTTCCAGTACCACAGATGTGCTCCCGCTTTTCGGTGCAATATGCTGTGCAGAGGAAGTCTCCTGCATCCTCTACCAGCAGCTTTCCGTCCAGCCGATCCCGCGCTTTCAGCGAATCCCGCAGGGTATCTGCATACCCTGCAATTTCTTTCGACACGCCCTCCCAGTCCTCATACCGGGACTTGTAGATGTCTCGCTGGCATTCCAGATCATTGATTCTGTGGTAAAGCGCAGTCGTCTGTACGCCAGCGATCAGAACTACCACCAGAGCGATTTTTCCTACATCAATTTTCACAGCCCTTTCATCCTTTCTTTTCTCGTCTTGCACGGACGGCCAGCATCGAACTGGCTCACCTGTTCATGGGGGATCATCAGAAGCAGGTGCATCCTCTATGCGTCCGCATATCAAACCCGCCCGGTAAAGAGAGCACCGGGCGGGGCGGCTGCGGCAACAGCCTACCGTTTTTGTCCTGGACGGATGAAACAGGGCATTTCTGCGCTCATGCTGCGGCGCACCCATTCCCGTCAACTCCATGCGGGTGCGTCTTTCGCGGAAATGGCAGCCCGGTCTTTCACCGGGCTTGAACGGAAAGGAGGACGCTGCTGTACAGCACCATTCCGCTATGCCGGGCAACTGGTTTCAAAGTTTCCCGGCTTTCATGGAAAACAACCAAGGCGCAGACGGGGTCTGACCCCATTCGCAGCACTTCCGCCTATAAGAAGTGCTCTGCGCCATATAAAAAGCAGCCCCGCTTCTGCGGTGCAGGGCTGCTTATCTTACGCCAAAGAAGAACTATGCTTTGTATCAGCAGCATCGTTTTTCTCATAGTGTTCGCATTCAGTGTTGTACCCGTTGCACGGTGCGCACCGAGTATCTGTGATTTTGAACGTGCGCTTGCACTGTTCTACGTCGCCCTTCTTTGCGCCCCTGTGCGGGGCAATTCTGGTATGTACGCTCCTTGCCAAACTCTTGACCTTCCTTGCTTTATGTAGGTAGCTGCACTTCCCAAGCGGGGAAGTGCAGCGGCGTTTGTCCTGCACTACTTCCCAGCGCTCTGGGATGTTGAGGTTTCTTCTTTTCCACAATGGCCTACCTGTGTAAAACTCTGCAACGAATGTTTCAAACTCATTTTCCAGCATTTCGATAAGTGCTTTTTCTTCGTCCGACAAAGGTCCCGGCACTTCCTCGATATCCGGTATACTTGCTGATAGTTCCATTCTCTTACCGTTCGGAAGATCTATGTAAGCAGCGCGCCCGTTCACTCTCCTGCCTCCATGATGTGCGTTGCGATCATGTCAGCCATGTGCAGGCACAGGACTTCCGGGTATCTGTCGTATGCCTTGCTAAGAGTGTCCCAGTCCCGTTCTCCGGTATAGGCACCCATGTGCCACCGGATTGCCAGAACTTCCTTTTCCGTCAGGTGGATCCAGTGCTGAATGTTGATTACGGACGCTTCACCATGCCCCAGCAAATCCGTATCTCTATACTGATAGCTCCCATCCGGTTTCTGGATGTAATTTCCGGCTTTGCAAACATCGTGGAGCAGGGCTGCAGTCAGGACTGCATTCTTATCGCACTTCGCAAACTGCGGCATATTCTCGCACAGTTCCAGCGCAGCCCTCGCTACGTTGAGCGAGTGCAGCAGTAGGCCACCGGGGACGTTCAGGTGATGCTTTGCGCTGGCGGGCGAGTTGTAGAAGTCCGTTTCTTCCAGTACAATCATCAATGCCATGCCGCCCGGTCTGCCTTCAATGGCCTTCGTCAGCAGCCGCTTGTACTCTTCTTTCAGAAGTTTCTTGTCCATGGTCGTTCTCCCTTACGCCTTCTGCATGGCATCCTGGGCAGTATCGGCAGCCACGCTCTTGTCGGTGGCTGCGGCGCTGTCTGCTTCCTTTTCTTTCCACGCCTTTTCCAGCGCCCGCGGGAGAGCAAACGCAACTTCTGCCATCCACCGCTTTGCATCATCCCAGCTGTCCGTGCTCAGTGCAATGGTCTGCGCCATCACTTCGATTGCCAGACTCTGCAGGGTAGTGGTTTCGCCGTTCAGGCACATCTCCACATGATCCTCGTTATTCATCACCACTTCGATCTTTGCCTTGTAATCTTCTCCCATGTTGTTTGTCCTTTCTGTACTGCGTGAATATTCGGTCAATGGTGGTACGTTCCGGGGTTAGCACCGGACGGAAGGGAATGCACCCCCTCCTGCACTGGCCGCACCATATCAAAAGAGCGGTGTCGGACAAATGATACCGCTCCTCCTGCCCATGCGGACCGCCCTGCCGTGTTCTTTCTGCCCCCAGTAGGTAAGGCCCCGGCCTTGCGGTAGCCGGGCGGCTTCCTCTCGTAGTTTAGCCGCATGGTGGGCGGGTAGGTCTGCCCATGCCTTCCCGGTTCTGTTAGTCCCAGTCCCGGACTTCGTTGTTCCAGTCGTAAGCCTTGTTTACCAGCGTGTCCAGCAGTACCGGCACCGCCCAAGCAACAGCAACAAGATCCGGGTCGTAATTGATTTTGGAAATCCAGCAAACGCCCCAGATCAGGGTTGAGAAAATGCCGTACAGCACGCCGAACACCAGCAGACTTTCGCCCAGGTGCAGCGCATCGCGGCGGAATCGCCGCCAGTTGAACGCCTTGTGGAATCCGTTGATTCCCCGGTGGAGTTTTTCAAGTATCATTTTGCCCTCTCTTTGCATTTTATCCCTCCATGTGAAACAGGCTGGTTTGGCTCGTGTGCTCTGCAAACCGTTCTTCTTCCAGTTGGAAATAGAACGGGTCGATTTCAAATCCGATAAAGTCAAGCCCCGCCTCATAGGCTGCTATGCGGCTGCTTCCGCTTCCAAGGTGAGTATCAAGAATCTTTTGCCCCGGCTCTGCATAGTTTTTGAATATCCAGTCGTACAAGACAACCGGTTTCTGGGTTGGGTGGATTCTCTTTTCATTCAAAGATTTGTTTCCCTGCATGGTGCCACCTTCTGCAATGCTCTTGCCTTGCATCATGCCGGACCACATATAGCGGAACAGCCGCACCGATGTAAATAAGTCGGTCGCCGCTATCTCGCAGTCTGAAAAGCTGGAATTTCCGTTGCACTTGTCCCATACGATCCGCCCGGTTGCAAACTTATAATCAAAATAGTTGCAGCCCCATACGATGTAGTGTCTGGAAACGCGGAGCAGTTCTCTGAAATACTCTGGTCCCGGCCTGATCCATGCCGGTGAAATTGGATAGTCCCGGTGTACGCCTATCTTGCTTACCTTTGAGCCGTAAAAGCCCCGGTGCTCTGGACCAGAGAAGTACGGAGGATCTACAACGGCCAGATCAAAATAATTGTCCGGGAACAGTTCCATTGCCGGAACGCAGTCCACGTTGTAGCAATGGTTCAGCTTGAATACTTCTCCCATCCTTTTTACTCCGCCGGGCGGTCAGCCCAATACCTGAGTTGCTGCTTCTTGTTGTACAAGCGCTGCTGTCCCAGCGCTGCGCTGTACCCAGCGCGGCCGTTGGCGTCCATCTTGCCGGTGTCGCCGCGCTTCAGTTCTTTGTATATGGTCGAATAGTTGAACTGCATCGCCCTTGCGATCCCCGCCACGCTCTGCCCGGCGTTGTACCGGGCTTCCAGCGTCTTGCGGTCATCTTGGGTCATGTGCTTTGCCATGTCCTGCTTTTTCCTCGCTTTCCCTAAAAATGCGCAAAAAAATAACGCAAGAGAAGTCGCTAAGATTTCTCTTGCGTTTTCTCTTGCGTTTATTTTACAAATTCAGCTTGCAGGGGATAATAATGCCGGAAAACAGACAAAGATGATAGAAAATAATACACAAGTATAAAAATATACTACAAATTTAAACAATTTTGCATTGCAAATTTTTTGACGATGTGCTATGCTGAAACGTAAAGGAACGCCGCCGGAAAGGCGGCTGCAAACAGATTTGGAGGATTTGTATTATGGCTGACCGCATTGTTCTGAATACCATCTCCTACCACGGCCACGGTGCTATCGAGAACATCGTTCCCGAGCTGACCGCCCGTGGCTACAAGAAGGCTTTCGTCTGCTCCGACCCCGACCTGATCAAGTTTGGCGTTACCAAAAAGGTCACCGACCTGCTGGATGCCGCAAACTTTGCCTACGCTGTTTACAGCGAGATCAAGCCCAACCCCACCATCGCCAACGTACAGGACGGCGTGGCTGCCTTCAAGGCTGCCGAGGCTGACTGCATCGTGACCATCGGCGGCGGCTCCTCCATGGATACCGCAAAGGCCATCGGCATCATCATCAATAACCCCGAGTTTGCGGACGTCCGCTCTTTGGAAGGTGTTGCTCCCACAAAGAAGCACGCGGTGTTCACCATTGCAGTGCCCACCACTGCCGGTACTGCTGCGGAGGTCACCATTAACTACGTCATCACCGATGTGGAGAAAAAGCGCAAGTTCGTCTGCGTGGATACCAACGATATCCCCGAGATCGCTGTGGTTGACCCCGATATGATGTCCTCCATGCCCAAGGGTCTGACCGCCGCCACCGGTATGGATGCGCTGACCCACGCCATCGAGGGCTACATCACCAAGGGCCACTGCGTCATTTCCGATATGTTCCATCTGGAAGCCATCAAGCTCATCAGCCAGAGCTTGCGCGGCGCTGTACAGAACACCCCGGAGGGCCGCGAGGGCATGGCTCTGGGGCAGTACATTGCCGGTATGGGCTTCTCCAACGTGGGTCTGGGCATCGTGCACTCCATGGCACACGGCCTGTCTGCCCTGTATGACACCCCCCACGGTGTGGCCTGCGCTATCCTGCTGCCGGTGGGTCTGGAGTACAACAAGAGCGTTGCCGGTGAGCGTTACCGTGCCGTGGGTAAGGCCATGGGCGTTATGGGCATTGACGAGATGAACGATGTGGAAGCCGCTGATGCTACCATCGCTGCCGTCAAGCAGCTGTCTGCTGACGTTGGCATCCCCACTAACCTGAATGGCATCCTGAAGGAAGAGGACATCCAGTTCCTCGCCGAGTCCGCTTTTGCAGACGCCTGCCGTCCCGGCAACCCCCGTGACACCAGCGTGGAGGAAATCGTGGAGCTGTATAAGAGCCAGCTGTAATCCATTATAAATAAACTCCGAGAGCCGCTGCACCGTGTTTGTGCAGCGGCTTTTTTAGCGGAATGATGCGTTCGTAAAATGAAATCCCGCGCCAATTGTAACATTTTTCTGCTGTCCTCTTGTATAAATCGGCGCAAGCGAGTACAATCAGAGCATAAAAACAGAAGGCGAGGAAAGCGCGATGACACTGAACTTCTATACGCTGGGCGTGCTGTATTTGGTCTATTCCTTCCTTGGGTGGGTAGGGGAGACCGTGGTGGCTACCTTCCGGGGCAAGCGGTTTGCAAACCGCGGCATGGCGGCGGGGCCGTTCTGCTTTGTGTACGGCACCACGGCCATCCTGATGGCAGTGGGCTTTGCAGATATGCGCACAAAGCCGGTGGTGCTGTTTGTGGCCTGTATGCTTACGGCTACCGTGGTGGAGTGGCTCACGGCAAAGCTGCTGGAGCGGCTGCACAATCGCAAATGGTGGGATTACTCCGATAAAAAGTTCAACCTGAATGGCTACGTCTGCCTGCAGTACTCGGTGCTGTGGGGCGCGCTGGGCATGGTGACCGTGCTTTGGGGCAACGGGCTGCTGTTGCGTCTGTGCGCCCTTGTGCCGGACTGGCTGCTGCATCCGCTGGTGTGGGCTGCGCTGGGCATCGCGGCGCTGGACCAGCTGGGCTCGGCGGTTCTGGTGGGGCGGTATGCGGCGCAGCACCCGGTGCTGGAACAGCTGAACCAGAAACTGGAGGCGCGCTCCGACACCTTGCGCCGCCGCATTGCCGTGTATGTGGAAAAGCGTATCCAGCGCGCCTACCCGGAGGCCGCCCGGCAGCAGCCCACGGCGGTGCAGAAGGGGCAGGCCGACTTCCTCAGCGCGGCAGACCTGCTGTGGCTGTTCGTCATCGGGGCGTTTCTGGGCGATATGGTGGAGACCGTGTTCTGCCGCCTGACCGCTGGGGTATGGATGAGCCGCTCCAGTCTGGTGTGGGGGCCTTTCAGCGTGGTGTGGGGTCTGGCGCTGGCTATGGCTACCGTGCTGCTGCGGCAGAATCAGGAAAAAAGCGACCGCTATCTCTTCGCCTTCGGCACGGTGCTGGGCGGCGTATATGAATATGTGTGCAGCGCCGTTACCGAGCTGCTGTTCGGCACCGTGTTCTGGGATTACAGCAAGTTCAAGTTCAATCTGGGCGGGCGCATCAACCTGCTGTACTGCTTTTTCTGGGGCATTGCGGCGGTGCTATGGATGCGCTACGGCTATCCGTTGGTGCTGAAGCTGATGAAAAAGGTGCGCAGCCATATCCGTCCGTGGATGACAGCAATGCTGGCGGTGTTCATGGCGGTGAATATGCTTACCAGCGCGCTGGCATTGGCGCGGTACGATGCCCGCACCAGCGGCGAAGCGCCCAACGGACAGCTGGAAGTGTTCCTTGATGAGCATTTCGACAATGCCCGCATGGAGCGCATTTACCCCAACGCCAAAAAAGTGATCAAGGCAGAATAAATCCCATATTTCCCCTTGCGCTTTTGCCGGAAAACAGGTATAATATTCTCTGGATAAAAGGGAGTAAGGGGCGTACCTTGGTTGAAAAACGGGTGCGCTGTGCTGCAGCGACAGTCCCGGCAGAAATGCCCGATGCAGCACCGGATGCTTGAGACTTTTATCACATTTCCCCGTTCCGGGCAAGATGTGATAAAGGTCTTTTTTTGTGCCTCTGCTGCCATCATTTAAAAAAAGGAGAAATACTATGCTGATCCCTGTTCTGTTGTTTATCGTGGGTCTGCTGTGCCTGATCAAGGGCGGCGACTGGTTTGTGGACGGTGCCACCGGCATCGCCCGCCGCTTCCATGTGCCGGAGCTGCTCATCGGTGCCACGGTGGTGTCCATCGGTACCACCCTGCCGGAGGTCATGGTGTCCACCACCTCTGCCCTCACCGGTCACGGCGAGATCGCCTACGGCAACGCCATCGGCTCGGTCATCTGCAATTCTGCACTGATCGCCGCCATCACCATTGCGGTGCGCCCGGGCAAGGTTGACCCCAAGAGCCTGCGCACCCCGGTGGCCTTCTTCTTTGTGGCTGCCGCTTTCTATGCCGGTGTGGCCTACACCACCGGCTCCTTCACCCGCCCGGTAGGTCTGATCCTGCTGGCCATGTTCGTGGCTTACATCGTGTGCAACGTGCTGGCTATGAAAAACACCCCCGCCCCGGAAGAGGAGGAGCAGGCTGAGGAAGGCCCCTTTGCCAAGGAGCTGGGGCTGCTGGCCATCGGCGCAGTGCTCATTGCTGTGGGCGCTGACCTGCTGGTGGACAACGGCACCCTCATCGCGCAGGCACTGGGCGTGCCGGAGTCGGTCATTGCGCTGACCTTTGTGGCACTGGGCACCTCGCTGCCGGAGCTGGTCACTGCCATCACCTCGCTGGCCAAGGGTCACGGCGCGCTGTCGCTGGGCAACGTCATCGGTGCAAACGTGTTCAATCTGGTGCTGGTCAGCGGCGTGTCTGTCACGCTGGCACCCTTCAGCATCCCGCAGAACTCCACCATCGCAGGCATGAACGCCTCGCTGGTGATGGATATCCCGGTCATGTTTGCCGTGATGCTGCTGCTCACCGTGCCCGCTCTGATCAAGGGCAAGCTGAGCCGCCCGCAGGGCATTGCACTGCTGTGCATCTATGCCGCCTTCTGCGCCGTGCAGTTCAGCATCTGATCCGCAAGTTAAATAGTTAAGGCTGCTGCACAGGGTTTTGTGCAGCAGCCTTTTTATGTGGGACGATTTTGAATGCGCTCCGCGTTCGCTTTGCGCATATTCAGCGGAAAGATTATTTATAATTTCGCGTTTGTCGCACTCTGCGGAGTGCGACAAACGCTATTTTCACAGGAGGGGTCGTGGAGGCAAACGGCAGCTGCCGCGCTTGTTTCCACGCGGAAACAGTCATGCGGCGGGGGCGCTGCGGCACGGAAGTCAACATGACCCTCTCAGTCATCGCTGCGCGATGCCAGATTTCCCCCTTTCGTCGCTGCGCGCATCTTCCCCCCGGAGCGGGTGGAAGTCTTTCCTCAAAGGGAGAGCCAAGAGCACTGCCGAAAGCCTCCTCATGATGCCTAATACTTTAGCAACGGGCTTTAAACCTTGGCTACCCCCTTCGGGGAAGCTGGCGCGGGAGCGCCTGAGAGGGCGTGCAAGGCTAGCGGGTGCTGCCCCTCATCCGGCGCTACGCGCCACCTTCCCCCGGTGGGTGAAGGCTTAAGCGGTGGCGGTACAGTTCCCGGCTGACCCGTAAAGTTTCCGGGCGTGTCCGCTCTCCCCTTGGGGGAGCTGGCGCGGGAGCGCCTGAGAGGGTAAAAAAGTGGGTCAGAAGCGCCCACAGGCGTTTCTGACCCACAAATAGAACGATATTATTGTTTTACAGCTGGCAGGCGGTATCATAGCCGGTGCGGATGGCGTTGGAGATATCCGCAGCCTTGCCGGCGGCATCGCCGATGGAATACACCGGGATGCTGGCAGCTTCCAGCACAGCAGCGTCAAATGCGTTGGAGCGTGCGCCCATGGCCAGCACGATGTAATCGCAGGGGATGGTCACCTCTGCGCCGTCCTTGTTCTCGCAGACGACGGCGTCCATGCGGAACTCCTTGACCTTGTGGCTGGGGTACTGCTCCACGCCGTAGGTCTTGTAGTTTTCCAGCAGGGTGGGCAGAATGGTGGTGCTCTCGCCTGCGGCGATCTTGTCCATCATCTCGATGACCGACACCTTGCAGCCGCGGGCAGCCAGATACTCTGCGGTCTCGCAGCCTACCATGCCGCCGCCGATGACAGCCACCGTGCCGTACACCTGCTGCTCACCGGCCAGCACCTTCCACGCGTCGGCAACGTTCACGCTGTCGATGCCGGGGATGCGGGGTGCGGCGCTGTGTGCGCCCACAGCGTTGATGACGGCCTCGAAACCGGCGTCCTTCAGCTGCTCTGCGGTGCGGGTCTGACCCATGCACAGGTGCACACCTGCGTTGCAGACAGCGTGGATCAGGTCCTGTGTGGCACGGCGCATCTCCTCCTTGCGGGGAGGTACGCAGGCAATGTTCAGCTGACCGCCCAGAGTGGTGGTCCTTTCAAACAGGGTCACGTCATGGCCGCGCAGCGCTGCCACACGGGCGGCTTCCAGACCGGCAGGGCCGCCGCCGAGGACGGCAATCTTCTTTTTCTGTGCTGCGGGCTGGATGCTGCGGGTGTTCTCGTAGCCATTTTCCGCGTTCAGCACGCAGGAGAGGAACTGACGGTTCTGGATGGCATCGGTGCAGCCCTTGTTGCAGCTGATGCAGCGGCGGATATCGCAGGCCTTCCCGGCAGCGATCTTGGTGCCCCAGTCGGGGTCTGCCAGCAGCGGGCGACCCATGGCAACTATGTCGGCCATGCCGCTCTCGATGACACGCTCTGCCATCTCGGCATCCACGATACGACCCACGGCGCTGACCGGCACATTGACGGCCTTTTTGATGTCCCCGGCGATCTTGACAAAGAAGCCGTAGGGCTGCACGCCCATGGGAGGAATGGTGTCGGCCATGTTGCCGGTGTGGTTGGCCTGGGCAACGTGGAACATATCCACGCCGTCCTCTACCAGCCACTGGGCAAACTGCACGGCGTCGGCTTCGTCAATGCCGCCCTTGCCGCGCTGCGGGGTGACGATGGACAGCTTGTAGTCGATGACCATATCCGGCACAGCCTTGCGGATGGCGCGGGTCAGCATACGGGCAAAGCGGACGCGGTTCTCCAGACTGCCGCCGAACTTATCGGTGCGGTGGTTCATGCGGGTGGAGCACAGGCAGCCGTTCAGGCGGTCGCCGTGGATCTGGATGACGTCCACACCGGCCTTCTGGGCGCGCACTGCGCAGGCGCACATCTTATCGATGATGGACATCAGCATCTCCTCGCTAGCCTCATCGGTAAAGAACATCATGTCGTGGTGCAGGCGCTGACGCATCTCGTCAAACTTTTTCTGCATAAACAGGCTGTTGATGGCGTCCACATCGTACTCCGGGTGGAAGATCTGGATGCCCAGCTTGGTGCCGTAGGCGTGCACGCTGTCGGCCAGTGCCTTGAAGGCAGGAATCTGGCTGTCGTCAAACAGCTTGGGGGTGGGAGAAAAGCTGTTGATGGGCGCCACATCGCCCATAACGATGTAGCCCACGCCGCCCTTTGCCAAACGGGTGTAGAAGCCCATGTCCTGCTCGCTGATCATGCCGTTTTTCTCGTAGCCGGTGGTCAGCGGGGGGAACATGATGCGGTTTTTAAAGGTCTGTCCGCCCACCTCGATGGGCTGCAGAATTACGTTTTCCATACAAAAGCCTCCTTGCAGATACGCTTTGCTTTACAGATTTGCTTTGATGAATGCTGCGGTCTTTTTCTCCACGGTGGCACGGGCTGCCAGCGTAGCAAAGTTGTGGCCACCGCCCGCAATGGTGTCCACCTCGGGTGCGGTGTACACCTGTGCGTAACGGCTGCAGGTGCCCTCGTCCACCAGACGGTCATCGTCGGCGCGCAGCAGCAGCACCGGGCCGTTGTAGCCCTTGGCCTCGGTAAAGGGATCGGGGTGCTTGGCCA
>ERZ772901.167-NODE-167-length-66517-cov-127.345220_pt1 | contig 66517 bp, 63 predicted proteins | sample MGYA00512123_ERZ772901 | MGnify/ENA primary metagenome ERZ772901 (study PRJEB29015, sample SAMEA2737711) | human gut metagenome | biome: human gut; feature: human-associated habitat; material: faeces | place: China | collected 2012 ...
TTGCCCATTTTTCGTTTGGTTTTTCTGCTTTGAAATTTCTATTTAATATATTTTTAGCTATTTTTCCTTCTTGCCCTCTATACGATTTGTATTTCTTTGCTCTTACTTTGCATGTTAAATTTTCTTCTTTCATCAATCTCATAACTACTTTATGATTGATTTTTATCCCTTGTTTATGCAGCTGCATAGTTACTCTTCTATATCCATATCTTCCATGATTTTTATTACAAATATTATGAATTAATGTTTTTAATCCTTTATATTTATCTTCTCTAGATAATTTTTTTAATGCATCATAATATGTGCTTTTAGCTAATTTTGTATAGTTTAATAGGGCTTTTAGAGTATATTTTTTCCTTAATTTAGCAATTACTAAAACTAGTGTCTTCCTTCCTTTTCCCATTGCTTCATTAAGTGAACTGCACCCCAAAAGTTGTTTTTTGTCCAACTTTTGGGGTGCAGTTCAAATTTGCCTATCTTTTTCTTTTTTTATTATTGTACTCGTTTAAACATCTTTTCCAAATCATAAGTGCTAAATTTTATAATAGTTGGTCTGCCGTGTGGGCAGGTGTATGGTAAAGTTGTTTGTGCGAGTTCATTTAAGATTATTTTCATCTGTGTGATATTTAAGATATCGCCTGCTTTGATAGCTGCTTTGCAAGCTGTCATAGCTAAACAGGAATGACGAATTTCTTGAGGAGTAGGTGTGTGCAACTGAGAAAGTGAAATTAAAATTTCGCGGAAAATATCTTCACTTTCTTGTGGTTTTATATCAGCGGGAACTTCTTTTAAACGGATTTGATTTTGTCCTGCTAATTCCACGTTAAAGCCTAAATCATATAAAATTTGTTGATTTTCTTCGATTAGAGTTAATTCGCTATTATTTACATCTAAAAATAAATGCATCAATAATGGTTGAACAGGAATTCGCTCAGTTTGTTTAGCAAATTTATCGTATAAAATGCGTTCATGTGCTGCATGTTGGTCAATGATATACATTCCTCCATTAGGACCTTGAGCAACAATGAAGCAAGCATCAATTTGTCCAATTGGCGTTAGATTGACAGCTTCTTTTAATAGTTGAGTAGAATTTTGACAATCTGTTGAGTTTTCGCTAGATGAAATATTTATATCTGTTTGAAGATTTGTAGTGGTATTTGTTTGGTAATCTTGAACGGCAGTTTCTTTAACAGTATTATTGTGATGATTAGATAAATTAGGGTGAAGCGCTTCTCTTGCTTGGCGAAATTTATTTAAATCTGCTGTTAAAGGAGTTGTATTATTTTTTAATGATGGTATATGGTTAATTGAATTTTGTTTAAATGAATTTGATGGAGTAGATGGAATGTTTTCAGGTAAATCCATATTGATTTGTTCCGGCACTGTTTTTTCAATATGCAATGCTTTATCTGTTACAGGAATAGCAAAATCACTTAAAGCTTGATTATCACTAGGTTTAACAGCTTCTAAGACGGCATGGTATATAGTCTTGAATAATAAGGATTCATCTTCAAATTTTATTTCCGCTTTTTGAGGGTGTACATTGATATCAATAGTTCGTTTGTTGATTTCGATATTTAAAATAACAAATGGATATCCAGATTTTGGCAGCAATGAATGGTAAGCATTGTCGATTGCTTTGGAAATAATTCTACTATTGACCACGCGACCATTGATGACGAATGTTTGCCAAGAACGAGAACTGCGAATAATAGCAGGTTTGGAGATGAAGCCTGTTACTTTGATATCGTCAGTTATCGCTTCGATGGGCAATAATTCTTCGCTGACTTTAGCACCATAGATACATTCAATAGCATCATATAGAGAGCCATTACCTGGGGTAGTGATAGCTATTTTATTATTATTAATCAATTTAAAAGCAATATTAGGTTTAGATAAAGCTAATTTTATGATAAAATCATTTATTTTATTTGCTTCTGTGGTAGTGGTTTTGAGAAATTTTTTACGAGCAGGTACATTGAAAAATAAATCTTCTACTTTGATAGTAGTACCGATATTACAGCCCATATCTTCAATTTCATCAATGCGACCACCTGTTAATTTTATAGTAGTGCCTAAATCATCTTGAGGGCGACGTGTAATCAAATTAAATCTTGATACAGCAGCGATAGATGGCAAGGCTTCACCACGGAAACCTAGAGTATCTATGGACATCAAATCATCTACTTGTTTGATTTTACTAGTAGCATGACGCAAGATAGCTAGTCTAGCATTTTGATTATCCATGCCATCGCCATTATCTGTAACACGCATAAAAGATGTTCCACCAGCTAAGATTTCTACTTCGATTTTATCCGCATGAGCATCTATGGAATTTTCTACAAGTTCTTTAATTACAGAAGCTGGTCGCTCGACAACTTCACCAGCTGCTATTTTATCGACAGTGATATCATCTAAAATATGAATAGAAGTCATAATATCACTCCTCTTGTTTTGCTTGTTGTTGCAATTCGTATAATTTATTCATAGCATCGAGTGGTGTCATACTCATTAAATCTAATTCTTTTAATTGAGTACTTATACTTACACCGAATAAAGTTGGCATTTCTGCTACTTGCATGAATTTCAATTTTTTAGTTGAATTAGCAGTTAAAGTTGGTGTTTTTTCTTGATAATCAACTGTTTTCGTATCTTCTTGATTATCTTGAAGATAATTTACTTCTTGGGAAGTATCATTTGTGATAGCTGTATCTTGTTTTAGTGTAGTATTTATATTGTTTTCGTCAGAAATATCTTTAGAAATAATAGTTTTTTCTTTAGTCGGAGCTGTATTTTCTAAATCAATGAGAATTGTTTCCGCACGTTTGATGACTTCTTGAGGTAATCCAGCTAATTTAGCAACATGAATACCATATGATTTATCAGCACTACCGCGAATAATGCGACGTAAGAAGGTTACATCAGAACCTTTTTCTTTTACGGCAATACAATAATTTTTTACATGAACATCATCTTCTAGGTCAGTTAGTTCATGGTAATGCGTAGCAAATAGAGTTTTAGCTCCAATATGGTCGCGTATATGTTCAATAACAGCACGAGCAATACTCATACCATCATACGTACTTGTACCGCGTCCAATTTCATCTAAAATGACAAGACTTTTATTTGTAGCATATTTTAGAATATGAGATACTTCATTCATTTCTACCATGAAAGTACTTTGTCCGCTGACTAAATCATCGCTAGCACCTATACGTGTAAAAATTTTATCCACAGGGGAAATTGAAGCTTCACGAGCAGGTATGAAAGAACCTACTTGTGTCATCAATGTGAGTAGAGCTGATTGTCGCATATATGTTGATTTACCAGCCATATTAGGGCCAGTGATAATCATGATTTCATTTTGAGCATTATCCAAATGAGTGTCATTTGGCACGAATAAATCTCGATTTAAAATGCGTTCAACAAGAGGATGTCTACCATCTTTGATATGGATAGTGCCATCATCTAATAATTTTGGACGAATGTAATTATATTCATCACCTGCTTGAGCTAAGCTTACTAAAACGTCTAAAATAGCTATTTCATGAGCAGTATTTTGAATGGAGCTTATTTTCGTTTTTAAAATATCGCGAAGCTCTGTAAAGAGATTATATTCTAATTGAACAATTTTTTCTTGTGCACCGAGAATTTTAGTTTCAAATTCTTTGAGTTCTGGTGTGATATAGCGTTCAGCATTGGCTAAAGTCTGTTTACGAATATAATTTTCAGGTACCATCTCTGTGGAGCTATGGCGGACCTCGATATAATAGCCAAATACTTTGTTATAGCCGATTTTTAAGGATTTGATACCAGTTTTATTTTTTTCGTCTTCTTCCATTTGCTGTAAAAGACGTTTGCTATTTTTAGCGATATTGCGGTATTCATCTAATTCTTGATTATAACCATCTTTGATGAAGCCACCTTCACGGATAGAGAAACTAGGATCTTCAACAATTGCCTTATCGATTAGAACTACTAAATCATCATAGGTAGAAATCTTTTGATGAATATTTGCTAATAATTTAGCAGTGGCTTTAGCTAAGGATTTTTTTATAGTAGGCAATACATATAATGAAGATTTTAGGGCATTCATATCGCGAGCATTTGCTGTGCCGACTTCCATACGAGTCAATAATCTTTCAAAGTCATAGATTTCTTTTAATTGTTCACGAAGATTATTACGCAAGGAAAAATCAGATACAAGATTAGCTACAGCATCTAAGCGGTCATTTATCTTTTTAGGGCTAAGTAATGGATATTCTAGCCATTTACGTAAAAGACGGCTACCCATAGCTGTTTTGGTGAAGTCTAAAACATCATATAATGTATCTTTTTTGCCACCATCGCGAAGATTGCGGGTTATTTCTAAGTTACGCAAAGTATACGTATCAATAAATAGAGATTTTGAAGAGTCTAAATAAGTTAATTTATTCAGATGAGTTAAATCTGTTTTTACTGTTTCATGTAAATATTCAAGTAAAGTAGCGATTGCCTTATGAGCGATTTTATTATCTGGGCGATTATGCACATCAAAATGTTGGAGCATGAGGTCTTCGACTTGTGATGTGATTTCAGTTAATTCATTAACTAAGCAATTATTTAAACGAAGAGATAAGAAATTTTTTAATTCACGTTCATAAGAAAAAGGCTTAATTAATAATAATTCTGGCATCATCAAGCGATAAAGTTCGTCAAATAATAATTGGCAACGGTCAGGGCCATCATAAATACTATAGAAGCATTCGCCAGTGGAGATATCAGCACCAGCTAGATAAATAGCGTGATTTTCTTCATAGATTAAAGCTATATAATTATTTTTACTGCTAGTCAAAGCTGATTCATTCATCACTGTACCGGGAGTGATGATTTTGATGACTTCACGTTTTGTAAGTCCTTTTGCTTTAGGGTCGCCGATTTGTTCACAAATAGCTACTTTATAGCCTTTATTTACTAATTTATTGATATAAGATTCAGCAGCATGATAAGGCACTCCACACATAGGAATGCCATCACCTGCTGTACTTCTTTTAGTTAAAGTGAGTTCTAATTCTTTGGAAACGAGTATAGCATCGTCCAAAAACATTTCATAAAAGTCACCTAGACGAAAGAATAATATTTGGTCTGGGTGTGCATTTTTTACAGCTTGATACTGTTGCATCATTGGAGTGAGTTTCAAAATTTACGCCTCCAATTCACCTTTTAATACCCATGTCTGTGGATGTGTGATTTTTACTTTAACTAAATCGCCGATTTGTTCATCTTTATGTTCCCAAAGCACAATTTTATTAGTGCGAGTATGACCCGTATAAACATTTGGTTCAGTTTTACTAGGGCCTTCAACCATTACTTCTACTGTTTTATTTAATAAAGATTGATTTATTTCTAAGCTGATTTCATTTTGAGCGTCCATTAATTTATGGAGACGTTCTTTTTTGAGTTCTTGAGGAACTTGATTTTCCATAGTAGCTGCTGGTGTACCAGAACGTTTGGAATATAAGAATGTATAAGCAGCGTCATAGCGAATTTCTTTTAAGAATTCGAGCATTTGAGCGAAATCTTCATCTGTTTCTCCAGGAAAACCTACGATTAAATCAGTAGTGAAACTAGCTTCAGGGAATTGATTGCGGATTTTAGCTACAAGTTCTTTATAATAAGCTGTAGTATAACCGCGGTTCATAGCTTTGAGCATTTTATCTGTACCATATTGAACTGGTAAATGGAAATGTTCGCAGATATGTTTGCTATTTTTTATAGTTTCGATAACTTTATCTGTTAAATCACGAGGGTGAGAAGTCATATAGCGAATACGTTCAATGCCTTCGATTTTATCTACCATCGCAAGTAAATCGGCAAAGTCAGCATCATCTCTATCTTTTCCGTAGGAATTAACATTTTGACCGAGTAAAGTAACTTCTTTTACACCATTTTGAGCAAGTTTTGTTATTTCTGCAACGATTTCTTGCGGTGCACGACTGCGTTCACGACCGCGAACGTAAGGAACGATACAATAAGTACAGAAATTATTGCAACCATACATAATAGGAACGAAAGCAAATAAAGAATTATTTTCTGCTGGTTCTACATTTGGTGGCATATCATAATCGCCAGCTAATTTGACAATATGACCACGAGAAGCAAAAATTTCTTCTAATACAGCAGGTAAATCATACATTTTATTTGTGCCGAGGACAAAATCTACATGAGAAGCTTTTTTGAATATGGCATCACCATCTTTTTGTGCCATACAACCAGTGATACCTAAGATTAAATCTGGTTTTTGTTGTTTTAAATGTTTGATTTCGCCAATTTTGCCGTAAATTTTCTTTTCGGCACTTTCACGAACACAACAAGTATTGATGATGATAATATCAGCATCTTCTAATTTTTCAGCAGGTTTATAGCCCATGCGTTCTAATTGACCTGCGAAGCGTTCACCATCAGAAAAATTCATCTGACAGCCATAAGGTAAAATTTTATATAATAATTGTTTATGATTTAACAAAAGATACATCCTTTCTAAAAATAAATTGAATTGTAATTAAATGACTAAGATAAGAATAGCCACCAGCTAATTAATACTGGTGGCTATATCCACAATAAAATAATTATATCATTTTCTAAAATGGACTTCAATACTTAGTGATTTTGAAGTCGGCAAGTATAATTTTGCAGATAAGGTGTATTAGTATGATGAACTTTAACATAAATTTTTATTTTAGATTTTTGATGATTGAAAAAAATGATTTTAATTTTTATCTTAAAATCTTGATTTTGTTACGAAAAATAAAATTTTAAATACAAATGTATATTATAAAAAGAAAAAATATAGAGTGTTTATTATATCGCGTATATCATTGACAATATGAATAAGTTTGGTATAATTATACGATAAAGATATAAGATAAATGCAATTAATTAATAAAATTTAAAAGAGGAGTGATCGATAGATGAAGAAAAATATGAAAAAAGATATTTTAGTTATGGGTTTTGCGATGTTTGCCATCTTTTTTGGTTCAGGTAATTTGATTTTTCCACCAATTATAGGTTTAGTATCAGGTGAACAAGTTGGTTGGGCAATTATTGGTTTAGCACTTACAGGAATTTTATTTCCTATGATGGCTTTAGCTTCTGTAGGTAATGTAGGATATAATTTGCAAGATATGATGAAACATATCAATAGTTGGTGGCATTATTTATATATGGGACTTGGTTTATTAGTTGTTATCTTTGGTACTATACCTAGATGTGGCGGTGTTGCTTTCGAGTCTGGTATGCAAGGCATTTTTGGTGAATTGCCATTTATGGCGAGAATTATTTTTTTAGCTATATTTTTTGCAATATCATATTATTTTGCTATGAACCGTTCCACTGTTATTGATAAAGTGGGCAATTATTTGACACCAGCTTTACTTATTACTTTATTGGCAATTGTTGTATTGGCCATTGTAAACCCTATTGATACATTACATAGTAGCTCTATTTCTACAGCCAAAGAGTCATTTTTGAATGGATTTTTTACAGGATATAATACAGGCGATGTAGGTACAGGTATTATTTGTGCAGGTATGTTTATCACTGCTTTTCGTGAAAAAGGTTATTGCAACAAACAAGAATATAATAAAATGATGCTCGGTATTATCTTAGTAGGTTTTACTTTATTATTTGTTGTTTATGCTGGCTTAGCATATTTAGGAGCTCAAGGTGTAAATTATTATAGTTTAGATGTAAATGCTACATTTTTACTCACTGATTTAGTGAAAAATTTAGCAGGTTATGAAGGTAGTTTTATTTTAGCTGTTGCTGTTATTTTGGCTTGCTTGACTACTGCTATAGGTATGATTGCTACTGCTGGTCAATGGGTGGAAGCATGGTTTAAAGGTAAAATTTCCTATAGACAAGCTTCTTTGATGATTACTATTGCTATTTTTATGATTTCTTGTCTTGGTGTTAGCAATGTACTTAAAATATCTGGCCCTATTTTTATGATTTTATTCCCAATGTCAGTAGTATTGACTTTCTTAGGTTTAGGTAAAAAATGGGTGCCAAATGATGGTGCATGGAAAGGTGCTGTTTGGGTAGCTTTTATTATGTCATTATTTGATGCTTTAAATTTAGCAGTGATGACAGGATTAGTGAATATAGATATTTCTGGCTTAATGAATATTATCAATCAAATTCCATTAGCTAAACAAGGCTTTGCATGGTTAATTCCTACAATTTTAGGTTATGTCATAGGTGCTGTTGTTTATAAATTTAAGAAAAAAGAAAGTATTGCTTATGAAGTTTGGGACAATTAATTTTAATTAGTATTTGGAGTATATTTTATGGAAGAAAATAATTTTATTTATGAGAATGGAAAAATTTTCACATCAGATGAAGATAATCTTTATGCTGATAGTATGATTGTGGAAAATGGATATATAAAATGGATAGGGAAAAAAGAAGATAGACCAATTTGTGATTTTCCAGTAATAGATTTAAATAATGCTTGCGTATTGTCCGGGTTTGTAGATGCACATATGCACCCTGTAATGCTGGCTGACTTTAGCAAAGAAATATCAGCATTACCTCCAAAAGTGAATTCTATAAAAGACTTGATTGCAGAAATAAAAACAAAAGCTCAACAGTTGAGAAAGGACAATAAGAATGAATGGATTTTGGGCTGGGGTTATGATGAAGGAAAATTCGCTGAAAAACGTTCTATAACTTGTTGGGATTTAGATGAAGGAACAGAAGATTTTCCTGTGGCAATCATTCGCACTTGCGGTCATATAAGATGTGTAAATAGTAAAGCGTTAGCTCTAGCAGGAATAGATAAGAATACGAAAGACCCAGAAGGTGGGCAAATTGAACGTGATGAATGCGGTGAGCCTACAGGTGTTTTAAAAGAAAATGCGAGAAATTTAGTTTTGCCTTATATACCTGAATTAAATGAAGCTGAAAAAGTGCAGAATTTAGTGGATTTAGGTGATTTATTGACTTCACAAGGTATAGTGGCTGTCTGTGATATGGGCAATTTGGATAAATCCGATAATTATACTTATTATAAAGAAGCAATAGCAAAAGGTTTTAAACAAGAAGTTTCTATGTATTATATGTGGGATTTCTTTATGCATGACAAGGATTTCGCTATTAGCAAGGAAAAGCAAAATAATGACAATCAAGTATTTGTTGCTGGATTGAAATTAATTGGTGATGGCAGTGTATCTGGTAAAACTGCGTGGATGGATAAGCCTTATTTAAATAGCAATAGTTGTGGTATAAGTGTATGTTCTGATGAACAATTAGAAACTGCAATTGATTTTTGTAAGCAAAATAAATGTCAATTATCTGTGCATGCTATGGGAACAAATGCCATAAAACGCGTAGTGGACAGAGTTTATGCAGAAAAAGATTGGCTCAATCAAGATCGACCATATGTAAGAGTTGAACATATTACTTTGCCTAGTCAAGATAGCATTAATAAAGCCGTAGAAAAAAATATTGGTTTTGTAACTCAACCTATTTTCCTTTATGCAGAGATAGAAAGTTATCTACAAAATTTGGGCGAAGATATCATGAAAGAATGTTATCCAATAAAATCTTTATTAGAGCAAAAAGTAAATCTATGTTTTTCTACTGATGCACCAGCGACATCATGGGCAGTGCCTTCTGATCCTTTTGTTTGTATCAAAGGAGCTGTTACAAGAAAAGCATATGATAATACAGATTGTGGTGATGATCAAATCATAGATATGAAAACGGCGATAATCTTATATACAAAAAAATCGGCACAAATTGCAGGTTTTAAAAATCTTGGTCAATTGAAAACAGGATATAAAGCAAATTTCATAACACTTGATAGAGATATTTTTGCTATAAATCCTCAAGATGTTGATAAGGTAAAAGTTAATAAAACTTATATTAATGGCAAATGTGTTTTTGCTAGATAAGCTGAAAATATTAAATAATATTTAATAAATATGAGAAAATAAGAGAGAATTCTATAGTATTATGGAATTCTTTTTTATTTATATTGATGTATTTGTAAAAATCAGATTATTTTTATTTAAAGAGTAGAAAATAAATACAGCTTGCTATATAATATTAAGGAATATAACTTTTATTTTTGTAAAAAGAAATGAAGTATATTAATAATAGAGAGGGATTTATAATATTTTTGTTATAAATTTGAAAGGAAGTTCTTTATGAATTCAAAAAATGAAAATTTAGCCATGTTATGTGATTTTTATGAATTTACAATGGGAAATGGCTATCTAAAAAATAATTTACATAAAAAAAATGTGTATTTTGATGTATTTTTCCGTAATATTCCTGATGATGGTGGTTTTGCTATAGCAGCTGGCTTACAACAAGTAATAGAATATATAAAAGACTTACATTTTGATAAAGGAGATATTGAATATTTTCGTTCTAAAAATATGTTCAGTGAAGATTTCTTAGAATATCTAGCTGATTTTAAATTTACAGGGGATATTTATGCTGTTCCTGAAGGAACTTGTATTTTCCCTCGTGAATCAATTATGACTATCAAAGCTCCTGCTATTGAAGCACAGATTTTAGAAACTTTTATTTTATTGACTTTAAATCATCAATCTCTTATCGCTACAAAAGCAAATCGTATAGTAAGAGCTGCTCAAGGTAGACCTGTGTTAGAATTTGGTTCTCGTCGTGCTCAAGGTGCAGATGGTGCGGTAAAAGGTGCTAGAGCTGCATATATTGGCGGCTGTGCTGGAACAGCTTGCACACTTACTGATGAACTTTATCAAGTGCCAGCTAGTGGTACTATGGCTCATGCTTGGGTACAGATGTTTGATTCTGAATATGAAGCATTTAAGGCTTATTGTGAAATTTATCCTCATAATGCAGTGTTATTAGTAGATACTTATAATACTTTAAAAAGTGGTGTACCAAATGCTATTCGCGTATTCAAAGAAATGCTTGTGCCACAAGATATTACTAATTTTGCAATTCGTTTAGACTCTGGGGACATTTCTTATTTATCTAAACAAGCTAGAAAAATGCTTGATGAAGCAGGTCTTACAAATTGTAAAATCGTAGCATCTAATGCTTTAGACGAACATTTAATCCGTGATTTATTAATGCAAGGTGCTAAAGTAGATGTATTTGGTGTAGGTGAAAGAATGATTACTTCAAAATCTGCACCTGTGTTTGGCGGTGTATATAAATTAGTAGCTATTGAAAATGAAAATGGTGAAATTACACCAAAAATTAAACTCAGCGAAAATATTTCTAAAATAACAAATCCACATTTCAAAAAAGTATATCGTTTGTATGATAAAGAAACAGGTAAAGCTATCGCTGATGAACTTTGCTTATATGATGAAACAATTGATACAACAAAAGAACATACTATTTTTGATCCAAATGCTACATGGAAACAAAAAACTCTCACTAATTTCACTGCTAGAGAATTGCAAGTTCCTATCTTCAAAAATGGTGAATGTGTATATGAAAGCCCATCTATAGAAGAAATAAAAGCATATTGTCAAAAAGAAGTGGAAACTTTATGGGATGAAGTAAAACGCTTTGAAAATCCACATCGTTATTATGTAGATTTATCTCAAAAATTATGGGATATTAAAAAAGAATTATGCGTTAAAAATGCAATGAAAAGCAAATAATATAAATAAGATATGTTCATTTCTTTGATGGCAAAGAAACGAACCAAAGAAAACCACCGCAGATAAATTTTTAGTTTTGAAAATAACTATTGCTTCATACAACGCTTAGAAACTCGCTACGCTCAAACATTCAGACTAAAACCGTATTCAGCAATAATTATTTTCAATAACCTACGGTTACCACTAAAATTTATAGTGTGAAAGTAGTTTGGTGTTGTATTTTTGTAGTGTGTAAATTAAAGGCTAGAGTATAGTTTACTCTAGCCTTTTTGTTATTTTATGGGGTTGGATATGAAATAATGGGGTTTTGTTCTGATGATGAAAGATGGAGTGGGGTTGTAATGTAGGTATAGTTGGTGGTTGTAGTAGTTAAATTCTAGGGTATCAATGAAAATGCCTTGGTTATAAACTAATTTTAAATTTAGTTTGTTATTTTGCCAACCATAGTTGGCGTAAGGGTTTTCATAGAAAATAGTTGTACAGGAATCAAAGTTATCATTTTCGGAATTAGTATTATTATTTTTCCAAGTGTTTAGTTTAGCTAATAAATTATATTTTCTAGTGTTTAAGGTAATATTAATTCTGATGCAATCAGGGGAAATTTGGGAGAAAGAAATAGAATTTAAATTTAGAGGATTGTGAGAAAACTTAAATTCTTGTTGAAAGATTTCGGGAATAATGGAATTGTCATTAGGTAAATATGGTAAATGAAGCTTAGAAAGATAGTTATTTAAAGATGATAAATCTTGAGTAGAGGATTTATTATCTTTTTTTATTTGAGCTAAGAATTTCCATGTAGCAGATAAAATAGCTTGTTTTTGTTCGTTTTCAGCATTGCTAGTTATAGCTATGACCATATTTTCTTTGGGCAAGATAATGCAATATTGACCGAAAAGACCAGCACAGCGAAAGGCTTTTTCAGGTTGGCATTTCCAAAAATAATAGCCGTAGCCTAATTTGCTATCTGGAAAAACTTTATCATCTGTATTTATATATACTGTGAGTAACTTTTCAATATATTCTGGGGCTAGTAATTGCTTATTATTCCATGAGCCTTTATTGAGTACAAATTGACCAAATTTAGCTAAATCTTCTGTGGTTAAACTTAAACCCCATGAGCCTTTATCGTAGTTTTGAGTATTTTTTTCCCAACTTATATTAGTTATATTTAAATGAGAGAAAAGTTTTTCTTGTAGATAAGTCAAAAGATTCTTGCCAGTTAATTCTTGAATGATGGCACTACATAAAAATGGGCAACGATTATTATAAAAGAAGGAAGTGCCAGGTTTTGTCTGTAGTTTTAAAGAAAATGCTTCACTAATCCAATCATCTTTTAAATAAAAATCTTGAATTTCTTTGTCGATAAAACCATAAGTCATGGATAATAAATGATGTATGGTGATGCTTTTAATATCTTCTGTAGGTTCAAAATTTAATTTGTGTTTTAAAAGTGAATAAATTGTGGTGTCTAATGTAAATAATTTATCTTGGAGAGCAAACATCATAGCAACGGCGGTAAAGGATTTGCTCACAGAAAATAAAATTTGTTTTTCATCTTCATTATAAGGGGCAATATGAACTTTGGAGAGTAATTTATTATCTTTATAGATTACAAGTGAATGTAAGTTTAGATTAGTTAAGGTATCAACATATTGAAAAAAATAAGAAGGTGAGATACCTTCTTGTAAAAAATTATTGTTTATCATATATATTCCTCGATTAATAAAATAAATTTTTGCGTAAACGAACAGCAACATAGCTGGCAATTAAAGTTTTGATGATATCACCAGGAATGAAAGGTAAAGCACCAATGGTTATGCCTTCTAAAATGGAAAGTTTCATAATGAAGCAAAGCATAGCTACACCGAAAATATAAGTGATAGGAATGACAGCAAGTCCTGCTAGAAAGAAGTTTTTGAAAGAGTTTTTATTTCCTTTTAGATAACTAGCGATAGGATAACTGACGATAAAGCCCCAAAGATAACCACCAGTTGGGGAAAATAAACAGTTGAAACCGCCTGCACCACCAGAAAATACAGGAAGACCGATAGCACCGATTAGCGTATAGACAATCATGATGATTAGTGTTTCTTTTGGTGTGGATAAAAATGCTGATAATAACATAGCTAAAGTAAGACAAGTAAACGGAACAGCAGTGATAGGGAAAGATATGTAAGCTGATATGCAGATGATAGCTACGCAAACAGCCATTTTTGATAGGGTTTTTGTTGTTAATGATGATGATGACATAAAATTATCTCCTCATAAATAAATTTAAAATCTCTTTGTTATGATTATAAAAAAATAAAATGAAGTAGTCAACTTATGATAAAATAAAGGTTTACCTTTTGTGATAAAAAAATCAGCATCTTTAAAGGTTTAATATAAATAGTATCTTTAAAGGTGCTGATTGATTGTTTTATTTTTTAGATTTATAAATTATATATGAGATGTATATAATTCATTTAGTAATTTATGAACTTTTTTATAAATAATAGAAGCATTTGATGAAAGTTTATCTGAATTATAATCTTGATAAACAATATTATTTGGTTGATTATTTATAAATTGTAACATTTCTTGACCAATATATTGCAAAATAGGATAGTTATCTTGTTTTGATAAATTTTGATAAATCACTAATAAATCTTTAGATACATGACCATTTGTATCAATTAAATTATCATAAATTGTAGGATTAATTAATTTTGATATAGTAGTATTAAAATTAGCGTATATAAGCTCATTCATTGGAAAATTAGGATAGTCTTTCAAAAATTTTTCATAAGCTATTGCACGCTCGTTTAATTCTTGAACATCAATAGTTAAAATTTCAGAAATGATAGTAGATTGTATGGTTTCTTTTGCACATAGATTTAAATATTGGGTTGTAGCTTCATCTGTGTATAAAGAGTATTTTTCTAGATATTCTGGATAATCTATAGCGAAGAAATATGTTCCTTCTAAGTTTCTAAGACATAATCCTGAACGTAGCCATTTAGAAAGTTTATTTTTTATTTCGCCATTTGGTAAATTTTTGATGAATTTTTCTTTATCAGAACCACAAATTACAGCAGGATTTTCTATATCTTTGGGAATAGCAACTAATATAGTTGAACGAATTTCTTTGTAATTTTTGCCATATATATAATCTGCTGATGGCGTTAACATTTTTTCAGAAGATAAAATTAAATTTTGCACCATTTGACCTGCTAATTCTGGAGAAGCTTGGGCTATATTTTGCTTTACAAATGAATGAAGTGTTTCATAATCTTGATCCATCATACAAATAAATTCTTGTTTTATCATCATAGAATCTTTATTGTTTTTAGATGTAGCTTCAGAGATAGATATATCTACAGTTAATCCAAATAATAAGATGAAGATAATAAAAATTTTTGATAAATAGATAGATTTTTTATGCATAGTAAACACCTCTTTTATTAGTATTTGTATATCTATATTATATCTTATTATATGTATTTTTTTATTTGATTATAAAAAAGTTTTTAATTACAATAGATTGTATAAAATCAACAATAGTATAGTAGGTGATTTCATGGAAATTATTGATAATATAAATAAAACTATGAAAGATGATTTGATAAAAGAAATAAAAAAGAATAGTAAAATATCTATAGCTTCAGCTTGTTTTTCTATATATGCTTATCAAGAATTAAAAAAGCAATTAGATAATATAGAACAATTAAGATTTATATTTACTTCACCAACTTTTATAAAGGAAAAAGTGGAAAAAGAAAAAAGAGAGTTTTATATACCTAGATTATCCAGAGAAAAAAGTTTATATGGAACAGAATTTGAAGTTAAGTTAAGAAATGAATTGACGCAAAAATCTATTGCAAAAGAATGTGCTGAATGGATAAAAGAGAAAGTCATATTTAAATCAAATACAACGAATGAGAATATGGCTGGTTTTATGAATATTGAAACTAAGGATAAAAAGATTACATATATGCCCATACAAGGTTTTACAACTGTAGATATTGGTTGTGAACGCGGTAATAATTTTTATAATATGATCAATAAAATAGATGCACCATATAGTGAAGCTTATTTGACTTTATTTGAGAATATTTGGCAAGACAAAGATAAATTACAAGATGTTACAGATATTGTAATTGATAGTATTTCTAATGCTTATAAAGAAAATCCTCCAGAATTAATTTATTTTATAACTTTATATAATGTATTTAGTGAATTTTTAGAGGATATATCTGAAGATATTTTGCCTAATGAAGCCACTGGTTTTAAAGATAGTAAGATATGGAATTTATTGTATGATTTCCAACAAGATGCGGTATTAGCAATTATTAATAAATTGGAAAAATATAATGGCTGTATATTAGCAGATAGTGTAGGTTTAGGGAAAACTTTTACGGCATTAGCAGTTATAAAATATTATGAGAATAGAAATAAAAGTGTATTAGTACTTTGCCCTAAAAAATTAGCAGAAAATTGGAATACGTATAAAGATAATTATATAAACAATCCTATTGCTGTAGATAGATTAAATTATGATGTGTTATTCCATACAGATTTATCAAGAAAACAAGGTTTTTCTAATGGTTTAGATTTAGATAGAATTAATTGGGGTAATTATGATTTGATAGTTATTGATGAAAGTCATAATTTTAGAAATGGTATGGGGACTCATGCTAATAATAATGAAAACCGCTATGCAAAATTGATGGATAAAGTAATTCGTGCAGGGGTAAAAACTAAAGTATTGATGTTGTCAGCAACACCTGTTAATAATCGTTTCATTGATTTAAAAAATCAATTAGCATTGGCATATGAAGGAAAAAGTGATTTATTAAATAAAAAATTAAAGACAACAAAAGGAATTGATGAGATTTTCAAAAAAGCACAAAAAGCTTTTAATGAATGGGTAAATTTAGAGCCAGAAAATAGAACTACACAAGTTTTATTGCGTATGTTAGATTTTGATTTCTTTGAAGTTCTAGATAGTGTTACTATAGCTCGTTCAAGAAAACATATTGAAAGATATTATAGTGCAGAAAAAATAGGCAAATTTCCTGAAAGATTAAAACCTATTTCAAAAAGACCTATGCTCACTGATTTGAAGGAAGCTATTAATTATAATGAAATATATGAACAATTAATATCATTGAATTTGAGTATATATACTCCATCTGATTTTATATTAGATAGTAAAAAAGTAAATTATATAGATTTGACACAGAAAAAAGGACTTACACAGCAAGGTCGTGAACAAGGTATTCGTCGTTTGATGAGTATAAATTTACTCAAAAGATTAGAAAGCTCAGTATACTCATTTGAAGTAACCTTGAATAGAATAAAAGATTTAATAAATGATACTATTAATAAAATAGATGAGTTCGAACAATCTGGATTAGGTGATATTGATGCTATGAATATGAATATGGATATGGATAGTGATTTTGATGCTGATGACCAAAATACAGATTTATTCACTGTAGGTAGAAAAGTAAAAATTAGCCTAGCTGATATGGATTATATAAGTTGGCGACATTATCTAAAAAAAGATGCTGAAACGTTGGATTTACTATCTTTAATGGTAGGAGATATTACAGCAGAGCACGATATGAAATTGCAGTCATTATTAAAGTTGATATCAGAGAAGATAGAAAATCCTATAAATGAAAATAATAAAAAAATAATGATATTCTCGGCATTTGCAGATACTGCAATGTATTTGTATGAAGAAATAAGTCAGTATGTGAAAACAAAATATAATTTAGATGTAGCAGTAGTAACAGGTTCAATAGAGGGAAGAACTACAATAAAGAATTTTAAAGCTAGTTTAAATAATGTATTGACTTGTTTTTCGCCTATATCTAAGGGAAAAGATATATTAATGCCTCAAAATAGCGATAATATTGATATATTGATTGCTACAGATTGTATTTCTGAAGGGCAAAATCTACAAGATTGTGATTATCTAATAAATTATGATATTCATTGGAACCCTGTGAGAATTATTCAACGTTTTGGACGTATTGACCGCATTGGTAGTAGAAATAAGGTTATTCAATTAGTTAATTTCTGGCCAGATTTATCTTTAGATGAATATATAAATTTAAAAGGTAGAGTAGAAACGAAAATGAGAATTTCGGTAATGACTTCTACTGGTGATGACGATTTAATTAATCCAGAAGAAAAAGGTGATTTGGAATATAGAAAAGCACAATTAAAGAAATTACAAGAAGAAGTAATAGATATTGAAGATATGTCAAATGGTATATCTATTATGGATTTGGGATTGAATGAATTTCGTTTAGATTTGTTAGAATATATAAAAACTCATGAGGATTTGGATAAAAAACCGTTTGGTATGCATGCTGTAGTGAATAAAAGTGATGATTTGCCAAATGGAGTAATTTTTGTATTAAAAAATCGCAACAATAATATAAATGAAGATAGTCTAAATCGTATTCATCCATTTTATATGGTTTATGTAAGTGAAGAAGGAGAGGTCGTTTGTGATTATCTAAATCCTAAAAAATTATTAGATACAATGAGACTTCTTTGTCGAGGAAAAGACAAACCAATTACTCATTTATGTAAGATTTTCAATGAGCAAACAAATGATGGTAAAAATATGCAAGAGGTATCTCAATTATTAGATGAAGCGATTAATTCTATTATTGATGTGAAAGAAGAAAGTGATATAGATAGTTTGTTTACAACTGGTGGAACGAGTGCTTTATTATCAACTATAAATGGTATAGATGATTTTGAATTAATTTGCTTTTTGGTGATAAAATGAGGTAGGTGTTAGTATATGCTTTTTCCAGAAAAAACAGAGTTTAAAAAGAGAATACCAAAGCAAAAGTTTTATACAAATATGGAGATAACATCTAATTTAAAAAAGGCTTTTGTGGAGCAGATAAAGATAATTTATTGGCAAAATAAATTGACATCTACAACATTGAATATAGATAAAGGTAAATCTGTATTAGAAATTGAAGTCATAGAAATAAAATTAAATAGTAAAAATTTAGATGAGATGGTTTTGTCTAAAATAGATAAATGTATACCATACCATATATTGTTTTTATTAGAGTATGAAGGAATGTATCAGGCTTTTATCAGCTATAAGGAGATAGAAAATGAGAAGATAAAAGTAAATAAATACTATCATACGCAATGGCTAGAAAAAGAAAATCTTCCATGTAAAATAGAAGGTTTGAATATGGATAGTGTATATGAAAATTTTGTACGTCAAATTGCAGGGGCAGAATTAAATGTAGGTTCAGAGGAGAAGAATAATTTAAAAGAGGATATTGAACAAGCAGAAGAAAAGAAACAGTTAGAAAAACAGATAAGTGCATTGCAAGCAAAAATAAGAAAGACAAAACAATTTAATCGAAAAGTGGAATTGAATAATGAGTTAAAGAAATTAAAGAAAATGCTTGAAAAGTTTTAGTTAAAAAGATTTTATGCATATTTAAGGGAGTCAAAGAAAATTGGCTCTCTTATTTTATATAAGATAAAGTAATTGTTTATAAAGATATGTATATCTTTAATTTAGAGTGATAAAATATTCATATGAATAATTTTTTTGTATGTTTTTTAGAAGGTGATTTTTTATGATAGGGAAGAATTTTGATTTTTATACAATATGTGAGGAAATATAATAAAGAGAATAAAAAAACTGTTTCTTCTTTTAGAAACAGTTTTTTATAAATAGATAATAGAAGAGAAAAAGCTGACCTACCACAATCAGAATAAATCTCAATTTTTATTATAACATATAAGATTATATATTTATTATAAAGTATTGTGAGGTAGAAGTATGAAATCATTAGAATTAAAACCTAATAAGGAAATTTTATTGGAAACTTTAGAAAAAAATATTATAGGTAGAAATACAGAAATAATAAATTTTATTAGATTATTAGATTCTATAAAGTCTAATTTTTCAATAGCAATAGATAATGATTGGGGAACTGGTAAAACTTTTTTTGTAAAACAAGTAAAAATGATATTAGATGCATATAATGAGCATAGTTATGATTATGAATTAAGTAATTTAGAAAGAATAAAAAACGTTATAGATATTAAAAATATTGATTTACATTTAGCTGTTTATTATAATGCATGGGAAAATGATAATCAAAAAAGTCCATTATTATCGTTAATTTATGAAATAATAAAAGTTGCTAAGATAGATACTAATAAAACTGATATATCTATAAATAAGGAAAAAATAATAAAAGATGGTTTATCTGCAATAGTAAAACATTTTTCAGGAATTGATATAAAGGAATTATTAAAATGTGTAGAAACTGAAGCAAAGGATATTTTTAAAGAAATAAAAGGTCAAAAATCTACAAAAGATCAAGTAGATAATATATTAAATAATTTATTATTAGAACATGGCGAACGTTTGGTAATATTTATAGACGAACTTGATAGATGTAGACCAACTTTTGCGGTAGAATTATTGGAACAGATAAAACATTATTTTGATAATGATAAAATAACATTTGTTTTTTCTACAAATATAAAACAGTTACAATATACTATAAAAAAATATTATGGAGAAGCTTTTGAAGCTAAAAGATATTTAGATAAGTTTTTTGATTTAACAGTATCACTTAATGAAGTAAATGTAATAGAATATTTTAGTTTTGTAAATAAGAGTCCAGGTCGTGATGTGTATGATGATGTTTGTAAGGAAATTGTGAAGGAATATAATCTTACTTTAAGAGATGTTATAAAGTTTGTTCAAATAAATAAAATTTGTATAGAGAATTTAAGAAAAACTAAAAATGAATATCTTTATTTTGATGAAAAAAATAATAGATATATATTGACTTATGTTTTACCAATAATGATAGGATTAAAAATAAAAAGATATGATCAATATGAAGATTTTATTACTGGTAAAGATAGTACACCATTAATTACTATATTATCTAAATCAGAATGGATATCATATGTTATGGATAAATTATTTTCTGAAAAAGAAAAAAGTAGTAAAGATGTTAATATAATAAAAGAAAAATTAGAATCAATGTATAAAGCTATTTTTATAGAAGAATATATAGATAAGCACTCGATAGAAATTGGAAAATTAAAATTTACTAAAGAAACAAGGAAAATACTTTTTGAGGCAGAAGGTTTATTATCTAGATTTGCAAGATATAATTAAAAATAGATACTATATTGACAAATAAGGAATGTAATAGATTTTTGTATAAAAAAATGGTATAATTACTGTTAATTATGTCAAATGTGAGAAAAACTCTCTATCTTCAACTGAATAAGGTTGAGGTAGAGAGTTTATTTTATGTAATAAATGGGGGTATGAATAGATGGAGAAGATGAGAATGGAGTCTATGGATATAGTAGCTCACAAAATATAGAAAAAATAGGAAATTTATTTCCTAATTGTATCACAGAAGTTATAGATGATGATGGAAATTTAAAGAAATTTGTTGATTTTGATAAACTAAAACAAAATTTTTATAAAGATATAAAAGATATAAAGGATAATAAAACAGAACATTATGAGTTTACTTGGGTAGGAAAAAATGCTTCAAGAGTAGAAGCAAATACGATTACAAATAAGACTCTACGTCCATGTATAGAGGAAAGTAAAGACTGGGATAATACAGAAAATCTTTATATTGAAGGGGACAATCTTGAAGTACTCAAATTGTTGCAAAATAGTTATTTTAATAAGGTAAAAATGATATATATTGATCCTCCATATAATACTGGAAAAGATTTTATTTATAGAGATAAATTTTCACAGAATATAGATGAATATGAAGAAGCCAAAGGTTCTTTTGATGAAGAGGGAAATCGCTTATTTAAAAATATAGAGACTAATGGTAGATTTCATTCTAATTGGTGTTCTATGATTTATCCTAGATTAATATTAGCTAGAAATTTATTAACTGATGATGGTATTATTTGTGTTCAAATTGATGATAATGAATATGATAATATGAAAAAAATATTATCTGAGGTTTTTGGAGAAAGTAATTATTTAACAACGATAATTGTTAAAATGTCTGAAGCAACAGGTGTAAAAATGGCACATTCAGATATTATGATACCTAAATTAAAGGAATATATTATAATTTTTAAACGAAAAGATAATATAAAGATAAATAGTGTTTATATACCAAAAGAACAGTGGGATGATGAATATAAAACTTTTTTAATAGGAATATCTAAAGATGAAGTAAATTTATTAAAAAAAATACGAGAATGTGAAAAAAGAACAGATAAAGATGTAGAAACAGTCGATAAAATATTAGCGAAAATAGATTATAAATCTTTAACTGATATTTATAAAATATATAATATAACAAAAAAAGAAGATAAATTAAAATTTAATTATGAAAATGCTTGGAGAATTGTACAAATAGCATCTATAAGTGGAGGAGCAAAAATTTTAGCAGATAATAAGAGAAAAAAAATACAAAATAGATTTTTTTCAATAGTTACACCTAAAAAAAAGATGTATTTTATTAAAGGTGATTATGATTTTAATATAGACAAACCTAGAATAAAAATGTTATTTGCTGATGATTATTTGATGGTAAATCCTTGTGATTTTTGGCAAGATATAAAAACTACAGGTTTAGATAATGAAGGTTTTGTAAGTTTTAGAAATGGGAAAAAACCTTTAAAATTAGTGAATAGATTAATAAAAATGTTTATTAATCCTAATGGTAATGATATTGTTATGGATTTTTTTGCAGGGTCATCAACTACAGCTCATGCTGTTTTAGATATGAATTTTGAAGATAATGGAAATAGAAAATTTATTTTAGTGCAAATTCCTGTTGATTTAGATAATCAATTGGATATAGTTGATAAGGACACTAAAAAAGATATATTGAAACAAATAGAGTTTTTAGATAGTAAAGGATTGAAACATTTTATAACAGAAATTGGAAAAGAACGTATTCGTCTTGCTGGTGAGAAAATAAAAGGAGAAGCAGGGCTTAATGGGCAGGATTTGGATATTGGTTTTAGAGTATTGAAATTAGATAGTAGTAATATGAAGGATATCTATTATAGTGCTGATGAATATGATCAAGGAATGCTTGAAAATATGCAATCAAATATAAAAGAAGATAGAACGGATTTAGATTTATTATTTGGCTGTTTAGTAGATTGGGGATTGGAATTAGACAAACCATATACTACAAAAGTAATCAATGGTCATAAGGTGCATATTTATAATGGTGAAGCTTTAGTAGCTTGCTTTGAAAAAGATTTGGATATGAAAACTATAAAAGAGATTGCAAAATTAGAACCGTTAAGAGTGGTATTTTGTGATAATAGTTTTGTTAATTCATCTACAAAAATAAATGCAGTTGAATACTTTGATAAAATCATCTCTGATATTGGAATTAAAATAGATTTAAAAGTTATCTAATGAGGTGAGCAGATGAGATTACAGTTTAAACATCAGAAATTTCAACAAGATGCTACAAATGCTGTTTGTGATATTTTTGCAGGACAGCCTTATAGTGCATTTAGATATAAAATAGATAGTGGAAAAGGTCTTGATTTTAATGAATCGGGATGGAAAAACAGAGAAATTGAACTAAATGATAATACTATTTTAGAGCGTATAAATAAAATCCAGCGTGAAAATCAAATTGCTGTATCTAAAAAATTAGAAGGTAAATATAATCTCACCATTGAAATGGAAACTGGTGTAGGTAAGACTTATACTTATATAAAAACTATATTTGAACTTAATAAAAGATATGGTTGGAGTAAATTTATAATAGTGGTACCGTCTGTTGCTATTCGTGAAGGTGTATATAAATCACTACAGATAACACAAGATCATTTTGCAGTGGAATACAATAAAAAAATTGATTTTTTTATCTATGATTCAAAAAAAATAACACGTTTGGAAAATTTTGCAACTAGTAGTTCAATAAATGTAATGATAATAAATGTTCAAGCTTTTAATGCTAAAGGAAAAGATGCACGTCGTATTTATAGGGAATTAGATGAATTTCGTTCACGTGTACCAATTGAAGTAATAAAAAAACTTAATCCTATTTTAATCATAGATGAACCACAATCTGTTGAAGGAACAGAAGGAAAAAAAGCATTAAAAGATTTTAATCCCTTGTTTATTTTACGTTATTCTGCTACACATAAAAAAGATAGTATCTATAATATGGTTTATCGCCTTGATGCAGTGGAAGCTTATAATAAAAAATTGGTAAAAAGAATAGCAGTGAAGGGAATTACGCAAAAGGGGATAACTGCTACAGAAGGTTTTGTTTATCTTGAGAAAATAAATTTATCAGAAAAAGCTCCAACTGCTATGTTGCAATTTGATGTAAAAGGTGCAACAACTATTCGCAAAAAAACCATGAAGGTAAATGAAGGTTTTAATCTTTATGATAATTCAGGTGAGCTAGACGAATATAAAAATAATTATGTAGTCAGCAGTATCAATGGTAAAGAAGATTATATCGAATTTTTAAACGGCAAACGAGTATATATTGGACAAGTATGTGGTGAAGTCAATGAAGAACAGTTGCGACGTATTCAGATACGAGAAACGATTTTATCACATCTAGATATGGAGAAAAAATTATATAACAAAGGTATAAAAGTATTATCTTTATTTTTTATTGATGAAGTAAGCCATTATAAGCAATATGATGAAGATGGACAGGTTCAAAATGGTATTTTCGCCAAAATGTTTGAAGAAGAATATGAAAAAGTTTTAAATGAATTCCAATTGGATTTAGATAGTGATAGTTATAGAGAATACTTAGAAAATATAAGTGCCAATAAAACTCATGCAGGGTATTTTTCAATTGATAAAAAAGGTCGTATGCAAAATGGTAAGATAAGTAAGAAAGAAAATACTTCTGAAGATGTTGATGCATATGATTTGATTATGAAAGATAAAGAGAGATTATTATCTTTTGATGAACCTGTTAGATTTATTTTTTCACATTCAGCACTTCGTGAAGGTTGGGACAATCCAAATGTATTTCAAATTTGTACATTGAAACAAAGTAATAGTGAAATCCGCAAGCGTCAAGAAGTAGGTCGTGGTCTTCGTCTATGTGTAAATCAAAAAGGTGAACGTATGGATGAAACTGTATGGGGAGAAGATGTACAAGATATTAATACATTGACTATTATAGCTAGTGAAAGTTATGATAGCTTTGCTAAAGCGTTGCAACATGAATTAGCAGAAGTTCTAGAAAATAGACCAAAAGTAGTAAGCAGAGAATTATTTGAAGGTAAAATTATCAAAAATAATAAAGGTAATCAAATAATCATAGATAAAGATATGGTAGATACTATTTATTATGATTTGGTAAGTAATAAATATATAGATAGAAAAGGAAATTTAACGGATAAATATTACGAAGATAGAAAAGAAGATAATATTGAATTTTCCCCAGAAATAAAAGAGTATACTTCATCTATTTTGGATATTATAGATAGTATATATAATGAAAAATCTATTGATATTGCTAATGCTTATGATACTAATGTTGAGTTAAAGTTGAATGTAGAAAAATATAATATGAAAGAGTTCCAAAATCTTTGGTCAAGAATAAATAAAAAAGCTATTTATGAAGTAGAATTTGATAGCAAAGATTTTATAAATAAGGCAATAGATGCATTAAATCGAAAACTGCGTGTAACAGAGATTTATTTTAAAATTGAAAAAGGACAATTAGATAAGATAAAATCCAAAGATGATTTATTATCAGGTACGGCTTTTGTCAAAGAAACACGCAATGAATATGATAGTAAAAATATTTCTGTGGCCAATAGTAGTGTAAAATATGATTTAGTAGGCAAATTGGTAGAAGGTACTGGGCTTATACGCAAAGATATTGTAGCTATATTAGTAGGGCTTGAAAAAAATGTATTTAATCAATTTAAAAATAATCCAGAAGAATTTATTATCAAAGCTACTAATTTAATCAATGAAGAAAAAGCAACGACTATAATTGGTCATGTAGAGTATAGTCTATTAGATAAAACATATGATATAGATGTATTTACAGAAAATACGTTAAAAGGAAAACTAGATGTGAATGCAATGAAAACGCGTAAGCATTTATATGACAATTTAGTATATGATTCTAAAGTTGAAAGAAATTTTGCTACAGAATTAGAAGCATCAGATAAGGTAGCTGTATATGTGAAATTGCCAAATAAATTTTTTATTCCTACACCTGTGGGAAGATATAATCCAGACTGGGCGATTGCTTTTTATGAAGGTAGTGTAAAACATATTTATTTTGTGGCGGAAACAAAAGGTACAATGTCTTCAATAGAATTGCGAACAATAGAAAACTCAAAGATTGATTGTGCTAAGAAATATTTTGAAAAACTAAAAAGTGATGATGTAATCTATGATGTAGTGAATAGTTATGATGAATTATTAGATATCATAAGTAAATAATAAAAATAGCCTTTATACTGAGAACTGGCAAATATCTCAAGTATAAAGGCTATCTTCAATTTATAAAGTATTTAATTTTAAAGGAGTTGCAGGAGGAAGGATTAAATTATATTAATCTATATCAATTTGAGTAGTTGTTGATTGTGGTTGAAGTTTTGGCAATGTCATTTTTAAAACACCGTCAGTATATTCAGCTTTAGCGTTAGCTTTATCTATCTGACCTACATAGAAAGGATTTCTATTATAATAAAGATTGACAAAATATGATATAATTTAGATAAGAAATATATTTAATTAAGTATTTATTTTTAAGGATTTTAAATGATAGAATTAGTAGGATATCATGGAACAATAAAAACTAATGCAGAGAAGATACTTTCTAGTGGTATTTTTAAAGAAAGTAATGAAAAAGATGATTGGTTAGGTCATGGAATATATTTTTTCGCTGACGTAGAAAATGCAATTAAATGGGCGAATGAAAGAGCTAATAGATATAATGAAGAAGCAGTTGTATTATCTGCTAATATAAAATGTGACATGAATAGGTATTTAAATTTAGATTATCAGTTTAATCGTAGAAAAGTTTCATTATTTTTTAAAGATATAATAAATAAATCTGATAAAGATATTAGTTTTTATAAACGTGATGAAGAGAAAAGATGTATAGCTTGTGATTTATATAAAGATTTTTTTGGAATATACGTAATAGAATTTACTTTTTCAAGAAAGGTAAAAAAAGGTCATTCAGAAGATAAAGATATATTAGGATTTAGTAGTGTACCAGAAAAACAAATTTGTGTATCTAATCATCAGTGTATAAGTAATATCAAGATTGTTAGAGGTGATAAATATGTTGAAGGAATATGAATATAAAAAAGCACTTAAACTTTTAGATGAACTTTTGGATAAGTATAATATTCCAAATAAAAAATCTGAAGATGGTATTGCTAGAATTGATGGTTTAGTAGTAGATGAGTATTTTGATAAAATAGATTTATTTGATGATATTATAGATGATAAATACGATATGCCAACTCAAGATATAGAAAATATAGCAGAAACAAGTTATGAAGATGATGTAGAACTTAATGAATTTGTTTTAGCTGCATAAAAGGGAAAAAGAAATGATAGTTAATCAAAATGAAGTGAAATCAACAGCATTAGAAAATATAAATATGTATTTTGAAAATATAAGTTTTCAAAGTAGTGGTAAAAATATAAAAGATAATACAAATGAAATAGATGTTGGATTTAAAGAAAATCATAAATATGAAGAAAATAAAATATTTATAAAGTTATATTGTAAAGTAGAAAAAAAAGATAGCTTTGAGTTGAATTTATGTTTGGTAGGTATTTTTATAGTAGGAAAAGATTTTCCAGTTAGTAAATTACTACCAAATGCTATAGCAATAATGTTTCCTTATTTAAGAAGTCAGGTAACTATTATGACAACTCAGCCAAATGCGACTCCAGTAGTAATACCACCTATAAATATAAATAGTTTTTTAAAAAGACAAAATGAAAAAATAAATAAAAAATAAATATTATCTTTTATGTTTGAATAGTTATGATGAATTATTAAATATCATAAGTAAATAATAAAAATAGCCTTTATACTAAGAGTAGATAAGTTCTCAAGTATAAAGGCTATCTTCAATTTATAAAGTATTTAATTTTAAAGGAGTTGCAGGAGGAAGGATTAAATTATATTAATCTATATCAATTTGAGTAGTTGTTGATTGTGGTTGAAGTTTTGGCAATGTCATTTTTAAAACACCGTCAGTATATTCAGCTTTAGCATTAGCTTTATCTATCTGACCTACATAGAATGAACGTTGCATTGTGCCATAATAGCGTTCTTGATGAATGTAGTTACTTTCTTCATTCTGATTTTGTTCATTTTGCATTGTAGCTTTGATAGTTAAATAACCATTTTGATAATCAAGAGCGATATTTTCTTTTTTTACTCCTGGTAATTCAGCAGTGAGTTCATAAGCATTATCTGTATCTTTTACATCAACTTTGAATGCATTGAACATGGAATTTACTGGAGCAAATGCGTTTTGGAAAAATGGTTCGTTAAAAACATCAAAAATAGATTTGAAAGAATTATCATTAGTTGCGAGATTATTTGTAAATGTAGGAATTAAACCAAACATGATAAATGCCTCCTAAAAGTTTAAAAGTCAAATTTTATTTAAAAGAAATTAGTCAATATTGATTTGAGTTGTAGCTTCTTCTTTAGTAATTTTTGGTAAAACTACAGTTAAGATACCATCTTGATAAGAAGCTTTGATATTTTTTTCATCAATATCGTCAATGTAGAAAGAACGTTGCATTTCACCTACATAACGTTCACGGCGAATATATTTTTCTTGAGGTTTTTCGTTTTTATCATCAGCATTTTCAGCAGGTTTTTCTTCTGTGGATTTTGTAGTAGTTGTTTTAATTGTTAAATAACCTTTGTTGTAGTCAAGAGAAATGTTTTCTTTGGCGATGCCTGGTAATTCAGCAGTGAGTTCGTAAGCATTATCTGTATCTTTTACATCGACTTTAAAGGATTTTACATAAGAATTCATTTTTGCAAATGGTTCATGAAAGAAAGGTTCATTGAAAACGTCGAATAATTTATTGAAATCATCATTACTTTTAGCAATATTTTTTGCAAATGGAACTAAACCGAACATAAATAACAACCTCCATGTATAGAGCAATAAATAAAGTCAAAAAGTCAAAATTTGTTTTGAATTAAACGGACTATCAAGTCCGTATTTAACTTTTATTTATTGTTATTAGTAAAATTATAAGATTAAAATTTAGATTTTGTAAGTATCTTAAGGGATACTTCTTATTTTTTGTATCTCTTAACGTCCTTACAATTATTATTATACTCGAATTAGTCAAAATGTCAATGATTATTTTTGATTTTTTGACTAATTTTTTATACTTATTTTATAAGCCTTTATAGAGTTTTTGTTATTTTTAAAATATATGAGAGGTGCCATTATTTTATAAATTTTGTAGAAATATGATGTTTATTATAGATTATTTTTTATAGGAGTATCATTTTAGTAATGGAAGATTATAACATAGAAAATATCTATAAAAAATATTATAATTTAAATAAATATATTTTAGGAGAGTGGGATTATGGAAAATTTGAAAAAACTTGGTTTTGGTTGTATGCGTTTGCCTATGCTTGATGTGGAAAATAACAAGGTAGATATGGAGCAATTTTGTAAAATGGTTGATACTTTTATGGCAAAAGGTTTTAAGTATTTTGATACTGCGTATATGTACCATAATTATCAAAGTGAGTTATTTGTAAAGGAAGCTTTAGTTAAAAGATATCCACGAGAAAGCTTTTTATTGGCGGATAAATTACCTACAATGCAGTTGAAATCCATAGAAGATAATAAACGTATTTTTGATGAGCAATTAGAAAAATGTGGTGTGGATTATTTTGATTATTATTTATTGCATTGTTTAGATGTTGATAATTATGCAAAGATCAAAGAATTTAAATCTATGGATTTTGTGCGTCAAATGAAAGCGGAAGGCAAGATTAAAAAATTAGGTTTTTCTTTTCATGATACAGCAGAATTTTTGGAAAAGATTTTACTTGAAATTGGTGAAGATATTGAATTTGTACAGTTACAGATAAATTATCTTGATTGGGAAAGCGATAGCGTGCAATCTCGCAAATGTTATGAAGTATGTCAAAAATATCATAAACCTGTGATTGTTATGGAACCTGTAAAAGGCGGTAAATTGGTAAATATTCCGCAGGCTGGTATAGATTTATTGAAAGCTCAAGATGAAAAAATGTCAGTGGCTTCATGGGCAATTCGTTTTGCTAGTAGCTTAGATGATGTATTTATGGTGCTTTCTGGTATGTCAACGTGGGAACAATTAGAAGATAATTTAAGTTATATGGAAGATTTTAAACCACTTACTAAAGAGGAAATTGCAACAACTTTTAGAGTGGCAAAAATCATTAATGATACAATAGCTATTGCTTGTACAGCTTGTAATTATTGTAAAGAAAATTGTCCAATGCAAATTCAAATACCAGAGGTTTTTGAGTTATATAATAATGAAAAACGTTTTGGCATGGCGTCTGGCAGTAAGAAAAAATATCAAGATATGATAAAAACTCATGCGAAAGCTTCTGATTGTATTGAATGTAGAAGCTGTGAAGGTCATTGCCCGCAACATTTGACAATTGTTGATTATCTAAAAACAGTTGCTAAAACTTTTGAAGATTAAGGTTTGAAAGTTTTAAGGAGAGGGTTTTAATGAAAAAGATTTTAGTTTTATTTATGCTGTTAATGACAATTACCGCTAATTGTTTTGCTAGTAGTATTAATCAAGAATTTGAAAATACAAATATCGAGCAAGTGAAACAGGGTATAGTCAAAGCTATAAGTATATTTTCAGCAAAAACTAATTTAGTAGAAAAAGATGATAATACAATTGTGTTATTTAATATTGTGGATACTGTAGATAAAAATAATAAATTCATGTATCGCGATAAAAAAGATATTATTTGTGAATTAGTGCAAAAAGGCAATAATGTAGAAATGACACTTTCTAGTAAATATGAAAGAATTTATGCTGATGGCACTAATGAAGTTGAAGAATATGATAATGTCAAAGAATTAAAGGCAGTATTAAATTCTGTGAAACGTGTATTTTTTGATAGTTACGTTTATGGAATAGCTTCTAGTCGTGAAATTAAAGATAATGGAGTTATTATAAACGTAGCGGAAAATTCTCCAGCAGCAAAAGCTGGCATGAAAACAGGTGATTGTTTAATTAGCATCAATGGTAAAAGTGTAGTCGATAATTTTGAAGATTTTAATATGGGACAATTAGTCGATATATTTTCATCTGAACCTGCAACTTTTGTAATTGTTCAAGATGGTACAGAAAAAACTATTGTAGTAGAGCCAGATAAAATAAATGCTATAGGTGTAAAATAAAAAAATTTTGATTTTGTATATATATTGGTATATAATACTTTTTATAAGACACTGTCTTGTAGTTGACACAAGATAGTGCCTTTTTTGTTGGAATTTGAATTTTGTGTTATAGATATTTGAATATTAATATAAGGAGGAGTTTATTTAATGGAAGAAAATATGCAATATGATGATTTAGGAACACTTGCTCAATTAAACTGGTTCCCTGGGCATATGGCAAAAGCTAAACGCATTATTGTGGAAAATTTAAAATTAGTTGATGTGGTTATTGAGCTTCGTGATGCTCGTATTCCTAACAGTAGTGCAAATCCAATTTTAAAAGATTTAATTGGCAAAAAACCGCATTTAATCGCTTTGAATAAAATTGATTTAGCAGATAATAATATCAATAATAAATGGGAAGAATATTTCACATCTATGGGTAAATCTGTGGTGAAAATCAATTCTTTAGATGGTAAAGGTATTCGTCAATTAGTAACTGTAGCAGATGAATTGGCTAAGGTAAAAACTGCCAAATTCGCTAATAAAGGTGTAAAGCCTCGTAATGCTCGTGTAATGATTGTAGGTATTCCAAATGTAGGGAAATCTTCTTTGATAAATAGATTATCTGGCAGTGCTTCATTGAAAATTGCTGATAAACCTGGTGTTACACGTGCAAAACAGTGGATTAAAATAAAAAATAATCTTGATTTATTGGATACTCCAGGTATTTTATGGCCAAAATTTGAAGATCCTGAAGTGGGATTGAATTTAGCTTTTACTGGAGCTATCAGTGATGAAGTTTATGATATTGAACGTGCTGCTGAAATCTTATTATGGCGTTTAAAAGATGATTATGCTAAAAATATAAAAGAACGCTATAAAATAGATGAAATTCCACAAACTAGTGAAGAATTATTTACTTTGGTAGGCAAAAAACGTGGATTTTTACAAAAAGGCGGTATTGTAGATACTGAAAAAACTGCTATTGCTGTGCTTAAGGATTTTAGAGCAGGAAAATTAGGAAAAATCTCTTTAGAAAGACCTTGAGTCTAAAGAAAAATTTTTAGCTATTTTAGTATTTTAATTTGACATAAAGATATTGATATACTACACTAGTAAAGAGATATTTTATCTTTTATATGATGTAAACATAATATATTCATTAATACATTGGGAGGAATTTTTTTGTATACTAATAACAAATTGAGAAATGTCGCTATCATAGCTCACGTTGACCACGGTAAAACAACTCTTGTTGACGCAATGCTTAAACAAAGCCATATTTTCCGTGCTAACGAACAGGTAGCAGAAAGAGTAATGGACTCTAATGCTATTGAACGTGAACGCGGTATTACCATTTTGTCTAAAAATACAGCTGTAATGTACAAAGATATAAAAATCAACATCGTTGATACACCAGGCCATGCTGATTTCGGTGGCGAAGTTGAACGTGTACTCAACATGGTTGATGGCGTTTTATTATTAGTTGACGCTTCTGAAGGTCCTATGCCTCAGACTAAATATGTTTTACGTAAAGCTTTAGAACAAGGTTTAAAACCTATCGTTGTTATCAACAAAATTGACCGTCCTGACCAGCGTATTGATGACGTTTATGACGAAGTTTTGGAACTTTTCATGGAACTTGGTGCTGATGATGATCAGCTTGATTTCCCTGTTGTATACGCAATTGCTCGTGATGGTATTGCTAAACTTGATCTTGATGATGAAAGCGATAGCTTAGAACCATTAATGGATTTACTTATTAAAGAAATTCCAGCTCCACAGGGTGATGTAGAAGGTCCTCTTCAAATGATGGTAACTACACTTGATTCTGACGAATATGTTGGTCGTGTAGCTATTGGTCGTATCATGCGTGGTAAAATCAAAGAAGGTCAAAATGTAGTAGTTATCAGTGGTGATGGCGAAACTAAAGAACGTATCGGTAAAGTATATGTTTACCAAGGTTTAAAACGTATGGAAGTTAGCGAAGCTGAACTTGGTGAAATCGTAGCAATTACTGGTCTTCCTAGTGCAAGTATTGGTCATACTGTTGCTGATGCTGAAAATCCAGAAGCTTTACCTAGTATCAATATTGATGAACCTACATTGTCCATGACTTTTGGTGTTAATACTAGCCCATTTGCTGGTCGTGAAGGTCAGTTTGTAACATCTCGTCATTTACGCGACCGTTTATATAAAGAAACTGAAACAAATGTAAGCTTACGTGTTGAAGAAACAGATAGCCCAGATACATTTAAAGTTTCTGGTCGTGGCGAATTACATCTTTCTATTCTCATTGAAACAATGCGTCGTGAAGGATACGAACTTCAGATTGGTAAACCAGAAGTTATTTATAAAGAAATCAATGGTCAACTTTGTGAACCAATTGAAAACTTAACTATTGAAGTACCTCAAGAATTCATGGGTACAGTTATGGAATCCCTTGGTACTCGTAAAGCAGAACTTTCCAATATGACTGAATTAAAAGGTTACTTACGTCTTGAATTCACTATTCCTGCACGTGGACTTATCGGTTTCCGTTCTGAATTCTTAACTAATACAAAAGGTAATGGTATTATGAACCATGTATTCCGTGGATATGCTCCATATAAAGGTGATATTCCAGGTCGTAGCCGTGGTTCTTTAGTAGCATTTGAACAAGGTGAAACAACTCCATACGGTATTTATACTCTTCAAGACCGTGGTGTAATGTTCATTTCTCCAAACCAAATGGTTTATGAAGGTATGATTATTGGGGAAAATACTCGTGAACTTGATATGGACGTAAATCCATGTAAGAAGAAAAATGTTTCCAATATGCGTTCTTCTTCTTCTGATGAAGCTATTCGCTTAACTCCACCTCGTCTTTTAAGTCTTGAACAGGCTCTTGAATTCATCAATAAAGATGAAATGGTAGAAGTTACTCCAGAAAGCATTCGTTTAAGAAAAACTATTCTTGATAAATCTCAGCGTGGACGTTTACGTAAAAACGCAAAATAATTTTAAGTATAGTATATAATGTGTTAGAAGCGACATTTGTATGTGTCGCTTCTTAGCATATTTATGAATTTATTTGATTAGTTAAACAATCAAATAAATTTTATGAAAATAATATTTATTACAGTTTTTTGCAGGATTTTTTTATTTTATATAGAATTGTTCTAGTATGGGTTTATTTTAATTTTATATAAAATATATTTATGGGTTATAAAAGAGATATTTGAGGTGAGATTATGGCGGATTTTTTATCAAAAATCACTAAGTTTCTAATTCCAGAAGAAGTTGAAGAAATAGAAGCTAAAGTTGATGAAAAACAAGAAACTAGAAGACAAACAGTAAAAGTAGCTCCTAATGTTACTCGTGTAGCAAATGGACCTTCCATTTACACAAATACAGCTGAAGCTACAAGAGATGAAGCAACATCATCTGCTACTAATAACTATGAAGAAAATAATCGTCGTCCTAGTTTAAAAGTATATAAACAGCCAAATATGAATGTACTTGTATTTGAACCTACTAATTTCAATGATACAAGAATTGCTGCTGATGCTTTAAAAGCTTCTAAAGCTGTACTTATCAATTACGAAAAAATTGAACAAAGTGAACAAGTTCGTATTTGCGATTTTATGAATGGTGCTTGCTATGTATTAGATGGTTCTGTAAAAAGAATTTCTGCAAAAATGGTATTATATGTGCCAAATGGCGTATCTATCGAAGAAATTATTCCAACAAAATAAAAAAAGACATCTATGGAAATGGAAGTTTATGAAACTTATCATTTTTTATAGATGTCTTTTTATTTTAAACGGTTACTGTTGTAAGATAATCGAAAATATCTGCTCTAACAGGTGTATCTAATTTATAGAGAATTTTAAAACCGTTATATTTAGGTGCAAATTCTGGCTTGCCTTGGGCTGTGATTTCACCTAAAAAATAAAATTCTTTAGCTTCTTTATCTTCACTAGGTTTGCGTACAAATAGATATAATTTATTTTGTTCTTCTTTGGCATTATATATATGTTTAGCATCACTAGAGTCTAATTTTCGATTGCTTTTGGAGTAGGCTGTAATCAAGGTATTGCTTAAAAATTCATTAGTATAATCCACTCTTTTTTTATCCGGAGCTATATAATTGATAAACACTGGCATGGTATGTGTTGTTCTTTCATAGAAATAACCAGCCATGGCATTAGGATTTATTTTTTGAGGCCAATTTAATAAATAACAAACTTCTTCATAAGTGTATTTTTGATATAAAACAAGGTTAGTATCTTTATATCTATTTTGATAATATTTTTGATATCTTTCTAAGGCAAAATCGAGAATTTCATTTATTTGAAAATAGAATTTTTCATCGAGTAAAGCTGATTTAAAAATATCACTGATGATGTAATCATTATTGTTTTCTTTGATAAAAATGCAATTACTAAATTTAGCTTGTTCATTGCTAATGGTAAATAGATTAGTTAAATTGCGTATTAATGAAACTTTTATTTGCTCAGTTAATTCTTGATGGTATTTTGTAGTTAAGATATGTGTTGTATCCATTAATAAATGAGAGGTATTTTTTAATAATAATTTTAAAGCTAATAGTTCATGAATTCTTTTGCCTTTAGCAAAGCGATATGAGATAAAATAAAGAATTTCTTCTTGAATTGTATTAAATCTAATTGTGTAATCTTTATCGTATTTTTGCAAGAAATTATGATATGTTTTAAATTTATCAAGGAATTTTAAAATATCTATACTACCAAACTGGGAAAAATCAAAGATAGAAGGAATTTTTCCTGATTTTTGTTTTAATTGTAGATATTCATTTTTCAATAAGGCTGTATCGCTTAATTTGGCACTATCAATAGCTTGATAGATTTTTTGACGAGCTACTTTATCAAAATGAATGGTAGAAGAACCAAAGATGAAGCGATTTCCTTCTGCTACATAATGACGGATATTATCTTTATTATAAGAAGTATCACCAGATAGGGCTATTGGTATCATAAAGTTATTTTGATAGTTGCCGATAAAGTCGAGAATTACTACATAATCTTTTTGTGGATATTTGCGAAGCCCACGACCTAATTGTTGAACGAAGATAATGGCTGATTTTGTAGGTCTGAGCATAATTATTTGATTTATAGCAGGAATGTCAATACCTTCATTCATAATGTCTACAGTAAATATATAATCAAGACCTGTAGAGCGTTCTTTTTGTTCTAATTTATGAATGGCATTAGTTCGCGTTTCTTGACTATCTTTACCTGATAGAGCAATGGTATTAAATCCTCGCTCATTAAATTTTTGTGAAAGTATTTGGGCTTCTTCTATTTGACTACAGAATATTAAACCGCGCAGACGTTCTCCACTGAAACCATAGTATTGAGATTGATTGATGATATGTGTTACGCGAGCGTCTGTAGTTAAATCATTAAATGTTGAATTATCATTGATTTCTTGATCATCAACTGTGATATCAGTGATGCCAAAGTAGTGAAATGGGCAAAGTAAATTTTCTTGCATAGCTTGATTTAAACGAATTTCATAAGCTATATTATGGTCAAATAATTGGTAGATATCAAAGCCGTCTGTGCGTTCTGGTGTCGCTGTCATACCTAATAAAAATTGTGGTTGAAAGTAATTTAAGATTTTTAAATAACTACTAGCACCAGCTCGATGAGTTTCATCAATGATTATATAGTCAAAATGTGTTGGAGCGAATTGCGTTAAATTTTCTTCTTTGCTTAGCATATTTATGGTGGAAAATAGATAAGGCTTATGAAAATCTTTATGGTTAGCTGATAAAATACCATATTGGCTATCTGGTATTATTTTGGCAAATGTTTTACAAGCTTGTTTAAGAATTTGTTCGCGATGTGCTAAAAATAATAAACGTTTAGGATTGGCTTTTTTGACAGCAAAGGCACTTAAATATGTTTTTCCTGTGCCTGTAGCTGATATCAATAATGCTTTATGTTTATTATCTTGTTGTAATTTTGCTAATGCTGTTAATGCTTCTTGTTGCATTTTATTAGGAGTAATATCATTAGTAGAGATATTTTCTTGGGCTGTAGCAAATTGTCTTTTTAATTTTTGTAAAGAATGATATTTATCAGTATATTGTTTAAGCCAGATATCAGTTAAAGGTATGGCTTCTTGCCACATTTGTTGAAATTGAGATAATGTATTGTTGATTAAAGCACCATTTGCTAAAGAATTTATTTTTAGGCTCCATTCTTTATTGGCTTTTAAGGCTGTTTGCGTTAAATTATTACTGCCTACAATTAAAGTGTAATAATCATTTTGTTCAAAGATATAGCCTTTGATATGGAAATTTTCTTTAGTATAAATGCGAATATTTAAATTAGGATATTGTTGTAATTCTTGTAGAGCTTTTGGTTGATTAAAATATAGATAATCAGTGGTTAAAATATCGCCAGTGATGTTTTTTTCTTGAAGTAGTTTTAAACATTCTTTAAGACAAATTAAACCACTTTGAGTGATAAAAGCTATGGCAAAATAAAATCGTTTACAAGTTTGTAATTCTTGAAGTAGTTCTACTAATAGATTAGAGCCACTATTATAATCATTATAGATTATCTGTGGTTGTAAATCAGGTAAGGAATTTATTTTATCATCTATAAGAGCGCTAGCAAGACTTTGTTGGAGTTCTTGAGCTAAATAATCTTGTGTTTGCATAGAGTAACCTCATAATTTTATATTGAATTTATTGATAAAAAAGGCTGAGTTTAAATCTATAAAGGATTTTAAACCCAGCTTTTTATTTTAACGTAATACATATTCAGCTAAAATAGCTTGTAGTTGATAAATATCTAAACTTTTATCAAATTTTTTGCTAATAGGCATATCCATACCAGCGACATATATTTTTAATTCAGCATCTAAATCGAAATGACCAGCTGTTTCAATGCTGAAATGTCTTATGCTTTTATATGGTATAGAATGATATTGTGTTTTTTTACCTGTAATACCTTGTTTATCTGCAAGGATAAGGCGTTTGTCGGTAAAAATAAATAAATCACGAAAGATTTCATAAGCCTGTTGAATGCTTTCGCCATTAGCTAATAATTTAGCGTAATCTTGGCGGATATCATCAAGATTTGCTTTAGAGGCATTGCCTAAAAGATTATCAAATAATCCCATAAAAATTCCTCCTATACTTATATACATATTTTTATATTACAGATATTTATATAATATAATTCTGTGTATCGAGGAAGAATACCTTTATTTATTGTAATACCAATCGCAATCATCATGATAAATCATTTGTTTCGTCATGCCCCCATCAACGATGATATCTTGACCGGTGATAAATGAAGATTTCTCACTGCAAAGAAACATTACAGCATTTACAATATCTTTCGGTACGCCAACACGATTTACTAAATGTTGAAGTTTATCTGCGGAGGAAAATTCACTATTTGTAGTATCTATCCAACCAGGAGAAATACTGTTTACACGAGCTTTTCCACGCAATGTAACTGCCATAGCATGAGTTAACGAAGAAATTGCTCCTTTAGCAGCAGTGTAACTTTCAGTATCTGCTTGACTCATCAAATGACGGCTAGAAGAAATATTTACAATGCTAGCATTGTCTTGAAGATGGTTCATAAATAATTTAGTAAGCATAAAAGGAGCTACAGCACCAACTTTTAGTACGTAGAGAAAGTCTTCATAAGAAACAGTAGCTAAGCCACCTTTCATAAGGCAAGCGTTATTGATTAAATAATCTATTTTTGTATGCTCATCAATTACTTTTTGGGCAAATTGCGTCAATATTTTTTCATCAGCAATATCGCCAACAAAATAATCATTAGGTAAAACATCAATAGTACATACTGTAATATTTTGAGCTTTGAATTCATCACAAATGGCTTTGCCAATACCTCTAGCGCCACCAGTAACAACGGCAACTTTATTCATATAGTTCTCCTTTAATTGATAGCTGAATAAATAGTATATAAAGCACTGAATAATAACATAACGAAGACGAGTCGATTAAACATTTTTTGAGAAATATAAGGAAATAATTTATTACCTAACCATAAAGCGATAAAACAGAATGGAACGATATAAATACTTTGTTCAATAGCAAATGAAAAATCTTTTCCTGCTAAGTAAAAAGCAAGGATACCTAGGTAGTTAATAATAGTAAAATAAGCAATACAAGTGGCACGCAAAGAAGTTTTATCACGATTAGTAGATGTTAAATAAATAATAAGCGGTGGGCCACTCATACTGGTAGAAGTATTTAAAATACCAGATAAACAACCAATAAATCCTGTTTTACAGGGAGTTTCCATAACTCGTTTACGATAAATTTTGGTAAGAAATAAGAATGATAAAATAACACAAGCAATGAAAATTTTTAATCCTATGGTAGGCACAAATAGATAGATGAGAATACCAATAGGATGACCTATTACTGAACCAATCAGCAATGGTTTTAAAAAATGCCAATCAATATTATCTTTGACAAAAAATACAAAAACAGTATCAAGAACGACAGATAAAAATTGCAAAAGAACAACGACTTCTTTGGCATCATAGACCATTAAAAGCAATGGCGTAGAAACAATAGCAAATCCAAAACCCGTCAAGGATTGAATTAACGTAGAAATAAAAGCTATACCAATAGCTAATAATAACGAAGTATCAGAAAATATCTCCAACATAAAAAATCGCCCACTCATAAGAGATTATTCATTTTTCTTTTATTTAAAAGAAAAACGAATCAAAAAGAAAATATGCCCGCAATATTAGATTTTACTTTGGCAAAGATGAAATCATGTCTACAACGCTCAAAACTCGCTTCGCTCAGACAGTTGGACTAAAACCGTATCCATGATTTCATCTTTGCCAATAGCTTTTAGCTACCGTAAAATCTACTAACGCGGGGAATTTTGGTATTATTAAAAAAACAATTATAAAATAATAATTTGTAATTTTTATTTTCCGCATTATAAAATTTTAATGGTAATCGCAAGATTATTGAAAATAATTATCACTGAATACGGTTTTAGTCTGAATGTTTGAGCGAAGCGAGTTTCTAAGCGTTGTATGAAGTGATAATTATTTTCAAAATTAAAATTTTATCTGCGGTGATTTCTTTGGTTCGTTTCTTTGGCATCAAAGAAATGAATAAATCCCTATTTTTTGTCAGTTAGTTCTAGATAAGGGATAGCGTTTAGGTTGCTATCAGCAAAGTCTTCTGCTTGGGCTTGGTAGTAGCCACGGCAGGCTATCATGGCAGCGTTGTCTGTGCATAAGATTTTACTTGGGTAGTAAAATTCTAAGCCGTTTTCTTTGCAGGCTTTTTGGAGATGTCCTTCTAGAGAGCTATTTGCTGCTACACCACCGGCAAGGACTAGTTTTGTCATGTTAGTTTGACGAGCTGCTTCTACAGCTTTATGCACTAAGATATTAACTACTGATTTTTGGAAGGAAGCGGCAACATCAGCTTTGTTGATTTCGATGCGTTTCGCTTTCATATTGTTTAAATAATTGAGCACCGCTGATTTTAAGCCACTGAAGCTGAATTCATAGTTACTTTTTTCATTTAATGCCATAGGGAAATCAATAGCATCAGGATTTCCTTCTTTAGCTAATTTATCAATTTGAGGGCCACCTGGATAAGGTAATCCCATTACACGAGCTACTTTATCAAAAGCTTCACCAGCTGCATCATCGCGAGTTTGTCCCATTAGGGAAAAATGATTATAGTCTTTTACGTGAACTAGGGAAGTATGTCCACCAGAAACTACGAGAGCCATAAATGGTGGTTGGAGTTCAGGTGTGGATAAGAAATTGGCGAAGATATGACCTTCTAAGTGATTTACGCCAATTAGTGGTTTATCTAAAGCAAAAGCCAAAGTTTTGGCAGCAGATACGCCTACAAGTAAAGCACCTACTAATCCTGGGCCATACGCTACAGCAATACGATCAATATCTTTTAAAGTAACATTTGCTTTGTGTAAGGCTTCATCTAAAACAGGCATGATATTAACAATATGTTTACGAGAGGCGATTTCAGGAACGACACCTCCGAATTTTTGATGGATTGGAATTTGAGTAGAAATTACATTAGCTAGTATTTCTCTGCCACCGCGCAAGATAGCAACAGAAGTTTCATCACAGCTAGATTCTATACCTAAAGTCAATGAATTATCTGTAGTAGTCAAATTTTTATTCCTCCTCTAATTTTTATTAAGTAATTTATTATAAACCTAAAGCTTGTTTAGCTAATTTGTCAGCAAGTTCATTACCTAATACTCCTGTATGACCTGCTACTTTTTTGAAGGTTACTAAATGTAAATATGGTTTCATAAATTCAGCATATGCTTTGGTCAATTCTTTATTTGTTTTCCAATTGCCTAAAGCCCATTCAGATAAGCCAATATAATCATGGCAGATTACAATTTTTTCATCATGAGCAATAGCCCATTTGGTAGCTTCCATAGCGCCTTGAATTTCTCCAGCTACGTTATGTAACTCACTAGAATCTATGGAAGTGCCTTTTCCGTTGAAAGTATCTATTAATTTACCTTTATAAAAAATAGCCATACCCCAGCTATATTCACCATTTATATATGAACCATCTACATAAATATAATAACGGTCATCATCTTGTTCAGAAATATTGACAGAAGGTTTATCTTCTAAATAGTTTTGAGCTTCTTCTTTTGTGGGAAAAGATTTAAATAATGCTCCTTTAAAACCTTGTGTTTGTTTTTGGCATTCAGCCCAAGTAGTGAATATTCCTGTTTGATAACCCTTTTTTACTGCGTAAAATTTTTTCTTTGTAGTCATATGTCCTCCTTTACAATATGTTTTATTATAGCATTTTTGTTTTATTATAGCTATTTTAATTAAAAATAGTTAGATTTTATTTATTTGTTGTTGTTTTCTATAATTTGTAGGAGTAGTGCCAACTATACGTTTAAATTGTTTAGTAAAATATGCATTATCATCAAATCCTACAGATATAGCCACTTTATTAATAGAAAAGTTTGTGTATGTTAATAATTCTTTAGCTTTTTGTATGCGTATGTGCAAGAGTAGTTGTAGTGGACTCAAACCATATTTATTTTTTACACAACGAATTATATGTGTAGGATGAAAAGCATATTCATCAGATAGTTTTTTTAAATCAAAGCTTTCTGTATAGAATAGAGAAAAATGTTCATAAATTTTTTCTGCTACATTTTTGGTATTTGGCTCATGAATATCACAAAGAATACTTAGAATGGAAAAAAATAATTGTTGACTCTTTAATTGAGAAACAGTTGAAGAATAGAAATCTTTTTTTGGTTTAGTTTTATCAATTTTTACTTGAACAATAGTATTCATATATTCAGCCATTTGAGATTGTTGTTCGGCTGTTAGTGAACCATGTTGAGGTAGTGATATATGGAAAGGTTCTTTAGTAAATTGATAATTTGCTTTTTGTTTATGATTTTTATCATAGATAGGTTTATCCATATATTTGAATTTACCAGTAGTATAAAAATGTAGCCAAAAAAAATCTGTAGCTTCATCACAACATTTATATCCTTTGTGTAATCTATTTGGTGGTAAAATTAAGAATTCTCCTTTTTTGAGAATATATTTTTGAGAATTTTCTTCTAAATAAAGTTTGCCAGCAGTTACAAATATTAAATCAAATGTAGAAGGCATGATTCTTCTTAAATGTAAATCACCTACTCGATATAATGATTTACCTCCTACTATTAAATGAGGTAAAGGTGGACAAGTAAAAATAATATACAAAAAATCACCTCAAATATTAATTTTATTATACTAATAAAAATTGAAATTAAGCATAATATTGATGTTTATTAATATTATACTATATATTTTTTTATTAGTTATGATAATTTTATTATATTATTTATGCTAATATTATACTATTAAATGTTAATTTTATTTATTTAAAGTTTTCAAATAATTATATAAAATATAAACAGTTAAAAGTTACGTGACTAAAAAAAATAAGGTGGTTTTAGATATGAGTAATAATCAAATTAATCATAAAGTACCATTATCTGGTCGTTTGAGTTATGGCTTGACTGATGGATGCGGAAATTTATTATATTGTATAATAGGTTCTTATTTATTGTATTTCTATACGGATGTTTTTGGTTTATCTGTTGCTACAGCTGGAGCTATTTTGTTATTTACTCGTTTATTAGATGCTATAGATGCTCCAATTTGGGGCTTTATTGTTGACCATACTAAATCTAAATATGGACAATCTAGACCATACTTTTTATGGTTATGTGTACCGTTTGCTGTATTTATGTGGCTTACATTTACTACACCAGCTTTATCAGGTACAACAAAAATAATTTATGCTGTAGTTACTTATATATTAGCAGGAATTTTTTATACGGGGATACAAACAGCAATTACTTCAATATTACCAAATTTAACTCGTCGTCCAGGTGAGCGTGTTATATTAAATACATTTCGTATGGTTGGCGGTAATATAGGAGCATTTATTTGTATGACTTTTACGTTACCGTTAGTTGCTTTTTTTGGTGAAGGAAATGAACAAAAAGGATTTTCATATACATTAGCATTTTTTGGTATTATTGCTATTGTTTTATTTATAGTAGCTTTTAAGAATTTACGTGAAGTTAACGTAGAGAAAATAAAAAGTATACCAATAAAAGATAGTGTAAAAGCTATAAAAGGTAATTGGCCATGGATATTGGTTGTTATAGCCAATTTGATTTTTTGGATAGCATTAACTATACGTTTATCCACTGTAGTATATTATTGTCAATATTATTTAGGAGATAAGAGTTTAACAGTATTTATAAATGGAATAATGTTGGTTCAAGTTATAGGTATGATTTCTATTCCATTATTAGTAAAAAGATTTAATAAATATGGAACAATGATTTTAGGTTTTATTTTAGTAGCAGGTGGACATATTGGTATTTTCTTTGTAGGCACTAATATAGAATTAATGATTGTTTTTTGGATTATTGCTTCTTTAGGGCAAGGTATAGCATGTTCAATGCCATTTGCTATGCTTTCAGATACAGTTGATTTTGGAGAATGGAAGACAGGTATTCGTGCTAGTGGATTTTTAACAGCTATAGGAAGTGCATTTTGTATCAAAGCTGGCTCTGGTATAGGAGGTTTTATTCCAGCAGCTGTTATGAATTTATTTGGTTATGTGCCGAATGCAGTCCAATCTTCAACAGCATTATTTGGTATACAATTTGTATTTACATGGCTTCCTGCAATAATTTTCTTATGTGGAATTATTCCAATGCTTTTTTATCGTAAGTATGAACAAAATGAAAATAATATTCTTTTAGATTTAGCAAAAAGAAATAGTTAATAGATGAAAATAGATTATTATTAAGGAGATTTATTATGTTTGAAAATAAAATAAAAATAACAGCACCATTTTGGCAACAATATATAAATTTAATCCGTGAAGAAATGTTACCTTTTCAATGGTCAGTATTAAATGATGAAGCTGATATTAAAATTGAAAAAGAAAGAGATGCAGATCATATACCAGCGGAGAAAAGCCATGCTATTGAAAATTTCAAAATTGCAGCTGGAATAAGCAAAGGAAAACATTATGGAATGGTTTTTCAAGATAGTGATGTTTATAAATGGCTAGAAGCGGTAGCATATGCACTACATCAACATCAAGATAATGCTTTACAAAAAATTGCTGATGAGGTAATAGATTTATTAGCAAAAGCTCAACAAAGTGATGGATATTTAAACACATATTTTACTATAGAGGCACCAGAACGTAGATATAAACGTTTATATCAAAGCCATGAACTTTATTGTGCAGGACATTTTATTGAAGCAGCAGTTGGATATTATAGTGTTACAAAAAATCAAAAAATATTAGATATTGCTTGTAAATTAGCAGATCATATTGATGATGTTTTTGGTAGTGAAGATGGAAAAATTCATGGATATGATGGACATGAAGAAATAGAATTGGCATTACTTCGTTTATTTGAGCTTACAAAAAATGATAAATATAAGAAATTAGCAAATTTTTTCTTATATGAACGTGGAAAAAATCCAAATTTCTTTAAAGAACAACAGAAAACAGATCCTTCAACTAAACCTGTAATTGAAGGTATGGAAAGTTTTAAACCGGAATATTATCAAAATCATAAGCCTATTTTGGAACAAGAAACAGCTGAAGGACATGCTGTACGTGTTATGTATATGTGTACAGGTATGGCTATGATAGCTCGTTTAAATAATGATGAAAAGATGTTTGAAGCTTGTAAACGTTTATGGAAGAATATTGTTACTAAACGTATGTATATAACAGGTGGTATAGGTTCTACTGTTATAGGAGAAGCATTTACTGCAGATTATGATTTGCCAAATGATACAATGTATTGTGAAACATGTGCCTCTATAGGATTGATCTTTTTTGCAAATAATATGTTGAAATTAGATGTAGATAGTCAATATGCAGATATAATGGAAAAAGCTCTATATAATACAGTTATAGATGGTATGGCTCTTGATGGAAAACATTTCTTTTATGTAAATCCATTGGAAGTTGTTCCGCAATTAAGTCATAAAGATCCAGGTAAATCACATGTAAAAACTGTTCGTCCAGCGTGGTTTGGTTGTGCATGCTGTCCACCTAATTTAGCTAGATTATTGAGTTCTTTAGACGAATATATGTATACAGTAAAAGATGATGTTATTTATAGCAATTTATATGTAAGTAATAAATCTGATTTTAAAATTAATAATCAAGTGATAAGTATTGAAGAAATTACAGATTATCCATGGGATGGAAAAATTACTTTTAAAGTAAATAGTGAGGCAACATTTAAATTAGGTTTGCGTATTCCTAGTTGGGCAAATAGATATTTATTTAAGTTAAATGGTAAGGAATTTACACCAAAAATAGAAAAAGGATATGCTATTATAGATAGAACTTGGGAAAAAGGAGATATAGTTATTTTTGATATACAAATAGAAGCTAATTTTGTTTGTGCAAATCCTTTAGTTCGTGAAGATTATGGCAAAGTTGCTATACAACGAGGTCCTATTATTTATTGTGCAGAAGGTGTGGACAATGGAGATAATTTGCATTTAATAACTATAGATACAAATAAGAAAATAAATGAGTATAAAGATAGTGATAGTTTAGGGGATATTGTAAAATTAGAATTAGAAGCTGAAAAATTAATTTTAGATAAACAGTGGAATAATATTTTATATAGAAATATCATGGAAAAACAAGAAAATGTAGAGATTATTAAGTTGAAACTAATACCATATTTTTGTGCGTTTAATCGCGGTGAAAATGAAATGGCTATTTGGTTAAAAACTAAATAATAAATAAAGCTCCTTAAAAGTCAGTGGACAGCTTTTAAGGAGCTTTGTTTTTATTTATATTATGCTAAAGTATCACCTTTAAAATTATTTTGGTAAGAAGATTTTATTTCTCCACGAGAAATTTCACGTTCCCAAAGACCAACAACAACTGTAGCGATACAGTTACCAAATATATTGCAGAATGTACGAGCCATATCCATGATACGGTCTACACCTAAGATAATAGCGATACCTTCTGTTGGAATACCAAAAGAAGCGGCTGTACCAGCAATTACGATGATAGATGCGCCAGGAACACCGGCTATACCTTTAGTGGAAATCATAAGTGTAAGTAACATCATGATTTGTTGAGTAAGACCAAAATCAATATCATACATTTGAGCTAAGAAAATAACAGCTAGAGAACTATATAAAGTGGAACCATCAAGGTTGAAGGAATAACCTGTTGGCATAACGAATGTGATGACATGTTTTGGTAAACCTAATTTTTCTAAACATTTCATGGCAAGAGGTAAAGCAGCTTCACTACTTGCAGTGGAATAACCTAATAATAATGGTTCACGTAAAACTTTGAAGATATGCCAGAAATTTAATTTAGTGATGATAGAAGCAATAATTGCAAGGATAATTAAGAAGACGATTATTGCAAAATAAAGTGAAAATACTAATTTTCCAAGAGGAATAAGCATTTCTAAACCGAAAGTACCAACAGTATAAGAAATCATGGCAAAAATACCAATTGGTGCAAAAAGCATAACATAATGTGTAACTTTAAACATCGCCTCACAAACACAACGGCAAACATCAACAATAAGTTTACCTTTTTCTTCACCAATATGTGCTACTGCTACACCGAAAAAACAACTAAAAAAGATAATTTGCAACATATCGCTTTTAGCGCAGGCTTCAACAATATTAGTTGGAATAATATTTAATAAGTGCATGGAGATGCTGAATGACTCTGCCGTAGCCGCAGCATTGGCTCCGGCAGCTGCTCCGATAGACGGAAGAGAAACGCCCACACCCGGTTGGAGAATGTTTACCACAACCAGCCCGACAATGAGTGCCAGACAGCTTGCCACTTCAAACCAGATAATCGCCTTGCCGCCGAGACGACCGAGTTTTTTGAAATCGCCCGTTCCGGCAATACCGACAATAAGCGTACTGAAGATAAGCGGGACGACAATCATTTTAATCATGCGAATGAAAGCATCGCCGAGTGGTTTAAGCTGAGAGCCTACTTCTGGCAGGAAATAACCAAAACATGCACCTAACAGTAATCCTAAAAAAATTTGTGTTGTTAAACCCATACGTATTTTTTTCAAGTAAATAACTCCTTTTCTCATTAATTTTGCATAATTAAACTATTAACACTAATACAGTTCTATATATTATTACACTATTTTATTTTAGTCAATGTATATATAATTGGAAAATATATACAAAATAAATGTAATTTTTTTCAGGTCAATTATTGCATATAAAATTTAAATTAAACTAAAAAATGATATAAGAAACTTTGCTTTTCTTATGCACATTATAGCAACGCCAGAAAAGACTACAAGGATAAACTACGCAGCTTACGCTGTCCTTGTAGTCTTTTCTTCTGTTGCTATTTTTTATGTGCGAAAAGCGACAAAAAACGGTCGCTGGTTAAGAGGTGATTAGATGAAAAGGAAACGGTTGATATTTGCCTATCACGATTTTATAAAACAAGGTAAATACAATTCAGCTCATACAGTTTTACAACTGTTGATAAGAAAAAAAGTAGTTTTAGGATTAGGTGATGATGATTTTGAAGTTGAAAAATTAGCATACAAAATAGGACTTACAGTATCTTATGGTTATAGATACAATAGCACGCACATTTATTTACAGGAGTGATAAAAATGAACAGAATTATCAGTTGTAACGGTTTTTTCGCAACTATTAATTATGAAGCAGGCAGTAAAATAAGTTTTGAGCAATCTGATTTGTTTCTATCGCATGATATCGGCAGATTTATAACATCAGGTGATGTTTTCCAAAAGGTTGCAGATTGCATCAGCTCCTTCTTAAAGTCTGATTGGGGCTGTATACATGGAGATGATATACCGCTAAACAATGAAGCTTTAAAAACGGGCGACAGGATTTTAGGAGCGTATATGATAGATAAAACAAAGATATGGATTATCGCTGACGCCAATAATGAACCTCAAAGACGAATTATTACGGTGCTATTTCCAAGTGAATACTGAGTGATAGAAGGAAAATCCTTCTATCACCAATGAAAGGATAATGAAATGCTTAATATAAATGAATTGGACAGTGATATAACCAAAATAAAAGATGTCTCTCGAATTGAGAGAATGATAAAAATGGAAAATGAAATATTTGAAGATATGTACCGGTTAATGCTCTACGATGACAGCCGGTCCAACAAGGAAAACAACAATGTAGTAAAGGCATATCTTACATCACAAATTAAGGCTTTAAATCATCTTCAAAAATTGCTGGACAAACATAAACCTGCTTTTGATGAATTGGAAAAAACCCGACAGGAAAAGAAAAAGGAAGCTGACAGGGAAAAGAAACAAAATGAAGATGTTAAATCTAAAAATGATACCGATAAAAATGATGAAATGAATTTATTTGATGAAAACGAAACGGAGTGTGTAAAATGAAAGTTTACGGTGTAGGGCGGTTAACACGGAACGTTGATGTTATGTACAGTGCAAGCGGTGTATGCGTAGCAAAATTCGGGCTTGCGGAAAACATCTATAACAACAAAACAAAAGAAAGTACAGCTCAATTTTACAATATAGTGGTATTTAACAAATTAGCTGAAAGGATTGGTAATCTGAACCTTGGAAAAGGCGACAAACTTCAAATAGAAGGTTATCTGCAAATACAGGATTATCTAGATAAAAAGGGCGACAAACGGAAATACACCCAAATTATATTAAGTGGTTTTGAATTATGCACCACAAAGAAACAAGATACCGAAAATAAATGATATATAAACAGTGTAAGAAGGCTTATCGCCTTCTTACACTAAAAGAAAGGATATTTATCATGAAGAATATTTTTAGCGTTAAAATCGGCTCAGAAGCCTATTATTCCACCTATGAAGAAGATGGCACAACGTTTATGTTCATTAATAAAAATATTGCATATTGCACAAAATGTAATTGTAGATTTCAATTTGATTTTTATTATCTCTATAGCTGTATCGATCAAATAAGTTGTCCTAAATGTGGCAGAAGGTATTATAACAACGAGATTGTCTACAGCAATGTTTACAATAGCCATTTACCTTATAAAACGGAAATAAAAATTATCGAATACAAAACAAAGTTGCAACTCAAAATAAACTATAAGGCAATGAGTTTAAACGATAAAGATTTGTATGCTAAAGTCTATGATATTAAAGAAATTTATACTTTTGATATACTAAACAGCTCATCTTCATGGGAAAAACATTATCCAAATGATGATGAAAAGCTGTTACATGAATACCAGGATATAGGATATCTGACGGATTACGAGAACTTACAGGAAAAAACGGCGTTATGGTTTTTCTCTATTAATCATGCTACTAAAAAGAAGATACCTCTTAGCAGAATTTTGAAAATCCTGCGTCAGAAGATTAATCAAAAGGAACGTCAATTACACGGCTTTTCAAAAAGAAATATGTATATAGATAATGTTTCGCAAAAACATCGTCTTTTTGCCAATATATTAAATCTAGCACACAAGGTCAGGTTTTGGGACAGTGATAATATATCTTACGGCGATGATTTCCCTGTTTTAAAGAAAGCTTTTATTGATACAGTCATAAAGCAAAACTTTGAAAAACAGGCTTTTGAGCTGATGAAAGAAAAAGATATGACATATCATCAAGCAATCTTTTCCGCATTATCCCTGCCGTACAGAAAAAACATTTTAAAATGTTTTTCTTATGATAATCTATACTTCCTATTGCCTATATATTCCATAAAAGATACTAAGATTGCTGATACTATGCTTACTATTTATGATAAGCACCTATACAAAGACCAGTATACGGCGTGGAATACAGTTGTTAAGAATTATACTGAACAGCTACGGAAAACATGTGAGTTCATAAATGTCTTTTATCTGAACTTTTACCGAAACATGAAGCTTACTGATATTTTAAAGAAAGACTATAAACTTAAAGATATTATGAACTTATGGCATACAGCCAATAATGACACCAAAAGCAAGTTTATGCAGGAAAAAGTACGATTTAAAGATTTGCATGACTGGCTCGCTATAAATGTTGCCAAACAGCCGGACCAAGAAATTAATTTCGATTTGCCTCAAAACATATTAAACAGATTTAATTTATATATGATGAACAGCAAATTTAAAAGCACCTGCATAAATAAATACAGTCATCTAAAATATGTTGCTCAAAATCTTAAAAACTGTTCTGCCGGATATAAGGATAGAATATCAGAAAAACTTCAACTTGTTGTGATAAGTGATGATACAGGAAAACCGAAAGTTCTGCTGGAAGTGAAAGAAAACGCTATTGTACAGGCAAAACTCTTTAATAACGTATCTGTAAGAAATGATATTGTGCTGAATAAGCTGGTTTTAGAGTTTGCTAAAGAAACAAGACTTGATATAGAAACAACAGATATACAGCAACCAGAAAATGATATAGCAGAAGCCATAGCTTAATGTTTCAGGCAGGGCGTTTGCCCTGCTTATGATATAAACAAAATCCTTCGGATTTTTAAAAGAAATGATATAAGAAATTTTTATCGCTTTTCTTTTTCGCACTATAATGTCATTCATTCCGAAAAGCAAGGGTAAACGGTGCAGCTTGCGCTGCCCTTGCTTTTCTCCCTTCTGCCATTATCTAAAGACGTGCGAAAAGCGACAAAAAAATGGTCGCTGAGGTAAATACTAAGATTACATAAAGAGAGGTTTTAAAAATGAAAGATTTATATGTGAGAGTTTATTTAACAAACATGAGAAAATACAATGAAGGTCAATTAATCGGTGGCTGGGTTGATGTTTCCACTGATACAGATTGGAGCAAAGAATTAAAGAATTTTTGCCGTATCGGTATCGGTAAAGATGATGTTTTCGGCGAAGAATATTTTATCAGTGATTATGAAACGAATATAAATGATTTGAACATCAGTGAGTACACATCAATTTCAGAGCTTGAAAACGTAGCTGAATTTATAGAATACGTAAATCTTAATGACTTACAAGATATAGCAAATGAACTCATTGAAGCGATCGGTGGCATAGATATTTATAGACTTATGCGGTTGCTTGAGAATGAACAATATGTCTATATTGCCGATGCCGGTGATGATGAAAAACTCGGTGAATACATCATAGAAAATGATGCAAAATACAGCAGTTTATCTGATGATATAAAGCATTATTTAGATAAAGAAGCGATCGGTAGCGATTACTGTATAAATAACGGTGGTATATATCAGAATGGCAATTATATTGAACTTTTAGGCTGATTGAAAATGCAGTGCTGAACAACATTCAGCACTGCACATTAAAGAGGTGTATTGAAATGAATGTAACGTTATATATCAAAGGCAAAAATGAAAACCATACCGAAAATTTTAAAATCAGCAAAAGCAGGAACTACAGTTATTTTCAAAAAGCTCTAAAAGGTTTTCATGAACTCAAAGGCACGGTATTTATAAAATACTTTGCAACAAACATGTTTAAGATTGCGGGCATTGTAGAGGGCTATATAATCGTTGTAGAAGGAGAAAAATTAAATGCTTGATATACAAAAAGAAATTAACAATATAGATAAAATTATACAAAATTTATATGAAATAAAGCTGGAATTGAAAATACTAAGTTTTAGACATGATGATAAATTCAAAGAAAGATATCTGAAACATAAATTGTATAAACTTGGTACGCTGATAGAAAAAGAGGTGAGATTATGAAAAAATTATCAAGAAAATATATGAGAGAAAACTTTCATAAACTGGGCGTTGTTCAATTCGGCTACCGTATTCCAGCCGACAAGCCAATAACTGAAGCTCTAAAAGAAGCAATGATAAGTTTACGGAAGAACTATGATTTAAAAAATGTTACCATGAACAATGTGATATATACCTCTGACAGTTTTATTCGGATGCGAAAAAACGGTACGTATTCTCAAGTCTTTTTAAAAAAAGGTTTTGTTATCTATATTCATGAGAATATTCTTTATGCTGGACAAGTACAGAAAGAAGAATATGGTGATATAAAGCTCTATCTGCTGTTAGGAGCATTTTACAAGGTAAACTAGGATAGGGCAGTCAATCTGCCCTATCTATGATATAATAAGAATGAGGTGCATACTATGACAAAACAAAAACGCAAAGTGTATCGACTCAATGACTTTTTCTTTAAAAATTTGATGGGCGATGAGAAAAGAAGCAATCTGACGCTTAGATTTTTAAATCTTATATTGAACCGAACCGGAGAAAACGCCTTTAAAAGCATACAATTTCTAAAAACGGAACAAGACCCGCTGACAAAAGACGGAAAGTTATCCATTCTTGATGTTAAAGCAAGCGTTGATGATAAAACATTCGTCAATATAGAGCTTTAAGTATCAAGACAGAATTATATAATTAAACGTTCTATGTTTTATATATCCCGAATATTTTCCGAACAGGCTGTAAGAGGTCATGACTATGATGAGCTCAAGCCTGTAATCGGCATAAACCTGTTAGATTTCAACTTGTTTGAAGAACTATCAAACTGGCATAATACGGCAAACTTTACAGTGAAAGGAATAGAAGAACCTATAACAGACTGCATTACAATGCACTTTCTTGAATTGCCGAAACTCAAATTTAGTGATATAAAGAAAGCTAAACGACTAGAAGCATGGGGCGCATATTTTTCCGGTGTATCTGATGAAAAGGAATTGGAGGTTTTATGTATGAATGAACCTTTATTAAAAGAAGCGTTATCTTATGAACAGGCTTTTACCAATAAAGATCCACAATAATTATCTCTGATACATTCAATTGCTTCAGTTTCATTACCATCACACCAATGTACACCTTTACGACATGCAGTTACTAATTTTTTCATTGCCTCTTCTGAAATTTTTCCTGTAAAAAACAACTCCATTACAACTTCTGTAACAGAATTTAAACCCCTACCAATATTATGACAACTCATTTTAACACCTTCTATCTAAATTGTTTTTATATTATCATGATACTATATATCTAAGCAAAAAAATAGATGAAAATAAAAATAAGCTACCTGTAATGGCAGCTTATTTTTTACTTTATAGGAGGAGTTAGAAAAGTATCAAGCAATTTAACATAAGCCTTCTTCTTCGGCTATTCGGCGACGTTCCTCTTTGGGGAGAGAATTGAGATAATCGATTGCAGCATCAAACTCTTCATCAGAAATGAGCATTCCGCCGTCGCCATTTTCGAAAACGACAATAGGGTCAGCGTCGTCTCCTAAATCAAAAATGTCATAGTTTTTTTGTTCTTCTTTCATTAGTATACCTCTCAGCAGTTAACAGTTTCTCCGAGAATGTTTACTTTGTTAGCAGCAGCCAGCTCGTCGATGAGCTGTTTAGTTACTGTTGTGCCGGAAGAATATGTTTTACCATTACAGGAGATATCTTTTTTCAGTGTTTTGTTTAAATACAGTTTATAGGACATACTCAAATCGTGATTAGCTTTTTTTACAGGAGGAGCTACTGTTTCTGTTTTAATTTTCACCTGTTCCGGTTCAGTTTTTTTTACCGGCTCTTTGGTATTATCCATATCTTTAACTTTAACTATGGTATAATCCTTTGCCAGTATATCTATGTTTTGGATATCGATATCTTCTTCACAGTAATAGGCTACTTTACAGCTTAAAATATCACCGTTTTCATTTATGGTGTATTCTTTTACTTTGCCATATCTTTCGCCGTTTTTAATACAATCCGTATCTACTACCTTGATTTTATCCTGTAAGATTTTATCTATAAAGTCAGGTTTAATTTCGCGATAAGAGATAATATCTTTGGAAGACATAATCATAATGTTGGTATCGTTGATACCGATAATTTTCTGGAACGGAATAACTTTGAGTTCTTCGGTCGGATAGTAATATTTCTCCGGAGTTTTACGGGCAAGTCCTAAAGCGATAACTTTTTTACCTGCTCCGTCTATAATTATATCATCTGCTACTCCGACTACAATGCCTTCCGTGATACTTGTGATTGGTTTCAATAATGCTTTGCTTTCATACTTCATTTAAAAAATCTCTTCTTTCTATTAGGATTATTTTTATTTACAGGATTACCCGGCAAGCCGTTTTTATCCGGTAACATATTTTTACAGTCTGGATAGTTATCGCAACTCCAGAACGGTTTTCCTTCATGACTAAATTTTTTCTTCATATAACCTTTGCGGCATTTTTTACAGGAAATTATTACCGGCTTACCATTGTGATCTGAAAAAATTCCATTCTTACATTTTGTCTCATCTTCTGCAAAGAAGCTTTTACATATCCAGTACTTTTGACCATTCTTCTTTGAAATAACCTGTCTTAATATGTTATTACAATACGGACATCGTGGAACATCAATGTTAAGTTTTAAGTTTTTGGCGACACGCAATGCTTCATTTATTATTGTAAGTTGTCCGTTTATAAAATTTTGTACACTTCCTGTACCGTCTGCAATTTTAGCAAGTTGATTTTCCCATACGGCTGTTATATCCGGCGTTTTCAGAAAACTTGGCAAGACTTCATAGATGGTTTCACCGTATTTAGTAGGAACAAGATTTTGTTTATCCTTTTCTATAAAGTTCTTGTCTAAAATTTTATCAATGATCGCTGCTCTTGTCGCTTCCGTTCCGATACCGGATACATTTTTAAGTGTAGCTTTAAGTTTAGGATTTTGAACAAACTTGTCTATTTTTTTCATCGCCTCTAAAAGCGTTGCCGTTGTAAATCTCTTCGGCGGTTTTGTTACAGCTTCTAACAAATTTGTTTTTATAGCTACTACTTTATCACCTTTACTGCATACAGGAAGAATATTTTCTTCAGAGGTTTTATTATCAGAATATAATTTCTTCCAGCCAATTTCTAAAACAGTTTTACCGGATGCCGTAAAAGTTAAATCATTGCAGGTTATTTCAACAGTTGCTTTATTGTAGATATGCGGCTTGTAAAACTGGGCAATATAACAGGTAGCAATCAAGGTATAAATATTTTTTTCACTATCGGATAAATTTTCAAATTCGCAAGGCTTTGTTGTAGGAATAATAGCATGATGTGCTGTTATCTTCTTATTATTCCATGCCTTACTTTTTGTCCCGGTATCTGTTTCGGCAACAAGTTTTTGGAAACTTTCATTGATACCGGATAGGTTGTTGAGAATTTCACCGGCATCAACAAATTGGTTTTCTGGCAGATAACTACAGTCTGAACGAGGATATGTAGTTAATTTTTTTTCATATAGTGATTGCACTGTATCCAAAACCATTTGCGGGTCATAACCGAATTTCTTTCCGGCAAAAAGTTGAAGGTCAGATAATGAATATGGAAACAGTTGATATTCGGTTTTCTTTTCCACTTTATAGTCTGAAATAATTCCCATAGGTGCAATTTTTAGTTTGTTTACGATAGCTTCTATTGAGGCTTTGTCTGTTACATAGTCATTTACTTTTATCTCATCGGGAATTTTCAATTTGGTTTTTATCTCAGCAGATTGGTGCTTAAAAACTGCTTCTAAAGAATAATGTGTTACCGGTTTGAAATTTCGAATTTCATTTTCTCTTTGAACTACAAGAGAAAATGTCGGCGTCATAACTCTGCCGATGTTGATACTTGTCGTAAGCCCGTTTTCTCTGCCAAGTATGGTATAAGCTCTTGTGAGGTTTATTCCAACAAGCCAGTCGGCTCTTGTTCTTGCCTCAGCACTTACATATAAATTTTGAAATAAACTGTCGTCTTTTAAATTATCCAGTGCATACAAGATGGACTTTTCATCTAGTGCGTTAAGTAAAATTCTTTTTACGGGTTTTGTATTATTTAGATGAATAAGTGTTTCATGGATTAAAAGCTCACCTTCTCTATCCGGGTCGCCGGCGTGAACTATCTCATCAGCAATATCGACAAGTCCTTTTATAATGTCGAATTGTTTTATGCAGTCTTTTTTTACAGTGCGCTCCCATTTTGTCGGAATAATCGGCAATGTTTCATATTCCCATTTTGCATATTTGGGGTCAATCTGTTCAGCGGATTTTAATTCCAGAATATGTCCGAACTGCCAGGTTACTGTATCGCTGCCTACGCTGATAAAACCGTCGGAGCGTTCCATAAATATTTTATTTTTCTTGGCTAGAACTTTCGCTATCTCTGTCCCCATAGACGGCTTCTCTGCTATGAACAATCTCATCTACAATCACCTCACTGTCCTCATCTTCGATAGAAGATTCATTTGTTAGTGAATTATTCGTCACAATCGGATTTTCTTCAACTTCTTTCAATAAGGTATCTTTTTTAAGAGATATAGTATCAGCCGTTTTGTTAACATCTAAATCTTTTATATTTACATTCTTACTCTTTAAGGCTATAGCCAGTCTTTTTACATCCAGGAAATCTTTTTCCTGTTCCAAATCAAAGATATCTTTATCTATTTTTACTTTTTCGTTTTTCTTGCCGGCAAGAATTTTTTGCAGCCGTTCAATAGAACGTGCTACTGTATCTTGTTTTGTCTTTAATCCGACAATTTTCAGCTCACATTTTTTATATCGGGCTTCAACGTCTTCAAAGATATTTGGATTCATTTATTCTGTATTCCCTCGCTTTCTGTCTGAAAAAATGCAGCTGACTGTCATCTAATAGATTATCTCTAATGGAAACGGCAATACCGATTAAAAGTTTTACGTCGATATCTTCCGGTAAGCCTACATCATCGAAAATATTTGCTATGAGTTTTAACTTACATCTCTTTTCTTTTTGTATCAGATGGTTCATCTTCTCATACAAAATATCCTGTCGCAGTTTGTTTTCTTCTATCTGCTTATTTATCCCCTGCAACTTTTTATTGCAGTCGTAAAGTTGTCTTTCAATTTTTTCTTCACTCTTCATAATCTAATAATATGACATGAGAAATAATTCGTAAATACAAACGCCCCAAAACGCCTCAAAACGCCCCGAAACGCCCCAACCATGAGACAAGAGAAAATGATACAATAAAAACAAGGAATTTTAGAATGTTCACTTTACCATTTATTTCATAAATGGATAAAAACAAAACAGGACAAGGATTTTGCCACTCGCAAAGCTCGTTGAACTGAAAGTTATATGAACTGATTTAAAGGAGTAAAAAACGTATGTTAAAAGATGGAATTGAAGGTATGTCGAGATTTGAATTAAAAGATATTGCAGTTGACATTGCAAAAATAATGTCATCGTTTGCGTTGGTTATGATAGGCGTTAATCTGATAAAACATTTTATTTTTACCAGACAGGCAGCAGTCTATTATGCGGATAAAGTTACCAAATCCTATGAAATATTTTCTGTCTATAATATAGTTTCCATCCTGATTTTTATAATTCTCTGTCGGTTTGTCTGGCATAAATTGAAATGTTACCTTCCAAAAAAGCAGCGTATAAATTCTGTAAAACTTACGCATGATTTTTTTCTGGTAAACGCTGTAACCATTTTGTATGTTATTTTTTTCTGTTTGTATGGATGTTTTATCTTTATTATAGATTATGCCTCTGTGCCTTTAGTATTTTTAGCTACGATAATATACGCCGGCGTAATCACAATAAATATACTTTCCTGCTGCTATGTTTTCATTAAATATTTTTATGTATTCATTAAAGCTAGATAGTCATTTTTTATCTTCAAACAATAGTTAAATTTTTATAGATAAGGAGGTTTATGAGATGGCTTTTTATCACTGTTCAATCAAAACACCAAAATCCAGAGACGGAAAATTTGTACCAGGTCAAAAACATGCTGACTATATAAACCGTGAAGGCGAGTATAAAAATTATGACGATAAAACAGAAATAGCAGCCGCACACGCACAGTACATTAACCGGCAAAATGATTTTGCCAAAGAAAATTTTGTAAAAAAACACGGACAGTGTGTATACAAAGCCAATAGACTTCCCAAATGGGCGGATGGCAGCGCATCCAAATTTTTTCTCGCAGCCGATATTCACGGCAGACGTAACAGTCTGTCTTATCGTGAGTTTGAAATTGCGCTTCAAGAAGAACTTACATTAGAACAGAATATCGAAATTGTAAATACTATATTAAACAAGTATAAATATTTTCAGGATAAATATTATGCGCTGGCAATTCATGATAAACAGGCGACACTCGACAGCGGCAAAAAGCAAATTCATTGTCACATTATGGTTAGTGATAAAATAATCGACGATAGAGAACATACAAACGAACGACCGGCAGAGCAATTTTTTAAGACGTATTGTCCGGTAAACACGGAAAACGGCGGAGCAAAAGTTGACAGGCATTTTTCTAAGGACTCTTTCGGCAAAAACGTAACGGCATTCAGGAAATTTTACTGTGACGTAACAAATGCCGTTTTCAAAAAATACGGCATAGATAAGAGTATTGATTACAGAAGTCTTAAGATGCAGCGTGAAGAAGCTTTGCGTCAGGGCGATTATGTTAAAGCCGAAATATTAAACAGAGAGCCGGAAAAATATTTAGGTCCGATTGTATCCGGTGATAAAAACAATCCCGTAGTGCAAAATCTTTTAGAATGCAGAAAGCTTCGTTCTGAGAGAGAAAATCTTATCCAGGCAGCTAATGAGCAGGAAAAGATTTTAAAAGACGCGCAATTCATCTCAAAAATAAATAAAAGTGTAAACGAAGCTGACAATATTATTCGAAAAGATTATTCGATAAAGTCAGCTCAGATTGTCACGCTTAAAAACAGCATTTTATTTTTGACAAATCAGGTTACTGAAGCCAGAAAAAATGTTTTGACGTATGACGCTGCTAAGAAACTGGCTAAATATAATTTGATGAACAAAGATGAAAAAACTTTAATGAACAAATTATATACACTGCAAAAACAGGAACGAGAGCTTCAGTTTGAAATCAAAAATACCGAAAACACTACGAATGAATTGTCTGCAAAGCTGGAAACTATTCAAAAATGTATCAGCGGTCTTAAAGTGCAGTTGCGTCCTGTTAACAAAAAATTCAATGAAACATATTGGAAATCTAAGATTACTAAAAATGCCAACTGGCTACTAAAAGAAAACGCTCCGTTCAGAGATAAACTAGAACTTCTTCAGCAAAATCTTGATGAACAGACAGCAAAATTCAGGGAGCTTACAGTAGCCAATATTAAAAATCTGTATAAAGAAGCATACTCGGCTAAAGAAGTTAAATCTGTTCTGGATAATCTTATTATAAACGTAAAAAATTCTATAGCTTACAAAGAGCAGGAATATAAATCGCTTTTATCAAGAGTTGTCTCTCCTGCACGTGCTAGAGAAATGGCTCTTGATGTATTCACTAATCATCAATTCAAAGAGCTCAGACAAACAAAAAAAGAAATTCAGAAAGAAAAAGTTCGTCTGGAAAAAGATGCACAGCCGATTTTAACTAAAAAAGATTATGCTCAGCGTGTCGGCGATAGTGAGTTGCTTAATGAATGCGACATTGAACTTAGTAAATTCGTTTCAGCATATAAAGAACAGTTAGCTAAAGAGAAAGTTATGCAGGGTAAATTTAACGAGCTGGATAGACTTTGTAATACGCCGCAGGGACAGGAAAAAATTCAAAGTATCATTGATGGCATTCTGACGAAAAACAGCAGTATTAAAGTTCAATTTGATACAGTCAAATCTTCACTTTCTTCACTCAAAACAGAACTTAAAAATCTTACATCCTTATCTGTAGGTGTTAATAATCAGGTTCGTCTTGACCAAAATTCCAATACCAAATACTTCATAAAAGAAACCGCCGGCATGAATGTTACGACTAGCGGAAGCAGTATAAGTTCATCGACAAACCAAGATATAAAAATTTTAGCACAGGCTTTTAATGGTATGGAAGAAGTTGCTCCACTCATCGCCCGTATAGACGATAATACAGATGAAATCTTAGATTATACACATCTAAGTACGGTTGATAAAAAAGCTAAACAGACAGCCAGTATCTTAAAAGAATTTTCATAAATGAAAGAATGATATTATGTTAACTATATATTTTCAAGATATAAATGAAATTCGTGTATATCTTGAGCGTCCATATTTTTTATCTTGAAAAGATAAAAATAGTCTAACAGGCTTTAGAAAGGATGAAATAATATGAATTTGAGAACTATATTTATAATGTATATAATATGTACTATTTTAATAACCATTAGTACTATAGGAATGTTTTTACTTGATAAAAATAGTTCTGTTTTATTTATGTTAGGATTAATTATAGTTGATATGATAACACTAACATTAATGTTTGAACTTTATAAACTGATAGATAAAGACTGGACAAAGATATTTGATTTACAAAAAAGATCGATGAAGAAAAAAATATATTGATTACTTTATTGAAAAATTTAAGATAAAGATAATTTGTATTGATAACGAAATACATTTTACATCGGCTTATGAGTTTGAAACAATATTTAATACTGCAGAATCTTTAATGATAATAATAGAGAAAATAAAAAAGAGTAATGATTTAACCAAATACGAGAATTTGATTGATAATCGAATAACATTTATGATAACAATGTTAAAAGAATACGAAAATTTTTGGGATAATTACTTTACTTCACGTGAAGGAACAAATAACGTTTCAGAAGAAATATTAAAAAAAGAGCAATAAGAATATGATATGATAAAAAATAAGTATAATATTTTGAAGATATTACAATTTTTAGAAATGGAATTTGCTAAAATTGTAATTTACAGGAGCTAATATGAAGAAAAAATTTTATGCCGTGAGAAAAGGTATTACTACAGGTGTCTTTCAATCGTTGGAAGAATGTAAAAAACAGACTTTAGGTGTAAAAGGTTCTGAATATAGAGGATTTCCTAAATTGGAACAAGCTGAGTTATATCTTAAAACAGGTGCAGATTTAAAAGAACAGACAGATGATAGATATTACATCTATGTTGATGGTTCTTATTCAATAAAAAGTAACTGTTTTGGCTGGGGAATTGCTGTTTATCATCATGGATATTTGATTGAAACATTAAATGGATTTGGACGGAACGAATTGAAAAATCTAGCAGGAGAATTGCAAGCTGCCAGAGAAGCTGTAAATTGGGCTATAGAAAATAATAAGAAGGTTGTTATCTGTTATGATTTCAACGGCATTAGAGATTGGGTATATGATGTTAAACAAATTAAACATCGTTTCGTTGGCAGATATATCCGGTTCATGAAAAAACATCTTGACCGTATCAATTTTAGAAAAGTGCCGGCTCATTGTGGTATTGGTGGAAACATGTTGGCAGATAGACTAGCCAAACAAGCAATAAAATTTCATGCCAGCACTACACCATATATACCGCCTGGTACAATTTCTTCTGAGCAATATGTAAAAAAATTAAGAGAAAGATATTATGTATCTACCATAAATAATTATGAAAACATATCAAATTATGTTAAAAGATTACGTCAATTTTTATAACATCTACAAAAAAAGGTGATAACATGCGAAAAGTTTTTACTCAAGAAGAATTTGAAAAATTAACATCTGTGATTATTTTGACTACTGATTATGTCGATTATGACTATTATGCAGTCTATATCCCTAAAATAGAAGGACCGGAGTTATATTTTTATAATGAAAATGATGGTAACTATTACAGTGTAGAAGATATACACTATGTTTTAGGAAACAGTATCAATCCTAATCACGATATTTATATGGATACAGTTTTAAAAGAATTTGAAATGAGATTTTAATACTTTGATATAAAAATAAGCTGTTACAAATTAATGTAACAGCTTATTTTCATTGAGTTACTTTATCGTATTCTTGTTATAAATTTAACCATAATTTTGCAACTGTAAAAGAACAACATATCATATAGAACAGATAGGACAAACTGCTTTCATACACGTAAAACTAAATATCGAACCACCAAGGCGGGGGTTCACTTAGATAAAGATACCACACCAATCCCACGCTGACTTTTGCTCAACCAATACAGCCGGAGGGCTGGATAACAAGAAAAGGCGGTATGCGCCCCGTGGAGGGGTAGCATATCGCCTTTTCTTGTGGGGGTTTCCAAAGGGGGCAACGCCCCCATTTGGCACACGACTTTGCGAAGCAAAGTGTAGTGTGTTATACGCTCTGTCGGCGTTGTCGTGAAAATGCCGTTGCCGCCGGGGAGGGCAAGGGCATTTGAAGCGGCAAGATTTGAAGCGGCAAGAAAACAGGGCTGTGCTTGCGTGGCGTGGAGCCGCAAGCGCAGGTCTGGTTTCATCAGCAGACAGGGCGTATATGAAAGCCCCCGTCCCTCGTCCTACGCTCCGACTTGTGGACAAAGTGTCCCGAAGTTGTGGCCACACTCCCGGAAAAGTAGCAGGACAGCGGGCAACCGTCAAGGCTGAAATGAACGGGGTTACACCCGGCCTTGACCGCCGCCCGCCGCCCCGCTGGATGGGTGGACAAGGCGGCCAATCCCTCAAAGTGCTTGGCCGCGCTCTTTCTGATTTTGAGGTATTCAGTTTTTCAAAATTGAATAATCAAAATAAATTTTTTCGATTGAAAAAATTTTATTTGTTATCATCTTCAATGCCATATTTTTTCTTTTGCCGAATCACATAATTACTGATTTTTTCATCATATAGTGGATACTGGTAATCCAACTGGCATGCCACTTCTGACGAAACCTCCCGGAACAATGCCATACATTGTTCAAAGGATTCCCACATATGGGGATAGGAATCCATATTATAAGTAGACATAAGTCGTTCCCACAATTCCTCTGGGACATATTGCTTCATAAATTTATAGTTTTTTCCCAAACTGAAATGAAATCCCTGTTTGATACCAATCAGCCAGGAAATCATGCGAAGCAATTCTTTTCGTACTATATCATTCATATGGTCAATAGCAAAAAGAATTTCTTTGCGGCATAAGCCCTTTACTACATATGTTGTAGTATTCCAAAATTCATTACAGCAATCGTCAAACATTCTTTGAGTAGGCTTCTGCAAGTGGTAGTCTATATCCGTTGGTATTGGCGGCTTTACGATACGGTTGTCTTTATCCAACAGTAACTTTACCAGTTTATCCCATGTAAAATACTCGTCTATCAGTTCCAGCGGCAGCAAAGTTAAATCTATCTTAACATCATCAGTAAACAGCATTAAATATGAAAATCCCTTTTCTACAGCTGGAAATAATTCCATATCTTCCGGCTTTTGCAGAATCAACCTTTCACCAAATATATCTAGCCATTTATCATCACTTGTGAAGCTGTCCATATCCGTAACAAAAAAAGTAATATCAAAATCCTGAAAATCATCAGGCGGAATATTTGTATTTGTTCTAGATCCTTCCAAAGTAACCATGCGAATGCGTTTGTCTGTTTTTGCAAAATTCAAAACAATATCATAAACTTCCTTTTCTGATCTCATTTTTATCTCCTCCAATTATTGAAATAGGTGTGAAGCCATTTTAGGGCTTTCCCGCCTTGATTACCCTTTAGCAAAGACGGGCGGGACTGTCAACGGCGGCGCATGAAATGCGCCGTTCATCTTGACCGTTGACTGGCTCGGCTGGCTTTGCTATTTTCTCGATGAAAAACAATTTATTCGTATTTATTTCCATCATTGTCATAGTAAGCCACATGAATGGAATACTCTTTTTCTGGGTTTTTAATTGAGATAATATCCATATCATCTGTGTTGTATCTCAATGTATCTTGCACTTGTCCATTTATTGTATAAGTGATTTCAGCATACTCTGTTTTAGCACCATTAAACCAAATTAAATCATACCATTCTCCGTTTATTGCAACGCCACCGACAATAATCTCATCACTATTTCGGTTTGTTGATGTACTAAATTTGTAGTCTCCATTTCCTGTTGGTTCAAAGATAGCAAGTGTAGATTTATTATCTGTACTGTATGCTCCACTCACGATATAACCGCCAAGTTCCAGTTCTTTTGCGATAGTCCATTCATTCCCTTTTGAAATTGCGGTGTTCAATATGCTTTCTCTGCTGGTAATGGTATCTCCTTTGGGAGTTAAACTAAAGAAATATAAAAAAGCGGCAGCAACGCAAATAACAGTCGCTGAAATTATCAGTAACCACTTTTTCATAACCAATACCTCCATATAATCTGATTTATTATTCTCTTACTTGCGTCCCCGCTGCGGCTTTGGATTTTTCAGCAAATCCGATTTCTGTGCAATCTTTTTCAACCACTTCTTTTCTTCCTCTGACAGTTTCCCATAGTTCAGCTTGAGCCGCTTACAGATAAATGCCATAGCCGCCTGCTCCGGGTCGCTGTCCTCTCTGGTGGTTTCCTCTGCGGTCTGCAAAAAATCTTCCAGAGGATTGTCCTCCGGGACGCTGAAAAAATCGTCCTTGTGGGCTTCCCGCAGGTCGAAGGCTATCTTGTTTATGTCCTGCTGTATCACATAGCGGCAAAAGCTGTCATCGTCAATATGGGCGGCGATAAGCTGTCGCAGCTGTGGGTCAGTCAAGCCGGGATTGTGTTGTTTCATAATCGTTGCACTCACAGCGTCCACAATGGCGTTTGCGCTCTGCACCTGCTTTCCCGCTACGCCGTTCACATAGATTTCAAGGTCGGCCATGAGCCGGGGAAAATCCGGGTGGGTCGCCAGTTCACACAAGAGGGAATTGTCCACCCGCCCGCTTTTCAATAGTTCAATCATATCGTCGCTCAAACGCAGGTCTGCAAGATCGGCGTTTGGGTGATTTTTTGTTTGGGAACGGCCCAGCAGATAATCAACAGTCACTTCGTAAAACTTTGCTAACTCAATAAGGGCATAGTGGCTGATGTCCTTATACTCGTCCGCTTCATAGCTGCCAAGCGCAGATTTGGAGAGGTGCGTCTGTTCCGCAAGCTGTTCCAGCGTCAAGCCACGCTCCACACGCAGGTCTTTTAGTCGTTCTTGAATAGTTAGGGCCATACTCTCCCCCCCTCTGTCCTCTGTTCTAAAATATCATCCAATCTTACCACGACTTTTTGATTTCTCTTAATAAAGCAACCGTAATATCTTTGGCAATACTTGATGCTTTTGCACAGTTTCCGTCAAAATTATCAACTCCGCTGTGTTTTTCAGTATCGGTCACACACCGAATGGCGATAAACGGTATGTCATTTGCATAGCAGACATGAGCGATACTGGCAGTTTCCATGTCAACCGTCAAGGGAGCAAATTCATCGTTTATTTTTTGCCGGCTCTCATCGGTTATAAACGATTCTCCCGTTACCATACGGCCCCAAACTACCTTTCCAGAAGTTGAAAGCTTGTCAACAGCAGACTTTGACATATCTATCAGCTTTGGGTCTGCCACAAAAAACACAGAATTCATCCACGGATGAAATTCCGTTAAAATGTCTGGCGCTACATCGTGGTAACAAACTTCTGTGGAGATAACTGTATCGAATATTTCAAGTTCTGGCTCCATACCGCCCGCTGTCCCTGAATTGATAATTATATCCACGCAAAATACATCTATCAAAAGCTGAGCGGCTATGGCGGCATTTACTTTGCACACGCCGGAAAACAGGGCGACAACTTCTACACTATCAATCTGTCCAGCATGGAATTTCAGCATAGCTTTTTCCGTTATCTTACAGTTGCTTATCAAGGGCAAAAATGGGGCGAGTTCTTCGTCACCCGCACATAAAATTCCGATTTTCATAGATTATTGTCCTCCTATGGCTTGAAAGCCAATTTTTATGTTTATTTTACCATAATTCCGAGAGCACGGAAATAGCCTGTTTTTTAAGCCGATTTCCTACCTTTCGGATATACGGGACGGGCGGTCATTTAGGTGTAGACTTAGGGTAGTTCATCGATGGACAGCACCTTGAAAACAGAATGACCGT
>ERZ772901.194-NODE-194-length-61592-cov-16.792076_pt1 | contig 61592 bp, 39 predicted proteins | sample MGYA00512123_ERZ772901 | MGnify/ENA primary metagenome ERZ772901 (study PRJEB29015, sample SAMEA2737711) | human gut metagenome | biome: human gut; feature: human-associated habitat; material: faeces | place: China | collected 2012 ...
TGCCGGTTCTATTGTTTAACTTTTAATCTTTCGGTAAAAATTTACCGAAGTATTGTTAATGAAAGAGGAGATTTAAAACATGAGAACAACAGATAGAGGACTTCAGAAAGCAATAAAAAGGCAGCCCCATTACGAGCTGCCCAGTAATTTCAGTTACCGCATGATGCAAAAAATACAAGAGGAAAGTATCTTATGCGAAAAACAGCAGGAAAAAAGAATGTTCATTCTCTTCCTTGTCTTCGCCATACTCAGCGGGGGAAGTTGCATCGGATTTTTTATATGGAAATACGGAGCAGCCTTCATCAGCTATTGGCACACCTGTAAGGAAATACTTCCGGACTCCCATACGCTCCTTTTCTATCTGCCTACGCTCTGCGCCCTCTGTCTGTTGTACTTCTTCGACCGATGGCTACGGAAAAAGATAGACCTTGAAAAAAAATAGTCTCCCTATTTTTTCACACAAACGGTTACAGATTTTCCACAAGAAATACCCTGAGGCATGGGCACCACAATTTTTTGCCCATTCCATACCAACGTAATTTCTTTTAATGTGGCATCCATTCTGGCATCCGTTACTGACACATAACACTCTGTATCCGTTTCACGCAAGACAAGTGCACAAGGTGCAGAAACCTCCAACGTTAACCCCCTTGCTTTTAACACCGGAGCTTCCGGATAGAACACGGCTTCTACCACCTTTTTGTCTGTCGAACGAACGGCTTGAATCAATGTATCGTTTCTCAATACTTCAAACGGAAGCTTACGAGCCGGTTCATCTTTCCCCAAGTAAACCGTATAGCCATAGGTATCATTCTTCGGACTTTGCCCATGGTCTGTCCACAAACGCAATACAGAAACCTTTTCAGGTAGTCCTGATTTCTTTTTATTCCGTGCATTCATCTTTGCCCAATGAGCCGGACGACTCTCTGAAACGACGTATAAATTAGCCTGATACTCTGGTAAACCTTGATAGGCAAACTGCCCTTCTTGTATAACCCAGGTATCTTTCATCTTACGTGCATCCAAAAGCATGCTTCCTTCCGCCACATCTGTCTTCTTACCTTTCTTCCAAAGATAAACCGGAGCCACCCTTGCTGTCTGATCCAATGTGGTCCGGATGTGTCCTTCCATATCCGGACAGTTATTGGTCACTCCTGCTCCTAAAGCTACCAGATAATCTCCCAATACAAAATAACCTTTATAAGCCTTAAAACCATAGAGTAACTCATTCTTCACCTTACGGTCACCTTTATCATTCACATTTTCCTTATCGGCTCCATGCATTTTTTCAAAAATATAGCCACCAGCTGCATAATCTGCCACATCTGCTGCTCCTGCAGCGAAATTATGACGACTACAATATCCTCGCCAGTTTGTTACCGGAGTCAAGCGCTCCATTCCTTCACGTGCAGTAACACCGGGAGAAGCGGTCACATCCCAACCTCCCATAATCTGAAAATATTCATTTCCATGACGCTGAAATAAAGTCATGCCATCTGTCGGATAAAAATTATAGCTGTCCGCGAATGCTGCACTTTCAAGCCCGTCACAGCGCACAGAAGCCATATTAATCATCAAATGATAATCCGGAGTATGCTTCATCAAGTCATCATTATTAAAAAACCAGCGTGTACCTTGATAAACACCTTTTTCAGTTCCCTTCATCCGGATACGATTTGTTTCTGCCTCACCCTGAAGTTGCTGAAGTTCTTTCTGCTCCTCTGAAGAAAAAGAAGAAAGCCAATTCTTCACCACATTGCGTAACATCTTGTAATAAGGTATTGCTTCCTCCTTATTCCGATACTCATAGGAATTTCGGTCCAGACAAGGCAAACGATAACCGTCCCGATAATACCAGCTGCCTCCACGGAAAAAATTCATCAAGGCATCTGCATTTTCACGGCTGAGCTGCTTTGCCCAAGGAGTGCCATTGAGCATACCCAGCACATTCAAGGCACTGGAAGTTCCATCAATGGGATAACCCCATATCAAACATTGCATGCCATGTCCCCATCCTGCTCCGTCAGCCGTAAATCCTTCCGTCCAAAAAGAATCATCATAGGTAATCTGGGAAGTCATGCTAATGCCCCGCTGACAAACTTCAGCCAAGACATCCAGCATCGAAACAGAGCTATACATCACAGCTACCGGAAGCAAGGAACGATAAGCCAGCGCATTGCCGCCTACCCACCACACATGATTACGGAAACGCTCCACTGACACCACATTCTTATCAGTCCCATCCCTTCTCAAAGGCTGAGTATAAGCCTGAAGTCCCAAGACTTTCAACATATCACATGCATTCTTCAAGTATTTATTTCCCTCGCCCTGTTCTGCCCGGTCCATATCTTCTGTACAAGCAAAATAAATATTCACGGCAGCCGTAGGTATCGCAAAACAAGAAGCATGAAAACGTGGTTTATCATTCGGACGAGAAATTTCCAAGTTACCATAATGCACCACAGCCTTCCAAAGTTTATCTGTAAGTTCAGAAGTTTTCTCCAGCCGTCCTTTCCGGCAAGCATCAGCCAACTGATATATACGGTTCAATGCACCGGCAATAAAAATTCCGACACGGTCATCCGTTGTATTCTCATAGCCTTGTTGATAAGCATTCTCACGTTCAAACTGCTCCTCTGTAGAATTTAAGTCTGAAAACCGGCCATCTTCTCCTAACAGGGAAGCCATCTGAATAGCCTGAGAAGCATCAATTGATTTTACTGCCCGATAAGGGTGTTGAGAAAAATATTCTCTCAGTTTCTTGACTGCATCTTTTTTCTCACCTCCCGCATGACAACGTGCCTCCTGATAATAACGACGATAGTTTGAATATGCAAACTGAGATTCCGCCTTACGAACAACAAAGTCGCTCACTTGTACATGGTTTTTCCACAAACGAATAGCAAAATATCCATCCCCCTGCCCCCTGCTTATAGGATGGCAAAACAATTCCTCACCATCGACAGCAAACGTAGTTTTTCCATCCGTCACGGTAATCACCACCTCATACCAACGATTAGGCTTCAGCAAATGTGCCTCATCTGTATATTCTTTTACCAGAGGTTTTATTTTGTTCTCATCAATGCCATAAAATTCACTGTGATATTCCCGAAAACGAGTGGTCTTATTCTCATTTCCTCCATAACCCACATAGAAAAGATTTAATGTGTTATAATTCTTGAATATCCCTGCACGCCAATCCTTTCTGGCATAAATATCATCAGGGTATTTCAAATCTTTAGCACCCCAAAAGCAGTTCATGTCACTCAAACGGTCGTATTTCCCGCCTTCCATCACTACTTTTATTCGGTAACTAATTTCATAGTTTCCAGTCAGGCACTCATCATACCACAAAGTCAGACCATCCGGAGATACAATGTCCAGACAATCGTCTACTTTAGTCATCTTGAACTTACCCGAAGAGTCTTCGCCAATCCAATTTTTCAAGGATATTTCTGAAGCAGTAATCCCCAACAAGGAATAAAATATTCCCCATAAGAAAAATAATAATTTTAGTTTACCCATAATAAAAGATTAAATATTTCACGATTACATGCTACAAAAATAAATATTATCTTTTAATATTCATAACCACTATAAATAAAAAGGACGAATTTCGAATGAAATTCGCCCTTCCCATTTCTATATCAATCAGAAATCTTATTTCCGATAGCTTTCCAATTCTTCTGCCTGGAACTTACGGATGAAGTTGAAATGCTTTTCTACTTCAGATTCAGCGTAGTTCACATACACATTCAGTGACTTGCCGAACATGTCAGGAGCCTTTGTCGCATCCTGCAAGAGCAGGTGGCTCATCACGCACACAGCTGCCATCTCATACAAACGACGAGATACCAAATCCAGCAATTCCTGATTCTGTGCTTCCTTCACTGCATTGGTACATGCTTCCAGTTTACGAGTCATATCCTTGATACGATTCATATAACCTTCAAATTCCGGAGCACAAGGAATCAGTTCATATTCATGCAAAGTAACCGCATACGAACCGTTTGTAACGTAACGGATGGCAGCTACTGTCTGCAACTGGGTAGTACCTTCATAGATGCTGGTGATACGGGCATCACGATAGATACGCTGACAAGCATATTCCATCATGAAACCTGAACCGCCGTGTACCTGAATACAGTCGTATGCATTCTGGTTGGCATATTCAGAGTTCATACCCTTTGCCAGCGGAGTAAAGCTGTCAGCCAGTTTTGCATAACGTTTCTGTTCCTGACGTTCTTCCGGAGTCAGCTTGCGTTCACGGGCAATGTCATCCAACGCTTTGTAGATGTCCACGTAACGAGAAGTCTGATACAACAACGCACGGCCTGCATCCAATTTAGCCTTGATGGTAGCCAGCATGTCATACACAGCTGGGAATTCGATAATGGCCTTACCGAACTGTTTACGGTCTTTTGCGTATGCCAAAGCCTCATCGTAAGCAGCCTGGCTTAAACCTACAGACTGAGCAGCAATACCCAGACGGGCACCGTTCATCAACGCCATCACGTATTTAATCAAACCTAACTTGCGTTCACCGCAAAGTTCAGCCTTCGCATTCTTATAAACCAACTCACAAGTAGGAGAACCATGAATACCCAACTTGTTTTCAATACGGCGTACGTCTACTCCCCCATCGTTCTTGTCATAGATGAACATAGACAATCCACGACCATCGTGTGTACCTTCTTCCGAACGGGCCAATACCAGGTGAAGATTTGCATCACCGTTCGTAATGAAACGTTTCACACCGTTCAGGCGCCAGCAGTTGTTAGCTTCATCGTATGTAGCTTTCAGCATCACACTCTGAAGGTCGGAACCAGCATCCGGTTCAGTCAAGTCCATTGACATGGTTTCACCGGCACAGATACGCGGAATGAAACGGCTGTGCTGATCTTCGTTACCGAATTCATAAAGTGTTTCAATACAGTCCTGAAGTGACCAGATATTACCGAAACCGGCATCAGCCTGAGCCACGATTTCTGCACACATGGTGTACGGAGTAATCGGGAAGTTCAAACCACCGTAACGGCGCGGCATAGTCATACCGTTCAGTCCGGCTTTCACCATTGCATCCAGGTTAGCCTTTGTGCCGGAAGCGTATTCCACGCGACCGTTTGCACAATGCGGACCTTCTTCGTCCACTCCTTCTGCATTGGCAGCAATCACTTCACCAGTGATTTCACCGGTGATTTCCAATACTTTATCGTAAGAGTCGACCGCATCCGCATAGTCCTGCGGTGCGTAGTCATACTCGTCTTTATCTCTGTAATCGCGTTCTTTCAACTGACAGATACGCTCCATCATCGGATTGTTCAAGTGGAACTTGAGTTCCGGATGTTCTGTATAAAAGTTTGCCATAATTGTAATTATTGTTTTAAAGCTTTAGGCTTAGGTATATTAAATGTTACAGGGACTGTAAGAATTGACTTATCGAATTCCCCAAATTTAACGGCCGGTATCCATTTGATTTCCATCAGGTCTTCTTCCGCAAAACGAGACACTTCTTTTCTCAGATAATAGTTTTCGTTACTTTTAGGATGTATCCTGTATTTTATGACACGGCCTGATTCATCTATAGCCAATTGTACAAAAATACGTCCTTCGGCATTTTGTGCTATTGCTTCTTTCGGATAATGAATGTGTTCACGTATAAAATTTTGTAAATCACCGTATTCAGCCGGAAGCATAGCAGCCGGACGTTCGGAAGGGTAGAAATCCACTTCATGCCCTTCTTCATCATACAAATGACCGCCTTTGGAACGTCCTTTCCTGAATTGTTCGGTCCGCCATATCGAACCATCGGGATAAAACATCTCCACAAGCCCCTCTCTTGCATTGTTAATAAAAGTACAGCGGTACTTCAACTTACCATCCCGATAGAAACGTAAATATTCTCCATTTCGCTTTCCATCCACGTACATACGGGTGTCTGAAGGTTGTCCATTTGCATAATAAATAGCCGACTGCCCATTTAATTTACATTGTTTGGGGTCACTTGTAAATTTCGAAAAATGATGTATAAGCAGTAAGGTGTCTCCAAGGTTATAGTACCTCACTTCTATACTGTCCTTTTTCAGATACGTGCGAACACAATATCTTACTGCTCCTTCTTTAGATTCCAACCATTTATTTTTCCTATCAATATAAATAGTATCCTGTGAAAATGAAGGAGCAGTCAAAAAAGACATCAGCAAGAGCCCAAGTAAACATTTACCAGCCATACTTTGCCTAAAGTTGTTATTTACTATTCTTCTTATAATACTTAATCATCTTCGGAATAACCTCTTCCACTGTACCATTGATGACATAATCGGCAATTGCATTGATAGGCGCATTTTCATCGTTGTTCACAGAAATGATGATACCTGCATCCTGCATACCGGCAATATGCTGAATCTGTCCGGAGATACCACAAGCGATGTACAGTTTAGGATGTACGGTCACACCTGTCTGACCAATCTGACGGTCGTGGTCGCAGAAACCGGCATCTACTGCTGCACGGCTGGCACCCACTTCTGCATGAAGTTCCTTAGCCAGTTCAAACAACATATCGAAACCTTCCTTGCTACCCATACCGTAACCACCGGCAATTACAATCGGAGCACCTTTCAGGTTGTGTTTAGCCTTTTCTACGTGACGGTCGATTACTTTCACTACGTAATCAGTTTCAGGCACGTATTTCGCTACGTCGTGACGAATCACTTCACCCTGATAATTGGCATCTACGATTTCTTTCTTCATCACACCTTCACGTACGGTAGCCATCTGCGGACGATGTTCCGGGTTGATGATGGTAGCCACAATGTTACCACCGAAAGCCGGACGAATCTGATACAACAGATTTTCATAAGTGATACCGTTTTTCTTGTCTTCATGGTTACCGATTTCCAGCTGCGTACAGTCGGCTGTCAAACCACTAGTTAGTGCAGAAGACACACGCGGACCCAGGTCACGACCAATTACGGTAGCACCCATCAAACAAATCTGCGGTTTTTCTTCCTTGAACAAGTTGACAAGAATAGAAGTATGAGGAAGTGAAGTATAAGGGAATAAGCCCGGAGCATCGAACACATGTACACGGTCTACTCCGTATGGCAAAACTTGTTTTTCTACATCTGCAAGGTCTGTACCGGCACAGATAGTTTCCAGCTGGCATCCCAGCTGAGTGGCCAACTTACGACCTTTGGTTAAAAGTTCGAGACTGACATCGGCAACGTGCTTGCCTTCCATCTCACAATATACAAATACGTTATTCATAGTCTTTATCCGATAGTATGGTTAGCCAACAGTTCAACAATCAAGTTTTCTACATCTGCATCGCTGCCGGTAAGCGTCTTGCTTTCCTTTGCCTGGAAGATGATGTTTTCAATCTTCTTTACCTTAGTCGGAGAACCCGACAGACCGCATTGTTTCGTATCACCGTTTACATCGGCTACACTCCATTCTGTGATATTCAGATAAGGACGGCTTTCATACAAAGAAGCATAAGGCAGTTCAGCTCCGTCTTTGGTAATGGCAGCCTTTTCCTGACCACCCAGTGCACGTTTGTACTTCTGTATCAGTTTCGCATTGCGCGGACGGCAAGGAGCTGCACTACCGTTTACAGTCAATACAATCGGAAGCGGACCTTCTACAGTTTCCACACCTCCGTCGATATGGCGTTTCACACGGATACGTCCGTCTTTTACCTCCTGAATTTCTTCTACGTAAGTCACCTGAGGCAAACCTAATTTTTCTGCTACCTGCGGACCCACCTGTGCGGTATCACCATCGATAGCCTGACGTCCACCCACAATGATGTCATATTCACCAATCTTGCGGATAGCTGTTGCCAGCGCATACGAAGTAGCCAGCGTATCTGCTCCGGCAAAAGCACGGTCTGTCAGCAAATAACCGTTGTCTGCTCCTCTGTATAATCCTTCGCGGATAATTTCAGCGGCACGACCCGGACCCATTGTCAGGATAGTTACAGTAGAACCAGGATGTGTGTCTTTCAGTCTGAGTGCCTGTTCCAAGGCATTCAAGTCTTCCGGATTAAAAATCGCCGGAAGTGCTGCACGGTTAATTGTACCGTCAGCATTCATGGCATCTTTTCCCACACAGCGTGTATCGGGAACTTGTTTAGCCAATACTACAATTTTCAAACTCATTAGATTCTTTATTTTGGTATTAGTAAATTCTTGTCGGCAAATTTAATGAAAGCATTTGTTCCGCAAAAAGATATGAAGAAAAATTAAGCGTATTCTCGACATCTTCACTCAACTGTGAATAAGTGGCAATGGGATTGTCAGAATACATGGAAACGATAGTTCCATCCCGTCTGCAAACATACACCCGGGGGATTCCACTGGTAGAAAACAACTCATATACCCGTCGGTCATCCTGTGCCGAATAAGGAATAGTCAGCGAGTTTCTCTCCCAGTAATCTGCCACCTCCTCTTCACTTTCCTCCCGACTGATGGCATAGATAACCACCTCTTCATTCGTAGCATATTCTTCATATAACTGCTGGATAACCGGCAATTCTTTCTGACAGTCCGGGCACTCTGTATGAAAGAAAATCAATACTACCACCTTCCCCTTAAGAGACTGTGTACTCAATTCCGAACCATCATTTAATACCACCAAAAAGTCCGGCAACGTATCGCCCGGCTCTACCCTATCGTGGCCAGCCGGAACCTCGTCACGGATGCAGGAAGAAAAGAGGCATCCGAACAACACGAAAAAAATACTTAACCAATACTTCATACGGTAAAGATAAACAAGATACACAAGTTTTGCAAACTCTAAGAACTTGTTTATCTTTGACTCCCGAAAAAGACTTTTATAAAATATGAATACAATGAATCAGGAAACTGCGCAACTTCTCCAGCAAATAGGAATTGAGAAATCTGATTTGAGCTGGACCACACAAGTTGTACTCATTTTAGCCATTTTACTGGTATCTTATCTTACCACATTGATTTTCCGCCACCTCATCATGCCAGCCGTACGAAAGATTACGGCCCGCACCAAAGCTACGTGGGACGACTATCTGTTCAATGACAAGATGATGAAAGCCTCTTGCCGGATGATTCCACCTATCACCTGGTACATCCTGCTCCCTTTTGCCTTTGATGACAAATCAGCCTATCTGCTTCAAATCTTACTGAAAATCTGTCTGATTTATCTCATCATCACGGCCCTCATGCTGATTAAATGCTTCCTTGACTCCCTCTATGAAATATCCAGCGAGCATGAAGCGTTAAAAAACCGTCCGCTCAAAGGTATTTACCAGATGATAAACCTGATATCTATAGGAGTAGGTATCATTCTCATCATCAGCGTCCTGATTGACCGGAACGCCACTGCTATCCTGACCGGACTCGGTGCCTCGGCCGCCATCCTGATGTTGATTTTCAAGGACAGTATTCTGGGATTAGTGGCCGGCGTACAGCTTTCGGCCAACGATATGCTTCGCCCGGGCGACTGGATTACCATGACCAAATACGGTGCCGACGGTTACGTGATTGAAGTGTCACTGACTACCGTAAAAGTACAGAACTTCGACAAGACCATCACCACCATTCCTCCCTACGCACTGGTCAGCGATTCCTTCCAAAACTGGAGAGGCATGCGCGAGTGTGGAGGCCGCCGCATCAAACGCTCGCTGTTCATCGACATGACTACCGTGCATTTCTGTACACTGGAGGAAGTGAACCAATTCGTACAAAGAGGATGGATAACTGCTCCAACCGAAGGAAATGAACCACCCGTCAACTTGCACGTGTTCCGCGAGTATGCCCTTAAATACATCAGCAACCATCCTGAAGTGAATCACAACCTGATGCAGATGGTCCGCCAGTTGCAGCCCACCACCGAAGGTATCCCCGTAGAAATCTACTGTTTCTCGAACACCCCCGACTGGATTCCTTACGAAACCTTGCAAGGAGAAATCTTTGACCACCTGATAGCCATGATACCGGAATTCGGCCTGCATATCTTCCAACGCCCGGCCGGAACCGATTTTCAACCCAATGAGAAAAATGAATTTATAACTTCAAAATAAAAAACAATGGAAACAGGACTTACATACAGCAGCACCGTACAGGTAAATTCCACCAACACCGCCTTAGCACTCGGCTCAGGAGATATGGAAGTGTTTGCTACTCCCGCACTGGTAGCCTTGATGGGAAACGCTGCCATGAATGCCGTAAAACCCGTACTCCCGGAAGGTTCTACTACCGTAGGTGCCATGATACAGACCTCGCACCTCAAACCCTCCGGTCTGAACGAAGAAGTGACAGCTACCGCGGAACTCACAGAAATAGAAGGCCGGAAACTAACCTTCAAAGTTAATGCATCCGACAGCAAAGGGCTGGTGGGAGAAGGTACTCACATCCGCTACATTGTGGACAGGGAACGTTTCTTAAGCAAACTTTAACAGCACACAATCGTCTACCATAGATTTATAGACAGACAACTGCATCAACGGTAGAACTCTAAAACATCATTTACGTTTTCCATTCTGCATCCCTAAGTTTTCCGATGCGGAAACCTATAGATGCAGAATGAGGAACATAAGTTTCCGCAAGGGAAAACATAAAAAACAAAAGTCGAAATACCACTTATCTCCTTCGCATTTTTTCAATTAGCGTGAAAGTGTTTTCCCTCATCCTCTCTATGTCATTTAACACAGAAAAAAAGAATCCCTGAAACAAGGATATTTCACTTGCTTCAGGGATTTTTTCATATACATATTATTACTATTATACAATCACCAGCGCAATCAGCTGAATAAACAATATCAGGAATACCATAGCAATAGGATATACTGTAGCGTATGCCACTCCCGGAATGTTACTGTCTGTCATCGAATCGGCAGCAGCCAGACCAGGCGTACTGGTCATACCGCCGGTAATGGTACCTAACAAGTCGAGCAGGCTTACCTTGAAGACCCATCGGCCCACTATGGCAGCCAACAGCATGGGTACCAATGTAACCAACGCTCCGACTCCGAAAAGCAGGAAACCACTTTCCTGGAAGGTGGCCACCAAGGTTTTTCCGGCTGAGGTTCCTACCTCTGCCAGGAACAGCAACAAGCCCAACTGACGCAGCAACTGATTGGCCGGACCTGACATGGACCACATAATCGGACCTGTCTTGCCAATGGCGCTCAGGAACAATGCCATCATCAGCACCCCTCCGGTCAGCCCCGGAGAGAAAGTCATGCCACCTCCGAAAGAGATATGCAGTTTTCCGAACAATACGCCCAACACAATACCCATAGCTATCGGGAAGAAGTCTGTATCCGACAAGCGCTTTACATCATTTCCCAACAAACGGGCTACTGCCTGGATACCTTCCTTCTCACCTACCACCATCAGCTTGTCACCAAACTTCAGTGCCAGCTCCGGTGAGGGAGACAAGTCAATACCGCTTCGGCGTACACGAGTAACCGTACAGCCAAAGTTCTTCTGCAGGTTCAGTTCACCCAACTGCTTGTTAATCATATCTTTCTTGGTGAGTAACAAAGATTCAATGGTCTGTGTATGGCTCAACGGGAGTTCACCTTCTTCACGCTCACCCAACATCAACGCCAAACTGTTCAATGAATTCTCGCTGCCCACAGCCTGAATGCAATCACCTTCCTGCAACACGGTATGTGCCTTGGGTATCAGAATCTCTTCTCCCTGTTTCAAGCGTGAAATCACAGCCCCCGTCATGGCACGTATGTTCAACTGGCTTAACGTACGGCCAAATACAGCCGGATTCGTCACCCGAAACAAGCAAGTGCTCAGTTCAGGGAACTGGCTGCGCCGTTCCTTCTCCAGTCTGCGTGCTTCTTCATTCAAGTCTATTCCCATTAATTTGGGAAGCAACTTCACAAAAAGAATCACCCCAATCACCCCAAACGGATAAGCAATACCGTAAGCAATGGAAGCCAACGGCGACTGGGTACTGTCAATGGCTACCGCCAAACCAGGTGTACTGGTCAAGGCACCGGCTATCAGGCCCACGATACTTGGCGTATCGATGTCAAAAAGATATTTCATTCCGACCCCTGTCAGGCAGGCAGAAGCCACTATCAGCAGCGTAATCAGAATCAAGGTTTTTCCCTTGCTCCGGAACGAATGGAAGAAACCCGGACCGGCCTGAATACCAATCGTAAAGATAAACAACACCAGCCCGAAGGTTCCCAGTTCCTTTGGAATGGATACCCCCCAATGCCCGAAGGCAAGAGCAATGAAAATCACGGCAGACACATCGAGCGATAGGCCCATCACTTTGATACGTCCGAGCATAAAGCCCAAGGCTACAATCAAGAAAATTGCAAAATACGAAGTTTGCAGTAAGTCTGTCAACATGGTTAATAAAGATAAATGAATAAAACTGGGATAAAGATAAGCAAATTTTACGGATTTCTCAAAAAGCTCTTCCGACAACGATATTCCCACTTTCTGCTCCTACTAAATAAATCTTCTGCATAAAGAAAAATACCTTTTCCATTTAATCTTTAAGTTGATGTCCTGACAGAGCTAACAGCAAATTTTCCATACAAACGCCCCAATAAGTCCACCAATATCATACTTATTTCTTTTTAATTGGAATAACCATATTCCATGACTTTGTAGCATTTTCAAATCCACCAGGGCCATCCATCGTAGCAAAAAACACATATGCAGGAACCCCGTTCTCAAAAAACAAGAAAGGCCGTTCCAATTGTCCCTGCATTTCTACATTTCCATCCTCCCATTCAACTGTCCGGGAATACGCCTTAGCATCTTCATCCACAATCCAATTTATTCCATCCTGAGAGTGCGCCATCACGCCTCCACCTTTTTCCCCAGTAAATTTAGCCACGTGATCTTTAAATATATATAATATGAAAGCCGCGCTCATCTTCCCACAAAAAAGGATCTTCAGCTTCTCCCTGCCCCTCAACTTGAAAAATAGGCTTCTTATCATTCTGAACCGTATAAGGACCTTCAATAGATGGAGCAGAAGCAATTCCCAATGCCATATTGGAATATCCTCCGTTTTCAGTATGTGCCCTCCCTTTAAATATCATCAACACGGAACCATCTTTTCGAACAACAGGAGAAGGATTGGAAGTCAAGTAACTATAAAAAGTATTAGGCTCCGTCTTTAAAATAGGTTCATCCAAGCGCTTCCACGGCCCATAAGGTGAATCTGCTACAGCTAATCCCACCCGTTTGTTTGCACGTCCTACAATACACCATTTACTATCCAATGTCAGCTCTTCATAGCTGGGTTCTTCAAATGGATGAGTAGAACCCATGTAAATGAGATAATATTTATGATTATACTTAAAAATACGAGGATTATGCGTTGAACGTCCGTCCCAATACTGTGCTCCTCGAGCAGGAAGCGCCACATCACTAAATTTATATGGTCCCTCAGGAGTAGGAGATATAGCATGTACAATTTCGGATGCTACCATCCACCCAGGATGAAAAGGAAGAGATTTTGGAAAACGAGATACATACATGTGGTATTTTCCGTCATCCCCTTGTATCACGGAACTTCCCCAGACCCAATACCCTTCACACTGGAAAGCTGGAGTCCGAGGAGCCTTGCCTAAATTATGAAACAATTCGTTCTTCGATTTTTCTTTTAACTCCAACAAGTTATCTATTTTCTGTGAATATACATTAGCAGTGAGAAATCCCCCTAACAACAATGTATAAAATATTTTTTTCATAGTCAACAATTTAATTATACATTTAAAAACGAAGCTAAGTTATAAAAGTTTCAGTTACAGTCTTTCTTTTTACCGTAGAAAACTACCCCCAATTTATCAATCGATTTCAATGAGATATTCCGATTCTATACCAGCATCTCGCAATCACCGCATCCTTGTAGAAGTGCTAAATTCTCAACTAAATAGGATTTTTTATCAGACCCAGAGTTTATATTTCCCTTTTCTAATAATGAACTTCTCAAAAAACTTCGAATCCTTACATAATAGAAAGAAGTAGGGATGAATACGGATTAGATACGAATAAATCATTTTCATTCTATCCCTCCTTTGTCGCCGACCTTGACATCAAGCATATAAAATATTAAAACAACTCCAATCTAATCCTCTTTCCAATGCACAACAGACAGCCCCATCAATTTATAAATTAAGTACTTATTTTTTAACCAATTCTAGCAGAAAATCTTCATAAGTAAACCTGCCCCAATGATATTGAAAACTTGATACAGAATCCATAAATTATATCATACCTAGACCTAAAATGAGAATAGCCAATCTAAATCTTTTATAGTTTTCTCCTACATTCATTTTCTTTACTTTATATTAGTATCAAAATAAGTCTGCAATTGGACTTCTATGAGAATACTCTTCATAGCTTTCCTTATGTTATTCACATTGTCATTCCAATCTAAAGAATATTATTAACTACATAATGTTCTCGTTTCAACAAATCCTCCACACTTTTTTCTATCAATAAACAACTTTATAAACCAATTCTTCTCCAAGAAATATACACTGCAACTAAAAGACACACTGGTCAAAGTTCTAAAATTCTCATAGCGTTTAAAATATTGTCTTTTTAAAACTATGTTTCATCTCGACTTTCTGTATACTTCCGTCCGGATTATAAAAAAGAGGAGCCACGCACACACTACGACGCCACTGCACAAACTTCCGTTCCGGTGAATTTTCAGGTATTTGCGAAAGCGCACGTTCCGAAGTATGATAAAAGATATACCATTTTCCTTTATATTCCACAATGGAGTGATGATTCGTCCCACTGCTGACTTCATCCAATATCACTCCCATATATTTATAAGGTCCTAAAGGCCTTTCAGCTATAGCATACGCTATTTGAGGCCCTTTTCCTTTAATATGGGGTCCCGTAGAATAAGAAATATAATATTTTCCTTTATACTTATGCATCCATACAGCCTCAAAAAAATAAGGTAACTGAATCTTATTGTCCAACACGACCGGCTTCCCCTCATAAGATACCATATCTTCGTTAAGCCTCACAATATTCAAAGCATTCTGTCCTACCAGCAGATAAGCAGTTCCATCCTCGTCCATAAATACATTCGGATCTATAAAATCACGGGGAGCCACTACCCCCAAACTGTTACGAGAAATTAAAGGTTTCCCTAAAGCATCGTTAAAAGGCCCTACCGGCGTGTCCCCCACAGCAACTCCAATATAATCCTGATCTGTCGGAAAATAAAAATAATATTTTCCTCCTTTTTCTACACAGTCAGGTGCCCATGCATATTTCTTCGCCCATACCGTTTGCTTTAAAGGACTAAATATAAGTCCCTCATCCTTATAATGACACATATCTGTAGTAGAGTAAGCATAATAATCTTCCATATCCCACCAAACCGCACTGTCACGATCATGACTTGGATAAATATACAAAATATCATTAAACACCCTTGCAGAAGGATCTGCACTATAACGCTGAGTAATCACCGGATTCACCACAGTATCTTGTCCCCCATTATGTTCCTTTCTAGAAATAAGAGCACAACTTGTCAAAAAACAACCAATAACCAAACTGAGCTGTTTAATTAACAACCTTTTATTATATCCACAATTATTAAAAAACCTATTCTTCATAGTCATTATATAATTTTAAATCCTAATTTTTCACACTAAAAGTTTCATTTAAGCCTTTCATACAATCAGCTCCCACAAACAACTCGAATTCTCCAGCTTCGACTTCTGACTGCAATTTTTCATTCAAAAAAGACAACTCAGAATAAGAAAGCGTGAAATACAACTTACGTGTCTCACCCGCCGGGATATGCACTTTTTGAAAAGCCTTAAGTTTTTTCTCCGACTGAGTAATCCTGCAATATAAATCCGTCAAATACACTTGTACGATTTCATCACCGTCCCTTGTTCCCGTATTGGTCACTTCCACTGAAAAACGGACATCCTCACCACGAACAAGTTCTTTGTTTTCAATCTTCAAATTCTTATACGCAAAAGATGTATAGGACAATCCATACCCAAAAGGATAAAGCGGATAATAGCGGTTCTTCGGAATCACTCCCTGCCCGTATTCCACCACATTCCCTTCTCTACCGTATGGACGATGAAGCAGACACATTGGTAAATCACCTACAGTACGAGGATAACTGACAGATAGTTTTCCTGATGGATTAACCTTTCCGGAAAGAATCTCAGCCAATGCATTTCCTCCTTCTTCTCCCGCAAAAAACATCATCACAATGGCATCAGCTTTCTCCATCCAATGCGTCATAGTCACAGGACGCCCTTCTACCAGAACAACAATTAAGGGCTTACCCACCTTTGAAATTTCTTGAATAAGCTCCTCTTGTACTCCCATCAAATCAAGGCTGTTACGATCTCTCGTTTCTCCTCCTGTAGTCCAGTTAGCCCCTCCCATTACCATCACACACGCATCCGACTCCCGTACAGTCTGAACAGCTTGTGCAAAACCAGACTTATCAGTTCCGGTCACTTCACATCCTTTGGCATAAGAAACCTCTATCTGACTCCCCAGCACTTGCTCAATACCTTGCAACGGACTGACACCTCTCACTCCTTTTGCAGAATATCCTCCAAGCTGGACTACATTAGCATTGGGTCCCACGACAGCCAGCCGATGTATTCCCTTCAACGGTAACACATCGTGCTCATTCTTCAACAAGACAATACTTTCTCTTGCAGCCCGTCTGGCCAATTGCCGGAACTGAGGAGTATCACATTTTTTTTCAGCTAAAGATTCATCCACATAAGGATGCTCAAACAGCCCCATCTGAAACTTTACCTTCAAAATATGGCGTACGTTCACATTTATCTCCTCTTCTGATATATATCCTTTCTTCACCATTTCTGCCAGTTTTACGTAAGATTTCAAACGTGGCAATTCTACGTCCATACCAGCTTTTGCACAAAGTACAGCCGTCTCCTCCATTGTAGGGGCAATTTTCAAAAAATTACATGCATGACTTACCGCACTCCAGTCTGAAACCACAAACCCGTCAAATCCCCATTCCTTTCTCAATACCTCCGTTAACAACCAACGATTAGCAGAACAAGGTGTCCCGTCTACCGAATTATAAGCCGCCATCAAGGACTTCACTCCTGCCTGCTTTACCACAGCCTCAAAAGGCACCATGTGTATCTCACGCAATTCGCGCTCACTCATCCCTGCATTACCGGAATCTCTTCCTCCATCTGTCACAAAATTTGCCACGAAATGTTTAGGCGCACAAACAATTCCATGTTTCTGCACCCCCTTCACAAATTCTACCCCCATACAAGCAGCCAGATAAGGATCCTCCCCATAACATTCTTCCATACGTCCATGACGGGGATCTCTTGCCAAATCCAAAGTCGGGGAAAGTACTTGGTTAATTCCACGGCTATAAGTTTCCTGACCTATCGCATCTGCAATTTTCCCCATCAACTGCAAATTCCAGGTACAAGACAAGGCTATCGATTGCGGGTATGAGGTTGCTCCTAATGCTCGGCAACCATGTATTGCCTCTGCATCAATCATCACAGGTATCCCTAGGCGAGTTTCTTCCATCGCAATTTTCTGTATTTGATTACCCACCTTTACAGCTTTTTCAGCTGGCATATCGGTAGTGGGGCAACTCAAATATCCCACACCATGCCGTCCAAACCTATGACGTATATCTTCCATCGAAAATTCTCCACTAGTCTGAAAAATTTCATCTCCTTCACCTAGACGTAAGGCTGACATTTGATATACTTTTTCTTCCAGTGTCATGCGACTGAGTAAGTCCTCCACACGTTCTTCTACAGGTAAATTCGGATTACGGTAAGGGAATTCATTTTTTTTCACAGCGCCTAATACTTCTTGCCACATTCCCACACACAATAGTGCAATACACACTACATTCATATTTCTCATAATCATAATTTTTACAGATAAAAGTCATTTCATTCAAAAGTTAAGACAACCGGCTTGCCCAAATATTCCGCTTGCGGCATCGGAAAAATAAATTTCTTCCCGTTCCACATCAGCTCAATCTCTTTACAGTCAGGATTCATCAACGCATCAGTTACAGAAAACCGCCATCCTTTTGTTTGTTTTTCTATCAACACCACACATGGAGCCGATACCGACAAACTAATCTGGCCATCCGTCAACACATCCGAACAATCATAAAAAACAGCCTCCAGTGTATTCCCGTCTTTCGATTTCACCGCCTGTATCAAAGTATCATTCCGCAATACTTCAAAAGGATACTCTTGTGCAGGGGTTCCTTCACCACAATAAACAACATACCCATACGTATCATTCTTGGGTTTCACACCATGATCTATCCACAGGCGTAAAATATCCACTTCTTCAGGAAGTCCTTTCTTACCCTTGTTTGCCCGGTTCATTTTCACCCAATCAGTTTTCTTTTTCTCACACACATAGTGAAAACGATTACTATATTCAGGAAAAACAGAATAAGCAAACTTATTTCTCTGTACCACCCATTCAACGCCCTTCTTTCCCTCAGAACGATAAACACTATCTGAGTGCACAGTTTGATCTAGCGTCGTCCGAATACGTCCTTCCATTTCCGGTTGTTGATTCGTTATACCAGCCCCAAGAGCCACCATATAATCCCCCAACATAAAATACGATTTATAAGCTTTCACGCCATATAACACATAGTTCATTCCATGATTGTTACCCTTGTCATTCACCCCATCCTTATCCGAAGCATTCATCTTCTCAAAAATATAGCCAGCTACAGCATTTTCACCACTGTCTGTGGCTCCACCAGCATAATTATATTTACTACAATAACCACGCCAGTTAGTCACAGGCACAAGACTCTCCATTCCCTCACGTGACGTTACCCCGGGAAAGGCTGTCACATCAAATCCGCCAAATATTTTGCAATACTCATCACCACTCTTCTGAAATAGTGTACTTCCGTCAGTCGTATAAAAATTATATGCATCTGCAAAACCTTCTGCGCTTTCTATTCCATCACACCGTGAAGAAGCCATATTCACCATCACATGATAACGTTTGTTTTTCTTGATTAAATCATCATTATTAAAAAAATACCTTGTTCCATTATATAAACTGCCATACGTCTCCATTCCGATAGAATAACTCTGACATTGAGCTGCCAACATCTCGAGTTCTTGCTTTTCCACATCCGTAAAAACATCAGACCAATTTTTCAGGACTGAATTCAACATGGACTTAAACGGTATAAATGAAGCCGTTAAACGATATTCCATAGAAGTGCGATCAACACAAGGTACCACATATCCTTTATAATAATAAAAATTACTTCCCCTAAAATAATTCAACAAAGCCTGCTTATTTTCTTGTGTAAGCCGAGTCTTCCAAGGAGAATTCTTTAATGTAGCCAGCATTTCCAGCGCACCAGAAGTTCCATCAATAGGATATCTCCAGACTAAGCACTGTCTTCCATGTCCCCATCCGGCACCATCAGCCGTAAGTCCTTCTTTCCAAAAAGAAGAGTCATACGTAGCTTGAGATGTAAATGAAATACTTTTTTCACAGACTTCAACCAACACATCAATCATAGGAATTGAGCGAAACATAAAAGCAACCGGAAATACAGACCGATAGGCGGAAGTGCCCAGTCCATTTCCTCCCATCCACCAAACATGATTTCTGAAGCGCTCTACCTGAACTACATTTTCATCCGTGAAATCGTTGCGATAAGGCTGCGTCCATGTCTGCAAAGCTACGGTCTTCAACATATCACACGCCTCACTCAAAAGTCCATCCCTCACCTTTCCTGTTTCTACTGCCTCCATCTGCGGCAATAAGCAGAAATAGGTAAATACAGCCGCCCTTGGAATAGCAAAACATGAAGCATGAAAGCGTTGCCAGTCGTTCTTTCGAGATATTTCCAGTTCACCATAATGCACAATCGCTCTTTGAAAAGCTTTCCATACTTCGCAGTCTGTTTCAAAAGACAATTCTCCTTTGCGGAAAGCATGAGCCATAAACCAAAGACGGAAATAGGCTTCAGATATTACTCCTCCACTATTCGCCATATTTCCACCCTTAGGACCGATTTCATTATCATCCAAATCTGCAAAACGGCCGTCCAACTGCAACAAGTCCTTCAATTGCGGCAAAGCATATTTGTCTTTCACTACATAATACTGAGTATCTGTCTCATACAATTCCTGACGGTATTTTTCCATAAAGTCTTCCTTTTCTGGACATTTTACCCCCTGTGCCTGCCGCACATAACGATGATAATTTTCTACCGACATCTGGTATTCCTTATTTTTGACAACAGAAGCCTTTACCTGTTCATGAGCCACCAGTGCCCCAATCAAAAACGCTAACAATAATCTATTCATAAAACCATCATAAACAAAAACCAGTTTGCGAAAATAAGTTTGAATTCATATCAATGTCATACTCCTTACTTTGCAAACTGGTTTATTTAAAAGTAACTCAAAATTAGTTTATACAAAATTTAAAACCTTTATTAAAAAACTATTTCAATATGACCGGATATAAAGTCCGCCCTATCGGCTTAGGATAATCTTCTGTAACTCTAAAGTTCGTATAATGTTGTTGATAATCTACTCCAGCTAATACTTCCCAAGGTCCTATGTATAATTCATTATCCGACCACGGAGTGTTATTATTATGATTTTCCTCCAAACAACGGTTACGGTAAACAAAATTCTTTCCACCTACCTGATGTTGAGTAGACCAAGGTCCCATAATAGCCACATAACCAGATAATGTAGTCGGAATTGTAATCTTATTATGTTCCACCAGGTTATCTCCCCCATCATTCACATGGAAAGAAAATTCCTGTCTGACATTGTTTTTATAAAACACATTGTATTTGGAAGTTGGATTCTGCATGGAAATATGACGGATATGAGTTACCTCACACCCTGTAATCAGGTTATGATCCCCATCAATAAAGAAATATCCCTGACAACCGGCTCCTTTATTGTAAGCACCGTCAATTTTCACATCACGGATAGTGTTGTGAGAAGCAGAAATCCGAATAGGATGAGAAGCGCTGTTGATAATCGTCACTCCATCCACAAAATTGTCATGAACTTTACCAGATTGCCCACCGATATCAATGGTTCTATGATCACCCTTTCCCGGTATAACTTCTTCCATCAAAGTCGGGTCTGGGTCTTTATCACTCCATTTTCCTACAATAGTCAGATTACGGATTCCAGCTTTAATTCCATTATACATATTTATATATGCATTACCGCTTAATTCAATCACAACTCCATCTCTAGATTCACCGACTAAAGTATTATTTGAATATATACGAAAAGACTTTGTAAATTTATATGTACCGTTCTTCAATAAAATTGCACGTGTAGTATACTTATCCGTTTCCAAATAGGCCAAAAACTCTTCTTCCTCTCCTGGGGAGAAAGTCCTAGCAGGAGACCTTAACTGCTCCTCCAGCGGTGGAATTCCACCCTCTTTTCCAGCTTTCATCCACTCCTGTATCTGAGGATAATTCGAGTCAAACCGGCCTTGATCAAACGTTACTCCTTCGTCTCCTACACGTACCTCCGTTTCCCAAGGTTCTTCTTGATATATTTCAAAATCTCTTTCCCCAAGAGAAACGGCACTGAACTTGACATTGGCAAAACGCAGAATACCCGTATCATTGGGTTTCACGGTCAGACGCACCTCCTCTACGCCGGTTTCAAGCGTAGACCCACCGGAAGTCTTGTCAAATGTCAGCCAATCACAATCACTTTCCAATGTCCAGGGCTTGGTGGAAGATACATTCAGCACGTACTCTCCTCCTTCTGCCAGATATTCATTTTCCAAATTAGCAATATCAAATGCGATGGCTCCCTGTTCCACTTCTATTACATAATTTCCTTTTATCTGAGGAGAAGAGATTGTAATATTTGCAGTACGAAGCATCCCTGTAAGATTTCTATCCGCCGTCAACGTGACATAAATACCATCCTTACAAGTAGTCTTCACGTGACACCATTCCTGATCACTTTCCACAGAACTATAATACGGACTTTCCAGTCTAAAATTAATGGAATAATTTTCATCAGGATCTGCTGGCACAACATATTTCGGTAAGGCATCCGTTATAAATTCCACAGGGAGAGTGGATGACATCATCTTTTTATCGTCGCATCCGCCCAATAACAACGAAAATGCCATGATACAATAAAATAAACGTCTCATTGTATATTCATTTAAAATTCTACATTATTAAATTTCAATATTCTACCAACCGGGATTTTGGGTCAGGTTCTCGTTCACAAAAGTTTCATTTGCCGGAATCGGATACAAATACATTTTGTCCTTCCATACCCGTGAAGGAAGCTCCACTTTCTGATAGGTACCATTCACTTTTGTCACTCCCCAAACCGACTCTACCACTTCACCAATCTTCCAGCGACGTATATCCCAAAAACGATGATCCTCAAAAGCAAGCTCAATACGTCGTTCCTTTCTCACCTTTTCACGGAATTCAATTTGATTTGCAGCCACTACACCAGGCAGACCTGCCGCCTTACGCACTAAGTTCAAAGCAGAACGTGCAGACAAGGTGCAGACTCCATCCGTATAATCTGGCCCCTTCCACTCGTTCATAGCCTCTGCATAGTTCAGCAAAATCTCCGCATAGCGGAACACCGGATAATGATGCTTTCTTTTGGAAGGCTTTACCGGGTCGAGTGATACATTCTCATTGGTCAGCTTTTTCAAATAATAGCCAGTCTGGGTAGCCCCATCAATAGGCGCCCCATTCTTTCCCCCAGGCAATGGTTCCACTACTTGCTTCATGTACTTCATTCCATCACAAATCACATTCAGATAAAGACGGGGGTCACGAGTTTCTTTCCCCGATTCATCATAAAACATATTAGACACATGTGTAGGATTGTTCCAGTCAAAAGGTGTTCCATCATTCATTTCAAAATCGTCCACAAAATTCTGCGTCGGTGTATTTCCTCCCTGTGCCCCTTCAAAGCCGATTGGCATATTACGAGCTTCAAATGAATTCTCTTCTGAATTAGTTAATTTAAAAAGAATCATTTGAGGACTAGTCATCACCTTATCCCCTCCCTCATTCGCATATAAAGGATCCCTTTTAATATCCGGAAGCGAATAACGATTCAGATTTATGACCTCCATCGCAGCCTTGGCTGCTGCTTCCCATTTGGCAGAAGCATCCCCTTCCCCAGCGAAAAGCGGACTGGCTGCATAAAGTAACGCCCGTGAACGGATGGCTAGTGCAGCTCCTCGGTCAATACGTCCTATTTCCTTATAAAAATCCTCATGGCTCAAAGGCAGTTTGGGAGCCATCTCTTCACATTCCTTTGCTACAAAATCAATTACTTCTGCAAACGGCGTTTTTTTCACAGAATTAATTTCATCCAGTTCATAAGTACGCGTCATCAACGGAATATCTCCAAAACGTTTCGCTAATTCAAAATGATAATAAGCCCGCAATACCCGCACTTCATAAGTATACATCTCTGCCTTTTTTATCCAATCCGAATAGTTCGGATCCCACTCATAACGTTTCAGAGTCTCTTCATTGTAATTTTCAAGAAAAGAGTTGGCATCGTAAATAGTTTGATAGAAACTGCCCCACTTATCATCCACCAGATTAATCGGACTCCAAGCATTATTATACATCTTATAAATTGCATTGTTATCCCACGTATAAATCGCATTATCTGTGGCTGCTTCTCGCAAAGCACCATCTATTTCACCGTAATCCTTCGGCAGATTACGATAAACAGCAGATGCCATTTTTGTAATATTATCAAAAATGCTGTAAGCCTCTTCCTTTTCGATTCCATCCGATTCATCAAATTCCAAGTAGTCACAAGAAGACAACGTGACTGAGGCCAACATAATATAGAGTAAACGTTTTCTTAACATGGTAAAAACCTTTTAAAAATTAATATTCAACCCGAAATAAACAGATATCATGTCCGGATAATTCATGGAAAGATCCTCGCAGTTCATGTATTTCACGTGGTCTATGGAAAATAAATTATTTCCTCTCACGTACACCTGACATTTGTTCAGCTTCATACTCTTCACCCATCTTTCCGGCAAATTATAATAAATGTTCAGATTACGCAGCTTGAAATAAGAACCATCTTCCAGCCATTGCGTACTGTTGCGGAAATTGTTCGCATTATTGGTAGTGGTCAGGCGAGGCACATTGGCTATGTCCTTCGTTTCCTCTGTCCAGCGTACCTTGTCTTCAAGATACCATTTGGACAAGTTGCTCTTTCCATCACGCAGCGGCCAATACACACTCTGGGTATTCAGCATACAGCTATATTGTCCCAGTCCCTGAAACACCATGTCTATGCCGAATCCTTTGTATTCAAAACCTAAATTCAGCCCATAATAAATACCCGGAACGGTAGTCGAATGTCCGATAGCCACCTCATCATAGCTGTCAATCCGCTTATCCCCGTTCTGGTCTTTATACTTGATGTCGCCAGGACGTACATCTGAGAACATTTGCTGAGGACTGTCTTCTATGTCCTTCCAGTCTCGGAAATAACCGATAGCTTCCAGACCGTAGCACTGTCCTACCCGGTCACCTTTATGATAAAGGTAATCATAAGGCTTGTACCCCTCACCATTTTCATCTATTTCTGTCTTGATCCATGAAAAAGTTCCACCCACATAATAACTGAAATCTTTATTCAACTTATCTTTCCATGTAGCACTCCAATCAACTCCTTTTGCGTTCATAGCTCCAATGTTCATCTGAGGAACGTCCGTACCAATTACGGCAGAATACATGTTATCTCCCGTTACCAGCATATCGGTACGCTTATCATAATATGCATCCACCGTCATAGACAAATTCTTGAATACCGTAACGTCCAGTCCCACATCATACTTGTCTGCCTTTTCTATTGTCAAGTCCGTTATTGGGAGACGACCCGGATGCATTCCCTGAAATCCAGCCGGATTGCCAGAAGGAGCAAAAGTAGCACCTCCGGTTCCCACCCAATAACGTCGGTCCAGTTCATAATCAATGCCGTCATTTCCTGAACGTCCCCAAGAAGCACGCAATTTCAGGAAATCAAAAACCGACTGATTTTCCATAAACAATTCGTTTGACAATACCCATCCTGCAGAGACAGCTGGGTATGTACGGAATTTATCTCCACGGCTCAATTTACTCGACCCGCTGTGGTTGACCACCACATCCAGCATATATCTGTTTGCATAATTATATCCTGCCGTAAAAATATAAGACTGTCTTTTGATAGTATTATTCCGTCCCATCGGTGTATGGGATTCCTGCCTATATTGCAAAGTTCCACCTACTTCATGCAAACCGAAAGCACGATTATAAGTCAGCTTAGCATCAATGATAAAACGGATAAACTGCTCGTTCAATCCATCGTTAACAATAGACAATGCACTATCATCTCCACGAACTGACTTATCGGCTTCATATAGACCAGTATCTGCATTCCATCTTGGCGTATTGATTTCATAAGAATAAGTCTTGCTTCCGGTTTCTTGAAAAACTGCATCATTATCGTAAGCAACACTTGCTTCGGCCCCCAAACCTGTCAACCACATAGACAAATCCTGACGAATTGTAAAATCAGCCTGCAACATACGACGATTGGTCTTATAATAACCAATGTCTGCTATTTCCGCCAAAGGATTCTTTTGGAACATTTCACTTGCCCCCCAATGATTAGTGGAAGTACGAATCGGAAAAGCCAAGGCAGGAGTATTGTACAAATTCTTGTAAATATCCTCTTCTGTACTATTCGGACGATTCTGTTCACGTATCAAACCAAACATAGATAAAGCAACCTTGGTATAAGGAGTAACATCTACATCCAAGTTCATGCGCGCATTCAAATCATACTTACGCATCTGCGAATTATAACGTTCTGTATACGATTTACTCCATTGCTTATCTAAAATTCCATAATCATTCTTATAGTTAATCAGCGTATAATAACGCAATTTATTACCTCCGCCTCGAAAAGAGATATTAAACTGATTGTTTACCGAATGATTTCGTTGTGCCTCACCCAGCCAATCCACATTAGGATACAAATCCGGATTACTGCCTGTACGCAATGCGTCCAACTCCATTTTATCATACTGCAAAGGAAAACCGTCATAATACAATGCCTCATTCTTCATCCGAGCATAAGTATAACCGTCAACAAATTCTGGCTGATTCACCGGCAATCCTATTCCGTAAGTATAACTTGCATCAATGTCACGATGATTATATTGCCCGCGTTTCGTTGTCACCATAATGACTCCGCTTGCACCGCGCATTCCCCAAAGTGCTGTCGCCGGCCCGTCTTTCAGAACTTGTACACTCTCTATTTCCACTGCATTCAAGTATTCCAAGTTACGGGGAATACCATCCACTACAATCAACGGACTACGTCCCATCTTGCCCCGAATGGACAACGTCGCTTTCCCATCATAATCCGTATTCTGCTGTACAGTCAAACCAGGAAGTAATCCATACAACGCGTTGCTTACATCAGGAGAAGAATTCTTCATTATCTGTTCACCCGAAATAACAGAGATTGCCTGAGTCTGATTGACAAACGTAGTATTTACACCGCGGTTCTTTGTCAACACATCCTGCGCTTCCAAATCAATATCCATCTTTTGTCCATTCACCCATACACGGCTACAACGGTCTACATACTTGATTTCAATATACTCTCCTTTATCTGCTTCTATTGTAAAAACGCCATCCTTATCAGTCAGCACACTTCGGGCAGGATCACCCACCACCGAAACTACAGCTCCCAATACAGGAAAATCCTCTCCGTTTTTTACGGTTCCCGTGACAATGTTCTGAGCAGCCACAGATAAAGAAACAGCTGCCATGCTCAAAGCCAATATATAATTCGTCTTCATTGTTCCGTTATTCTAATATTTTATTTATTCCCATCCCGGATTCTGTACCAATCCATATTTCTTATTAATCTCATCTTGAGCAATCGGACAAAGATAATATTTGTTATCCCATTGTTCCACCCACACACGTGGATTAGGAAACTTTTCCACAAGCTCATACCTGAAGTGTCTCTGTTTCACCGGTTTATTTTCATCACCCGGTTCATAATCCGGATAAGTGGCCAAGCAAAACAACGGTTTTTCCAGATAATCCTTATGTTTCCACCGATTAATATCGTGATAACGCACCTCCTCAAAACCAAACTCCAATGCACGCTCCTTTAGAATGGCCTCACGCAGGACTTCTCCAGCAGGAGTATTTTGTGGAGTAAGCGACCACATATCTACTCTTCCACGTACCAAATTCACATAATCGTAAGCTGTACGGCCAAACTCATCCGGTTGATTAGCAATACCTAGTTCGTTCATGGCCTCGGCAATACTCAAATAGACTTCCGGCAAACGCAAAAGCGGACATTGGTAAGGTCTTCCATTTACCTCATCATCACCGTCCAGAATGTGTTTCCTCATTGCGGTACCGGAATATCCTCTGCTGCTCCATCGTCCGTCTTGTCCTCCTCCCATCCAAGTAGGCTGTTCTTTTCCACCTTGATAGATTTCGGCCTCACGACCTTTGAAGTTACCTCCCAACACGGTTACCGTTTCGTATAAACGGGGGTCACGTACTTCATTACCTTGTTCATCATAGAAAGGATTCTTCCGGTGAGCTGGGTTATTCCAGTCAAATGTTTCCCCATTCTTCATATCGAACATGTCTACATAATTCTGGGTCGGCGCTCCATGTCCAAAACGTATTTGCGAAATACTCTTAGTCCATTTATCCCATTTAATCCACCGATGACTGGAAATCAGCACCTCTTGATTATAACGGTTAAAATACCCTGCAAAGAAATCAGCACGAGTGTTATCGGTATCCACTAATTTATAAAAATTACCGTTCTCTTGATTTTTCCTCAAGAAATTCAATCCAGCATCCAACGCATCCTGCCAACGTTCCTGTTTATAATCTCCCCACCATACATAATGCTTGTCAGCTGCTTCACCTTCCTTATAAGGTTCTTTGTCATTAAACAAAGGGCTGGCAGTAAAAAGCAACAGACGCAATTTCAAGGCAAGTGCTCCCGCTGCTGTCATACGTCCGTCATCCTCTGCAGACACAGACCAAGGCAACATGCCAGCTGCCTCATCTATCAGTCCGCAAATCTTCTCCACACTTTCCCCCACGGTCATACGCTCCATATCCATTTCATCTTCCGGCTTATAAGCACGGTCTATCCACGGCATTCCTCCCAAAAAGCGCAACATATCCACATAATGGTAGGCGATAATCATTTTAGCCTCTCCCTTACGGATCCGCTTCTCCTCGTCTGTCATATCAGGTACACGGTCTACATTATTCAGATAAATATAAGCTTGCCGAATACCGTAAACAGAAGAAAACTGTCCATTATCATTATCATATATTAAACTATAAGCCCCCGAATTCGAATTTGCAGCCGTAAGACTCCCTTTATGATATTCAGTTCCTCCTTTTTTAGTTGTTTCTGCCAAATCTGTAATACATTCCAACTGAGCCCATCCTAACCGTCCGTTCCATGGAAGAAAATCCGGAAGGGAATGGTAAGTCTGCGCCAACTGCTGATCAGCAAACACTTTGTGAGAAAAGACACTGTCTATATTCATCTCGTCACTGACAGGCTTTTCCAAGAATTTCCCTCCTAACTTAAAATCTTCACATCCCACAAAGGCTAGTGAAGCAAACAATGAACAACATCCAATAATATATTTTTTCATGCGTAAAAATCTTTAAAAGGTTAAATTGACACCTAAGTTAAATATTTTGACCACAGGATAGGTATCATTATACTGATTCGGATTCGATTCCGGATCCATGATTCCAAAATGGTCAAACGTCAGCAGGTTATAGGCAGTAAACTGTACCCCCAACTGGCTGATACCGATTTTTTTCAACCCAGGATACCCCATAAAGTTATAGCCTACTGTCAAGTTCTTCAACTTTAAATAAGATCCGTCCTGTACCCACAATGTAGAAGTCATAGAATTATGCGGACTACTGTTAAATGACAGACGCGGCATAGTAGCAGTTGCCGCAGTTTCCGGTGTCCAATGGTTATCTACCTGATACTGCATCAAGCCTCTCGATTCACTATTGAATGGCTTACGAAAATCTTCAGACAACACCAAGGAACGCTCAGCAGCTCCCGTCCAATTCATAGAGAAAAAGAAACCTTTATAATTAAGTCCCAAGTTTAAACCGAAAATATAATTCGGGGTAGTAGAATAACCAATCATTTGTTGATCATCCGTATCAATTATCCCATCCGAATTCAAATCTTTGTATTTCACATCCCCTGGATGCACAACTGCTTGCGGCACAGGAAACCCGTCCTTCAACTTATCATCCACAAAATCATCTTCTGAATAGAATCCCTCAGCTACGTAACCAAATACGGCCCCTACCTGCTGTCCAGTGTGCCACATATAAGGTTCATTGGGCTCCACTTCATCTTGAAATACGATTTTATTCTTGGCATACGATATGTTGGCATTTACGTAATAATCAAAATTCTGATTCAATCTGTCAGACCATCCTACTTCCACTTCATAACCACGGTTCTTCACTTCTCCCATATTCACCACCGGAAGCAGGCTGCTGGTCAAGGCTGTCATACCCGGCACGGTTCCCCGGGCAATCAGAATGTCCTTTCGCCTTTCAAAGAAAAAATCCACTTTGGTTTTCAACCGATTTCCCAGGAAATTCATGTCTACTCCATAGTTCTGCTTCAAGGAGGTCTCCCAGGTCACATCCGGATTTCCCAAACGGTTTTCTACCGTTCCTTTTATCAGCGTACTATTGTTCAATCCAAAATTATATCCCCATTTAGGTCCTTTCCAATCATCACTTCCATTATAATAACCTTCCTTATCCACATCATATCCGTCCGGAAGATACAAATAACGGTTATTATTCATATTGTCATTACCGACCAACCCCACAGAAGCACGGAATTTCAAAAAATCAAATACTTTTTGATTTTTCATAAAGTCTTCCTCAGACATGATGTATCCCAAAGAAAAAGCCGGGAACGTACCGAACCGCTTATCTGGAGCAAAATTTTCAGAGCCATTGTAACCAATATTGAATTCAGCCATATAACGTGACTTATAATCGTAAGTTACACGTCCTACCAATCCGACATAAGCTGTCGGCAAATATACATATTGTGTCGGATAGTATTTCTTGTGCTGATTATACAGCAGCAAAGCTCCTACATTATGATTGCCAAACTTGCGGTTATAACGTGCGCTCGCTTCAAAATACCAGTTACGAGCACGAGCTGTTTCCTCCTTATAATCTAATTTACCACTTCCCGGCGTAATCCGATAGACAATCTCCTTGTTAAAGTTCGGGTCATCAAAAGCCATTCCCGAATTTTCCAATTCAGAACGGTAAAAAGCCTCGTACACATCTGTTGAACCGTTCCGTATCTTTTTAAATGTATAATCCGTATTATACGCCCCTTTCACCTCCACAGAAAGCCCTTTTGTGACAAAGTCCAATTTCTGTACCAGATGCAAATCCAAATTCATTGTATTGGAAATATTCTGCCTGTAACCACCTCCGTAATAATCAGCAATCGGATTGGAAAGCAAAACACCTTCATACTGATCTCCATTGGCCGTTATTACCTTTCCGTCTATCACCCCCGGGCTGCTGAACGGCTGTGACCAGTTAATTGTTTTCCACATATCAGTTTTATAAGGTTCATGCTTATCTCCCACAATCCCCCCAATACCAATCTTTAATGTCGTAGATTTAGAAATATCCAAATCTAAATTAGCACGATAATTATAACGGCTGTATTTATAACCAAGATCGTCTTGTCCAAAATTGTCAAACAAACCATTCTGATACAAATATCCCAATGAAATGAAATAGCGTACCCGGTCAGTACCTCCAGAGATATTCATATTATGCTGCGTCTGAACAGCCATCTCATTCATCATATACTCCCGCCAGTCCACATTGGGATAACGGATAGGGTCATCTCCCAAACGAAAACGATCCAATGCGTACGGGCTGAAAGTAGCTTTACGACCATCATTACGATCTACCTCATTCATCGCCATGGCATACGTATAACTATCTGCCATATCCAGCATACGGGTAGGCATCTGTACGCCTACCGAAGAGCTGACAGAAATCTTTGCCTTGCCTTCTTCTCCACGACGTGTAGTTACCAGAATTACCCCGTTAGCACCGCGTACACCAAACACCGCCGTAGCAGAAGCATCCTTCAACACGGTCAGACTCTCTATTTCATTCGGGTCCATTTGGAAAAAGCTACGTTCTACTCCATCAACCAGTATCAAGGGAGAAGCTCCTCCTTCTGTCAATGAACCGACACCACGTACAAATAGTTTCGGATCTTCAGAACCCGGCTGACCACTTGTCTGTACCGATGACAATCCCGTAATCTTACCCGCCAAAGAGTTAGCTACACTGGCATTAGGCGATTTAATCAAATCTTTCGTATCCACCGAGGCAATAGCCCCCGTCAAAGTTTCCTTCTTCTGTACCCCATACGCTACCACTGTAACTTCCTCCAACTGTGTAGAAGACTCGGACAACACCACATCCACTGTTTTTCTACCATTCAAGGGCACTTCCTGTGAATCGTATCCCAAATAAGAAACCACCAGCACAGCTTTCTTCACATCATCAACAGTTAGCTGAAAGCAACCATCCAAATCAGTAATGGTACCGGCAGAAGTACCCTTCACCTGAACAGCTGCTCCAATAATCGGCTCATTCAATTCGTCCAGTACCTTTCCACTCACATTTACCTGAGCGAATGAATAGAGAACCGAACATAGCATCAACAGCAGCACCCCCATTCTTTGTCTGCCTTTGCCACTTTTTTTAGGTTCATTCATAACTTAAATTTAAATTAGTATTACACAATAATAAGATTAACGTTACCCTAAAAACATTCTTTTCACCTTAATGTCACTTTCCTAAATTTCCTCTAAATAAAGTACTACAACCATGCACCTACTGACCTTTCATTGGCCATACACTTTCTAATATTGTACAGCGAAAATAGCCAAATTCATTCAGAAGAAAGGAGAGGATACATATTAAAAAGGAGCTCATTTGTATTTCCATAAAAACAATTACCTATATACAAATAATGCACATTTATGTATAAATAACAGACATTTTATACCATTCCCTAGCCCCTTTTTCGATACATTTTATAGATTACAAAAAGAACTTATACAAATAACTAAAACAAAGATTTACTTTCCAGCAGTCTATCATACCTATAGAGTGCTTCTACAAAATAATAATCTGCATAAATCAGTGGCACATCGATTTCCGAGTTATGCGGAATGGCACCTGTGCTATGCATCAAGATAAAATTGCCGTTCTCTCCCTGTTTTGCACGATATTTCGCACTGCCCAACGAATGCAAAATAGCTTTCGCTCCTTCAAAGTACTTTGTACTAAGACTTCCCTCGACATACGTACTCAGTTCCAGTAAAGCAGAGGCTGTACAAGCCGCAGCAGAAGCATCACGGTAATTTGTCACCATATTATTAGCATTGGAACGAACTCCCGGAGTATATCCTGGCTGATGCGCATTAAAATCCCACCAGGCCACTTTATCCGACGGAAGATTCGGATGCTCCAGATAGAAGTCTGCCATCTTCTCAGCCGTTTTCAGGAAATGAGGGTCTTTCGTCTCACGGTAACACATGGTAAAACCATAAATGCCCCATGCCTGTCCGCGTGACCAGGCCGAATTATCTGAATATCCCTGAGAAGTCTCTCCTTTAATGGGCTTTCCTGTCTTCTTATCATAATATACAATGTGGAAACAGCTATAATCGTCACGCACATGATTCTTCATGGTATGTTCCGCATGTGAAACTGCTATTTTCTTGAAAGAATCATCCCCCGTTACTTTAGAAGCATAAAACAAAAGTTCCAGGTTCATCATATTATCAATAATCACCGGAAAATCATACACCTTATCCCCATGCCACGAACGAAAACTATCCCATGAACGAATGACCCCAGCTTTCGGACAAAAACGTGTGCAAAGTGAACGTGCCGACTCCACTAAAATATCCTTATATTCTTCCTTCGGCTCAAAACGATTGGCATTTCCATAGCTGCAATACATCATGAAGCCGATATCATGATTTGCCGTAAACGTTTTAACCGGCTCCATTTTTTTTGTATAAACTAAAGCCGAATCTTGCAACGATTTGTTGTTCAAATATTCCGAAATATACCACAACGTCCCAGGAAAGAATCCAGCAGTCCAAGCGTAAATATTTCTTTTCAAAACAGAACCATCCCTACGCAAACTATGAGGCATTACCCCCATCCCGTCTTTTCCCTGAGCTGGTGTTCTCATCATCTGCTCATACTGCTGAGCTGCAAAATTCATATTGTCCCGGATAAATACTTTCTCTATATCTTGTGAACAAGCAAATCCAAATACACAAATACTCAACACAGTAATCGATAACCTTCTCTTGTTTCTCATGATTATATCTCAATTTTTATTTAATTAAAGTTCAAAAATTTTGCCTCTAATCATTTATCCTACGCCGAATTCGGCTTGCTGACATTCCACCTCTTTCAGACGTAACTGATTCAATTCTCTTCAAACGGATATTTTCTTTTTTCTGTTCTGCAGAAAAACAATCTTTTCACCCTATATTACCTACTAATTATTTTGAATTCATTTCTCCAAACGACCTTTTATTCATCTTTCTTATTAAACAAAAGTCTTATACATTTTCTAACATTGTGTAGCAAAAATAGCCTAATTCATATAGAGAGAAGGACGAAATACATATAAATAAAGACTCAATTTGTATTTCCATAAAAACAATCATTTCTATACAAATAATAGATATTTATGTATAAATAATGGAGTTTTAACAAAGGCAGAGAAAATCTATAATTCAAAATAATACATCAATATCAAACATCATATTCCACTATCATCCGGATCAACCCTCAACTGTACCGGTTCATCGGAATCGGTATCAGAATTCGGAATACTTTTGTCCCTTATTTGGAAGTAAAAGCTATCTTCCAAACGAATATCGTTATATGAACTACCTATCATAACCTTAAACTCACCTGGTTCTATCACCTTTTCTTTCTTTGCATTAATAAGAATCAAATCATCAGGAACAATTTTAAAAAGTATTATCTTACTCTCACCCGGCTTAAGGTGTACACGTTCAAAACCTCGTAATTTCTTTTCATAAGTAGTAGTACTGCTAATTACGTCTTTTAAATAAAGCTGTACCACTTCATCTCCTTCCACATTACCAGTATTTGTCAGTCGACACGAAACATTCACCAAACCACTATTTGTATACACACTATCTATTTTTATATCAGAATATTTAAATGTAGTATAAGAGAGCCCATGTCCAAAACAATATAACACTCCTTTATTCCCTACTGTCTTACGCTTTTCATTTTCATAATTTGAATTTGGTTTAGCAGGAACGTTTAAGGGAAGCTGTCCTACTGTCTTAGGCCATGTCCCGTTCAATTTCCCTCCAGGATTATAAATTCCTTTCAAAGCTTCTGCTATAGCTTGTCCACCCTGCGCCCCCGGATAACCAGCCGCAAGAATTGCTGAACAATAACGATTCGCAAAATTAATGGTAGAAGGACGTCCCCATATCAATACAAGTATCACAGGTTTTCCTGTTTTCACCACTGCTTCCAACAATTGCTCCTGATGTCCTGGCAAATTCAAATCTGTCCGTGTACGGTCTTCTCCCGAAGTTTGTATGTTATCTCCCAATACCACAATAGCAACATCACTCCGATTTGCCAAATCAACTGCCTCCGCAATAGATTGCTGTTCTGACAACATTAAGGTATCAGGTACTAGTTCGCAATCCGGCCAGTTCTCGCAAACAGTTTCTATCCCTTTTGTGAATTCAATTTGAACATTAGAATCATCCTTGTATACATTCTTAAGCCCTTGTAGAACACTTACAAAATTATTATATTTACGTGGACCATAATGTTCTGGAATATAAGCCCTCGTATCCGCATTCGGACCTATCACTGCAATCCGATTAAACTTATTTCCCAAAGGAAGCAAGTTTTCCTCATTTTTCAACAAAACCAAGCATTCCCTTGAAGCTCTTAGAGCTACATTTTGAAATTCATTGCATGAAACGATATCTTCAACTTCTTTCACCGTACCAGTATAAGGATTATCAAAAAGTCCTAACCAAAACTTCACGTTCAGAACCTGAGACACCAACTCATTTATCCGTTCAACAGGAATCTCACCCTCTTCTACCAGCTCTTGTATATAACGAACATAATCGTCGGATGTTGTACCGATTGCCGTACGCACATTCAGTCCTGCAAGAATCGCTTGTTTGCAAGCCTCCTTTTTATTTTCGGCAACCTTATGCTTCGTTGAAAGATGTTCTATCGAATGACTATCAGAAACCACATATCCTTTAAATCCCATTTCACCTCTTAATTTCTCCGTCAAAAAATGATAACTACCTGCTATGACTTCACCATCATAATCATTATATGCACTCATCACTCCAAGTGGAGAAACCTCTTGGAAAACCTTACGAAAAGGATATTCATGAATATAATACATTTCCGAAGCCGTGACATGAGGATCCGTACGTGCTTCAAACTGACGTGCAGCCTTACAATCTCCATAACCTACAAAATGTTTGGGAGTAGACACTACATGCTGATCCTGGATACCTCTTGACATTTCAACCCCCAAACGAGCAACAAGATAAGGATCTTCTCCCAAAGTACCTTCCCAACGCCCCCAACGCTGATCACGTGCCACATCCAAAATAGGAGCATAAATATTCGTATATCCCATCGCCTTAGCTTCCTTGGCTTCAATAGTCCCTTCCAAATAAGCTAATTCTTTGTCCCAAGTACATCCCAATCCATTCATTGAAGGAAAACTTGTGGCTTTTGGAGCTGCCAGCCCTCGTATACCCTCATTTGTCAAATCTACAGGAATACCAAGCCTTGTGTATTCTACAAAAAAACGCTGTGTCTCCTGCAAAGCCGTAACAAGCCTTTTCAAATCAAAAACTTTACCTGCAAGATGCTCATCAATATTAGCAACTCCATGTTTCAACATCATACGATTCCAGCTTAAAGTAGGAACCGAATCTTTCAATTGTACACCATATCCATAATAGGTCGCTAATTGTCCTGCTTTCTCCGCTAAGGTCATTTGAGATAAAAGATTATCCACTCTTTTTTCCACAGGTTGCGTAGAATCTTCATATACATCCTTTACACCATTCTTATTGAAATCTATCCAACCTTTTTTATAAATTTCCTTCTTGCGAGGAAAAACATCCATAGAAGGTAGTTTTACTTCTTGAGCTGTAATACCAATAGCAAGACTAAAAGAAAATAAACTACATAAAATTTCATTTTTCATTTTTACTAACTTGAAAACATGTTATTACTCAAATATTTCTTTAAAATTTACATTTTCTAATATTTCCTCTGAGAGACATACGAATCACAGCCATAGAAAAAAATATTTTTCAGTCATTTATCCCCACGCCGAACTCGGTTTGCTGACGTTCCACCTCTTTCAGACGTAACTGATTCAACTCCCTCTTCAAACGGGCATTTTCTTTTTCCAGTTCAGAAGAACCGGTCTGTTCTGTGGAATATGACACCAACACCCGGCTGGATGCTTCCAATTCATCCCTGTCATAGATTTCCTTCCGTACATCAGGCTGCGTTTCAATGACCAGTTCGCCCTCCATTGGGCGCTGACTACCAGGACATTCCACAGAAGCCGTCACTTTAATCTTTCCCGTCTTAGTGGTCGGACACAACAGTACAACTGCACTTCCCCACGAAATTTGCTGCGGATTGATACCCGTCACACCGTCTCCCATCAGTCTGCCTTCTCCTTCTACACGAAAACGAACATAGCTGTTATTCAAACGTTTCACCGTACCATTAGCGTCCACCATTTCGGCAATCACCACTACAGCATCGGAACCATTAGCCAGCACTCCTGTCTGTTCATCGTCCAGACGAAGGCGCAAGTGATCAGGACGCCAGGTAGGTGTACGTTTGAAAGTGGCCACTACTTTTCCTCCTATCAATCCTTCTGCCAGCATGAAACAGTCAGCATGTTTGCCCGCACGAGCCAGTTTCTTGCAATCCATAAAGTCAAAAGCGTTTTTAAAATTTATTATCGGAGAAAACAACCGGTCGCCCTCCGTCTTTTTATAAGTATATTGTTTACCTCCCTTGAAGACCGTCAGACGTACTTCCTCACAATTGGAATACACCGTCACATCAGAAGGAGAAAAAGGCGTCATTTCATGGGCGATGTACACCATAGGACCGGTTTCCGCAAGCATATTGTCATTCCTTTCAGGCTCCCTCTGGGACATAAACATATAATAAGATGTTTTAGGTTGACGGAACGCATCCATCATTCCTCCGTAGAATGGGTCAGGGTGGTATCCGCGCTGATGGTCAAAAGAATGCCAGAAGCAGCCACCCACAATCTGGGGAGCTTGATGATAGACCTTGTCATACCACTGGGCATAATGGGCCGCCTGCACCAACATGGGGACTTCTCCCCATCCACGCGCAGCACGACTATTGGAATTATGCGAACTCCAGTCATCCACATTGTCACCCCACTCACGAGTAAAATAGGTCTTGCCCGGCTTCAAAACGGCTGTAGGACGAAGCAACAAATCAAAATATTCATCCCCTTCCGCCGCATCGTCACAGGCCGCAATACTGTAAGGATAAGGATATTCCTCTTTACAGATTTGAGCCGCATTCCTGGCAAATTCCACCGGGTAACGGGTTTCATTCAATACTGGTTCCCAGAAAAACAAGGAAGCATGGTTACGGTGGATACGAATCATATTGCGGATATCGGAATACACCCGTTCACCAAATATCGGGTCGTCGTTCCAAAACTGCCATCCCGGAGTTTCAACTAACGCAAACATGCCCAACTCATCACAAGCATCCATAAAAGCCGGGTCGATGACGTAATGTGTACGGATGACTTTCATACCCGCATCACGAAGTTTCTTGGCATCACGCCATTGTAAAATATTAGGCACAGCGTTACCCAACACCGCAAAATCCTGATGACGGTTCGTCCCCATAATTTTCCCATAAGATTTTCCATTAATCCACAGCCCCTTTTCCTGTTTGAATTCAATGCTTCGAATACCGATACGCTTGCGGTAGCCGTCTACGGTCTTTCCCGAAGCTGCGTCCTTTACAAAAATGTCCAAATAATACAAATTAGGAGTTTCCGGACTCCACAACATCGGTTTTTCTACCTTGAAACGAACAGAAGCATATCCGGCTTTGTCAGCACGTAAAGACAGCTCCCCGCTTTCCGATGCCACTAATGCCTCGTCACGGCTACGAAGTTCATAAACAAGTTTCAACTTCCGGGCAGTCTTTTCTTCATTGCGCACATGGGCCTTGACATTCACCTCCGCATACCGGTAGCTCACCTTATCGTAAGATACGAACACGCCACCACCGGCCACTTCATTTTCATAATTAGCATCCGTAATATACACCGGTTCGTGTGCAATCAACCAGCAGTCACGATAGATGCCTCCAAAATAAGTAAAATCCAATAAGTCCTGCGGCTTTCCCACCGGATACATAGGATCGTCACTGTTATCTGCCCACACAGCAATCACATTCTCCTGATTCAGCTTTACTGCCTCTGTCACATCAACAATCACAGGCGTATAACCTCCAAAGTGTTCGGTCAGCAGCTTCCCGTTCACCCACACTTTGCTTTTACCCATGATTCCCTCGAAATGCAGAAACAGCTTTTTTCCAGCCAGTTCCTCATCCAAACGAAAATGCTTGCGATACCATGCTTCTCCCTGATAGTTGGCACACCCACTGGCATCCAAAGGCAGATATTCCAGCCCGTCGGGCAGGTTGACCACTTTCCATTCGGCATCCTTATAGTCTACAGCAAAAGCCGAATCCGAAAGACTTCCTTTAAACAAACGCCAAGCCAGATTCATGGAATACACTTCACGCCCCGTGGCGGGTAACTCATAAAAACCGGCTGTAGAAAAAACCGGACGATAGCCAGCCGCCTGCAAAGCCAGAGCTAACCAGCACAACAAACATAAAATTCTTATTTTCATCACAATTAAAATGTTTTATACAATATATTAAAAGGAGACTCCCAACACTCCAAAATCCATAACGAATCTATCATTTTCAAATGTAGACACATTTGCTCCGACCTTTGGTTAGAAATCATACAAAAAAAAAGGAAAGGATGTATTTCCTTTCCTTTCTTACTTCCATATACAAATTACACCTGTTTTTATACGAATCATTACCATTATTTCTTTATGTATACACGATGCACTCCTTTTCCGGCAATCCCTATACCGGAGTCAGATATTTTTGCCCATTGTCTCAGTTCTGTAGATGCGGCTGTACGCAATAGTCCAGTCAGGTTTTGATATTCACTAACAGTCAGAAAAGGATGAGTGTCTAAGTAATCCAATGCCATTATTCTCCTTTCTTCAGGAGTATACTTATGTGAAGAGTATACCCGATGCCCAGACTCCCGTTTCAGATAACATCGGCGGTCAATATCTCTCACCCATTGTTTATCAGCCCGAAAATTCACACGTCCCACTTCAATGCTGCGTGCATTCCGATGCTCCGCCTCTTCGCCGGTTTCCTCCCTTTCTTTTCCTTCACACAACTGCAAGGCCGGAGTAAACACACCAATACCCTCCAGTTTCACAGAACTACCTTTGGCCATAAGCTCTCCCATTACCCTTCCCAACAAACGAACCACACCAACCACATCTCCTTCCGTAAAGGAAGAAGCATCTATAATACGCTTTACAACCTCTTCCGTACTTGCCTGTGTAAGTCGGACAAATTTAGGATACTTTATTTTCTTGCCTGTTTTTCGAAGATCAGGCATCTCTTCCATTCTATAATAAGCCATTTTTCTAAATTTTAATTCAACAGTCTATAGGATAAATATCTAACATACAAATAACTAATTCAAAACCTCGAAAGGATTTATTTAGACTAAAGTTCCGTTTATAAAGACAAAATAAAAATCTATATAAATATAACTTTCAATTATATAATCAACGTTTTCATCTAAAGATATTTCTTATTCAAAAATAAGTTTTCGGCTTTGCATTTGCAACTATTCAACAATATGTTTTACAAAAAACTTATATAGTTTTAAAATAACGTTATCTTTGCAACTTAAAGAAATCAAATCTATCTGAAACATTATGAAACCCATCACACTAATTACATATTTACTCTGTGCTATTTGCAATGTTTTTTCAGGAAAAGGAACTGAAATCTATTTCAGCCATCTGAACAAACAACAGGGTCTCTCTCACTATTCCATACTATCCATCTACCAAGATGAAAGAGGACTGATGTGGTTCGGTACTCCCAACGGTGTCAATCTGTACAACGGGAAAAGCATAAAAGTATATAAAAACGACAAATCGAATCCGAACAGCCTGCATAACGATTATGTACAATCCATTACAGGAGACAGAAAAGGAACTATCTTCCTAGGTACACAAACAGGAATCTCTGCTTATGACATTCAGACCGAAACTTTTAAGACCATCTTTAAGCAACACCCAGCCTGCCTTGAATTCCACAATAATTTATACACAGCTTTCCTGAACCGGATATACCGGTATGACGGAAAAGAGTTTCATATATTCTACGAACTTCCAGAAAAAAAAGCGATCATCAATACTTTACGTATAGAACAAGATTCCATCCTAATTGGGACTAACGAACATGGACTCTATCTGCTTCACAATCAGCAAACTCTTTCACACCTGATTCCTCAAGGAACCATTACCCAAATTTTTCGTGACAGCAGAAAAAACTACTGGATTACCAATGCAAGAGATGGTATCGGACTCTATCTGTTAGAAAACGGGAAAATAAAGAACCTGAAAAGTCTACCAGACGACAAACATAGCCTTACGTCCAACTTCACACATTGCTGCTGTGAAGACTTGGAGGGAAACATTTGGATCGGAACTTTTAACGGACTTACCGAATACAACCCACAAAAAGGCACTTTCGCACGTCATACCACAAAAGAGCCCAAAAGCAATCTCAGCCATTCTTCCATCTGGAGCCTATATTGTGACAGTCAAGGCACAATATGGGCAGGCACTTATTTTGGGGGAGTCAGTTTCTTCAATCCTCACAAACAACTTTTTCAAGAATATCGCCCTTCCGTTAACGAGAAAGAAGGGCTTAGTTCCGGAATTGTGTGCAGAATGACCGAAGACAACAACCATAACCTATGGATATGCACAGAAGGAGGAGGTCTCAACAAGTATGACCGTAAAAAAGGTACTTTCCAATGGATTCGCCATAGTGACACGCATAACAGCATCTCACACGACAATGTAAAAGCCATCTATTACGATGAATCCCGTAACTGCTTATGGTTAGGTACACACCTAGGCGGACTAAACAAACTGGATTTAAAAACAGGAACTTTCATACAATATCTGCATGAAAAGAATAATTCTCTCTCCCTCCCTTCCAATATCATCTCAGATATAATTCCTTACCAAAACAAATTACTGCTGGCTACCCACAGCGGTGTTACCGTGTTTCATCCAGAGCAAGGAACTTTTCATCCATTGATTAAAAATCCACAAGACCATCAACTTACAATCACTTCAACAAACTTACTGATTGATCATCAGGGTACACTCTGGATTACCAGTCGTTGGCACGGAGTCTGTGCATATAATTTTAAAACTCAAAAACTGACCAACTACGTATGGACCCCCCAAACGAAGAAAAGGGTTAGCTCTAGCATCATAAACTCTGTATACGAAGACAGTAAAGGTCGCTTATGGTTCTGCACCAATGAAGGCGGGATAGACCTCTATCACAAAGACAAAAATGAATTCGAAAATTTCAACATGCAAAACTGCGGCCTACTCAGCAATCTGGTATATAATGCATGTGAAGTTTCTTCTGACAAATTTTTACTCACCACCGACAAAGGCCTGTCAATATTCGATTACCGTACAAAAAAATGCAACAATTACACCAACCTTCCTATAGAATATCTGAAAGACAATGCGCTTTATAAGGCCCAAGACAACACTATATTCATAGGAGGCACTTCCGGTCTGATTTCATTCCACCCGTCTGACCTGCACATGCTCAACCGTTCCTACCGCATTTTCCCTAGCCGTTTAAAAGTAAACGACCAGGAAATCAATGTCGGAGATGAAAGCGGCATTCTATCACAAAGCCTCTCATCTGCTCAAGAAATCACGTTCAAACCCGGACAAAACGTTTTTCATATTGAATATGCCATTACAGACTACGTCCCCTTCAGCGAAGACTTTATATTCTATCGGTTAAAAGGTTTCTCAGACCAATGGGCACGGCTTAACCCCCAAAATATCATTACTTATACCAATTTAAATCCAGGCAATTATGAACTAGAAGTAAAGGCACAGACTCAAAGAGGAAAAATCATTGCGGAAAACCTTTTAAAAATACAGGTATTGCCCCCCTTCTATAAAACTACATGGGCTTACCTGTTATACATCCTCGTCGGAGGAAGCATTGTCACCTTCCTTATCAAATCTTACAAATCACGCATCAAATTGCAGGAGTCACTTAAATACGAACAAAGACATGCGGAAGACACCGAGAAACTAAACCAAGCCAAACTACGGTTCTTCACCAATATCTCACATGAATTCCGCACCCCTCTGACTCTGATTATCGGACAAATGGAGGCACTGATGCAAAGCCAAGCATTCCCTCCCTCTGTCAATCACAAGATAAACGGAATTTACAGGAGTTGCACACAACTAATGGAGCTTATCAATGAACTGCTTGATTTCCGCAAGCAAGAACAAGGACATGTCAATCTTAAAGTCAGTGAACACAATATCGTGAGCTTTGCATACGAACATTTTCAGACCTTCCAAGATTATGCCCGCCAGAAAGGAATATCCTTTGAGTTTCGGAAATCAAGCGAACAGATTCCTCTTTGGTTTGATGGGAAACAAATGCAAAAAGTATTCAACAACCTACTTTCCAACGCATTCAAACATACCCCACAAGGAGGAAAAATCTCCTTATCTGTCAGCCGGAGAAATCAAGAGGTACTTATTGAGGTTACAGACAATGGAGATGGAATTGCTCAGAAAGACATTAAAAAAATTTTCGAACGATTTTATCAGACAGAGCAAAGCGAATCACAGGCAATTTCCGGTACCGGAATTGGTCTGGCACTAACCAAAGGTATCATTGAGTTACATCATGGTTCTATCGAGGTATTCAGCGAGCCAAACGAAGGCAGTACCTTCTGTATACACCTGAAATGTGGAAACGAACACTTCAATAAAGAACAGCTTCATGAAGAGAAAGAAGAAAATCAAGCTGGAAGCGAACCAATACTTGCCGTCCAAAGCACACCTTTTACTGAAGTCACCACTCAGGAAAAAGATGATAAAGAAAACCATACCCTGATGGGAAAAATCCTTATTGTAGAAGATAACGAGTCCCTGCGGGAAATGCTGGCAGGCATCTTCCGCCCTTTCTATACAGTAATCACTGCACAAAACGGCTCAGAAGGATTACAGAAAGTACAGGCTGAACTTCCAGACCTCATTCTGAGTGATGTCATCATGCCTGGCATGTCGGGCATAGAATTATGTCGCTCTGTAAAGCAGGATATAAATACCTGTCATATCCCCGTAGTATTACTGACAGCCAGAGGTTCCGCAGAACATACTATTGAAGGGCTAACCATTGGAGCCGACGACTACATTACCAAACCTTTCAACCTGAATATCTTGCTGGCCCGGTGTAACAACCTGGTCAACAATCGTATACGTCTGCAAGAAAAATTCAGCCAGCAACCACAAGCTAACCCATACGTGCTCGCCACCAATGAAATGGATAAAAAGTTTATAGACCAAGTCATAAAAATCCTTGAAGAGCACATAGATGAAGTAGATTTCAAAGTAGATGCACTGATAGAAACTATAGGCATCAGTCGCACACGAATGTTCAACAAGATTAAAGCATTAACGGGCCAAACTCCTTCCGACTTCATCATGACTTTCCGACTAAAAAAAGCCGCCTTTATGCTTAATCATAACCCTGAACTAAATATCTCTGAAATATCAGATAAGCTAGGATTCAGCACACCTAAATATTTCAGTAAATGTTTCAAAGAAAAATACAACGTTACCCCACAGGAATATCGTAGAAAAAAGAAAAGCGATGATAGCATTTAATCGTTTTCCTGCAGGCTGCCTACATACTCGTAAAGCTTTTTATAAAACGCATGCTTGGTCAATGTGAAAGCATCGCCCAGAATAATCAGTTTCATACGGGCACGGGTGATGGCTACGTTCATGCGGCGCAGGTCATTGAGGAAACCAATCTGACCGTCTTCATTGGCACGTACCAGGCTGATAAGAATCACATCACGCTCCTGCCCCTGAAAGCCGTCCACCGTATTGATAGTAATCAAGGAGCGATAAGGCTTGAAAAACGCATCTTTCCTTACCAGCTGACGCAAATACTGCACCTGAGCCTTATAAGGAGAAATCAATCCCACATCAATCCGTTCTTCTAAAAAGCGTTCCCGACCGATTTTCGTGATGTATTCCTTTAACTGGCCGATGGACAATTCAGCCTCCGGCTTATTGATTCGTCCGTAGTTTTCGCCTACAAACTCTTCGTTGCAATCCATGCCCTCCGTATTTACCCATTCTATCGGCGTGTCAAAATCCAGGATGCTACGGTATTTCACTTCAGGAGCTGACTGCAACATTCCTCCATAAAACCAGTCGGACGAGAAACGCATAATTTCGTCGTTCATACGATACTGTACCTTCAGCAAGGATACCACCTCCGGCTTGTTTTTCACGATGTCCTGCATCAATGTATGCCCTAACCCCGCACGCAAGGCTTCCGGATTTTTTACCGTAGGCGGCAACTGACAATGGTCGCCAGCCAAAATCGCCCGGTCGGCTTTACGAAGCGGAATCCAGCAGGCTGCTTCCAATGCCTGAGCCGCCTCATCGATAAATACCGTTCCGAATTTCTGCCCGGTGAGCAAACGGTTGGCACTACCCACCAGCGTGCAGGCAATCACCCTCGCTTCACTGAACAAAGCTTCATTGATACGGATTTCCAGTTCCGTGGCGCGGTCTTTCAATGAATTGATTTTTTGCCGGATACTTTCCCGGTCATTTCCTTTCCGGCTACGGGTATACAGTTCACGAATCGCCTTACGGATACTCCATAACTGAGGATAGTCGGGATGTGACTCAAAACGACGTTCGTACGTAAACGACAGCATCTTATCGTTTACCCGGCTGGGATTCCCGATGCGGAGCACGCTGACACCACGGTCTACCAACTTTTCACTAATCCAGTCGACAGCCATGTTACTCTGTGCACATACGAGTACCTGATTTTCACGATGAAGTGTTTCATAAATAGCCTCCACCAGCGTAGTGGTCTTACCTGTTCCAGGAGGACCGTGCACAATGGCCACATCCTTGGCATGCAAGACTTTATTTATTGCTTCATCCTGTGTAGCGTTCAACCAAGGGAAACGTACGGGTTGAAATGAAAAAGTAGATACGGGCTGCGTACCATGAAAAATATCCCTTAACTCTGCCAGTCGGTTGTTCTTGGCAGAAATGACCTGCTTCAGTGCTTCAAACATCAGGCGGTAGCTGGTTTCATCAAAATAGAGTTGTACCCCGACCACTTCTTTGCTCTGCAGCGTAAGCAGTGCATTGGCATCCGGCAAGATGACTACCATGCGGTCTTCCTCCACGTAATTCACCGTGGCTACGAAATTCAGGTAAGTCAGTTTCCCCGACATATCCTGCGTAAAGAAACAAACCGGTTTCCCATATTCAAACAGATGCTCTATCTCTTTGTCTTCTTTTCGTTCTACCTCAATGACCAACTGATTCAAGGCATTGTAATAGCTCCGGCCTAACGATAACGGATACCAGCACATGCCCCGTTTGATTTTCCGGCCAATTCCCATCAGTTCCGTCTGCTGCTGGAACTGCTCCTTTTCGTATTCATACTCTAATTTCAGCAATTCATAGTGATGCTGCAAGTATAAAACAGGCGATTTTATTGGGGTACCTTCCTTATTCATTTCCTTCTACATTTGAATTGGTTTCTGCCAGCATTTGGGCACGCGACTTGCTCTGCGTCACCACATAAACACCTGTAAAAATCAATAACGCCGCTACAATCTTCACCCAACCGAAAGTTGCCATACCGGCAAGTACGGCTACACAACTTCCCACAACTGGCTGCATGTAGTTATACATACTGACTACCGTAGGACGCAAGGACTTCTGACCGACCAGCATCAAAATATAAGCCACATACGTACCTAAGAGTATGACATAACCGACCTCCAGCCAGACTTCTACCGGGAAAGATGCCCAGTCCATCACTGAAAAGTCATGATAAGAGAAAGGTATAAAGCATATCGCCGCATAAGTAAACATCCACTTCATCAACGTAATCACGTGATAACGCGCAATCAACTTCTTAAAAATGGTTAGATAACAGGCAAAACTAATCTGAGCTGCCATGCAGAGGGCGTCCCCCCATACGCTGCCCCCTTCCGCATCTCCACCCCGATTGCTCAGAATCAAGGTCAGGGCACCGATGGACCCGAGAAATATTCCTATCACCTTTTTCGGAGTGACGGGTTCTTTCAGAAAGAGAGCCGCTAAAATCATAGTCACAATCGGCATAGTGGTAGTCATGATAGACGCATCGACCGGAGAAGTCAGTGACAAACCAAAAGTAAAACACCCCTGATTGCAGACAATCCCCAACAAGGAAGCAAAGAACAGCATCAGCAAATCGTGCGGATTAACCTTCTCCTGCTTTACAAAGAAAGAGGTAGTCCAGAAACACACGGCCGCTCCTATCATACGCATATTCGCCAGTGTGAGTCCGGTAATACCCGCTTCCATGGCTGCCTTGCCTACCGGAGACATCAATCCCCACATGCTTGCAGCCAGTAACAATGAAATATGAGCTTTTACAGAACCTTTCATGATTTCGTCTTTTTAAATTTCTGCAAAGTTACGAGGATTTTGAAAAAAGGGCCGGTCGGGCGTTGATTTATTCCCGGGAATTTTCTATTTTTGTTTGACGCGTTAAAAAATACAGTCCATGAAAAAGCAAGCTGAATATATCAAGCGCATTGAGATAAAGGGCTTATGGGGCCGGAAAAACATTGCCTGGGATTTACGCCCGGATGTAAACATCCTGAGTGGAGTAAACGGTATCGGAAAAAGTACGATTCTGAACAACTCTGTCCGCCGGCTGAGTGACCTGGAAGGAGGAGCCCTGAGTAATGGCATACATCTGGGAGTGTCTTTCACTTTCTATCCGAAAGATGCCACTTATATCCACTTCGATGTGATAAGAAGTTTTGACCGTCCGCTGCTCAGTTCCGGATTATTGGAAAAAATCGGTAACCAGAATGTCAAGACTGAACTTGACTGGCAGCTTTATCTCTTGCAACGACGCTATCTGGATTATCAAGTGAACATCGGCAACCGGATTATCGAGCTTTTAACTAGCGGCAAGCCCGAAAACCAGGCCAAGGCAACCGAAATATCTCTGCCTAAAACCCATTTCCAGAACCTGGTAGACGACCTGTTCAGTGAAACGGGAAAAAAGATTCTCCGCCAAAGCAATGAAATACAGTTTGAACAAGACGGCGACATATTAACCCCTTATCAGCTTTCTTCTGGTGAAAAGCAGATGCTAGTCATCCTGCTCACCGTACTGGTACAGGACAACCAACCATGTACCCTCTTTATGGACGAACCCGAAATCTCACTTCATGTAGAATGGCAGCAACGGCTTATCTCGCTCATCCGAAGCCTGAATCCGAATGTGCAAATTATACTGACCACCCATTCACCGGCACTTATCATGAACGGATGGATGGACGCCGTTACCGAAGTGAGTGACATTACAACCCTTTAAAAACATGTAGCCGTATGGGAAAAAGACTGACTGAAAACCTTTCTTCCCTGTACATTGGAGCGGCTAACAGCCTTAAGCCCAAGCGTGCAAGAAGAAAAATCGTGGCCTACGTAGAAAGCTATGATGATATTTCTTTCTGGAGATCCATACTTGCGGAATACGAAGACAATACCCACTATTTCGAAGTCATGCTCCCCTCTCAGACTTCATTGGCTAAAGGTAAGAAAACCGTACTGATGAACCAGCTCGGGAAGCAATTAGGCGAAAATATGATTGCCTGCGTGGACAGCGATTATGACTACCTGTTGCAAGGACGTACCAACACCTCCCGATACATCATCGAAAATCCCTACGTGATGCAAACCTATGCATACGCCATTGAGAACTACCATTGCTATGCCGAAGGGTTGCATGAAATCTGCGTCATGGCTACGCTGAACGACCATAAGCTGATTAATTTCCCGGAATTCATGAAACTTTATTCTCAGATAGCTTATCCGCTGTTTGTGTGGTCTGTCTGGTTTTACCGGAAACATATTCTGTCAGAATTCTCCCTGCTGGACTTCTGTTCCTATGTAAAGCTTGATCAGGTTAGTACCCACCATCCGGAACGAAGTCTGGAAACCATGGCCAAAAAAGTCAACCGCAAACTGCATGACCTGGAACGCCATCATCCGGAAGCGCTGGAAGAAATTGAAAGCATGAAAAAAGAATTCGACCGTCTGGGAGTCCATCCGGACAATACCTATATGTTTATTCAAGGCCATCACATTATGGACAATGTAGTGTTGCGACTGCTCATTCCCGTATGCACCGTACTCCGCCGAGAAAGAGAACAGCAAATCCATGACCTGGCCCTCCACGACATGCAGCTTCACAACGAGCTGACCAGCTACCAGCGAAGTCAGGTAGGCGTGGAAGTCGTTATCCACCGAAACAGTTTCTACAAGAACTCCCCCCTGTACCAGATGATACGGAGAGACATCGAGAAATTTCTCAAAATCATCCGTTAGCCGGTATTTCCCTATCCAATTATAGGAAATCCCCTACAAAAGAATGGGCGTTTTCATCTTGACCGGAGAATTTTCTTCCGCTAACTTTGTGCTATCAACAAAGCTGGAGGAATCACACTCTCAGCCGGAAAAGACAATGCTTATGAGAACAAGAACATTTATTCTTTGCCTGCTGGCCCTTTGCCTGAGCACAATCCGGGGCTACGCATCCGGCCTGGGCGACTTCCGGGTCAATGCCCGTTTCCTGACCGATCGAATGGCCTTTGAACTGCACCTCAACAGCAACCAGTACAACGACCTGTACGAAATCAATTACGACTTTCTCTGCAATATAGGTCCATACGTTTCTGGCATTGCCGTTGCCGACACTCGTGCGATGGATGCATATTACCGTTACCTGGACGAACGAAACGACGACCTGCGATGGGTACTTTCACAAGCCGAATACGTACGCTTCATCGATATTGAATATTTCTTCCGTCCCATTTATGCCATCAATAACGTATGCTATCTGCGTGTGTATAAAATTTATCCGAACAGAACCCATTTCTACTTCAGACCTCCCCGTCATTACCTGACCTACAGGGGCGGACATTGCCGGTCACATTTCGGGGGAGTTAGCTACTACCGGCGTAACTATCCTGCACGCTACCACCATCCAGTGTACAGCCGTCCGTGCCGAATCAGTCCGCAGATGCGACCGCACGACTTTGCCGGACCACGTCCGGGCAATCGTCCTCCGCAGAAGCCCAACTGGAAGCCTGCACCTCGTCCGGACCGGAGACCTGTCTCAGTGGGCAGACCCAATTATCGCCCGCCTCAGCATTCAGACCACAAACCGCAGGCACGTCGTCCCCCTCAGAATCCTCACAAGAACCCAGGCTTCAAGCCCCAGGAAAGGCCAACCCGACGTCCGGAAGTAAGTCCCGACAAGATGCGCCCGAAACAAATCCGGGGAAAAAGCAATATGAAAGAAAAAGAACGCAAATCTCTCTCCAAACGATTATAAATAAAAAAGTGCTGAATCAGGAATCATCTCTTCCAGGTTCAGCACTTCCTTTTATATCAAAAAAAGTCTCAGACTAAGCGGATACCCCCTTCTTCCAGCACCACTAGTCTTTTCTTATATAAATCGCCGACCGCTTTCTTGAAAGTCTTCTTACTTACACCGAAGGCCTGGTAAATCACCTCCGCATCGGTCTTATCATTCAGCGGGGTAAAGCCGTCATTATCCTTGATGTACTGAAGCAATACTTCGGAAAAATCGTCCACCTTCCGGGCACCGGCTTTCTGCAATTCCAAATCAATCTTGCCATCCGGACGTACCTGTTTCACAAAAGCACTCAGGTGCATTCCTGCTTCCAAAGGCTGGAACACCTCGTTATGGAACAGCATACCGCTAAACTGATTTTCTACAATCACCTTGTAGCCTAAATCCGTACGCTGCCATACCATGACATTTACTTCCTGTCCCGGCTGGTACTCTGGCTTCTCCGTAGAAAGATAATGCTCCACCTTGGCAGAAGCCACAATGCGATAGCTTTCTTCATCCAGATGCACATGCACCACATAGCGTTTTCCTTTCTGCATCTTCATTTTCTGCTCACGGAAAGGCACGAACAAGTCTTTCATCAGTCCCCAGTCAAGAAAGGCGCCGAACTGATTGACCCATGCCACCTGCAGACAAGCAAACTCACCCACCTGTACATAAGGCTGCAGCGTAGTAGCGACCAGCCGTTCCTCCATATCGAGGTAGATAAATACATTCAGAATGTCTCCCGGCTTGGTGCCTTCGGGCACATAACGTTTCGGAAGCAAGATTTCACCGTCCTCATCTCCATTGAGGTACACGCCGAAGTCCACTTCCTTCACTACTTCCAGCTGATTATATTTTCCTAATTTTATATGACTCATAACAACTCTTTATTTCCGCCAAAGATAGCATAAAAAACTCATATACTCACACTGACCTCCCTATAAAGAAAAACTAAAAATATTTTTATTTTTACACCGCAAAGTAAGTGGTAAACCGCCGTGACTTGTTTTATAGGAAAAACATACATCATTAAACTTTATATCTATGAAACTCTACACTATTTTAGGAAGTTTTCTGGGACTCTCTTTGTGCATGACCATCGCTTCATGCCAATCTCCCCAACCAACCAGTGAAATCACATGGAGCACCTTCAACATCCGCTACGACAATCCCTACGACAGTCTGAACAGCTGGACATACAGAAAAGACACCGTAGCCAATTTCATCAAGGCACAAAATCTGGACATTGTAGGCATGCAGGAAGTCCTGCACCACCAGCTTGAAGACCTGAAAGCCCGTCTGCCAGAATATGCCGAAGTCGGCGTGGGACGGGAAGACGGAAAGACACAAGGCGAATATGCCCCTCTGTTCTATAAAAAAGACCGTTTTGAATTACTGGACAACAACACCTTCTGGCTGTCACAATACCCCGACAGTGTAGGATTCATCGGATGGGACGGTGCCTGTACCCGTATTGCCACCTGGGCCAAGCTGAAAGACAAGACCAACGGAAAAATCTTTATGGCCATCAATACGCACTTTGACCATGTGGGAACAGAAGCCCGTAAAAAAGGCGCTTTGCTGATTATTGAGAAAATAAAAGAAATCGTAGGCGACCAGCCTGCCGTAGTTACCGGAGACTTCAACGTATCCGGCCAGTCGGAAGCCTACCAGACCATTACCGGCAACAGTTTCGTGCTGAAGGATGCGCATAAGACAGCTCTCCAGCAAGAAGGTGCCAGCTATACCTTCCATGACTTCGGACGCATTCCTGCCGATTCATGTGAGAAAATTGACTTCATATTTGTCACTCCTCAAATAGAGGTACAGCGCAGCTACATTCCTGAAGAAAACCGGGAGGCAAAGAAATTCCTTTCCGACCACAACCCGGAAATCGTACACCTTTCTTTCTAAAAGGCTAATAAATCGAGGAGAAATTTATCCCGTCCGCCGGTACACATCTTTACCGGGACGGGATTTTTTTATCTTATACGATACGTCCGTCCACCAGATGAATGGTACGGTCGGTTTGCGTGGCCAGCTCCTCATCGTGCGTAACGATGACAAAAGTCTGCCCTAACTTGTCACGCAGTTCAAAGAACAACCGATGCAATTCTCCCTTGTTCTGCGTATCCAGACTTCCGGAAGGCTCGTCCGCCAAGATTACCGAAGGATGATTCATTAAGGCACGGGCTACAGCCACACGCTGCTTTTCGCCACCCGAAAGTTCTGCCGGCTTATGCGTGGCCCGCTCCGACAATCCCAGGAAATCCAATAAATCCAATGCTTCCTTTCGGGCAGTTCCCGCCGACTTGCCTTGAATCAAAGACGGCATCATGACATTCTCTACCGCCGTAAACTCAGGCAACAGCTGGTGAAACTGAAAAACAAAACCGATTTCCCGGTTCCGGAAGGCAGAAAGTTCTTTTTCTTTCAGACGGTTCACCTCCGTACCGTTCAATATAATTCGTCCTCCGTCCGGCTTGTCGAGTGTACCCATAATTTGCAGCAAGGTAGTCTTTCCCGCCCCACTGGGACCTACAATACTGACCACTTCACCTTTCCCGATTTCAAGGTCAATCCCCTTCAACACCTGAAGTGCACCAAAACTTTTGGTTATCCCTTTCAACTGAATCATACGACTTTACAATTTACGAATTACATACTCCGCCAGATAGCATCCGAATACGGCTGGCATATAGCTGACGGTTCCTGCGGTAGACTTCTTGTTTTGCTCATCATCTACCAATATCACGGCATTTGCGTCGGCCTGCTCCGTGCTGAATACCACCGGCAGCTTCCGCTTCATACCCATTTTCTGCAGACGCTTACGCACCGCCTTGCTCAACCCACAATGATACGTATCCCACAAATCCGCAAAACAAATCTGCGTGATATCCCGTTTGGCTCCGGCTCCCATGCTACTGACAATCTTCAATCCACGTTGCAAGGCATGATATATCAGATAGCACTTAGGAGCTACCGTATCAATGGCATCTACCACAAAATCAAACGCCGCACTGTCCAGCAGTTCAGGTATAGCCTCATCTTTCAGGTAAACCGGCAACACAGTCAGCTCCAGTTCCGGATTAATATCCCGGAAACGTTCAGCCAGCACCTCTGCCTTTGGACGTCCGATAACGGAATGAGTGGCCGGCAACTGACGGTTGATGTTACTCGGCTGTACCGTATCGGCATCTACAATCGTCATCCGTCCCACTCCGGCACGGCAAATCATTTCAGCCGCATACGCACCTACTCCTCCCAAGCCTACCACCAGCACATGCGCCTTACGCAGACGCTCCATCTTCTCTTCGCCTAACAGCAATTCCGTACGCTGCTGCCATTCTTTCTTATTTTCTTCGCTCATGAATCTTTCTTAAACCATTTATAAAACCAGTTGCCCACCTTGTCATAATACTGCGTTTCGGCCCATCCATGCGGATCGGCAAAACTTAACGCCTCATTCGGGTCACCCTTCTGGTCAGGATACAGCAGCATGATACTGTTGTTATTAAAATATCTGGATACCTGCATAGGCAAGCGTTCAAAAGAAGAGTCGTACGAAATAGACCCTCTTCGTGAGCTGACAATGACCAGCAGATGATCGTAATTCACCTGTCCTGTAATAATCAGCAAGTCGTCCCAGTTATCCAGTTCCTGGTATTCCGTCATCACATCCTTGTGCTTCTTCTGGATATATCCCTTGATATACCCCAAAGTCTGGGGATGGGCAAAGAAATGCAGGCGGCATCCCAGCTGACTGCTCATGCGGCACAAGTGCGTAATCCATTTCACAAAGCCATGCTCAAATTCCGATTTGGGAGGCACCGCCACGATGATGCGTCGCAGCGTATTGACCGGCATCAGGAAGCGGGCAATCATCACCTGTTGATAAGTATTTTTCAGCAAATCTTCCGTCAGGTTACCGAAGAACGAATCCACGATATTGGCCTTGTTATGCAAACCAATGACAATCGTAGTCGCTTCAGTTTCCTTGGCCGTATGCAAAATACCCGTAGCAATATTCAAGTCGAAGCGCGACACCGTCTTCAGAAAGACATTGGCCGATGCAGCAATCTGAGCCGCCCTTTCCAGGCTTCTCTTTCCCCGCATCTCCAAGCGGACAGAATCATTGTTATCATTAATCACATTCAGTGCCACCAGATTGTCCGTCCGCTTTTCATCACGCACCACCAGCGCCAACTGCATCAGTTTATCCAGTGTGTCCGGATTGGCAACAGGAATCAGAATACGCTCTTTTTTCTGTTCTTGTTCTTCTTCCACTTCCGCATCATCCATCGCAATTCGTTTGGCCGCATGTTCCGTAATAAACGAACTGACCACACACGTCACCAGAATCAGCAGAATGGTACCATTCAGTACATCTTCGTTTAACAAGCGCTCTCCACTGGGCAGAATAATGTTGTAACCCACCAGTACCGCAGCCAGGGTAGCCGCAGCCTGTGCATTACTCAGTCCGAACATCAGTTCCCGTTCTACCGCCTTCATGCGATATATTTTCTGCGTCAGCCACGAAGCAATCCATTTACCCAACAGTGCCACCACAATCATGACACCAGCTACCTTAATAGAATCGATATGGCCGAACAACACATTCACGTTTATCAGCATTCCCACCCCGATAAGGAAATAAGGAATAAACAGCGCATTTCCCACAAATTCCAGGTGACTCATCAGCGGAGAAACATGCGGAATCAGGCGGTTCAGCACCAGTCCGGCCAGGAAGGCTCCTAAGATTCCCTCCATACCAATCAGCTCCATCAACCCGGCTCCCAAGAAGACCATGGCCATCACAAAGATATACTGTACCACCTGGTCACTGTAACGACGGAAGAACCAGCGTCCGATGCGAGGGAAAGTCAGCATAATCACTACGCTCAGCACAATGACCTTTAGCAGCAGCCAAACCCAGAACATCCCTGAAGTTTCCTCTTTATACATACCTGCAATAACAGCCAAGACCAACAAGGTCAGCGTATCCGTCACCGCCGTTCCTCCTACCGCAATGCTGACAGCCCGCTGCCGGTTGATACCGTAACGAATCACAATCGGATAAGCTATCAAAGTGTGCGAGGCATACATACTGGCCAGCAGCACAGAAGTAATCAGTCCGTACCCCAACAAGTTCAGGTTAGTCCACACACCAATACCCAGCGGGAAGATAAAGGCCAGCAAGCCCAATACCGTAGCCTTCACACGGATACTCTTGAAATCCTCCATGCTCATTTCCAGTCCGGCCAGGAACATGATATAATACAGTCCCACCTTACCGAAAAGCTCAAAGCTGCTGTCGCGCGCCAGAATATTGAATCCATGTTCCCCGATGACGATACCGGCCAGAATCATTCCGATGATGTGCGGAATGCGCAGACGTTCCAGAACAATCGGGGCAAACAAGATAATTACCAGCACCAAAAAAAAGATCCACGTAGGATCAGTGATGGGAAAATCTATATTGAGATGAACCAAATCTAACAAATCTTTCATATATGAGGGGCTGTTCGGTTTAAATTTATGGACAAAAATACGAAAAAAGTTCCGTATTTCCCCTTTGGTATTCCAAAATGTTTTAATTTTGCGGTTCAAAGGATACAAGGAGAAGAAAAAACTATCTAACTAAAATACAGAAAGCAATACAATCACGGAATTTATTAACTTAAACAAGAAACATAAGAAATGAAAGTAGCAATTGTTGGTGCAAGCGGAGCCGTAGGACAGGAGTTCCTGCGTGTGCTCGATGAAAGAAACTTCCCGGTAGATGAACTGTTGTTGTTCGGATCTTCAAGAAGTGCCGGACGAAAATACACTTTTCGCGGAAAAGAAATCGAAGTAAAACTTCTGCAGCACAACGATGATTTCAAAGGAGTAGACATCGCCTTTACGTCAGCCGGTGCAGGAACTTCTAAGGAGTTTGCAGAAACCATCACTAAATACGGTGCAGTGATGATTGACAACTCCAGCGCTTTCCGTATGGAAAACGATATTCCTCTGGTAGTGCCTGAAGTCAACGCAGAAGACGCGCTGAACCGTCCGCGTGGCATCATTGCCAACCCTAACTGTACGACTATCCAGATGGTTGTAGCCCTGAAAGCTATCGAAAACCTGACGCATATCAAACGTGTACACGTATCTACTTACCAGGCTGCCAGTGGTGCCGGTGCAGCTGCCATGGACGAGCTGTACGAACAGTACCGTCAGGTATTGGCCGGAGAACCTGTCACTGTAGAGAAATTCGCTTATCAGCTGGCATTCAACCTGATTCCTCAGATTGACGTGTTCACAGACAACGGTTATACAAAAGAAGAAATGAAGATGTACAATGAAACACGTAAAATCATGCACTCAGATGTACAGGTTAGTGCAACTTGCGTACGTGTTCCTGCACTTCGTTCACACTCAGAAAGCATCTGGATTGAAACAGAACGTCCGGTATCTGTAGAAGAAGCCCGCGAAGCATTTGCCAACGGCGAAGGTCTGGTACTGATGGACAATCCTGAAAAGAAAGAATATCCGATGCCGTTGTTCCTGGCTGGAAAAGACCCAGTATATGTAGGCCGTATCCGTAAGGACCTGGCTAACGAAAACGGTCTGACTTTCTGGATTGTAGGTGACCAGATTAAGAAAGGTGCCGCTCTGAATGCCGTTCAGATTGCTGAATACCTAATTAAAGTGAAGAATATCGGATAATTAGTTTATCGGTATTGATATAAAGAAAGGCATTGCCTGTGAGTCTTAAGCTCCAAGCAATGCCTTTTTATTTTTTCCCTGCCTCAACTTCCAAATCAGCTTTCTCATCATTCGTCTTCCTTCATCACAAAACGTCCTTGTGAATAGTGTATGAAGCAAAAAGGTTTTCTATGTTTCCCTGCAGGAAAACGTACGGTTTCTTGCAGGGAAACGTAGGTTTTCGCTACGGGAAACATACGGTTCAGAGAAAGGAAACGTAAAAAATGAAACATCAGTTATCCGAAGATGCCGGTAATTTCTTATCAAAGAAATCGAGCGTCCAGGTATCCATCCACTCGATATAAGGTATCCCATTTTCAAATTGTACAGGTAACCAAATATAACGAGCATCACTCGGATGCTTAGGCCGCCAGATATCTGCCATAAAGATAAAGGCGTCTTTCTTTCCCGGTACCGGAAGTACATACGTACTCTGTCCACCAAAAGTGATTTCCGATTTTTCTCCACGACAAGGATTTGGATGTTGTGTCCAAGGTCCCCAGATGCTAGGAGCAGAGAACATGCGTGCCTCATTCGGATCCCATCCTGTACAGCCAGAAGTAATCATCCAGTATGTACCGTCACTCTTTTTGAATATGGCTGGAGCTTCATTGTGTCCGGCTGGAGCCATACGCACATACTTACCTGTATGAGTCAGGTAGTCATCTCTCAATTCTGCAATCTGTAGTGTCAGATTGTCTTCTGACGAGTAAATGTGATAGGCTTTTCCATCTTCATCAACAAAAAGCTGCATATCACGTGCCATTTGTCCTCCTTGCAGGTCGCGTTTCACAAACAAACCTTTGTGAATAGCTTCATACCACATCGGTGTCCACCATTCCTTATACTTCTCTGCATCCAATGTATCCAGCATGGCACGCTGTGTTTCATTCATATCAAAAGGAAGCACTCCCGGATTAATGCGTTCCGAACGAATATACTTGAACGGCCCGGTAGGAGAATCAGAGACGGCCACCGCCGAACGGGCTGCTGCATAGCCTTTTCCTTTCAATTCCAGATGGAACCACATGACAAACTTCTTCGTCTTTTCATTATAGATTACTTTTGGACGTTCCATTACACATCCCTGCACAATATCACTGGTAGAATCGTTCAACACTACAGGTAAAACGGCTCCTTCGTTGTTCCAGTCTGTCAGGTTCTTTGAAGAGTAACACATAATTCCCACCATGGCACTACTGGTAGAGTCAGATTTATTCTCTCCATACCAGTAATAAGTACCATCATGATACAATACACCACCTCCGTGGGCATTTACATGTACTCCCTGATTGTCAGGCCAGATTTCACCACTACGAATTTCTTTAGGAGGTTCGGCCGTACATGCCACCACTCCCCAACAAAAACAAATACTTCCTAAAAGATTAATGAATTTATTTCTCATGGATTGATATAAATTAAAATTAAACGATAAGTTCATTCTGCTATGGTTGATACTCTTTCCCGACCGTCAGTTTATCACCCGATAAGTCCACTTCAAACAAATGGGGAATACGAATATATACTCCATTCACATCTTTATGGCTATGTACAGACATCAGCCATTTTCCTTCCAAAGTTTGAAACAACATACCGTGACCAAAGTCGGGAGGTGTTATAGGCTTCGGTTCTTGTATCCAAGGTCCGTCTAACGTACTACTTTCCGAATAGGCTACTCCCTGAGTATATACATTATAAATCCAGCTTGTCCATATCATTCCCAAACGTCCCTTAGCCGTGCGAAACAGATAGGGACCATCCGTCACTTTATTGGGAACTTCCTTTCCGTCCTGCAATTCACGACTCCAGGGGCACTCACTGGCCCGAAATAATAGTTTACCTTCTCCAATGGAACCACTCAAATCTGATTTTAATTCAATCTTTTCAATGGTACCATCCCAATTCTGCAGCCACTCATAACAATACACCATGTAAGGCTTTCCATCAGTATCCACCCAAAATGTCCCATCCAAGGTTGGCTTATCTGCCGGCAAATAAGTAGCATCCAGCATCGGACGATAAGGTCCTTCTGGTTTGTCACTAACCAACACATGAGAAGCCCTGCGCTCTATCACATTTCCTTTTACGGCAAGTAAGTGGTGATTACCAACGATTAGCATATATCATCAACGATTATCAAGGCGTTCATTTTGAGCGCCTTTCTTTTTAGCCTTATAAGCGATAGTTATCGTTTATAGGGCTTATTCAGCTCATTTTTGTACCGCATTTGTTGCTCGCTTGTTAAAGCCTTGTTTCTCACCAGCAAGGTAGTAGAGATTTGAGACACAGTGAGACGTGGTGAGACGCACTGAAACAAAATTGGAGAAATAAACGGAGAAAAGAATGAGCAGCAACATCGAAATCAAGAAGAAATGCAAATGGTGTGGGCAAATTTTCATAGCTCGCAAAACGACTACGAACTATTGTTCTCATAGGTGCAACAATGCAGCCTATAAAGAACGGATTAGGCAAGAGCGTATAGCGACTTATCAAAAAGAGTTCTCAATAAAGACGGAAAAACCATCTATTGAGGACAAGGAATTCTATACCCCACCTGAAGCAGCAAAACTCTTAAGGATTAGTCGAGCCAGTATTTATCGCTATATGGCAGATAACATCATAAAAGTAGTTCAATTCAAAGGTAAGACATTAGTCAGAAGAAAAGATATAGAGCTTCTGTTTGAAAATGCAGCGGAATACAAAAAGAGAGTACCCATTGAGAAAGCCCCTATCACCGACTTCTACACTACCGCAGAAGTCAAAGAGAAATATCATGTAAACGAGTCATGGATATTTGTGGTAGCCAAGAAGAACAACATCCCCCGAACTTTCAATCGTGGTAAGACCTACTGGAGCAAGAAACATATTGACGCTTACTTTGCCAAGAAAGCCCCGAATCCAGACATTACCGAATGGTACAGCTCCCAAGAAATGCAGGAGAAGTTCGGCATGACCCTATCTGCCATCTATTGTTTCGTTTCCAAGAATGCCATCCCCAAGAAGAAAGAGGGCATCATGGTGTACTATTCCAAGAAGCACGTAGATATAGCCAAGGGAATTGCCATACCAGAAGAACCGCAATATTATACGGTAGCCGAAGCGATGGAGAAGTTCAACCTCACTCGTGACCAACTCTATCACTATGCGAAGTACCATAATATCCCCAAGGTCAAGAAAGGCAAATACACGTTTATCTCCAAGCCCGAATTAGATAAGTTGCTTGCAGCCCCAAAGATTGAATAAGTTATTTCTTGGTGAATATACCCACCATTGAATCACCTTATTCCTTTGCACCAAACAAATGTAAAATTCTAAATATCAAACAGTATGTCACACACATGTACAAAAGTAACAGTTCGTCAGAGAGCGATTCGGAATAATCGCATCTCCTTGTATCTGGATTATTATCCGGCAGTCCGTAACCCCGAAACGATGCAGATGAGCCGCAGGGAATACCTCGGCATCTACATCTATGCCCATCCGAAGAACGAAATGGAACGGGAGTTCAACAACGATATGTTGAACAAGGCAGAGGCTATCCGCTGCATCCGGGTACAATCGCTCATCAATGAAGAGTTTGGCTTCTTGGATAAGACCAAACAGAAAGCCGACTTCCTCGCCTACTTCAAGAAAATGTGCCGGAATAAAGACCAGAAATGGCAGTTTGTCTATCAGCATTTCTACAACTTCGTCAAGGGACAATGTACCTTTGGCGATGTGAATGTGGATTTATGCAAGAAGTTCCGTGAGTACTTGCTGAACGCCAAGCAACTCAAACACAGCAACCGCCACATTTCCCTCAATTCGGCATCCGGCTACTACTCTACATTCAGAGGATTGTTAAAGATTGCCTATCGAGACAAATGGTTTCGAGAAAACATCAATGACTATCTTGATAAAATAGAGCCACAAGATGTGAAGAAAGAGTATCTGACGCTGGACGAAGTGAAGCAACTCGCTGCCACACCTTGCGACATTCCTGTTCTGAAAGCTGCTTCTCTATTCGCTTGTCTGACAGGCTTACGTATCAGTGACATTCTCAATCTGCAATGGGAAGATTTCACTATCGCTCCCGACCAAGGTTATTGCTTGCGCATCAGGACACAGAAAACACAAACGGAAGCGACACTCCCCATCAGTTACGAAGCCTACGAACTATGCGGAACACCCGGAACAGGCAAAGTATTCAAGGATTTGAAACGGAGCATGATTAATTATCCGCTGAAAAGCTGGCTCAAAAAAGCAGGAATAACGAAACCGATAAGCTTCCATTGCTTCAGGCACAGCTACGCCGTCATACAAATATCCTTAGGTACAGATATTTACACGGTATCAAAGATGCTAACGCATAAGAATGTGTCCACAACTCAGATTTATGCCGATTTGGTCAATTCCAAGAAACGAGAAACAGCCAATAAAATATCACTCAAATAGATATAACTATGAAACGAGGAATCATAACAAACAACGAACAAAGCATCCATATTTCCGATGGTGAAATATGGATGACCGCTTGGGAGCTTGCAGACTTGTTTTATACAACTGCTTGGACTATCCATGCAGCAATTAAGAGAATCCTGAAAGCTAATGTTTTGAGGAGCCACGAAGTTTGTAAGTACATCAAATTGGAGAATGGGAACAATGCCGATGTG
>ERZ772901.202-NODE-202-length-60600-cov-3.783533_pt1 | contig 60600 bp, 51 predicted proteins | sample MGYA00512123_ERZ772901 | MGnify/ENA primary metagenome ERZ772901 (study PRJEB29015, sample SAMEA2737711) | human gut metagenome | biome: human gut; feature: human-associated habitat; material: faeces | place: China | collected 2012 ...
GTGTTAAGCACGCCGCCAGCGTTCGTCCTGAGCCAGGATCAAACTCTCCATGATATGTGAAGAGCTATCTAGCTCTGTCTTACTTATTGTTTGTGTTTCATTGATTGACGTTCTATAAAATAGAACCTCGCACACTGGCATTTCATATGTTTACATTGTTCAGTTTTCAAAGGTCATCGTGTCGTCTTGCGGCGACTTGTATATCTTATCAGGATTCATGCGGCTTGTCAAGCAGTTTTTTAAGTTTTTTTAAACTTATTTGTCCACTCGACGTACTACATTCAGGGCTTTTTGTTTTCCCCCACCTGACAGCTATTGAAGTATATCATTTGCTCCCTTCTCTGTCAAGCACTTTTTTTGAAGAACTTTTAAAACAGAAAAAGACAATAGCAAACACACTGACACACATAAAGGAATTAGCAAAATTACTATATTCATTCATTTGCACGTCCGCAATAGCTGGTTATTACATAGTACTACGGATTGGCGTCTCTGTCAAGCCATTTCTTTACACGCCCTATACTTCTCTTATATATATGTACAGTGGCATAAAAAAGGAAGGCCTCCAGGAGACCTTCCTTTTTAGAGCGTCTTATTGTTTGCCGAACAGATCGTCTTGCTGCTCTGCTGCTTCTGTATCTTCACCGTCAATGGTAATCGTATCGAGAGCCGTTACTTTGTCGTCTTCTTCCAGCTTCTGGATTTTGACGCCAGATGTAATCTTGCCCTTCTTGATGCCAATACTTTCGACATCCGTACGAATCACGATGCCATTGCCTGTAATGAGCATCAATTCCTGATCATCGTGGACGACTTCTACCCCTACGACATCACCGGTCTTCGGTGTAATCTTGAAATTCTTTACGCCTTTACCGCCCCGCAGCTGAACCTTATAGGCTTCTACGTTATTGCGTTTGCCAAAGCCTTCTTCGCTGACTGTCAGGACCTGGCACCCTGGCGTGAGAATATCCGCACCGATGACCATATCACCGGCAGCCAGATCGATGCCGCGCACGCCGCGTGTATTGCGGCCCATAGGACGTACATCGGCTTCGTTAAAGCAGATGGCCATGCCCTGCTTAGTGGCCAGAATGATATTCTGGTCCCCTGTCGTCAGGCGCACCTTGGCCAGGTGGTCACCTTCTACGAGGGAAATGGCAATGAGGCCGTTACGGCGGACATTTTTAAATTCCTGCAATTCTGTCTTCTTCACGCGGCCCTGTTCCGTCGCCATGAAGAGGTTCATAGATGGATCTGCCTGATCGAGGTCGATGAGGGCATTGACCTTTTCCCCGCTTTCCAGGGGCAAGAGGTTAATCGCTGCCACGCCTTTCGAATTACGGCTGTTGGCTTCCGGAATTTCGTAGGCCTTCAGACGATAGACACGGCCCAGGTTAGTAAAGAAAAGGACCGTATTGAGGGACGATGTGTAGAGCAAGTGATTGACTACGTCTTCGTCCTTCGTGCCCATGCCTTTAATGCCCCGGCCACCTTTGTTTTGCGTATGGTATACATTGGCATTAATCCGCTTGATATACCCGCGGCGGGTGAGTGTCAGTACCATGCGTTCGTCGGGAATCATGTCTTCTACAGCGAAGTCAGACGTATCCGCTACGATTTGCGTACGGCGCTTGTCGGCGAATTTTCTCTTGGCTTCGAGCAATTCCGTTTTTACGATTTCCATGATTTTATGCGTATCTGCCAGGACGTCGCGCAAATAAGCGATCCGTTCTTCCAGTTCCTTATATTCTGCTTCGATCTTTTCCCGTTCCAGGCCGGTCAGGCGGCGCAGACGCATGTCGAGGATGGCCACAGACTGCTTTTCACTGAGACCAAAGCGGCTCATGAGAGAATTCTTGGCAATTTCATCGGTCTGCGATTCACGGATCGTCCGGATGACTTCATCAATATGATCGAGGGCGATGAGCAGGCCTTCCAATATGTGGGCTCTGGCCAAGGCCTTATCCAGTTCGAATTTGCTGCGACGCGTAATGACATCCTGCTGATGGGCCAGATAATAGTGCAAAATCTGTTTCAGCGTCAGGACGCGGGGATGGCCGTCTACGAGGGCCAGCATGATGACGCCAAAGGTTTCCTGAAGCTGTGTATGCTTATAGAGCTTGTTCAGGACGATGTCCGGATTGGCATCGGCGCGCAGTTCGACGACAATGCGCATGCCCTTACGGTCTGATTCATCACGCAAGGCCGTAATGCCGTCGATTTCCTTATTGCGGGACAGGTCGGCAATCGTTTCAATGACCCGGGCTTTGTTGACCTGATAAGGGATTTCCGTTACGACAATCCGGTGTTTGCCCTTGCTCATCGGTTCAATTTCTGCACAGGAACGCATCTTAATGCTGCCCCGGCCTGTCGAATAGGCTTTGAGGATACCGTCCCGGCCCATGATTTTGGCTCCTGTCGGGAAATCAGGCCCCTGGATCTTGGTCATCAACTCTTCCAGGCTGGCATCCGGATTATCGATGAGCAGTACACAGCCATCGATGACTTCCCCCAAATTATGGGGCGGAATATTGGTTGCCATACCTACGGCAATACCGGCCGAGCCATTGACCAGGAGGTTCGGGATCTTTGCCGGCAATACAGTCGGTTCCTGCAGGGAGCCGTCGTAGTTGGGCATGAAATCCACTGTATCTTTGTCGATATCTTCCAGCATTTCGCCGGTAATCTTGGCCATACGCACTTCTGTATAACGCATAGCAGCAGCCGAGTCGCCATCGACGGAACCAAAGTTGCCGTGGCCGTCTACGAGCGGATAGCGCGTAGAAAAGTCCTGGGCCAGACGGACTGTTGCATCGTATACAGAGCTGTCACCATGAGGATGGTATTTACCAAGTACTTCACCGACGATACGTGCTGATTTCTTGTACGGCTTGTTGGGCGTCATGCCCGCTTCGTGCATGGCGTACAAAATGCGGCGGTGTACGGGCTTTAAGCCGTCGCGCACATCCGGTAAGGCGCGGGTAATGATAACGCTCATCGCATAGTCGATGTACGATGTCTGCATTTCATCTTCCAGGCATACCGGTAAAATCTTATCAACCTGTTGTTCGTCCACAATGTCACCTCATAAAAAAAATAAAACCAACGTCCCTGTCTGTCTATCTCACAGATCACGAGCGCATTATCTATATTATAGCAAATTTTTGTCCCTTTTGATAGGTTTTTGTCGTCTTAAGGCAAACAGAGGCCTTGCAGGGCCGTTTAGGGCGAAAAGAAAAGAGGAGGCAGTATCTGGTCTGCCCCCTCCGGCTATCGTTCTGCCGTGCTTATTTCTTATTGCTGTATCTCCAGATTTTCATTTCTTCCGCTTTTTTGATCAGTTCATCGCGGAAATCCGGATGGGCAATGCTGATCAGTGCTTCTGCCCGTTCCCAGGTCGATTTGCCCATGAGGTTGACCATACCGTATTCCGTGGCGATCCAGCAGGTCTGGGAACGCGGATCCGTGACGGTCGTGCCTTGTGCCAGTGTCGGGCAGATATTGGACGTCGTCACGCCGCTCTTTTTATCCGTATGGGTCGAGTGCATGGCAATGATCCCTTTGCCGCCGCGGGAACGATAGGCCCCGTCCGTGAAGTCCAGCTGGCCGCCGGTACCACTGATTTGGTGCGGGCCCTTCGATTCTGCCGATACCTGGCCGAAGAGATCGACTTCGATACAGCTGTTAATCGAAATGAAATTGTCCATCTGACCGATGACGGCCGGATCGTTGACGTAATCAATAGGAAAAGCCGCCAGGCTGGGGTTATCATCAATCCAGTCGTACAGTTCCTGTGAGCCCAGGGCAAAGGAGTATACACCTTTATTGCGGTTCAGCCGTTTGGCCTTATTGGTCAGGCGGCCTTCTTTATACATGAGATAGAAGGCGTCGACGAGCATTTCCGTATGGAAACCCAGATCCTTCAGATCCGATTTGGCAATCATGGCGCCTACACTGTTCGGCAGGCCGCCGATTCCCAGTTGCAGTGTAGCTCCGTCCGGAATGGCTTCGACAATCGGTTTGGCGATCATGGCGTCAATTTCGTCACCGGCCACAAAGGGAATCGTCGGAATGGCAATCCCCGGTGCTTCTACGATGGCATCGACGTCCGAAATGTGGATAGCTTCGCCCAAGCCGCCGAGACAGCGGGGCATATTGGGATTGACTTCTACAATGACTTTTTTGGCCTTTTGTACCATTGCTTCCGTAGCAGCGGCGCAGAGGCCGAAGTTGAAATAGCCGTGTCCATCCATAGAAGCGACAGTAATCATGGCTACATCCACGTCGAGCAGGTCGCGGTAGATAGAAGGCTGATTACGGAAGCACATAGGGCTGAAATTCATAGCACCTTGTGCACAGGCCTTGCGGTCATAGCCGCTCATGTGCCAGTTCGATACGGTAAAGGTATCACGCATAGGATCACACTCTACGACCTTACGCGGGAAAAGAGACATGGTTTCCCGTACTTTAATATCCTTTAATTCCTCTTTCCGGGCTGCCAAAGCTGCATCTAACAGCACGGGCTGCGAAGTGGTCATGCCATATTCAACCCAATCTCCGTCTTTTACTAGTTTTACCGCTTCTTCTGGCGTCGTCAGTTTTTGCTGATACATTTCTGTCCATTCAGACACGTCGTTCACCATACCTTTCTATCGTTTTACTACATGTGTTCTGTTTTTCACAGATTATACCTATAGTATACGTTGTTCAAACGTTTTACGCAAGGTTCTGAATGTAAAGAAAGAATGTGTTTCATGCTTTTTCTGCAAGAAAAATCAGATCAGCAGGTTTTCCTTTTTAGCTTTAAACGTCAGTTCTTCCCGGAATTTAGGATGGGCAATGCGGATCAGTTCCTTCGCCCGCTGGGACACGGTCTTGCCGCGCAGTTTGGCTACGCCGTATTCCGTTACGATGTAGTCGACATCGTTCTTGCTCGTCGTAACGATAGCGCCCGGTGCCAAGGTCGGCACGATTTTGCTGATCGTATCATTCTTAGCTGTCGACGGGAAGGCAATGAAGCTCTTGCCGCCTTTAGAGGAAATGGCGCCGCGTACATAATCTGCCTGGCCGCCCGTACCGGAAATATGACGGGTTCCGGCCGATTCCGAGCAGACCTGGCCAAAGAAATCGACTTCGATGGCGGCGTTGACGGAAATGAAGTTGGGATGCTGGGCGATGATGGCCGGATCGTTGACGTAGTTGACGGGCAGCATGAGGAACATCGGGTTGTCATCGATGAAATCATAGATCCGCTGGGAGCCGAAGGTCAGGGTCGCTACGGTTTTGCCCCGGTGGAGGGGTTTTTGCATATTCGTCACGGCGCCACATTCGATAAGCTCTACCATGCTGTCCGTAAAGAGCTCCGTGTGGATGCCTAAATCACGTTTATCTTTGAGGGCCAGGCCTACCGCTTCCGGCACGGCGCCAATGCCCAGCTGCAAGGTTGCACCATTAGGTACTTCTTCGGCAATATAACCGCCAATGGTCTGGCTGATCGTGTCAATTTTGGCAGGCGGCATGATGGGCAGGGGGTGGGACGTTTCACACAGGGCATCGACCTGGGAAATATGAATCTGCGGGGCCGTGACGACACGCGGCGCCTGATCGTTGACTTCCAAGTAAATATGTTTTGCTTTCCGTATCATGGCTTCACTGCACGAGCCGTCCAGACAGGTGCTGAAATAGCCGTGCTTGTCCATGGGCGACACTTGGGCAAAAAAGGCGTCTATTTCGATGTACCGTTCAAAAAGGCCCGGTGCATCCCGGTAGTAGCAGGGCATAATATCGCAGCGGCCTTCGCTAACGGCTTTACGCAGGCCGCCACCGGAAAACCAGCTGACCGGCGTGAGCTGCGGGAAGGCTTCCGGCGCCAGCGTGCCCAAGGGGGTAATATCCAAGAGGGAATGGTAGACCAAATCCTTCACTTCACCGGCTGCGGCCCGTTTCCCCAATGCGTCTGCCAGTACCGTTGGGATGGCGCCGGAAATGTCCGAGCTGCAGGACCAGCCTGATTCGATAGAGGCAGCGATCTGTTCGGCTGTCTTTGTTTTGTCCGCATACATTTGTTTAAGGTCCATGGAAAAAACTCCTTGCTTTGCGTCTGCATACTATACATATCCCTGTAATCACACAAAGAATTCCCGTCACACACGAGGTGCGGCGGGAATCCATAGGAGGGATTTATTCTTCCTTACCTGCCTGAGCAGCGGCAATGATTTCGTCCATTGTCTTCTTTGGTACTTCTTCGTAGTTAAAGAAGCTCATATTGAACGTTCCTTTGCCCTGGGTCATAGAGCGCAGCACCGTCACATATCCGTTCATTTCCGACAAGGGAACCTGCGCTTTGACAACGATCAGGTTCTTATGGCTCGGATGGTGTTCCATACCGAGGATACGGCCGCGACGGCCACTGAAATCGCCCATGACATCGCCCATGTATTCTTCCGGTACGATGACATCGACGTTATATACCGGTTCGAGGATAGCCGGTTTTGCTTCCGGTACGCCTTTCTTCAAGGCCAATGCCGCAGCTACTTTAAAGGCCATTTCCGACGAATCTACCGGGTGATACGAGCCGTCTTCCAGCGTCACTTTCACACGGATCATGGGGTAGCCGGCAATGAGGCCTTTTTCCAGCGTTTCCTTTACGCCCTTTTCGACGGCCGGAATGTACTGACGCGGTACGGCACCGCCAAAAATGGCATCGACAAATTCAAAATCTTCACCGGTTGTAAGCGGTTCAATTTTCAGTTTGACGTGACCGTACTGCCCGTGGCCGCCACTTTGTTTTTTATGCTTGCCTTCCACTTCCGTAACGCCGTTGATGGTTTCACGATACGGGATGTATACCGGTTCGAGTACGCCTTTGACGCCGTATTTGCGTTCCATCTTATTCATGATGTGGTCGAGATGGACGTCGCCCATGCAGCGTACGAGGAGCTGCTTGCCTTCGGCATTCTTTTCGACCTGGCACGTCGGATCTTCTTCGCTGATACGCAGGAGCGCCGTCATGAGCTTGTCGTCTTCGCCTTTCTTTTCCGGTACCATCGCTACTGTGTGGAGCGGATTCGGGAAGCGGATAGGATCGTATTCAACAGGGAATTCCGGCGTACCGAAGGTATCGCCTGTCTTAGCGTGAGCCAGTTTCGGAATGACGATGATATCACCGGCAATGGCTTCTTTGATAGGAATCTGTTCTTTGCCGACGAGGGTAAAGAATTTGCCCATTTTTTCATCGGCATCCTGGGTTACGTTGTAGAGCTTGTCCCCTTCTTTGAGTTCGCCTGAGAAGATACGGACATAGCTCAGCTTGCCGGCAAAGGGATCGATGAGTGTCTTGAAGACAAAGCCTGTAAAAGGCTTATTCGGATATACCATGACCGGGTCGCCTGTTTTCTTATCGGTGCCCATCATGACTTTTTGCGATGCATCCGGCATGTAGCGGATGAGACGGCCCAGGAGTTCTGTCGTGCCGATATGGTTGGTCGCACTGCCGCACATAACCGGGCACACGCGGCCTGTGAGCATACCCTGGCGCAGGCCCTGACGCAGTTCTTCCAAGGTCAGTTCATCGCCGTTTAAGTATTTTTCCAGCAGTTCGTCGTCCCCTTCGGCGGCAGCTTCCATGCACATTTCCCGGACTTCCCGTGCCTTCGGTACGTATTCTGTCGGTACTTTGATTTCATTGACTTTGCCATCGCTCCATTCCCAGGCGATCATCTTGCACACGTCGATGATGCCGCGGAAGTCTTTGCCTTCGCCAATAGGAATCTGCAAGGGCATGATCGATTTGCCGAAAACGGCGCGCATTTTTTCCAGGCAGCCAAAGAAGTCTGCATTTTCCGTATCCATCTTATTGATATAAATCATCCGCGGCAGCTGCAATTCTACGCCGTATTCCCAGGCCCGTTCCGTGTCCATTTCTACGCCTGCATCGGCCGATACGACCATGAGGATGCCGTCAGCAGCCCGCAGGGCAGCCCGTACTTCACCACAAAATTCACCATACCCCGGTGTATCGAGGAAATTCAGCTTATAGCCCTGCCATTCGCACGGCGCAATGCCCAGCTGGATGGTGACATTCCGTTTGATTTCTTCCGGCTCAAAATCCATGATATGTTTATTATCCTTACCTGTACCTACAGCCGGGACAGCACCGCAGGCCAGAAGCAGAGATTCAACAACGGCCGTCTTACCGGCTCCATCATGAGAAAGTACAGCTACGTTCCGTATCATATCACTAGCATATTCTTTCATAATATAAATCGCCTCCTAAAAATCACGTTATTAATATGTATTCGTGCTAAAGAGGCGATTTCCTTTTTTATTTATGATTTTTTTCTAACCTGTTTATGCCTTTTTTAAAAAACGCAGTGTTATTCCCGCAGCGCTGCCAAGGCTAAGGCGGCCATCATTTCAGTGCCCATAGGCAGGCACGCTTCATCTACAGCAAAATGCGCGTTGTGAAGGGGCCAAACGGGCTTGCCCGGTGCCGTCGCCCCCAGCCAGATGAAGGCGCCGGGATAGTCCTTGAGGTAGCCCGAGAAGTCTTCGGCTGTCATAGCCGGTTCACTGACAGCTGCCAGGGCGCCGGCACCAAAGCGGCCGGTCACGACACGGCGGACGAGGTCCGCCTGGTCGGGCTGGTTGAAGACGGCGCCGTAGCCCCGTTCGTACTGGAGCTCGCTCTGCGTTCCATACATGACATCAAGGCCTTGCAGGAGGCCTTCTAATTTCGTTTCCATGAGATCCTGGGCTTCTGCGTGATACGTACGGCACGTGCCTTCGAGCGTGACTTCATCAGCGACGATATTATAGCGGCTGCCGCCGGCGATGCGGCCAAAGGTCAGTACGGCCGGATAGAGCGGGTTAATCTGGCGGCTGACGAGGGTCTGCGCCGCCATGATGAACTGGCCGGCAGCGACGATGGCATCGACGCCGCGGTGAGGCATAGCCGCATGGCTGGACTGGCCGTGCAGGGTGACCGTTACGTGATCCGAAGCGGCCATGACGGGCCCGTTGAGAACGCCTACCTGGCCCACTGGCAGGGTAGGCCAGACGTGCAGGCCATAGACGGCCTTGACGCCTTCTAAGATGCCCGAAGCGACAATTGCCCGGGCCCCGCCGTGCGGTGATTTTTCTTCTGCCGGCTGGCCGATAAAGATAACCGTACCTGACAATTCCTGCCGTAAGGACGCCAGGACCCTTGCCGCGCCGAGAAGAATAGCCATATGGCCGTCGTGGCCGCAGGCATGCATGATCCCGGGGCGTTCAGAAGCAAAAGGAAGGTCTGTGGCTTCCGTAATCTGCAGGGCATCCATATCCGCCCGCAAAGCGACAGTTGGGCCGGCGCCCTGCGCACCGTGTAAGATGCCAATGACCGAGGGAATACCGCCAACCCCTTCGTGTACTTCCAGGCCGAGAGAACGGAATTCCGCGGCGATGACCCGGGCGGTTCCCTGTTCCTCGTATGATAATTCAGGCTGTCTGTGAAAGGTTCTGCGCAGCTCACAAATATGCGGTGTATATTGTTCAATCAGTGTTTTCAATCTATCTTCTGCGGCCATGGCCTGGTTCCCCCTTTTATTTTGTTTCCTATATCATTATAATATTAGTAAAGCCGCCTTGCGACTGTCTTGAGGCCCCCGGCCTGTACGGCAGGGCTTCAATTGACTAATTATACCATAAGGAGGAATATAAATGAAAGCATTTGACAGAGAAAACAGTGTTTGGTCCCGTTTTTCTGAAGAAGAACGGTTAGAAATGGAAGCATACAGCAAAAAATACCGCCATTTTCTGGATACAGCCCGGACGGAACGGCTGGCCGCTGCAGAAATCATCAGCCAGGCAGAAGCCCAGGGCTTCCGGCCACTGGAAAGCTATACGGGCCTCAAAGCCGGCGATAAGGTATATTGGAATCAAAAGGGCAAATCGGTCATTCTCGCCGGCATCGGTACGGATCCTATCGAAACAGGCATGAAGATCGTCGGCTCCCACATCGATTGCCCGCGCCTGGACGTAAAAGCGATGCCCGTCGTCGAAAAGGATGGCATCGTCTACTTAAAAACGCATTATTACGGCGGTCTCCTGAAATACCAGTGGGTCTGCCTGCCCCTGAGCCTCATCGGCGTCGTCTACACGGCTGACGGCCGGCGCGTAGACATTTCCATTGGCGAAGACGCAGACGATCCGGTTCTCTTCATCAACGACCTCCTGCCGCATTTGGGCCGCAAGCAGGCCGAAAAGAAGCTGAGCGAAGCCATTGAAGGGGAAATGCTCATGCCCTTAGTCGGCACGAACAGTGAAGAAGAAAAAACGAAACCGGCAATCCTGCAGCTTTTGAAAGAAAAATATAACATTGAAGAAGAAGACTTTGCCAGTGCCGAATTGGAAATTATTCCTGCCGTTAAGAGCCGCGACGTCGGCCTCGATCGTTCTATGATTATGAGCCACGGTCATGATGATCGCGTTTGCTCATATGGTAACCTGGCTGCCATCTTGACGGCCAAACCAGGCGTCAAGACGCAAATGGCCCTCTTTGCCGATAAGGAAGAAATCGGCTCCGTCGGCAACACCGGCGTCAACTCGTCATACTTCCTCGATTTCACGGCTGAACTCCTGGCACTCCAAGGCCACACAGAAGAAATCTGGCTGCGCCGGGCCCTGCGCCATAGTGAGGTCCTCTCAGCCGACGTGTGCGCTGCCTACGATCCTGTCTTTGCCGATGCCTACGAAGAAAACAATGCCGCCAAACTAGGCTATGGCATTTGCCTGTGCAAATATACAGGCGCCCGCGGCAAATCGGGCAGCAACGATGCAAACGCTGAATTTTTATCCAAAGTACGGCAAATCTTCAACACTGCCAATGTGCCCTGGCAGACAGGCGAGCTCGGCAAAGTCGATCAGGGCGGTGGCGGTACGATCGCCTATATCATGGCCGACTGGGGCTGTGACGTCGTCGACTGCGGCGTCGCCATGCACAGCATGCACGCACCGCTGGAAATCGTCGCCAAGGCCGATGCCTATAGCGGCTACCTGGCTTATAAAGCATTTTTTGAAAGTGTATAATACTCATTACGCTTTCAGCAAGGCTCCTGTCGCCGCAGCGTGGCAGGAGTTTTTGTCTGCCCGGCCGTAGTGCGGGCACTTGCCAATACTATACCAGGCATATATACTTTATGATAGAATTGTTGTTTCTATTTTGTCTGTCAAAAGAAAGGATATCTCATGATTTACGAAAACGAAATCAGACCGCGTGTCCTCATCCCTAAGGTCAGTCCTGCGGGCGCGGAAACAGACATTGGTCATGCTTCCTTCCCGGAGCCCTTCCACATCGGGCTCCAGTACAGTTCACCGGCCCGGGGCCACTGGACCATTGCCCATTCCCCCATGCTCATTCCGGAGTGCCACGAAATCTACGTGTGCTGTGCCTGCTGCCTCCACGGCGTCGTCCTCTCAGCAGACGAAGTGCCTGACGGCGCCGGACGCTTCTCCATGGTGACCCTGACGAACGAAAACATTCTCAAGGGGAACCTGGAAGAAATGATGATCGACGGCATTAGCGACATCATCGACCACCTGCCTGAACGGCCACGCTGCGTCGAAGGCTTTACGAGCTGCATGCAGCATTTCCTGCACATCGACCTGAAGCTGGTTTACGGGACGCTGCGCAAAAAATACCCGGATATCGATTTTATCGACGGCTATATGATCCCGACGCTGCAGCACCGCTTTTCGCCCGACGTCTTAGGACGGCGGCAGCTGACGCGGGCTATACAAAAACAGCCCCGGAAAAAGGCTGTCAATTTCGTCGTCAATTATTTCCCTGTCGACCCGGAATGCGAGCTCGTCACGATGCTGCAGGCTGGAGGCTACACGATTCACGACTTTGCCGCCTGCCCGACGTACGACGAGTACAAAGCCATGGGTGAATCAGTCGCCAACATTTATTTTCATGAAAATGCCCGGCCGGCCGCTCTTGATATGGAAAAGCGGCTGGAGCAAACGCCCTTATATATCCCTTACGCCTTTTGCTACGACGAAATCCGTGCCCACCTGCAAGAAGCGGCAGACTGCTTACAGCTGTCCATGCCTGACACGGACGCCTATGAAGCGCGCTGCGAAGCGGCCCTGGAACGGCTGCACGGCGAAGTCGGCAGCACGCACATGGCCATCGACTACACGGCAACACCGCGGCCCTTGAATCTGGCGCGGCTGCTCCTTACGCACGGCTTCAACGTCTACGCCGTCTATTTGGATACGGTTCTTGCCGACGATAAGGACGATTTCTATTTTCTTCAAAAGCACTATCCGGAGCTGCAGCTGCGCTCGACAATGCACTTCAAACGCAGCCTCCTGCCGCGGGACGACACGCGCCGCTACGGCAAGGTCCTGGCCATTGGCCAGATGGCTGCGTACTTTACGGATTCCAACTATTTCGTCAATATCGTAGAAAACAGCGGCCTTTACGGCTACACCGGTCTCTTGAAGCTCATCAGCCTGACCTCAGAAGCCTTTAAAGAAGAAAAGGATATGCGCCGCATCGTCCAAATTAAAGCTTGGGGGTGTCACGGTTGAAACAAGCACAACAGGTTCTCTCGACATATGCCGTCGATGTTTTCGGCATCGCCTCAGCGCTCTATGAGCTGGGCGGTTTGATCATTATGCACGATGCATCGGGCTGCAATTCTACATATAATACACACGATGAACCGCGCTGGTATGATTTGCCGGCTATGGTCTATATTTCCGGCCTCAACGAAGCCGATACGATTTACGGCAACGACCAGCGCCTCATCGATAATATTGCCGAAGTCGTCGACGCCGGTAAGCCGACGTTCATCGCCATTGGCGGCAGTCCCATGCCTAATGCCATCGGCACGGACTATAAGGCTATCGCCCAAATGGCATCACGCCGTACAGGTATTCCCGCCTTCGGCTTCCGCACAGACGGCATCCACAGCTATCTCCCCGGTGCCGGCGCAGCCTTTTTGACGTACGCCAAAGAATTCCTTCAGGCACCGCAAAAGAAACCGCAACAGCCGGCCCGGCGGGTTAATCTCCTGGGGCTGACGCCCCTCGATTTTTCCGTCGTCGGCAACGCTACGACCTTAAAGAACCTGATTACGGAAAACGGCTTCATCCTGCAGAGCTCCTGGGCTATGGGCGAATCGCCGGAAGGCCTGGCCCAGGCCGCTAATGCAGACGTGAACGCCGTCGTCTCCGCTACGGGTTTTTACCTGGCCCAATATATGCAGGAAGCCTACGGCATTCCCTATGTCTGCGGCCTGCCCATGGGCAAAAAGGGCACAGCCGGCTGGCTCCAGGCCCTGCGTGACGGCGACACGTCGTATCTGACAGGCCTTACAGGCAAAGAAAAGCCTGCGCGCCTCAACCGGGCCCTGACCAAACTGGACGCCTGGAAGGTAGAACAGGTCTACGACGACACGCCGTGCGACGTGCTCCTCATTAACGGGGAGCCCTTACAGCTCCTGTCTATGCGCCAGTTCCTGGCTGACGAATACGGGCTTCACGACGTGCGCCTCCTGTGCCCCTTAGCCGACGCACCGGAGCCATTAACCACGCAAATAGAAACGGCCTGCTCAGAAGAGGCCATTCGCCGCGAATGCCGCAAAGCACGCCGCATCATTGCCGACCCCATTTATGCCCGGCTCCTGCCTGGCGAAGAAAAGAAATTTCTTTCCTTCCCGCACGAAGCCTATTCGGGCCGCCATTACCGGGACGACCTGCCCCTCTTCGTCGGCCCTGATGCACGGAAATGGCTGGACGAAAAAGGATTTTAAGGAGGATACTATGAGAAAAATTGCAATATATGGCAAAGGCGGGATTGGCAAATCGACGACCTCGGCCAATATTTCCGCAGCCCTGGCCCTAATGGGCAAAAAAGTGATCCAGATCGGCTGCGACCCTAAGGCCGACTCCACCCTCAACCTGCTGCACGGTGAACCGGTCATGCCGGTCATGGACTATTACCGCGAATTCGATGACGAACCGGATTTCGAACACGTCGGCCGCGAAGGCTTCGGCGGTGTCTTCTGCATCGAAACAGGCGGGCCTACACCGGGCCTTGGCTGTGCCGGCCGCGGCATCATCGCCACCTTCGACCTTCTGGAAGACCTGGAGGTCTTCGACCGCATCAACCCGGACGTCGTCATTTACGACGTCTTAGGCGACGTCGTCTGCGGCGGCTTTGCGGCGCCCATCCGGGAAGGCTATGCCAACGAAGTCTTCATCGTCACATCCGGCGAAAAGATGTCTCTCTACGCAGCCAACAACATCAGCCGGGCTGTAGAAAATTTCCAGGACCGGGGCTATGCCCAGGTCAAGGGGCTCATCCTCAACCGCCGCAACATTGAAGACGAACGGGAAAAGGTAGATGAGTTTGCTGCTAAACGCGGTCTCCCTGTCATTGCCGATATTCCCCGCAGCAAGGAAATTCAGCGCTGTGAAGAGCTGGGCATGACCGTCGTCGAAGATAATCCCGACGCACCGCTCAGCCGGATCTATATCCAGCTGGCCAAGGATTTGCTAAAAGAAGAAGGCTAAATATAAAAAATCGCCCAGGCTGCGTGCCAGTCCGGGCGATTTTTGTGTTATTCTTTTAAGCGGCGCCGGATCGTGCTATTGGGAATCTGCAGCTGCAGACGGAATTTGGCTACGGTACGCCGGGCAATATGGATCTGCTGTGCCGCCAGCCAGTCTGCCAGTTCCTGATCGGACCAAGGATGGTCCGGCTCTTCCGCCGCAATATGGTCCCGTATTTTTTCCTTAATAGCCTGATCGGAGATTTCGCCGTCTTCATATTCATTCTGACAAGCGTAGGCCTGGGCAAAGAAATCCTGCAGACGGTACACGTGGCCGGAAAAGAGGACATATCGTCCGTGACAAACGCGGCTTACCGTAGCTGTGCTGAGGCCGGTCATGTAGGCTGCATCCTTTTGCCGCAAGGGCCGCAAGGGCAGTCCCTGCAGAAAGTGCTGAGCCTGATACTGGGCCACACATTGAAGCACCAAAAAAATGGACTGCCAGCGGTAGGCCAAGGCCGATTGCAGGCTCAGAAAGGCCCGGCGGGCCCGGTGAATATACGTGCGCGTTTTTTTATCGCCTTGGGCTTCGTATTCCTTATATAAATCGTCCCGAAAAAAGACGTCCGGTAATTCTTCTAAGGAACGTACAGCCAATTTCCCTGGTTCCTCTTCGTATATTTCTACGTCCGGACGGATAAACTCCGTTTCCGCATCGGCCGTACTGGCCGGCTGCAAGGCGAGGGTCTTTAAAAAATCGCGGATGGCCTTGAAGTCCTTCTCTGAAAGGTCCATTTCGTGCTGCAGCTTCTGCCATTTCCCCTGCAGGAAATCTTCATAATATTGGCTCAGCAAGCGTTCTGTCCCGGCCGGGGCCTGACCGTGGCGGCGCGTCTGCAGCAACAGGCATTCACGGATATCACGCGCGCCGATACCGGGCGGATCCAGGCTCTGCACGACGGCCAGGCCCTTGTCCATCGTGGCCCCGTCCAAGGCGTATTCCTGCCCTAATTCAGCCAGATTGCCTGTACAAAAGCCTTTTTCATCGAGAGAACGGATGACGAGCCCTGCGGCCAGCAAGACCGGCCGGGGCAAGGTCTGCAGGCGGAGCTGCTTCATGAGACTCTCTTCCAGTGAATCGGCCCGACTGCGGACAGCATCTAATGGCTTTTCCTTGCCTGCATCGGCCTGGGACTTTACATCGCCGTAACGGATATCCAGCAAGGGGTTTTCCGCCACCTGCTCATGGAGGAAATCCGTCAGCTCTTGCGACCGGAGCGTCAGCATTTTAATCGTCAGCCGCTGAATTTGTGAAAGTTTCGTACGCTGTTCCAGTTTCAGTGCGACTTTTACCATGATCTTGCTCCTTTCAGCAGGTTGTCATTCAAGAAACAGGATGAGGGCCCCAATACCGGGAATACTCGTCATACAGACCTTCAGTACACTGCGGGGAATCCGGTTCGTAAACTTTGCCCCTACGTAAGCGCCAGTCATGAGACCGGCTACGACTTGAAAAAACAGGGTAAAGTCCAAATTGCCACTGAGCAAATAGCCCAGGCCGCCAAAGACAGCAATGGGCATGATGATCAGCATCGTCGTCCCAACAGCCGTGACCAGGGGCAGATCGAAGAGGATGAGCAGGGAGAGCTGGATAAAAGGCGTTGCGCCAATGCCAAAGGTACCGGAGAGAAAGCCTACGACCAGGCCGGCACCGACGGCAGTGAACCAAAAGCGGGAGCCCCCTCGTAATTCTTCCTTTGTCGCGTGGGCAAAGGGGCCTGAATTGGGATGATACAGGCGCAAGTACATGAGTATCATCGACAATAGGAGCATGCCGCCAGTCAGCCAGTGCAGGTTAGACGACGGAATCAAAGCCGCTACATGGGCACCTAAGAAGGACCCGATAGCACCGAAGGCACCGACAGCTGCACCGGTCCTGACGCGCACATTCCCTTCACGAAAATGACTTACCGCGCCGGAAAGCGTCGTAAACACCATGGCACCCAGGCTCGTTCCCAAGGCCAGGTGAATCGGCACACCAAAGGCAGCCGTCAAAATAGCAATGACAATGCCGGCCCCGCCGGCGCCGGTCAGGCCCAGCAAACAGCCCATAATAAACAGTGTTCCTAAAATAAGCATGGTTTACACCCCTCTGACGGCAACACAGGACACGCAAAACAAACCGGTATGTGCCGTCTCAATTTACTTCTTCCAGTATACTACGAACACAAAAAAACGTCAGTCCACACATTGAAATTCACGTAAAATGAACGTACAATGGTAGTACCTGAAAATATATTTCATTTAACGAGGTTGCTATGAACGAACCTATTACAGTGGAACGGCTTGCGAATAATCCATACATGATCCGCTATATCGATCACCCGTCGCAGGACTTGCAGCTTGCAGCGGTCCGGGCCAACGGCCTGCTGATCCAATATCTGTCTGAGCCTGATCGGGACGTGCAGGAAGCGGCCGTCGCCCAGGCACCGGAAGCCATCCGATATATAAAAAATCCGCCTGAAGCCCTTTGCCGGCAGGCCATTGCGGCCAACTGGTATAATTTGAGTTATATTAAACAGCCCTCTGCGGCGCTGGTGCGCCTGGCGCTGGAACAATCGCCCTGGGCGATCCGTTACGCCGTCCGGCCCGGTGAGGAGTTACAATTGCTGGCAGTCCAAAAAAACTGGGAAGCCCTGCAATACATTAAAGAACCGACGACACAGGTACAATTGGCGGCGATCCGGCAAAGCCCTGAAGCACTCCGCTATTTGGACCCTGCCGCACCGGAAGCAGAGGATCTGGCCATTCTTACGGATGCGCGGACCCTGCGCTTTGTCCACAACCTGTCAGCCGCCAGGATTTTGCATTTTATCTCCTTGAATATTCTCGTCTGTACGGTTCTGAAGAAGGAGCAATACATACCGGAAAAGGATATCCTGCAGCTGCTGCAGCACATAGTCGCCCAAGAGGATGTGCCGGAAAAGTATATCCGTAATTTCATGAATTGCCGCAGTTTAAATCAAATCTATCATTGGACACCTGTAGATAAGCTGCATTTGGTATATCAGTACGGCAGCAAGCGGGCGAAGCGGATAGCCGTTGACGAACGATTGCGTTTTAAAGATACGAAAGAAGTGATATAAGTTGAATACAGAGCTTATGGATATGCGCCAACGCCTGATCGACGCCATACAGATCTGGGCCAACGAAAACCTATATACAGCTGCGCCTGGTAAGGCCCCGGCAGCCATGCCGGAAGAGCTAAACCAGCTTTTCTACGCCTTTATCAGCAAGCTCAGCCTGTCCCTCATGGAGGATGAAGAAAACTTTTACGGTTACTTTTTCTTCCAAATGGGCAAGAAAACAGACTGGGACCTGCGGGCGCCTACGGCCGTTACCTTTGAACACACACAATATGTATTGTACTTTCACCCCCTCCTTTTTCTGGAACAAACGCCGCAGCAAATGATCAGCTCCATCAAACACGAAATTCTGCACATCGTATTCCAGCATCTCCTGCGTTCCCGCGATCTGCGGCAGCATTATAGCAAGCTGGCCCTGAACCTGGCCATGGATGCCATTGTCAATACGTACGTGGACCCCGTACCGGAGGATGGCGAAACCATCGACAGGATCAATAACCAGTACGGCCTCTTTCTCATCCCCTATGATACGCTGGAAGACTATGCCGAAAAGATACAGCGCGGCATTGACTGGAAAGAACGGAGCAAGACGACTACGACCGATCACATTACGGAAACGGCCGATAAGAAGCCGCGCTTTGATATCCGCCACGCCCATGATCTATGGGAACAGCTGGATACACAGGATCCGCAGGTCTTAGTAAAATTTACGGAAAAGTATTTGGATACGGCCAGCCAAGGGCCTCTTTCGCCCCACCTGGCCGGGGCCATTGCCGCCTTTAAAAGCCTCAACAAGGCCCTGCCCTGGCAGACCTATTTAAGCCGCATGGCAGGTACTTTATTTTGCGGTACCCGCCGCACGACGGCCCGGTTGAACCGGCGTCAGCCATACCGCCTGGATCTGCGGGGTGAGCTCCATCATTACAAGGCCCGCATCATCGTCGCCCTCGATGTCAGCGGCAGTATCAGCGATGCCGAGTTCCATCAGGCCATGCAGGAGGTATTGCAGATTGTCCGTTCCATGCAGGTGAAAATCACCGTACTCGAATGCGACGATCAGATCAAAAAAGCCTATCCCGTCCGTTCGCTCAGAGATCTGCAAAAACGCCACCCGTACCGGGGCGGCACGGCCTTCAGCCCGGTCTTTGCCTATGCCAATGCGCACAAGACAGACCTGCTCATTTACTTTACCGATGGCCAGGGCGAAGAAACGCTGAGCGTGACGCCTGGCGGCTATAAGGTTCTCTGGATCCTGTCCGGTCACAGCAAGGGCTTGTCCTTACGTAATCCCTGCGGCATTGTAAAACGGCTGCAGCCCCAGGAAGACATGACCCTTTCTGAATTAGATGATCCCCACGCTGACGGGTATTCCATGAACAATCAGGAACCTGTGGCCTTTATTTGAAGGTACGACAAAAACACCAAGACTCTTTTCCAAGGGCTTGGTGTTTTTTATGTCCGGACTAGCGCTTGTTGCTACGCCGCCAAAGATGCTGCTTTTCTGCGGCCTGAATCAGATCTTCCCGGAAATCAGGGTGCGCAATGGCGATCAGTGCCTCAGCCCGCTGCCACGTCGTGCGTCCCGGCAGGCAGGCGACGCCATACTCGGTGACAATATACGGAGCCTGCGTCCGCGGCGTCGTAATAATATCGCCCTGCGTAAACAACGGCAGGATGTTGGAATGACGCACACCCTTTTTGTCGACACGGCTGCTGGGCAGTGCCAAAAAGGCCTTGCCATGCGGGGCGGCGTAGGCGCCGGTAACGAAGTCCAGCTGGCCGCCGGTCCCGCTAATCTGGCGCGTACCGGCCGATTCGGAGCTGACCTGGCCGTAGAGGTCTACGGCAATGCAGCCGTTAATGGAAATGAAGTCGTCCAGCTGGCGGATCGTTTCTACGCTGTTGACATAGCGCATAGGTGCTGAAAGAACTTCCTGGCTGTGGTCCAGGAACTGATACAATTCCGTAGAGCCCAGGCAGATGGAGAAGATCCCCTTGCCGCGCAGGAGTTTTTTCTTGCGGTTCGTAATCTTGCCGGCTTTGTACAGGGCCAGGTACCCATCGCTCATGAGCTCTGTATGCATGCCCAGGTCTTTGAGATCAGACGCAGCGATCAATTCGCCTAAGGCATTGGGCATGCCGCCGATCCCCAGCTGGAGCGTCATGCCGTCGTGCAAATAAGGGAAGATCTGCGCCGCAATTTGCCGGTCCAAGTCGCCCGGCGCCCGGCTCGGCGATGTATTGAGCGGTTCCCGGCTTTCTACGATACAGTCGACTTCCGAAATATGTATATGATCTTCCTCCAGGCCGTATACGACGGGCATGGCCGGATTGACCTCGAGAATAATGTGTTCTGCTACGGAAAGGAGCTCCGGCTGGCAGCAATTGGTCAGGCCGAAGGAAAAATTGCCCTGCCTGTCCATGGGCGCGACGGTAATCATAGCTACCTGTACAGGTGCATAACCGCGTGTATAATACGAGCCGCACTGGCGAAACAGCATGGGCTCATGGTAAGCCCGGCCGGCATCTATGTAGGTACGGTCCTGGGCCGAGCAATGGAGCAGGTTGTACGTAAAGGTCTTGTTTTCCGGATCCTTTTCCAGTACCGCTACGGGATGACAGGTAATGGCGTTGCGTACCTTTATATCATGCAGGTCATCCCGCCGTTCTGCCAGCGCCTTATCGAGGGCCGTCGGGTACGACGTACACTGGCTGTAATCGACCCAGTCCCCGTCTTTTACGAGCTGTACAGCCGCTTGGGCTGTACAGCGTTTTTTTTCATATTCCGCATAGACATCCATCTACATCGCTCCTTCAAAGCAGCCCCATAAACGGAGAAACGAGGAGGATGATTCCCATGAGTACGATAGGAATCAATTTCCACGTACGATACTGCTTGAATATATCCAATTTTATAACCAGAAAGACGGGCAGGAAGCAGGCAATCAAGCCGATGAGCCCGCCTAAAAGAGGCGTAAAGGTAAGTACCTGTATGCGCAGGGCGATGACGCCCCAGCAAAGCAGGATGCAGCAAATACTGGTCGCGTGGGTAATGAGCCTTTTAGGAATGGCTTCACGCGCCATGACGCGGCCGAGCAGATTCAGTACCATGCCGCTGCAGGCATCGCGGAAGCAGAGGAACATGGCAAAGAAGGCCGTAACCACGGCAAAGATATTCAAGACGAGATTTAAAATCTTTATGGCTGAGCCATCCATATGCTGCGCCGCCAAAGCCAAGGCGGAAATATTGGCCGTATAGGCCGTAACCGCCTGACTGTGGTCCATCGCCAGGTTAAAGGATACCGTATAAAAGACGACGAGGCCCACCAAAAAGAGATAGGCATACTGATAAATCCGCGTAGAGCGATAGTGGGCTACGACTTTATTCTCCGTCTCTTTACGGAAATAGATGCCCGCCGGCCCTAAGGCGATGAAGAACTCAATCGACATGGCAATGAAGGGCAGCATGACGATGAAATTTTTAATGACATAGCCCAGATCCGGCGGCACCATGATGTTGAGCAGGTCCCAGTGTTGCACCATGAGCAGTCCCAGGGCCGCAATGACCAGGGCCTTCGTCACGACCATACCGGACGAAATCTTCATGAGCAGTTTTTCACTCTGCGAAGCAATGACGACCATGAGTGAAATGAGTGCCAGGCCATAAAAGGCATTCTGTGCCAGGGACTCCTGCGTTACGCCAAAGGTCACCAGGAAGGATGAGCTGTCATTAGTCAGGGCCGTCGAATAGAGAAAGAGCAGGATCGTCGTAAAGACAAAATAGACGGCACCTAAGAAAAAGCCCCAGTTTTTTCCCAAATAGCCGGAAATGATACCGGCAAAGTCCTCGCATAATTCCGACTTGGCCAAGACATCCAAATACAACTTTTGGTGAGCATAGGCAATAGGATAGCCCAGGAGCGCCACGAGCAAAAAGACGGGCAAGCCGGATAAGCCCACTTGAATCGGCAAAAACACGATCCCTGCCCCTAAGGACATGCCGACACACATAATGATCCAGCCCACATCAATGGCGCTAAAACGGGTAGCTTCCCGCCATTCCTCCGGCGTCATACCGGCTGCCCGGGCATACCGTTCGCTGGCCCTGCCCGGTATTCCCTTGCGCCAGACCAGATTTTCTTTGTTTTCCATAAAAGCCAATGTGTTGTTTCCTCCTTTGAACAGAAAGATGCCAGGCAAAAGGCCCTGGCATCTGCCTATATACACATTGGTCTATTATATCATACGGCGGCCAGGCCAGCATCAAAGGCTTTGATATTCACGTCGACAAAGGCCGGTTTGACTGTCTTTGCAATGATCTCTTTCCAGTCTATCTCCGTGAGTCCCAAAGCACCGACCAAGGCGCCTAAGAGGACGATGTTAGCCCCTTTAGGGTTACCCAGGCCGGCGGCGATCTGCGTAGCATCTACGACCTGTACGGACACGTGTTTTTTCAATTCGTCTATGATCCCGGCCGGATACTCACAAGCCCCGGATAAGATGGGCAGCGACGGAATCTGCGTCGTATTGACGACCATTTTCCCAGCCGGCTTGAGGAATTTGGCATAGCGCGCCGCTTCCATTTCTTCAAAGGAAACGAGAATATCTGCCATGCCGGCACCGATAATGGGCGAATATACCTTTTCGCCAAAACGCACTTGTGTACTGACACTGCCGCCGCGCTGGCTCATGCCATGGACTTCACTCATCTTTACATCGTAACCCTGTTCCATAAGGCCTATGGTCAGGATTTTACTGGCTAAAATAGTTCCTTGCCCGCCAACACCTACGAGCAGGATACTGGTTACGTCACGCATCATTTGTCCCCCTTCCGGCTAATGGCCTGTACAGGACAAACCTGTAGGCACAGCGTACAGCCCGTGCAGTCACTGGCAACGATTTCCGATTTTTTTGTCTGCGTATTAAAGCGCAGGGCCGGGCAGCCTGTAGTCAGGCACTTCCTGCAGCCAATACAGGTTTCCGTGTGGACGACGCAGGGCTGCATAGAGAGATCAAACTCTGCCTGATCTGCAGGGCTGAATTTTTTCAGGATACAAGGCCAGCGCGTAATGATGACTGACGGTTCGTCTTCTCTGGCATAGGCCCAGTCCAGTACTTCATTCATAGCTTGCAAATCCAGCGGGTTGACCGTGCGGATATGCTGGATCCCCAAGGCCCGGACGACCGTTTCAATATCAATCAGCGTCGCCGGTTCCCCTTTGAGCGTATAGCCCGTACCGGGATTTTGCTGATGGCCGGTCATGCCTGTAATGCGGTTATCGAGAATGACACAGATCGTATTGGAATGGTTGTAGGCGACATCTGTAAGGGAATTGATACCCGTGTGGAAGAAGGTCGAATCACCCATGCAGGCAACGACCCGCTTTTTCTGGCCGCTCATTTGAAAACCATGGCTCAGGCCATGGCCGACAGAAAAGGCGCTGCCCATACAGACAGCCAAATCCTTAGCGTTGAGCGGTTCCGACCCGCCTAAGGCATAACAGCCAATATCGCCGACCATGACCGTGTCCTTGCGTTTGCCTAAGGCATAGAAAAAGCCGCGGTGCGGACAGCCGGCACAAAGAGCGGGCGGACGCGGTACGACATACGTATCAGGAATGGTCACGCCTTGGCGCTGTTGCTGCAAAATGGCGGCAGCGACGATATTCGGGTTCAGTTCATCAATGCCCGGTATGACATCACGGCCATGACAGGCAATACCGGCCGCATGGATTTGATCTTCCATAAACGGATCCAGTTCTTCTACGACATACAACGTATCTACCTTGGCCGCAAAATCACGGATTTTCTGCATGGGCAGGGGATACGTAAAGCCCAGTTTTAAGTAGGAAGCCCGGTCACCTAAGACGTCGCGGGCATACATATACGCAGCGCCGGCGGCAACGATGCCGATTTTCGTATCATGCATTTCTTCTGCATTGAAGGGCGACGTTTCGGCATAGGCCTTTAGCTTCTGTTCCCGTTCTTCCATGACGTACCGGCGTTGTTTGGAAATGGCCGGTACAGCGTCCATTTTTTCCCGCTGTTTTACATACGGTACAGGCGGTACGTCCTGGCGCGGCCCTTCTGTCACGAGGCTCTTAGAGTGGCAAATACGCGTCGTCATGCGGAGCATAACCGGTACGCCATAGGTTTCACTGACACGATAGGCTTCCTTTGTCATTTCCAGGCATTCCTGGGAATCAGACGGTTCAAACATGGCGATCTTCATGGCCTTGGCGTAGTGCCGGTTATCCTGTTCATCCTGGGAAGAATGCATGCCCGAGTCATCGGCCGAGACAAAGACAAAGCCCCCGTTAATTTGTAAGTAAGAAAACGTAAACATAGCGTCGGCTGCTACGTTGAGGCCGACCATCTTCATGGCCGCAAAGGAACGGACACCGGACATGGAAGCACCGATGGCCGCTTCTACTGCGACTTTTTCATTCGGTGCCCATTCGGCGTATATTTCATCGTATTGGGCTGTGTTTTCCAAAATTTCCGTACTCGGTGTACCCGGATAGGCTGAAGCAAAGGAGACACCGCTTTCATACAGGCCCCTGGCAACCGCTTCATCGCCGGTCAGCAATTTTTTCATCATAGATCCTCCTATCTCGTTCAAGCAAGATTCTTTTCTCCTCCTATTGCATACTCTTGTATATGCAATCCCTATGCCAACTGGGAAAAGAGAAAAAGGCCTGATTTCCGGCCTTTTTTGACAAAATAAGAGTCCCTGTGCCTATGCTGTGTAAAAAAAATTTGCTATACTTTACATAAGATATAGCAGGGCAGGAGGTGCTCCCCATGGATAGTATTTACTTTTTTATTGCCGACACGACGATGAAGCAGGCCGTTTCTCATATGCTGGCTTCGTACAGCGATTTGCCGGACATGGATTCCGTGACGGTAAAAACGGAAATTGTCGACTTTCCCCATATGGTTGCACAGGCACAGCACATGGTCCGGGCCGGCGCCAAGGTCATCATCACCAACAGCGGCTCGTACCAAATTTTGTCAGCAGCGATTCACGAGATTCCCATTCTCTGCTTGTACAGTTCTACCTACGACGCCCTGTATACGCTGCGTCAGGCCAGCAGATACAAAAAAATACATCTCCTCCTCAACAAGCATTTTATTTTTAATCCTGATATTTGTCCGCCAGACCTGCGGGCTAAGCTCATCATACACGAGCCCTACAGCATTGATGATACGTACGACCAGCTTCTGGCGCGTATTCAGGATATTCCCATTACGCCGGATACCGCCATCGTCGGCTGCACCCTCTTGCCCCAGATTGCCAACATCGTGCCCTTGCCCGTCTTTCCCATCAGGCCAAGCGAATCGACACTCTTGTCGGTCTTCCAGTATGCCCTGGGCATCGTCCGTTTCCAGCGGCAGGACCGGCGCCAGCTCTCTACGCTGGAATCGATCTTATCCCATGTCACAGACGGTATCATCCTCTATGGCGCAGGCGGGGCTATTTCCCATATTAACCGGCAGGCCTCTATTTTTCTCGGCATTCCGGCAGATACAGAAAATATACGCACCATTTTTCCCGATTGGCACGAAGGAACCAAGCCGTCCTTCAAAGACCGTATCATCCACCAGCCGCCGTATACACTCGTCGCCAATTCCGACTCCTTCATTTCCGGCCAGGAACGGCAATACATCCTGACGTTGCGGGACGTAACGGAATTACAGCGTCTGGAAAAAAATATCCGCTATAAACTATCGCGTACAGGCCTGGAGGCAACGCACTGCTTTTCAGATATCCATACGACCGATGCACACATGAAGCAGACTATTGCCCAGGCCAGGCTCATGGCTACATACAACGCACCGGTCCTGATTCAAGGCGAAAGCGGTACGGGCAAGGAGCTCTTCGCCCAGAGCATCCACAACGCCAGCCCCTGCTCCAAGGGCCCCTTCGTGACCTTCGACTGCGCGGCCCACTCCCCGCCACAACGGGCCCTTTGTGGCCATTAACTGTGCGGCCCTGCCTCCGGACCTGCTGGAAAGCGAGCTCTTCGGCTACGCCGGCGGTGCCTTTACAGGTGCCCGCAAGGAAGGCAAGGCAGGACTGTTTGAAATGGCCCATAAAGGAACGATTTTTCTGGATGAAATCAACAGCATGTCACCTAACATCCAGTCCAAGCTGCTGCGCGTACTGGAAACCAAACAGGTCATGCGCATCGGCTCCGACTACATCATCCCCTTAGACATCCGCATCATCTCTGCCAGTAATGCCGATATTCTCGCTGCTGTCCAGGCCGGGACCTTTAGGCGGGATCTCTTTTTTCGCATTAACACGCTGAAGCTGAATTTACCCCCTTTAAACGACAGGCCTGCCGATATTCCCTATCTTTTTTCCTTCTTTTTGCAATCCTTGGGCGAATCCCCAAAGGAACTCCCGGAAAACCTGCGGCAAACCTTATTGCAGCACCACTGGTGGGGCAATATACGGGAATTATACAGCGCTGCCCTGCGGTACCACATTTTCGGTGAAACCGGAGACCGTACGTACAGCTATCTCTTTGATGCGCCAGCTAACGAAGGAACGGAGCATCTCCTGGCCCCCGGCACGGTAGCCCTTGATATGAAGCATTTGGAAACGGCTATCCAGCAGCTTGTCATTCGCGATTTAATGGAACAAGGCTATACCCAGACGGAAATTGCCAAGCTGCTTCACGTATCACGGCAGACCATCTTCAACCGCTTAAAAAAATAATAGGCTGTGTAACAAAAAAGCTGCCCCAAAAGGACAGCTTTTTTCTATGAACGGCAGACACGTGTTACGTATACTGTTCTATGAGCTTTTTAAAGGCCGGGAAGCTCCGTTTGATCATATCGGCTTCTACGCAATAGGAAATCCGTACGTAGCCAGGGCAGCCGAAACTGTCTGCCGGTACGATGAGCAGATTCAGGGCCTTGGCCTTTTCCGAAAAGGCATTGGCATCCGGTTCCGGCGACTTGACGAAAAGATAGAATGCGCCTTGCGGATAGACGCAGTCATAGCCCATTTCTTCCAGGCCATTATATAAGAGTTTACGGTTTTCGTCGTAAATATTCATATCGCTCGTCTGGCCCAGGCATTTTAAAACGACGTCCTGGAAGAGGTGCGGAGCACACACAAAGCCCATGGCCCGGCCGGCACCGCAGACGGCAGGATAAACATCTTTATCGCTTACGGAATCCGGTACGAGAATATAGCCAATGCGTTCACCCGGCAGGCTCAAGGATTTACTGTACGAGTAGCAGACAATCGTATTGGCGTAGAACTTTGGTACATAGAGAATGGGCAGGCCGTCATAAATGATTTCTCTATATGGTTCGTCAGAAATAAGATAAATAGCATGGCCTATTTCTGCCGATTTCTTCGTTAAGATAGCGGCCATTTTTGTATACGTATCAGCCGAATAGACCGTACCGGCCGGGTTGTTCGGTGAGTTGACGATAATCGCCCGCGTATGGGGCGTAATGGCCTTTTCCAAATTTTCCAGGGAGATCTGGAAATGTTCCGTATCCGGCGGCAGAATAACGGCATGAGCACCGGCATTTTCAATGAATACAGTGTATTCCGGGAAAAACGGAGCAATGACCAGCACTTCATCCTCTGGCGCTTCGACAATGGCTTTCAAGGTAATCGTCAACGATGCCGCTGCGCCACAGGTCATATAAAAATTATCGGCCTTAACGTGCGCATCATACGTATCATTCATATATTGGGCTAAGCCCTGGCGGACAGCCGTATCACCGGAAGCTGCCGTATACCCGTGAATCGCTGCCGATTCCCGCGTAGCCATGATCTCAGCAATGGATTCCCTGATGCAGGCCGGGGCCGGTACGGTCGGATTGCCGATACTAAAATCAAAGACATTTTCTTTGCCTACTTTAGCAGCCTGTTCCTGCCCATACGAAAATAATTCGCGAATCACTGAGCTCTGTGAGCCCAGGGTATACATTTCCTTGTTTGCCATAAAAATCACTCCTTTTGCAATCTCGTTCCGTTCTATTGTACCATAGGACAGGCATGATACCTTGCTTTTTTATGTAAAACTTGAAAAAATCCTTTTTTATAATACAAAACCGGCCATCTGCAGATAGCCGGTTTTGTATTATAGGAAATAATCCGGATAGGTTTTCTTCAGCTGTTGTACATCCGTATCAAACTTGGTCAGGTGTTCATGCAACAAGGCTACGCCTTTTGCTTCATCATGCGCTTCGATGGCAGCAACGATGCCTTCGTGGATGTGGAGAGGAATTTCAATGGGTTCAGCAAATGCATTGAGGGTCCGCGCCCGGAAGTAATCACGGCTGGCCTGCATCAGTGTTTGCCAGACGTACTGTTTGTCACAGCCCGTAAAAAGGGTGCTATGAAAGCTGTTATCGGCTGCATAGAACCCGCGCGGATCGCCTGCGTCGACAGCCTTGTGCTGTTCCTGGATTAACTGCTTTAATTGCTGTAAATACGGCTCCGGAAAGGACTTACAGGCTTCCCGTACGACAGCCTCTTCCAGGACGACGCGCATGAAGCGCGATTCTTCCATGACGTGCATATCCAGCTTGGCAACGAACGTGCCCCGTTGCGGTAAAATATCGAGGAGCCGTTCCTGCGCCAAATGAATGAAGGCTTCCCGTACAGGTGTACGGCTCGTTTCCAAAATACTGGCTACTTCCTTTTCTGACATAGCCGTACCGGGAGCAAGCTGTACGGACATAATGTTGTTATAGAGCGTCCGGTATACATACGACCGGACATTTTCCCGCGGCTCTGCCGCCTGTGTTTGTAACTCAATCATTAGCCTCACCTAACTATTATAAATTTATACCGTCTCCTAAATTCCTACCCGTACTGCACAAAAAAGCTGATTTTACCCGGTCCCTAAGCACACGGACCAAGGAAGAAGCGTCGCTTTTATATCCCTGGGGAAGTTCCCTTTTGACGGATAACAACCTGATACCATATATACTATTTAATTATAGCATACCACCCATACATAAGCTAGCAATTATTCCTATTTGGGGCCAAAATACAATAAGATAATTTTATAATAAAAATACTCCTCCTGATTTCTCAAGAGGAGTATCACCATTCTTATTCTACTTCGGCAATAATCGTAACCGGTGCACTATCTACATCTAAGGCACGAATAGGTGCTACGGTAATACTTTTTACGGTCTTTCCTTCCAGCGGGGAAAGCATCATGTCTTCAATGACCGTAACAAAGTGATCCGTATAATACCCCAGCAGCCAGTGATGGGCTTCCGTTGCATAGTCGTTACATACCGAGCCGAGGGACAGGGAATCGAGACCGATCGTCTTTAAATCAGGGAAATTTTCTACCAAGTATTTACAAAGCCCCGGATGGGCACTGGGATTTTCATATTTATATCCCTGCGGATCCAGTTCCTTCTGTTTTTCAAAGCCCGTACGGAAAAGCAACAGCTTCGCCTTGGCAATCTGGTCTTTATAGGGCATGACATCTTCTGCCGTAATGACTTCTTTCTTTCCCTTGGGAATATCGAGAATCAAAATGTCGTCGCCTTTAAAGCAGAAATATTCCATCGGCAATTCAGTAATCTTAGGTCCCTTAGCATTGAAATGACGCGGTGCATCATAGTGCGTGCCATAGTGGTTTGGAATCACCATGATGGACGTGTTGCAGGCGCTGCCATCAATGCCAATAATATCATGCCGGCCAGCAGAATATACGGGGGCATCCGGCCAGGCGATTTGACCTTCAGCTAATGGATAGGAAAGATATACATACATGTAACATCACCCTTTCAATTAAGATCTGATCCAACGTATTATTTATTTCTTTTCAAAGAAGGCTACTGCATGGACCGGCGATCCGGAACCGTCTTTAATTTTTAGCGGAACGGCCACAAAGAATACTTCATCCGGCAGCAGGCCCAGATTATACAGGTTTTCAACAATCAGAATACCTTTTGGCAATAAGGTCTTGTGTGTCGGGTCAGTACCGGCGAAAACGTCCAATGCCAGGGCATCGCAGCCTACGATCTTTACGCCTTTTTCGGCAAGGTACTGAGCCCCATCCTGGGCCAGGCCCGGCCAATCTTTGAGGAAATCGTCATAATTCGGTTTCACACCATAGCGTGCATCCCAGCCGAAGTGGAGCAGGACAATATCATCCTTTTGAATTTCTACATGGTCTTTTTCCCAGGCCATGATATCTTCCTTATGGAAGAGCCCCAGTGGCCCTACCTGTGTGGCTTCAATCTTTACAGCGTGGCCCATGAACTGTTTAACGGGCACATCACTTACAGGCGTAGCACCTGTAATAAAGTGACGCGGTGCATCCATATGGGTGCCGCAATGTTCGCCCATCGTAATGGCATAATGCGTTGCCGGGTCACCTAATTCCGTCGATTCGACAATGTTGTGGAAAAAATGCTGATGCGTTGGCCAGACAGGCATACCTTCTTCCATGGTCAGTGTTAAGTCCACGGCTTCCATGTTGTTTAACGCCTGGGCAATATCTTTTGTATTCACACTACTCAGCTCCTTTACGAGATACAGAAAACATAGGAATAGTTACCATGCACAGCCTTATGCAGCAGCCTGATCTTCGTCTTTATGAACCGTTTCCTTAATGATCGCTAACGGAATATACGAAAGAGCCAGCATGATGGCCAAGACGATATAGTGGGCTGTAAAGCCGTAGGTTTCAATAATCCAGCCGGCCGTCGGAGCTGCGAAGAAACCGGAAAGGCCCAGGGCAATACCAATCATAAGACCCATAGAAGAGCCGGCCGATTTCGGCAAGGAATCGATCAACAGGGCATACATAACAGGGAACGGTGAATTACGGAACAAGCCCCAGAAAATCAGGATCATCCAGGCGGACATTTCCGTATTGATGAACATACAAGCCAATGTAGCTACTACCCAGCCAGCAGTAATAATGCGCAAGGCAAATTTACGGCCTGTCGAGTCGGATACGGTACCCCAGCCAATCTGGCCAATCCAGCCAGTCAGGCCAGAAGCACCGGAAACAACAGCAGCGGCTGCTAAGGAAATGCCTGCCACCGTAGTCAACTGCAGGGTCATGAAGGTAGTAATGGCTGCTTCGGACCAAAGGAAAATAAAGATAGTAATAATAGCCATGACGCAGTTTCTGTTATGGAGACAAACGCCAACATTTTTAATCATTTCGCCAAGAGAAGGTTTCTTGCCTTCTTGTTCCACTTCATCCAGCGGCTTGGTCATTTTATGATCTTCAATCCATTTGTAAACTTTTTTCTGGTTCTTTTCTGTCCCAAAAAGTAACTGAAGAATAATAATAGGAATAGCCAAAAGAGGTACAAATGTAAAAGCGTCATGCCACGTGCCTACAGCCAGGATATAGCTGATAATAACAGGCCCTAAGAATTGGCCGAAGGGGAAGCCCGTATGGTGAACACCAATAGCGAAGCCACGGTGTTCTTTTGGCCACCATTCGCCGATAATAGCTACGTTTACCGGTTCCGCGCCACCAGTACCCATACCTAACACAGCCAGGGCGCCACGCATGGCATTGACACTAGTACACATGGCCGTCAAAATACCGCCAATACCGGCAGTAATCATGCAGCAGATCCAGGTCCAGCCTCGCTTATAGCCGGAGCCGACAGAGTCCGATAAGATACCAAAGAATGTCGCACCAATAAAGGCGCCAATAAACATTGCTGAATTTAAGAAACCAACTTCAGTTGCGCTCCACTGGAATTCTTCCATAATAGCTGGTAAAACGGTAGGTAAAATAATACGTGAAACGGAAGTTGCCAAAATAGCTAATGTCGTTACTAATAACAGTATCCACGATATGGGATGAGCCTTAGGCATTTTCATAAATATACACTCCTTTTTTTAATTAATTGATAGCGTTTACGTTTTCTCCTCCTTTAATACTAGTTTTCTTCTCCTTTCTTATGGGTTTATTTAATGTTATTAAGATATCATTATTTAATATCTTAATAATTACCAGGTTATATCAAAATAAGTTTAATCTTATATATGATTTTTTCAAATTATATTTTTAATTTACTTTAAATCCGTGTTTTTAATATACTAACATTATAGTACTTAACAGAATGATGTCAATGAATTTACACAATTTATATATATCAAATATGTATTGATTTGTTATTCTGATTACAAAAAGGTAAAATTAAATCATAATATTTTATTTTTTCTTTTTAGTCATATTAAAAAAAAGAGTGAACCCCATACCCTGTGGGTTCACTCTCATCATATTGCACACAAAACAGCTGTTTTGACTGTGCTTAGAATTTTAAAATAATCTTCAGTACTTTATCCGGATTTTCATCGCTGAACTGGAATGCTTCTGCTGCTTTTTCGAAGGGGAAGGTGTGCGTAATGATTTCCTGCGGTTTTACGCTGCCTGCTTTAAACCAGTCGATAACTTCAGGGAAGCGATGGTTATTGAGGCGTGTGCCGATGATTTCCAGTTCTCTGCCCATGATGTCTACCTGGCGGATAGGCAGTTCCTGTGTCGTAAAGCCTAAGACGACGACGCGGCCGGCCTGGCTGGGCAGGTCACGGATGCACGGAGCCAAAATCTTAGCGTTTGCCGTTGCTTCATAGATCAGGTTGAAGCCCAGGCCATCGGTAAATTCTTTCATGGCATCTACAAGGTCCGTCGTATTGCCATTGATGATCATATCAGCGCCCAGTTCTTTTGCTTTTTCAAGACGGCTTTCTTCCAGGTCGAGGATGGCTACGCGGGCACCTTTCATTTTGGCAACCTGCAGGATGATCAAACCAATCGGGCCGGCACCACAGATTAGTACAGTGTCATCGCCACTGAGGCGGCCCCGGTGTGCCACCTGGGCACCGATAGAGAAGGGTTCTACTGTGGCAGCAATTTCCCAAGGCAGATCTGCCGGCAGCTTATAGACCTGATCGGCGTTGACGGCAACGTATTCCTGGAAACCGCCATCTTCATGTACGCCCATAACGTGCAGGCTGGTGCATACATTGTGCCGGCCAATACGGCAGGCATAGCAGTGGCCACAAGAAACGACAGGGTCCACGACGACGTGTTCACCTACAGCAAAATCACCGGCCTGATCACCGACTTTGGCAATTTCACCGGCAAATTCATGGCCTACGACGCGGGGATACGTAGCAAACGCGTTTTTGCCATGGAAAATATGCACGTCGGAACCGCAAATGCCGGCAGCCTTTACTTTGACCAAAACCTGATTTTCTTTGATGGCCGGGATTTCCCGTTCTACCACGGCGATTTTCCCCGGTGTTTCTACTACAACTGACTTCATTTTATACTACCTCCTACATATTTTATTAATACTTCCCGTACAGCGCCAGGACCGGCAATGAGTTCTTTAAAATACGTTTCAACGACCGGTTCAAGACCTAAGGCCGTCAAATCAAGGCCGCCCCAAATGGACGTATGCGAGAGGATAGGCTGTAATACGCCTGTTGCCGTATCGGGCTGTCCCAGCTTGACCGGTGCAAGGACGTGCTGCAAGTCTGCCAGCAGCGGATCCGGACTGGGCTTAAAGGCGTTCCCCTGGTCATCGATGCCCAGCAGATAACGGCACCAGCCGGCAATGGCTAAGGGGATATATTTCAAATCTTTGGCTTTCTGGCCATACGCCTGCAGTGTGCCGCCATAGCGTACGCCCACTTTTTGTGACGTATCGGTGGCAATGCGCTGGGGCGTATCGGGTACATTCTGATTTGGCAGCCGTTCTTCCAAAAATTCCTTGAGGAAATCTTTAGGATGAATAACGCCGGGATCAGCCACTACGGGCAAGCCTTCGTCATAGCCAATTTTTTCGGCTAAGCCCCGCAGCTGCGGGTCCTGGATTTCATCGGCGATCTTGACGTAGCCAAGGAGGCAGCCATAGACAGCTAAAGCCGTATGGAGCGGATTCAGGCAGGTGCCTACTTTCATGCGTTCGCACTGATTGACCGTTTCCCGGTCCGTAAAGATGACGCCTGCTTTTTCAAGGGGCGGACGGCCGTTCGGGAAGCTGTCTTCAATGACCAGGTATTCCTGTGGTGCTGCATTGGCAAAGAGGGCATATGTGCTGTGTCCGGCTTGAATGAAATCCATATCTGCTACGTCTTTATGACGCAGTTCTTCCTGTACCGTACCCGAAGGGCTGGGCACGATTTTATCAATCATGCTGTACGGGAACGATAAGGTATCCGTTACGTAGGACACAAAGCCCGCTTCTACCTGGCCCTGTTTGGCCCACGTTTCTACAAAGGTCAGAAAGGCCTTGCGGACGCGGTCGCCATTGTGGGAACAATTATCCATACTTACAAAGGCCGTCGGCACAGCACCGGCCTGATACCGGGCATAGGCCAGCGAAGCCAGCATGCCCATAGAGCTGACGGTCTTAGCCGGGCCATTCGCCAAATCAGCCCGGACGTCGTCTAAATACGCACCATCAAAGCCGGTTAAGTTATAGCCTTTTTCAGTAATCGTAAAGCTGACGAGCTGCAGCGTAGGTGCCGTAAAAATCTGCAGCAAACGCTGCCAGTCTGCCGTCCGCTCCCGTTTTACGGCAACGGCTTCGGCTACACTGCCGATAACTTCGGTCTTATAGGGGCCATCCTTTTCCATGATGACATTGATAAAAAGGTTATCGTATGGCGTATACACGTCATCGATGACGGCAGCATTATGAGTCGTAGCTGCAATGATTCCGGTCTTAGCCAGGCCCTGATTGAGCAGACGCTGCTGCAATACTGCCACATAGGACCGGAACAGGTTGCCACAGCCAATATGCAGCCATTGCGGCCGGGCCAGCGTTTCTTCCCGGACAGCCTGGTCATCAAACTGATACAAAGTAAACCCCTTTTCCTGCCATGCATCACGTTGCATACGCACGGCTGATCTTTTCAAGCGCAACATATATATTCCTCCAACACGTTTATATTTCTCTTATTGTACAATACATTGTGCCAGTTTGAAAGTAGTTACTGCGGTCCGCACAGACGATTGATGGCATCCCAAAGGCCGCAAATATAGTTGGCCCCTAAAGCTCTGTCGTATAAGCCATAACCGGGACGGCCTTCTTCGCCCCAAATCATGCGGCCATGATCAGGCCGGATAGGACCGTCAAAGCCAATATCATACAACGCTTGTACAATGTCTACCATATCTAAGGAACCGATAGCCGACTTATGGGCTACTTCATTAAATACCCACGGTTCATGAACCTGGACGTTGCGCAGGTGAATGAAATGGACGCGTTTCATGCGGCCAAATTTGCGGATAATGTGGGGAATGTCATTTTGCCGGTTAGAGCCGAGGGAACCGGTGCAAATAGTAAAGCCGTTGCTTTCACTATCGACCATGGCCGCAATCTTTTCAAGATCTCCTTCATTTTTGACGATGCGCGGCAGGCCAAAGACAGAAATAGGCGGATCATCCGGGTGAATGGCCAGCTTGATGCCGCAGGCTTCGGCTTCCGGTACGACAGCTTTCAGGAAATAAGCTAAATTTTCCCGTAAGTGCTCTTCATCCATCCCTTCATAGGCTTTAAAGAGCGCTTTCAGGGACTGCAGCCGTTCCGGTTCCCAGCCAGGCATGCTGAAGCCGTGGCTGTTATCGAGGATTTCATGCACCATATCCTGTGGTGTTTTTCCTTCTACCAAATGATAATCGTAGGCCAGGCACGTAGAACCATCGTATAAGGGTTTGGCCAAGTCTGTCCGCGTCCAGTCAAAAATAGGCATAAAATTATAGCAGACAACTTCAATGCCTGCTTTCGCTGCATTTTTCAAGGACGTAATATAATTTTCAATATAGGCATCCCGTGTAGGCAGCCCCAATTTGATGTCTTCGTGGACATTGATGCTTTCCAGATCCTTAAAAACCAGATGATGCTTTTCTGCTTCCTGTTTCATCTGCAGCAATGGTTCTGCCGGCCATACTTCTCCGACGGGAATATCATATAGGGCACTGACAATTCCATCCATACCTGGAATCTGATCAATTTGTGTCAGCGTAATCGGATCATCTTTTTCTCCATACCAACGAAAAGTCATTCTCATTTTTATTTACCTCGTTTCACATAAATGATAGAAAATAGGTATAACAATATAGTTCTTTTTTCATGTTATATGCTACCATACCACTTTTATGATTACAATAGACCAGACGAAAAAAAACCAGTCAGATGCTATTTTGGCATCTGACTGGTTAGACTTATCTTTTTAGAGAATAATGTTCTTTTGCTGGCCCTGCAGGTAGGCTTGAATATTGTCGAAGACAATGACCGCCCGTTTTTCCATAGATTCCTTCGTGGCAAAGGCTACGTGCGGTGTAACAATGGTATTTTTCGCATGGAGCAGGGGATGATCTGTAGCCAAAGGCGGTTCCGTTTCAAATACGTCAATGCCGGCACCGGCAATACGGCCTTCGTTCAACGCAGCGGCCAAGGCCTGGGAATCGACGATCGGACCACGGGCTTCATTGACCAAATAAGCCGTAGGCTTCATATACGACAAGGTTTCTGCATTGATCAGGCCCCGGGACTGTTCCGTAACAGGGCAGTGCAGCGATACGATGTCGGCCTGGGCCATCATTTCCTTCATGGGCAAGTATTTGATGAGTTCCGTGTCTTCTTTATGGGAGAAGCCATTGTAGGCAATGACCTTAGCGCCAAAGGCATGGACCAGTTCGGCTACGCGCTGGCCAATAGCGCCGGTACCGATGAGGGCGACGGTCTTGCCTTCCAGTTCAGAGCCGATAAAACCGGCTTTCGTACCGCCAGCCCGGCAGGCAGCGTCTACTTGCGGTACATAGCGGAGCAGGTCGAGAATCATAGCCAGTGTCAATTCGGCTACGGCAACGGTGGAGTAGCCGGAGGCATTGCTGACTTTGATCCCCTTGGCTTTAGCAGCGGCCAGGTCGACGTGGTCGACACCGGTAAAGGCTACGTCAATGTATTTCAAATGCGGGCAGGCGTTGATGACTTCAGCTTTGAGAGGCATGTTGGCAATGATCAGGATATCTGCATCCTTGGCTTCTGCAATCTGTACAGCCGGGTCGTCGTTGCGTTCGTAGGCAGCAAATTCATGACCTGCCGCTTTGACCTGGCCGACGTACGTAGCCAGCAGTTCCTGGCTGATTCCCAGCGATTCCAACAAAACAATTTTCATAGCATAAAACCTCCTTTAAATTAGGACCTTAGTTTTTTCTATATTATACTCATTCCCTCAGAAATTGTAAAACAAATTGTCCATACCCGCGCCAGTTCCACTTACAGGCTTTTCAAGCGTACGCCCGCCTGCTCGATGAGTTCTTCCATCGAACGGGCCCCGGTCTTCTCAGCCGCCTTGACGACGATATAGGCACAAGCCCGGGCATCGTCCAAGGCCTGGTGATGCCGAAAGGTATACCCCAGGTGCCCTGCTACGACGTCCAGCCTGTGGCTGGGCAGTTCCGGCCAGATGCGGCGCGAAAGCTGGACCGTGCAGATATACGAGGCCTGCGGTGGCTCCAGATCATACCACGACAGGAGACTGCGCAAGACGCGCATATCAAAGGCAGCGTTATGGGCTGCCAGAATACGGCCATCCAAATGACGCCGGATAGCCGGCCAGAGGGCATTAAATTTCGGTTTTCCCGCTACCATGTCCGGTGTGATCCCATGGATACGCACCGTTTCCGGCGCAAAGACCATAAAGGGCGGGCGGATCAGGCTGTAGCCTTCTTTCACACAAGCCGCATCGTGCATGGTCACCGCCGCCAGAGAGCAGGCACTGTTGGGGTAGGCGTTCGCCGTTTCAAAATCAAGGGCAGTAAAATCTAACATACCATTCTCCTTTCCGGGACAATGGTCCCTACAGCTCGTATTATAGCACAAAAAGACATAGACAATGGGGCAAAATAAGTATAGAGTAAACATACTAAAGAAAAAAGGAGTTCTCTATGTCTACACCTACACGCTATACAATCACGCTCTCAGACCGTACGGTTGTTACGTATGAGCTGCAGCGCAAAGCCGTAAAAAATATTAATCTGCGTATCCCGGGCGATGGCAAACTGTACGTATCGGCGCCGCCGGCAGTACCGCGCTCCCGCATCGAAGACTTTCTGCACCGCGAAGAGGCTTTTATCAGCCGCACCCTGGCAACACTACAAAAAGCCCCCGTGCTGACATTGCAGACGGGGGAAACGTACTATGTCCAGGGCCGGCCTTATATCCTGCGCGTCATTCATGGCCCGGCCGAGGCGATGTGGCTGCAGGGAAACACCCTTTGCCTGGAAACGGAGTCTGACACGGATTGGGAAACGCGGCGCCGCCTCTATCATGCATTTTTGCTGCAGCTCAGCCAGCCCTTGCTCACGGCCAGCCTAACGCGCTGTTACGCCCGTGTCAAGGCTTACGGCATACCGGTGCCACGCGTGACGATACGCTTTATGCAGACCCGCTGGGGCTCGTGTACACCGGCCCGGCAGACCATACGCCTCAATGCGTATTTAGCAATCATGCCCGACGCCTGTATCGACCAGGTCGTCCTGCACGAGCTCTGCCACTTTCTCGAAGCCAATCACTCCGCCCGCTTTTACGCCTGGCTGAGCCGCTTCATGCCCGATTGGAAGAGCCAGAAAAAGGCGCTCGAATCATACCGGCCATACTGTATTTAGCGGGGATCCAAGTGGATGATCGGGTCGCAGGGACCGTATTCCCGGTGCAGCGCCGTTTCTACCTTTTCGGAAATGGCGTGGGCCTGGATGAGCGGCAAGCCTTTATCCAGTTCCAAATGGAAATCCATCATCGTTTCCGTACCGGAAATGCGCGTACGTAAATGATGATAGCCCATGACGCCCGGTGTTTCCAGAATAATCGAACCAATACGCTTTTCTTCACTATCGCTTAAGGAGGCATCGGTCAGGTCATCGTAGCTGCGGCGGCACATCTTATAGCCGACGCGCAGAATGCCTACGGCTACGATGCAGGCAATGAGCGGATCGAGAATGGCCCAGCCCGTTATCTTCATGAGGAAAATTCCTGCCATGACGGCCGCTGAGGTCCAGACGTCAGCCCGCAAATGCATGCCATCGGCTTTCAGTGCTTCTGAACCGGTCTTTTCGCCGACATGGTAGAGCCGTGCCGAAACGACAGCATTGATGAGGCTGGAGCCAAGCATGACGGCCAAGGCCAGATCCAGCGATTGCGGTGTCTGGGGAGCAAAAAATTTGCCTGACGATTCATAGATAATACCCAAGGCCGCAACGATGATCAGAAGGGATTCAAAGGCTGCCGACACATTTTCCACCTTGCCATGGCCATAATCATGGTCTTTATCCGGCGGCAGCGATGCCTTGCGGACAGCCAGACAGGCAATGAATGCCGCCAGGAGATCTACACCGGAATGAATAGCTTCCGATACGAGGCTGACCGTCCCTGTCAAAAGGCCGATGGAAAGCTTGCCAATGACCAAAACCGTATTGCTGATAACCGATAACCACGCCGTACGGCGCTTTAATACTGCTTCATCTTGTACCATATATATAACTTCCTTTTTTCCAATACATATAATCAGACATAGAGAAAGCCTGCAGAACCGCATATTACATATATGTAGTCCCGCAGGCTGCGCCTACTGCTTGCGCCCGGCCATAGAGCATGGCCTGTTCTTTACGCATATAGTATCACTTATATTCTCATTTGTAAATAGAATTTTGAGAATGTTTTAGTTGCAAATTCACATACGATGTATGCATTCTCATCATTGTGTAGTAACGGCCGGCCATTTCTTCAGCAATGCCGGCTCTCCTTGCCAGAAGGTGAGGATAAATACGGATTTAATCGCGTCGTGGTTGGAGTCGAGGACGACCCGGCCTGTCGCGCCGGTGAAATCCATGGTTTTAGCCAGTTCCTGGGCAATCTGTTGGGGTGACGCCGAATTGCCACGCCGCACGGCATCGGCTACCATCATGAGCGAATCGTAGCCTAAGGCTGCGTAGCTGTCCGGCCACTGGCCGTATTTTTCATAATACCGTTCGGCAAAGGTTTCTGCCGTCTGCTCATACACGTCATTGGCGTAGTGGTCCGTATAAAAAAGATTCGTAAGATACGCCGCATCCGTATTCTTCGCCAAGGCCGGGCCGTTCCAGCCATCGGCACCTAAAATAGGAATGGTAATGCCAGACGAACGGGCAAGGGTAATGAATTCCCGCGCCTTCTTATCATATAAAGGCAGATATATAGCCTGACACGGCGGTTCCTGTACGGCTGCCAGGGCTGCCTTCAGGTCGCCCTGATAGGCGGCCAGATCGACAAAAGCCGTAATCGTGCCGCCATGGGCTTCGATGGTACTGCGATAAAATTCAGCCAGGCCTTTGGAATACGTACTGTCGCTATTGAACACGACGGCCGACCGCGTGACCTGCAAATATTCGACAGCATAATCGCCCATAGCCCGGGCCTGATAGGGATCGATGAAGGTCGCCCGGAACATATATTGGTAGACCTGCCGCGTTTTTGCGTCAACAGTAATGTCCGGGTCCGTACAGGCCGGACTGATAACCGGAATCCGCTGTGCTTCTGCCGGCCGCATGACTGCCGTCGCGCAGGCCGACATATTAGGGCCGATAATGGCACTGACATTACGCGTAGCAAGCTGCTGCACGGCCGTAGCCGCAGCATCGGCGTTGCCATGATTATCTACGCTGATCAGCTGCACCGGCTTGCCCAGGAGGCCGCCCTGTTCATTGATCATATCCCGTGCCAGTTCAATTCCCTGTTCCGTCGAGCGGCAATAAGCCTCACCCGGTCCTGTCAGGGAAAGATTCGTACCGATCAATACGTCCTTGCGTTGCAGGGGCTGCGAATCAGAACGGCTGCAGCCTGAGGCTATCAGTGCCAGTCCCAAGAGACAGATGCCTATGGCCAGACAGGCGCTGAAATGTTTCATGTAGAGCTCCTTTCACACGAAAAAAGGCAGACAAACTGGCTGCAAGCTGCCAGTCCGTCTGCCTCGTCTGTTTATGGCAAGAACAGCATAGGATCTGTCGGTGTACCATTAACCCGTACTTCATAATGGACATGCGGGCCTGTGCTGCGGCCCGTACTGCCAGCCAGTGAAATAATATCTCCCGTCTTCACTTCCTGTCCTACGACGACAAGAAGCATCGAGTTATGTCCGTAGCGCGTAACAAAACCGCCGCCATGATCAACTTCAACGAGGTTGCCATAGCCATCTACCCAGCCGGCCATGGTGACCTTGCCAGACGCCGTAACCCGTACAGGCGTACCGTAATCTACGGCAATATCTACGCCTTCATGGAAGCCCGTACCGCCGCCGATGGGATTGCCACGATAGCCGAAATTCGACGTAATCGTGCCGTTGACCGGCCAAATGGACGGATAGTTCGATGCCTGGTACTGTTTGGATAATTGCTGCATTTCCCGGACCTGCTGACCGGCAGTATCACTCAGTACTGTCTTCAGCGTAATGAAACTGATAATGCGGGCGTTGGTCTTCGTTTCCAGCCGCGAGGTGGCATGTAACAGTTCATTGTAGTCAGCATGAGAAACGTCCGGCGATTTCTTCTGCTGTCCTGCTACGCCACCGTCACCTTTTGGGCTGTCACCCGTGCCGGCGCCTTTAACCATTTGCCGCAGCTCTTGGTCAAGGGCATCCATTTTATCCATTTTTTCCTGCAGCGATGCCGTTTTTTCCCGCATCATCTCCAGTTGTTGTTCATGCAGTGCATTTTGTTCTTTCATTTCCTGGAGGGAAACGAACTCATATATCCCGACGAGCAGGCCGGCTACAATGACCACGGCCCCTGCCAGGACGAGGGTTATCCCTTTTTTATATTGTTTCGGTGTCAGCACCAAAGGCTCTGAACGCTGCAAAAAGCCCCGTTGCGACACGTGGGAAAAGACCTCTGCCAGCCGGCTTTTCCCTTGTTGGAACCAATCCTGAATGTTCAAACGTATTCCCTTCTTTTAGTCCTTCTGGACAGTAGTCAGCTCGCCTGCATACTGTAACGCATTATCCAGGCTTTCTTTTTCTTCTTCGCTCATGCCGTAGAGACACTTGCCATCGACGATGGGCTTGGCAAAAATACGCGATTCATTCCGGCCATAGACGCTGGAGAGGCAAAAGCCATCATTTTTGCCATCGAGAACCGTAAAAGCAAAGCTCAGATTATTGCCAATATTATCAAAGGCGTTGTATTTGACAAAGCCTATCTTGCGAAAACAATGATTCTGTACCGCCAGAATGTCCTTTTGCGTCTTGTGGATCAATTCCATGGAATCCTGCAGCTCATGCAAGTGCGCCACATCCTCGCGCAGCTTGGCTTCCATACTTTTTCCCGTTTCGTCTTGCATAAAAAATTCATATTTTTTATTGAGCCTGCTCACGCGGCGATTGAGTATGCCAATATAAATGAGCAAAGCCAGCAGCAATACTGCTACCACACCGGCAATAATATAATAAAGCATCTGCCAGTCTAATCCGTAACCCATGTCTTTCCTCCTGCCGTAGTTCCCAACGTGCGTATCTGTTCGTAAAGTTCGTACCTTATATTACACAAAAGATAGGCAAAACACAACTGTTTTTCCTTAATTTTCATTAAATTGTAAAAGAATACGGAGGCGTGTCGTCTGTTGCAGACGGTTCCTCTGTCAGCAAAGCCAGGAGGCGTTCAAATTCCGCTTCGGACGCAACGGCAATCTCGATTTTCCCCTTCTTGCGCTGCCGGTTAAAACGAATGGAGACATTTGTACCCAAATGCATTTTCAACCGGTCCTGCAGTGCTTCGAGATAGGCGTCGCCAGCAGGCCTTTCCTTTTTCTCTTTTTCTTGCAGCAGCCGTTGCACCAGCGCCTCACATTGCCGGGCCGAAAGCCCTTCCTTTACAATGTGTTCGGCTGCCTGCAGCTGCTGCGTCACATCCGGCAGCTGCAGGAGAGGCCGGGCCTGGCCAATCGAAAGCTGTCCGGCCCGCAAGAGCCGGGCAATATCAGCCGGCAGCTTGAGCAGGCGGAGCATATTGGCCACGTAGGGACGGCTGCGGCCTACCTTGGCGGCAGTTTCTTCCTGCGTGAGGCCGAACTTTTGCATGAGCATCTGATAGGCTTCGGCTTCTTCCATGGCATTCAGGTCTTCCCGCTGCAGGTTTTCAATGAGCGATACTTCGGCTGCCACGTCAGGCGTATAGCTTTTACACAAGACAGGCACTGTCGTCAGGCCTGCCTGTTTAGCTGCCCGCAAGCGCCGTTCCCCGGCGATCAGTTCATACGTGCCGTCGGCTTTTTTCTGCACGATCAAGGGCTGCACGAGGCCGTACTGGCGGATGGAATCAGCCAGCCGGTCCAGGGCCTGCTGGTCAAACGTCTGCCGTGCCTGATGCGGGCTGGCCTGAACGTAGTCAATGGGTACTTCAATGGGCATGCCGGGGCCGGCTTTTTCCACGGCTTTATCTGCTTCATCGAGATGTTTTTCTGTCAGGCCCAGGGCGCTTAACCGTTTCCCCAGGCCGCTGTTATTCCCGAGACCTTTTTTCCTAACCGACACGGCGAATCACCTCTCTGGCCAGTTTTCTATACACGTCTGCGCCACGGGAATGGCTATCATATATGGTGATAGGCTCACCGTGGCTGGGGGCCTCACCTAAGCGTACATTGCGGGGGATGAGCGTGTGAAAGACTTGCCCGCTAAAATACTTTTTCACTTCTTCCGCCACCTGGAGGGATAAGTTCGTACGGCCGTCAAACATGGTCAGGACGAGGCCGAGAAGCCGCAGCTGTTCGTTCATGCTGCTGCGTACCATTTCTACGGTCTGCATCAATTGGGCCAACCCTTCCAGGGCATAAAATTCACACTGCACAGGAATCAGGACCTGATCTGCCGCTACGAGCGCGTTGATCGTCAACAGGCCCAAGGAGGGCGGACAATCGATGAGCACGAAGTCGTACGGCTTTTTTACACTATCTAAATACGCCTGTAAGGCCTGCTTCAGCACCTGTTCCCGATGCTCCAGCGTTACCAGTTCGACAGCTGCCCCGGCCACATCCATCGTTGCCGGCATGAGAGACAGTTTTTTGACCGCTGTTTTCTGTACGACCTGTGCAAAAGGCACGTGCTCAATGAGGCAGTCGTATAAATTTCCTTCCAGATTTTCTTTATCAATACCCAGGCCGCTCGTCGCATTGCCCTGTGGATCCATATCAATCAACAACGTACGTTTGCCGTTGTCTGCCAGACAGGCACTTAAGTTGATACTCGTCGTCGTCTTGCCAACGCCGCCTTTCTGGTTTGTTACGGCAATAATATGAGCCAACGCAGCCACCTCATTTCAAATATTTTCCTAAAGTCTATATTATAGTATAACATAGACATTTAGTGACAACTAGTAGTGATTCAAAGAAAACTTGGCCTAGCCACACCAGGTAAAACTTGCTATAATGAGTATACATTAGGACCGTGTTTTTCATACCGGCCCGGAAAAGAGGAGATGAACATGCCTACATATCAAGGAATGCTTAAACATATCGATGCCGATAAGGTACTCGAATTGGCTAAACAACGTACGGCTGATGCTGCTACGCCGGAACTGGCTACGGAAGTATGTAATACTGTCGTAAAGCTGGCTCATCCGGTCAGCGTATTCTATCAGTTCTTTTACGATAAAGATACTCACACGTTTCAGTGTAATGACCCCTTTGAAATTCAGGGCGAAACGATCCGCTCGTATCTGGAAACGACAGAAGTAGCCATCATCATGGCAGTCAGCCTGGGCAAGGAAGTGGAAGATGCTGCCGATGCACTCTTCCTGGAAAAAGATTTTACCAAAGGGATCCTCATGGACTCGGCCATTTCCGTCGCTACGGAACAGATGGTAGGCCAGCTGTGCAGCTACATCGATTCGCTCGGTGCTCCGGAAGATTACAAAATCGTCTGGCGCGTAACTCCCGGCTACGGGGATACGCCGCAGCGGCAGAGCGTAACGCTCGCGCGGGCCGTACAGGCTTCGCAAATCGGCATTACCATTACGCCGACCAATATGCTCATTCCCCGCAAGGCAGTAACTGCCGTAGTGGGTATGAATCATGTAGGCGAAGGCGGTTGCAGCGCCTCGGGCTGCAGCAGCTGTTCCCATAATTGTCACGAAGAAGAATAAGATTTCACTAGCAAAAGAAGATAAACGAAAAGCAGGCTCCGTGAACAGAGCCTGCTTTTCGTTTTATATCGTTATGGTGAAAACCTAAAATAGCAAGAGAAAGGCACACATACCGTCTCCGTGACGGGCATGGAGCCCTGCGGCATTAGAAAATATCGTGGAGGATGATCGTCTGGCTGCGGTTCGGACCGACAGAAACGATTCCCAGCGGTACTTCAACGAGTTCACTAATGCGTTCTACATAATGACGGGCTGCTTCCGGCAGTTCATCATAGGACTGGCAGCCGGAAATATCCGTTTTCCAGCCGGGCATTTCTTCATATACCGGTTCGACATGTTCCAGTACATCCAGGCTGGCCGGGTATTCCTGCAGGAGCTGGCCCTGGTATTTATAGCCCGTGCAGATTTTGATCGTATCCAGGCCATCGAGAATATCCAGGCGCGTAATGGCCAGGTAGTCCAGGCTGTTGACCATGGCGGCATACTTAACAACAGCTGTATCCAGCCAGCCGCAGCGGCGGGGACGGCCCGTAACGGTACCAAATTCGTGGCCTGTCTGACGCAGGAATTCGCCTACTTCATTGTTCTGTTCAGCCGGGAAGGGACCAGCGCCGACACGGGTCGTATAGGCTTTGACGACACCGACAATATTTTCCATACGGCGCGGACCTACGCCGGAACCGGTGCAGGCACCGCCTGCCGTCGGGTTCGAGCTCGTACAGAACGGATACGTGCCATGATCGATATCGAGCATCGTTGCCTGGGCGCCTTCAAAGAGGACCTTTTTGCCCTGCTTAATGTACAGGTTAGCCGAGTAGTTCGTATCCTTGACGTACTGACGGATCTGGTCGGCATAGCCCAGGTATTCTGCCAGCATGGCATCGTAATCAAAGCCCTGGCAGCCATAATATGTTTCGAAAAGACGATTTTTCAGCGTTAAATTGATGCGCAGTTTTTCAGCAAAAGTATCTTTATCCATGAGGTCGCCAATACGGATCCCTACACGGTTGATCTTATCGGCATAACAAGGACCGATGCCGTTTTTAGTCGTACCGATTTTTGCATTGCCCTTGAGTTTTTCATCTTCTTCATCAATCCGTTCATGATACGGCATGATGACGTGGGCACGCGTAGAAATTTCCAGCTGGCTGACGGTTACTCCTTTTTCTTTCATACCGGAAAGCTCTTCCAGGAGAACCTTCGGATTTACGACGACACCGCTGCCAATGATGCATGTTTTATCAGAGAACAAGATTCCCGACGGCAGAAGGCGCAATGCAAAGGAACGGTCATCTACTACTACCGTATGGCCTGCATTATTGCCGCCTTGTGAGCGGATAACAACGTCTGCCTTTTGTGCCAGATAGTCTACAATTTTTCCCTTGCCTTCATCACCCCATTGGGTGCCTAATACCATTGCTGTTGCCATTGCTTCAACATCCCTTCGTAAGTTACAGATTAAGAAAACATGACAGACATCTCTATCTGTCTGTTTTTTAACGTACTTATATATTATACACGATATTTTTAAAAATTCCTATTAGAAACGAGTGAAAATCGCGTCTGGCCCGGGGAAAATGAAAGGCCTAGTCACATATCTTTTTTTAGTCTATAATAGAATAATATGTGGAAATACCCTTTCTGCATAGTAACAGATTACAAATTCAAGGAGAGATCTTCATGTTATTTGATGCATGTACCATAGGCGGCATTGACGCTCGCTGCCGTATTGTCCGTTCAGCCACCTTTGAAGGGATGGCCGATGCCCAGGGACAGCCGACAGAAAAGCTCGCCTCTATGTACAAAAACCTGGCCGCAGGCGGTACAGGCGTTATGATTACCGGCATGATTGCAGCTTCCAAATTGGAACCGCATCAGCACAACCAGATACTGCTTGACGATGACAGCTGTATTGCACCGCTGGCAGACCTTATTACGCAGGTCCATGACCGGGGCGGAAAAATCGTAGCCCAGATCGTTATCATGGGCTCTGCCATTATGGTGCCGGAAAGAGAAAACAGGTTGATCGTCAGCCCCAGCGGCGTTCCTGACCAGCTGGGACGGGAAAAACAAGACTCCACCGCGCTGAGCGAAGGGCAGATTCGCCAGCTCGTCGCTGATGCCGGCCAGGCTGCCCGCCGGGCCAAGGCTGCCGGTTTTGACGGCGTCCAGTTTCACGGTGCCCACGGCTATTTGGCCAGCAAATTCCTGACCCCCTTTTATAATACGCGTACCGATGCCTACGGCGGCAGCCTGGAAAACCGGGCCCGCTTCCTGCGTGAATGTATTGCCGAAATCCGCAAACAAACAGGTGCAGATTACCCCGTATGGGTAAAATTAAATTGCAGTGACTTCATGAAAGAAGGCGGCCTCGAAGCAGAAGAAAGCCTGCAAGTTATGAAATGGCTCGCTGAAGACGGCGTCCAGGCCATTGAAGTAAGTGGCGGCAATACGTCGTCCCTGCCCCGCAAAGGTCCCATCCGGGCCATCCGCCGCACGAAGGAACCCATGTACTTCGCTGCTTACGCCAAGGCGGCCGCAGCGGCCCTTAAAGGCAAAACGGATGTCGGTGTCGTTGGCGGCTGGCGTGCTGCCAGTGATATGGAAGAGGCCTTAGCGACATCAGATCTGTCCTTTATTTCCCTGTGCCGGCCGTTATTGCGGCAGCCCGATCTGCCCAATCTCTGGCGCAACGGCAGTACGGAGCCGGCAACCTGCATTTCTTGCAATCGCTGTTTCCGCGATACCGACGTAGACTGTATTTTCCACGAACAGGCAGAAGCCTGATCTGTCGTATTACAAAGAGGATTTCTTCCTGTTATAGCGAATACATTATCATAACGGAACTGTTCCGTGTACTATTGGGAAAGGGAGGCGTGCCATGCTCTTCATCATATTACTATCACTGCTTATGATGGTCCTTGCCTTGCTTCTCTTTATCCCTTGTACGTATACGGTTCACATAGAGATACGTGCGCCCTTCCGCTTATATTGCCGGGTTTCCTGGTTACAGCATGGCTTGTACTGGTCCTGGGATTACACCTTTGGCCAACGGCCGAAAAAAGAGCTGTATCTGGGCTGGCATGCCTGGCCGCCACAAAGGGTGCCGGCCGAGACAGAAGCGGAACCGGTTCCGGATGCTGCTCTTGACGATGAGCTGCTGAGGGAAGCCCTGTCGGACGCAGACACACAGCAGGCCGGGGCAGACGAAGAGGCAGGCTGGTGGCGTCCCTACCTTTTATCAGAGGAGTTTCTGGCAGCGTGCTTACAGCTTATCCGCCGGGTGCTGCACCATTCCCGCATCCGCCGCTTTACCTTAGAGGGCACGCTGGGCCTGCCCCAGCCGCATCAGACAGGTATGACTGCCGGCTTTCTCTACATGGTGGCACCCCGGCAGGCAGCTACGCTGCAGTTCAATTTTCTCGAAGAAATATATGACTGTGAAGCGGTCCTGGCCGGCACGATATATCCGGGGGCCCTCATCCTATACGCAGCAGCCTTTATGACTACACGCCCGCTCCGCAAGCTTCTGCGGGCCATCTTACAACGAAGAAGGGATACGGATCATGGACAAAAACGAACTAAAAAACAACCTGGAAACGATATTTGAAAACTTCCGTGAGATGATCAAGGTGGAAACTGTCGTCGGCCAGGCCGTACACATTGGCGACGCCATTCTCGTCCCCTTTGTCGATATTACCTTCGGCTTTGGTACCGGCTGCGGCGGCGGCCAGGGCGAAGTAAGCCGGCGCAGCAGCGGCGGTGGCGGTGGTGGCGGCGGTGCAAAGATGGAGCCTACTGCCGTATTAGTCATTAAAGGGGACCGTGTAGAAATGTTCTCCATCAAAAAAGGCGGCTATCAGGCTTCCGCCTTTGAAAAGCTGTTAACCATGGCACCGGAAATTATCGAAAAACTGAAAAAGGATAAATACATTTATATTAAAGACGACGACGAAACGACAACGGCCGGGCCGGCAGATAACAACAAAGAATCGTAATTGTCACAGTACAGTTACAAACGTTGTACTTTCCGTTTTATTTTGCTATAATAGGGAAACAGCAAGAAACCCTTAATATTTGCGATTTACAGGAGGAATATATAATGAAATTGAAAAAACAATTGGCTTCCCTCGCCGTAGTAGGGATGATGAGCATTGTTGCTGCGTCTTCTGCTTTTGCTGCTGGCGTAGGCTACGTCAATTTCGACACCCTCGTTCAGGCACATAAAGATTTCCCGAAGGTAAGTGCACAGATGCAGTCTGCCATCAAGAGCGCAAATGAAGAATTCTCTAAAAAAGCTCCTACACTGAAAACCGATCAGGAACGACAGGAATTAGGCCGTCAGCTGGCTCAAAACCTGAGCAAGCTGGAAAACAGCCTGATTGTCCCGATTGAAAAAGATGTAGTCGCAAATGTAGAAAAAGTACGTCAGCAGAAGAACCTGGACTGCATCGTAGCCCAGGGCGCTATCATCGCCGGTGCCGATAATGCACAGGACGAAACACAGGCCGTTGAACAGCTGCTCAAATAATACCGTACTTCATACGTCCGGAATCCATCCCCGTTTGGCCAAGAGCCAGACGGGGATTTTTTATTGCCTTTCTGTGTCACGCAGGAATCTTCTGTGTGACGTTTTATTTTTCCTTTATATTTTTCTCTCTTTCCTGGAAAAACGGGGAGAGGTATAGTTTCTTTATATAGAATATCTCTATATCTTATTTGTTTTTAAATGATATTTTTTCTCATATTTTTTTATATTGAAAATAAATTGCAAATTCCTTGACATATACCCCCTTAGGGTATATGATGTGTGCAGATACCGGTGGGAGGTATAGTAAGGAGGTGTACGTGATGGAAGAGAAGGAAAAAGAAAAAGCACTGGAAGTAGAAAAAGAAGCAGAAGTGAAGACGGCTTGCTGTTGCCCCACTGGCAAAAGCAAGCACCGCGATAAAGAGGGCAAGGAGTATAAAAGCCTCATTTGCCGTTTAAACCGTATTGAAGGACAAATCCGTGGTATCCGCAATATGGTCGAGAATGACCGCTATTGCGTCGATATCCTGATGCAGGTCAGTGCCGTTCAGTCGGCGCTCAATGCCTTTAATAAAGAGCTCCTGGCCCAGCACATCAACGGCTGCGTCGTCCGCGATATACGGGCAGGCAAAGACGAAGTCGTCGATGAACTGGTAACGATGTTACAAAAATTGATGAAGTAGGTGAGATAGATGAAGCATGAAAAGTACGCCGTCACCGGCATGAGCTGCTCTGCCTGCTCGAGCCGTGTAGAAAAAGCTGTTTCTAAGCTAGACGGTATGGATAAGGCCAGCGTCAACCTGCTGACTAACAGCATGCAGGTCGATTACGATGAAACAAAGCTGTCGAGTAAGGATATTATCAATGCCGTCGTCGACGCCGGTTATGGTGCATCTGTAGCCGGTGGCAGTACACAAAAGAGCAACGCAGCCCCGGCGCCCAGTCCGTCTGACATGGCAAAAAAAGCCATGGAGGCTATGAAGAAACGCCTCATTTGGTCTATTGTATTCCTTATTCCTGTCATGTACCTGGCTATGCATCATATGCTGCTGGAATGGTTTGGTATTCCTGTACCGGACATCATTACCAATACCTTCCACGGTGATGCCAACGCCATTACCTTAGGGTTTGCTGAATTTCTCCTCGTTTTGCCCATTATGTACTTGAACCGGGCCTATTATACAAAAGGCTTCCGCACGCTCTTCGAAGGTGCGCCCAATATGGACAGCCTGGTCGCCATGGGTTCTATGGCCGCCGCTGCCTACGGTGTCTTATCCATCTTCCGCATGAGCTGGGGCATGGGCCACGGCGATTGGGCCCTCGTTGCCACGTACAGTACGAATTTGTACTTTGAATCAGCCGGTATGATCGTCACGCTCATCGATATCGGCAAATATCTGGAAGCCCGCGCCAAGGGCAAGACCAGTACGGCCATTGAAAAGCTCATGGATTTGGCGCCAAAACAGGCGACAGTCCTGCGTGACGGCGTAGAAACAGTCGTCCCTGTAGAAGAACTGGTCGTCGGCGATGAAATTGTCGTCCGCCCCGGTGAAAGTATTCCTGCTGACGGCGTCATCAGCGAAGGTACGACCAGCATCGATGAAGCCGCCATTACGGGCGAAAGCATTCCTGTAGAAAAACAGGCCGGTGACCCTGTCACGTCGGCAACGCTCAACAAAACGGGCTTTATCCACATGACAGCCCGCCGCGTCGGCGCCGATACGACCATCAGCCAGATCATCCAGCTCGTCGATGAAGCCAGCTCCAGTAAAGCGCCTATTTCCAAAATGGCCGATAAAATCGCGGGCATCTTCGTACCGGCCGTCATTACCATCGCCGTCATTGCCGGCTTGGTCTGGTATTTCCTCTTAGGTGCCGACATGGAATTCGCCTTCTCAACAGCCATTTCCATTCTCGTCATTTCCTGCCCCTGCGCCTTGGGCCTGGCTACACCGGTAGCTATCATGGTCGGTACCGGTAAAGGTGCTGAAAACGGCATCCTTATCAAGTCCGGGGAAGCCTTGGAAACAGCCCACGACGTAGATACAGTCGTTATGGACAAGACCGGTACCATTACAGAAGGTCATCCGCAGGTGACGGACATCTGGGTACAGCGGGGTACAGAAGAAGAACTCCTGGCCCTGGCAGCCGGCCTGGAACAGGGGAGCGAACATCCCTTAGCCGAAGCCATTACGACGTACGCAGCGGGCCGGCAGATCCGGCCTGTCGTGATTTCTGATTTTAAAGCCCTCTTTGGCCGCGGCATTCAGGGCGTCGTAAATGGCAAGCTGTACTTTGCCGGCAATACGCGGCTCCTCGAAGAAAAGGGCCTCTCTGCCGCTGCCATTACGGACCATCTGAACCGCTTTGCCGATGACGGCAAGACGCCCCTTATCTTCGCCGATCACAGCGGCGTTATCGGTATTATCGCCGCTGCCGACGTCGAAAAGGAAAACAGCGCCGCCGCCATTTCCCTCTTTCACCAGATGGGCATCCATGTTATTATGCTCACAGGGGACAACCAGCGTACAGCCGAAGCCATCCGCAAACGGCTGCATATCCCGCAGGTCATTGCCGGCGTACTGCCCCAAGACAAAGAACGTCATATAGCGGCGCTGCAGGCCGAAGGCCATAAGGTCGCCATGATTGGTGACGGCATCAACGATGCACCGGCCCTGGCCAAAGCCGACCTGGGTATCGCCATCGGTGCCGGTACGGACGTAGCGATTGAAAGTGCCGATGCCGTCCTCATGCGTAACGACCTCCTCGACGCGGTCAGCGCCGTCCGCCTGAGCAAGGCCGTTATTAAAAACATTAAAGAAAACCTCTTCTGGGCGTTTTTCTACAACGTCATTTGTATTCCCTTGGCCGCCGGCGTTCTTTATCCGGCCTTTGGCATCCGCCTCAATCCGATGATCGGCGCTGCTGCCATGAGCCTGAGCAGTTTCTGCGTCTGCATGAACGCCTTGCGTTTGCGCTTTTTTAAGCCCTCTGCCGCTCCTTCAGGACATATGTATCAAGACACGCCCGTTACGGCCGTTACAGCGGCTCCTAGCGCGATTACGCCTTTTACGGCCGAAACAGCCGCTTCTTCCGATGCGTCTGCCGCCCCGGAAGAACACTACACGCTGCACGTGGAAGGTATGACCTGCAGCCATTGCACGGCTACGGTTACCAAGGCCTTACAAGCCATGCCCGGCGTCACAGACGTTCAGGTCAGCCTGGAAGACAAAACCGCTGTGGTCACCAGTACCTCTGACATCCCGGCAGGAGATTTTGAAAAGGTCATTACTGCTGCAGGATATACATTAGTTCAAGGAAAGGAAGAATCAACGAATATGAAAACAACACTGAAAATCGAAGGCATGATGTGCCAGCACTGCCAAAAACATGTACATGAAGCATTAGCTGCCATGGATGGCGTAACGGCTGTCAGCGTAGACTTGGAAGGAAAAAAAGCAGAAGTAGAAACAAATCGCGAAATCCCGACTGCCGAATTTGCCACAGTAATTGCCGACGCCGGCTACGAACTCGTTACCGCCTAAAAGGGGCTGCACAGAAAAAGGGCCTGCACTGAACTCACTTCAGTGCAGGCCCTTTTTCACGTTTCCCTTAGAAAATACCCATGCGGATGAGCACGACGAGCTGCAACGCATACACGAGAAGGATGCCGTATTTAAACTTCCAGTCCTTCTTCTTGTGCGTAAAAATATAAATACCAAAGTAAGCCCCCATAGAGCCGCCGGCAACAGCTAAGGCCAAGAGACCGCCGTCCGGCACAAGTTTCCGGCCGCCTTCTACATAATGCTTGTCCAGCCCATACACGATAAAGGCTAAGACGTTGATGATCGCCAAATACCACCATACGTAGGTTACATATATTGCTTCCATATCCGACTCCTTCTCCCAGTACGACACGCGTGTATTTTTCTATATTGTACCATAAAGAGGCCGTTTCTCCCATGTCACGTCCAGAAAAGAGCAGAGCCGATGGCCGGCGGCAAAAGAAAAATATAAAAAAAAGCCTATAATGATTGATTTTTTTCTCTATATTGGCATACAATAGTCTCGTAAACGTTACTATTGTTGCGACAGATGAAACACTAGTTGTTAAAATAAAAGAGGGGGAGGTTCATCATGTCCATCCAATTAGCCATTGTCATTCTATACATTTTATTGCTTTTCGCCATATCTTTTTACGTCAAACGCCGGGCCAGTCAAAACCCGACGGAATACCTGTTTGCAGGCCGCCAGTTCTCAACCGGCCTCGTAGCCGTTAGTATTACCGGCATGGCCGTCGGTGCCGCATCTACTGTAGGCGTAGCTGAAAGTGCCACCAAAATCGGCCTGGCCGCCGGCTGGTACAACGCCGCCTGGGCCATTGGTGCCATCGTCATGGGCCTCGTCGCTGCCGGCAAATACCGCTCCCTGGAATGTACGACCATTCCGGAGCTCTTTGAACGGAGCTACGATAAAAAAGCACGTGTCATCAGCGTTATCGGCTTATCCCTGATCATGATCTGTATTACATCCCTGCAATATGTTGCCGGCGGCTCTATCCTGCACGCCCTGATGCCGGACATTTTCTCGTTCCACGCCGGGATGATCGTCAGTGCTGTCGTCTTCATTGGCATTACGGCCATTGGCGGTCTCTGGTCCAGCGGTCTTTCCAACGTCTTAAGTGTTGCCGTCATTTATATCGGCATTGTCTACTCAATGATCCGCATTCTCATGCGTGATGGCGGCATTTCTGCTATCAACGCGGCCTTGCCACAGGCAGACTTCGGCTGGTTCGATCCCTTTGGCGGCCTCACAGCGGCCATGCTGCTCGGCTGGATCATCGTCATGACCACCCAGGCTATTACTGCCCAGGGACCGGTACAGATTGCCTGCGGTGCCAAAAATGCCCACGCCGCCCGTAAGGGCTTTATCCTCGGCGGTTTTCTCATTTTTCCGATCGGCTTCATTTCTGCCGTTCTCGGCTTAGCCGCCAAAGCCCAGTTCCCCGATTTAAATCCGACCATGGCCTTGCCGCAAATCATCATGAGCCTCGATCCGTTTTCCTCCGGTATGACCTTAGCGGCCCTGTGGGCCGCTGACGTATCGACAGCCTGCACGATTCTCCTCGGCGCCGGTACACTCATTGCCCAGGATATTTACAAGCGTTTTATAAACCCGGGAATTTCAGAACACTCGTATGTACGGGCAAACCGCCTGATCATCCTCTTCGTTGGTTTAGGCACCCTCTGGCTGGCCTTTAACGCCGTCGGTATCGTCAAGGTCATGCTCATCGGCCTCTCCCTGACAACGGCCTTCACCTTGGTTTTCCTGGCTACCATGTTCTGTCCGTCCCTGTGCCGTAAAAACACAGCCTTCTGGACGACCCTGGTTGGTATTGTCGGCCTCTTCGCCTGGCAGTTTTTCCCAGAAATCCATTTCCTGCCCCACGTCATTTACTTTGAATGGCTAATCTGCATCATTACGCTTCTCGTCGTCCGCCTGGTCGATAAGACGCCGATTCAGCCGCCGCAGGTAAAGGCACAGGCAAAATAAACGTATCTGCAACGGTCCTGACACACACCACGTCAGGGCCGTATTTTTTCCCTGCAGCGGCGCTGCCTTTGTTTCACGTGAAACAAAAGGACAGGCCTGTCTGACAAACGAAGAACCTCCCGTATGTTTCACGTGAAACATACGGGAGGTTCTTTGTCATGTAGCAGGAAAGGTAATCGTAAAAACCGTCCCTTTGCCGATTTCACTGGCAGCCTGTATCGTGCCGCCCTGGCTAAGGACAAACTGTCGCGCCAGAGCCAGGCCAATACCGCTGCCACCGCTTTTCCGGTTACGCGATTTCTCGGCCCTGTAGAAGCATTCAAAAATATGCTCGAGATCTTCCTTTGCTATACCAGGCCCTGTATCGGCAATCTGCAAGCGCACCTGCCGTTTGCCTGCCGCTTCTTCCAGAGAGGTGGTAATCGTAATATCAGCCGCCTCCGGTGTGTAGCGGATGGCATTATTCAAAATATTGTAAATCACCTGATTGGTCCGGTCCTTATCAAGCTGCAAGGGTGGCACTGCGTCATCTAAGTGTACGGTCACGTGGAGATTCTTTTCATCAAAGAGCGGCTGCAGCATACCTGCCGCCCGGGTGAGGAGAAGATTGAGATCGACGTCACTCTTGTGGAGGACCAGCTCGTTTACTTCTGCCAGGGACAGATCCCGCAAGTCCTGGACCAGGCGGTTCAGGCGCAGGATTTCATCTTCCATAGAAAGAAAATGTTCTTTATCTGCCGGAATAACGTCATCGATCATGCCTTCCAGATTCCCCTGCATGATGGCTAAGGGCGTCCGCAGCTCGTGGGCAATACTGGCAAAGAGCTGCCGCCGCATCGTATCGTTATATTCCAGCTTGCGGGACATATCATTAAAGGTATCGGCCAGCATGCCTACCTCGTCATTCCGGTCTACCCTGACGGTTTGGCCAAAGGAGCCTTCGGCTATGTCATGGACGGCGTCCGTCAATTTTCGCAACGGTTTGACAAAACTGCGTACGAAAAGCCAGCTCACGAAGACACTGATGCAAATCATAACGGAACCAACCCAAAAGAGAGACTGGTGCACAGACGACAGGTATATATTTTCTGGTGAATTGTGCATCATCATACCGTGCATCCCCATGGGCATACCACCCATGGCATGGGTGTACAAATAATTGGAAAAATGCGTATCCATCTGGTAATTCACCAAAAAGAGAAGCGTACCGATAGTAGCCGCAAAGAGCAGGAAAATGATACCGGTCAGGCGAAAAACCATACTATTGTATTTATTCACGGTGATGTGCGCCTCCATCGAATTTATAGCCAATACCATAGACGGTCAGGATATATTCCGGATGGGCCGGATCGCGCTCCAGTTTCTTGCGCAGATTACGAATGTGCGTGTCAATAGTCCGTTCATAGCCTTCAAAGCCATAGCCGCCCTGAGTACGTTCCATGAGCTGCATACGGCTGAAAACACGGCCCGGCGAAGACGTCAATACTTCGAGTAGGTTAAATTCTGTTGGCGTCAGGCCTATGGGCTCACCTGCACGGAGAACCGTATATTGGTCTTTGTCGATGACCAAATCGGCAATTTCATAACGGGCTACATGCTGAATAACTTTGCCACGGGCCCGGCGCAAGAGGCTGTACACACGGGCAATGACTTCCTTCATATGGAAAGGCTTGGTAATATAATCGTCACCACCCATATTGAGCCCGACAAGACGGTCCGTTTCATCATCCTTGGCCGTCAGAAAAATAATAGGAATATCACTAAAGGAACGGATACGGCGGCACACTTCAAAACCGTCCATACCGGGCAGCATGAGATCGAGGAGCATGATCTGAGGTGTTTGCGTACGCACCGTATGGATCGCCGCAGCACCATCCGTTGCCGTATAGACAATAAATTTCTCCTGTTCAAAATACGAGCGAAGCAAAGAACAAAGTTTTTCGTCGTCGTCGACGATGAGGATCGAATTTGTAATCAAATGCTTACCCTCCTGCCATTTATAGGATCATATCTGTATTGTATCACGCCATGCGGGGAGAGGGTAGTTAGCAGTTTCTATAAACAGCGTATAATCATTTAATAAATACATGATTGTACGCTGTTGTATTTTATTCGATAAACAAAATAATATCAGTTATAGTAATAAAAGAAAACAAATGAGATGCTAACTTATATATAAAAGTGATTTCACAGAACCTGCCTACAAAGCGGAATAATTACGTTAAACAAGGGAATTTGCTTATCAAATGAACAGAAAAAGGCAGACGAATCGTGGTTTGTAAAGAGTTACCTGCGTAATTAGATTTATTTTAATCTCTAATGGATGAGAAAGAAGATGAGGAGAATGATTACTTCTAAAACGTATACCATTGAAACACGGCTCAATCAAAGAGACAATGTCGGGTTAATTGAATATGTAATAGAGTATCATATCCTCTATGGCAAGATGCTGCGTTTTACATGGCATCGGTATAACAATGGTGGAAGATTCTCTGTAAAGAAAAGCGCATTTAATACTATTTTGCAAAACCGCTTTCATGTGAATAAGCGTCTGGCCAATTCGGTTATTTCAGAAGTGGAAGGGCTATATAAAGCTCTGTATCAACTAAAATGGTATGAGTTCAATCAACTGAGTCGTAAGATAAAAAAGCTTTATAAAAAACGGAAGACGCTTTGCGAAAAGGTAGCCGCATTAAAAGAAAAATCCCGAAACAATCAATTATCTCCTTCTGCCTTAACCTATTATCACCAGCAGAAAGAAAAAATCTTTTATACTAATCAAAAGCTGAATAAGCTAAAGCAGAAACAAGCCAATGTATTGAAAGAGATTCAAAGCAAGGATTTACATCTATGCTTTGGCTCAAAGAAACTGTTTCGGGCTCAATATCATCTGGCAGAAAACAAGCTGACAAGTCATACCATCTGGTTAGACCATTTTCGCAATCAACGAGATAACCGGTCTTTATATATCGGTTCAAAAGACGAACATCGTTGCAACCAGATTGTACAATTAACACCCATGATACACGCGGGCAAAGGGAATCGCTTCGCTATTCAGTTGCGAAAAAATACAAAAAACCGTGAATATGTTTACGGGACTTGTATCTTTTCGTACCTGAGCGGGCCGCTTACCAGAATGATTCTTAGGCAAGACCATGGAATCAGCTACCGCATTGTTTTTCGTGGCAGTAAATGTTACCTGCAAGCTATGGTAACGCTTGATAGGGATACCGATGATTGTAACACGAGAAAGACCTATGGAACAATCGGCTTGGACTACAACGACGGGTTCATTGAAGTAGCCGAAACCGATGACACGGGAAATCTCGTCAGGCTAAAACACTATGATTTGCAATACCATGGTACGGGGAAAAAAGCAGAATCCGAAATCCGTGAAGTCACCTCTCACATCGTAAATTATGCAGTATCTGTAGGAAAAGACATCGTTATTGAAGAGTTAGACTTTCGCAAAGCGAAATCAGAAACAACTGCAGCAAAGTCCAATCAAGGTAAGGAATACAATAAAATGATTCATGCCTTTGACTATTCCAGGTACAAGAAAACGTTTGAAAATTGTTGTTATAGACGAAATGTTCATTTAATTCAAGTCAATCCTGCTTACACAAGCAAGATTGCCAAACAAAAATATTGCGACAGAAAGAAATTGACGATTCACCAGGGAGCAAGCTATGTCATTGCCCGTAAAGGGCAAGGCTTTGTTGATAAAAATATAAAGCAAAAGAAATCCGCATAACCAAACACTCCCGTTAAGAAAGAACTACTTCCAAGAGATGGTAGTCCTTGTACGTAACGGGAGCTTAAAACAGACATCTACGATCCTATTTTGTTGTGCCACTTAGCAATAAGAGAAACTAAATATGATTGTCGGAAAACCATGAGCGTACCGTAACGCTCGAAATCATCAGGACGTTGTCTACCCTATTTTGTATGATTTTATTTTACGGTAGGTTTCCATGTTTCACGTGAAACAAATCCCCCATGCCGTAGCACGGGGGAGAAAAGAGAAAAGCAGAAATTATTTGTTAGCATCGGAGCTCTGCTGATTCATATTCATATTTTGCTGATTGTTCATCTGCTGATCATTCATCTGGTGATGCATGTGCTGATGATCCATCGGCTGATTGCTCATGTCATGGTTCATCTGGCCGTTTTGCATATTCATCTGCATGTTCATGGTCTGCTGCGGCGGTACATAACCGGCGAGCTGCGGATCGGCCATGCCGAAGACCATTGCCATGTGGGTAAAGAAGATGAAGAGAATCATGAGCAGCGTGTGACGCTTCAAGCGTTTTTCTACATCGGCATTCTTGCAAACAACACCTAATTCGAAGAGGATGAGCAGTACTGCCGGAATAATAGCCAAAACGTAGCTCCATACGGCAATGTAGTCAATAGGACCACGCCATTGAATGGTCGGCATATACGAAATGACGATGTAGCCGGCGGCAAAGATGAAGAAAACGCCTAAGATGAGGCTGGCTGCATGACTTAATGAATCCCAGCGGGCACTGCGTGCGTCGCCATCAATCAGGGAAATCACACCGGCAGCCAAAATGGTTTCTGCCAAAACCATCGGTACCAGCATGAAAAGGATCAAAAACCAAGGCTGATGGAGTGAAAGGAGCTCCATATAATGAGTCATTACCATAACTAGTTCCTCCTATATATGTACAATATCATTACCGCTGAGCCGCAAAGCCACGACAACCACGCGGACCGGCACAGGTGTAGCCATTCTGGTTAGAAGACGCTGTGTCCCCGTTTCCCGTCGTAGCCGCCGTGCCCGTATAGCAATTCTGCGGTCCCTGGCAGTACGTACCTGCTGCCGGAGCCGGACAATCCTGCGGTCCCTGGCAATAGGCTGACGCATTCACATTACTTGTATTGCCATAGCAGGCCTGTGGCCCCTGGCAATATGTGCCATACCCGTTTTGTGCCTCATTTTGTGCGCCTGCAGTGGGGGCTGCAGCAAAAACAGAGAAGCTGGCAACAGCAGCGATAGCGGCCAAACCTAGGGCAAGTGTTCGTCTCATCATGTCTACCTCCTTTTACTTTTGTCTATGCCTATAGTATAGTAAAGGCATGCGAAAAAGTTGTGAAGATATTATGAAGATATTGTGAAGATATAAAAATTCCCGCCTTGTTTCACGTGAAACAAGGCGGGAATTTTACATCTGCAAAGAGCTTAGCCGTGCAGTTTGTCGATCATCGCGTGCAGTTCTGCAATTTGCGTGGCTGCTTCCTGACGAATTTCTTCGGGATCGCGTTCGATACGGGCCGAGCCTGATTCCATAGCGGCCTTGGCTACCGCAGCTGCCACAGCCGGTGCTACGCGTTCATCAAAGGCATCGGGAATCACGTATTCTTCCTGTAATTCCGCATCACTAATGAGGCCGGCAATGGCGTAGGCTGCAGCAATCTTCATATCTTCGTTGATATGGCGGGCCCGTACAGCCAGGGCACCGCGGAAAATGCCCGGGAAGACCAAAACGTTGTTGATCTGGTTCGGAGAATCCGAACGGCCTGTACCGACGACGCGGGCACCGGCAGCCTTAGCAGATTCATAATCTGTTTCCGGAATAGGGTTGGCCATAGCAAAGACGATGGCATCCGCATTCATGGAGCGGATAATTTCTTTTGTAAAGATA